>Ga0207701_10005533_pt1 | contig 12696 bp, 9 predicted proteins | sample KBSSwiSSwithPhiX_FD_184294 | JGI IMG/M metagenome (GOLD analysis project Ga0207701, IMG submission 184294) | Switchgrass rhizosphere bulk soil microbial communities from Kellogg Biological Station, Michigan, USA, with PhiX - S5 (SPAdes) (version 2) | ecosystem: Environmental > Terrestrial > Soil...
GCCGCCGGATCGGGCGACGGCCGGCTGACCGCGGGAGCCACCGGCGCCGGGGCCGGATCGACCCGGGCAGCGACCGGAGCGGCCGCAACCGCCGCGGCAGCGGGCGCCGCGCTCACCGGGCTGTAGGCGACCGCCGGTCCCGAACCGTTGGCCTCCGCGCGCGCGGCGGTGGCCTCCGCCACCAGACGGCGAACCTCTGGCGCGCCGCCCGCATAGGCGATGGTTCGGTTCAGCGCGGGCTTGGCGGCGGCTGCCGGCGCGGGCGCACCCGCCAGGTGCATCGCCGCGACCTCGCCCAGGAACTGGCGCAAGGTCAGCGGACGCCGGCTGGAGTTGCGGTCCATGGCCCGCAGCAGGATCCGATCGATGTCGGGCGTGAGCTCGCCCACCCGATGGCTGGGAGGGGTCAGCTCGCCGCGCAGCACCTGCTCCAGGACGGCCTCGGCGCTGGCGCCCGAGAACGGGGGCGCGCCGGTGAGCAAGAAGACCGCGATGGCGCCCAGGCTGTAGGTGTTCGAGCGCTGGTCGGCGGGCTTGCCCTCTGCCTGCTCGGGCGAGACGAACTCCGGCACGCCGAAGATGCGGTCGGTGATCGGCTGGGCGACGCTGAAGTTGATCACCTTGACCTGGTCCTGAGCGTCGACCAGCACGTTCTTGGGCGACAGGTCGTGGTGAACCACGCCCACCTTCTGGCCCTCGAGCAGGGCTTCGCCGATCTGGGCGATGATCTTCTTGGCGCGATCCAGCGGCAGCGCGCCAGCCCGCCCCACCAGACTCTCCAGCGACTCGCCGGCGCACAGCTCGCTGGCCACGAACAAACGGCCGTCGGGCGCCTTGCCGCAGTCGATCACGCGGGCAATGCGCGGGCTCTGCGAGCGTTGCAGCTGTTTCAGCTCGCGCTGCGCGCGCTCCAGCACCGGTGGGGTGGGCAGCACCGCGGGCGCCACCAGCTTGTAGGCGACCCCCTCGCCGGTCTGCGCGTCCTGCGCTTGCCAGACCTCGCCGGTGCGACTGCCACCTAGCTGGCTGACCAGCGCAAAACGAGCAGGCGCCTCATCTTCGACGGGCACCAGCCGGGAAGGACCTTCGGCGCTGGCGCATCCCTCGCGAGGGCAGAAATTAGCGTCGTCTGGGTACTTATTCTGACAGTTCGGGCAGAATTTCATCCGGCTCCTGGCAGTCATGACCCGGTGGAACCACCGCCGAGTCGGCTCGTGTCGCCATGTTAGCCGATGTTAACGCAAAACCCCTAGCCCTGTCCCCGAAAGAAAATCGACCGGTCGGTGCGGATGCCTCCCACATGCGGCCCCGCCCACCTCTGGCCTGCCCACATCCGACCTGCCCACATTGGGCCCCGTCTAGATGCCGGGGTCGCCCCCAGCCCGGTATTTCTTATTTGCCCGGCACGCCGAGCTTGGCGAACAGCTCTGCCTCTGGAAGGGTCGAGCGCTTGCTCTCCTTCGCCTTGCGCTTCTTGCCGAGATTGACGTGTTTTCGTACCCGGCGTTTCCAGGTACTTCGCGTGTTGGAAGCCATTTCGCCTGGGCTTTTACCAGGGCGCGCGCCGCAGGTCAAACCCCAGGCGCTAGATGCGGGTGGCGGCCACGACGCCGTCGATCTGCTGCAAGCTGCGCAGCACGGTCTTCAGCTGTTCCAGGTGGCCCACCGTGACCTGGAAGGTATTCACCGCGCGACCGTCCTCGGTGGTCCGGCACTTGGCCTGGGAGATGTTGACCCCGTGCTCGGTGAACGACTTGGAGATCGACGCCAGCAGGCCGGGGCGATCCTCGCAGCTGACCTGGATGGCGACCGGCCGCAGGGTCTTGGATTCATCGTCCCAGGCCACGTCGACCCGGCGCACCGGGTCAAGGTCCAGCGCCTTGGGGCAGTCGCGGGTGTGGATCACCACGCCGTGCCCCCGGCTGATGAAGCCGACGATGCTGTCTCCGGGCACCGGGCTGCAGCACTTGGCGAACTTGACCACGATGTCGGCCTCGCCCTGGACCCGGATGCCGCCGATCGAGCGCTTGGGCCGCTTGATCGGTTGCGGGGCGGTGTCGGGCTCGACCGGCGGCGGCGCCCCACCGTCCAGGGCCAGCTGGTCGGGCAGCACCGCGTTGGCCGCTTGCTCGACCGTGATCTTGCCGTATCCCAGCGCGACCAGCAGGTCGTCGGCGTTGCCCACCCGCAGCCGCGACGCCGCGGCGTCCAGCAGCCCCTCGCGTTCGGCGGTTCCCAGCGCGTAGTCCTTGCGCTTGCGCAGCTCGCGCGCCAGCAGATCGCGGCCCATCTGCCGGCTGCGCTCGCGCTGCTCCATGCGGATGTGGTGGCGGATCTTGGTCTTGGCGCGGCTGGTGATGACGAACTTGAGCCAGTCCTTGGACGGCTTCTGGTTGGCCGAGGTCAGGATCTCGACGTTGTCGCCGTTGCGAAGCGCGTAGCGCAAGGGAACGATCAGGCCGTTGACCCGCGCGCCCGAGCAGTGCTCGCCGACCTGCGAGTGCACGGCGTAGGCGAGATCGATGGGCGTCGACCCCTTGGGCAGGGCCTTGACGTCGCCCTTGGGCGTGAAAACGAAGACCTCATCCTGGAAGAGGTCGATCTTCACGGTCTCGATGAACTCGGTCGGGTCCTTCAGGTCGCGCTGCCACTCCATCAGCTGGCGAAGCCAGGCGAAGGCCTTGCCGTCCGCGCTGCTCATCGGACCGCCCGACCCGTTGCCGGCGGCGCCGTTCTGCTCCTTGTACTTCCAGTGCGCCGCGATGCCTTGCTCGGCGGTGCGGTGCATGTCCTGGGTGCGGATCTGCACCTCCATCCGGTCGGCGCGCGGTCCGATCACCGTGGTGTGCAGTGACTGGTACAGGTTCGGCTTGGGCAGCGCGATGAAGTCCTTGAAGCGCCCGGGCACCGGCGTCCAGTTGGAGTGCACCACGCCCAGCACCGCGTAGCAGTCGCGCACGGACTCGGTCAGCACCCGGAAGGCGATGAGGTCGAAGATCTGGTCCAGGTCGCGGCCGCTCTTCTTGATCTTGGAGAAGATGGACCACAGGTGCTTGGCCCGGCCGGAGATCTGGGCGTTGATCTCCGCCTCGGCCAGCACGGCGTGCAGCTTGGCGCACACCTCGTCGATGTAGGCCTGGCGCGATTCGGCGGTCTCGGCCATGCGCCCCGACAGCGTGCGGAAGTCCTCGGCTTCCAGGTACTTGAAGCACAGGTCTTCCAGCTCTACCTTCATCCACTGGATACCCAGCCGGTTGGCCAGCGGCGCGTAGATCTCGCGCGTCTCGCGGCTGATGCGCTCCTGCTTTTCGCGCGGCATGTACTGCAGCGTGCGCATGTTGTCGACGCGATCGGCGAGCTTGATCAGGATGACGCGGATGTCGCGCGCCATCGCCAGCAGCATCTTGCGGAAGTTCTCGGCCTGGCGCTCCTCGCGGGTGTTCCAGGGGATCTGGCCGAGCTTGGTCACCCCCTCGACCAGGAACTGGATCTCGGTGCCGAACAGGCGGCCGATGTCCTCGGCGGTGGCGCTGGTGTCCTCGACGCAGTCGTGCAGCAGGCCGGCGCAGATCGAGGGCACGTCCAGCCGCAGCTGCGAGATCACCCGCGCGACCCCGACCGGGTGCACCACGTAGGGCTCGCCCGAGCGCCGGCGCTGGCCGGCGTGGCGCTCGGCGGCGAATTCGTAGCTGCGCTGGATCAGACCGAGGTCGGCGGCCGGGTCATAGCCGGAAACCGAGGTGCATATTTCCTGGACGTCGATCATTGCGTGGCGTGCGGCTTACTTTCGTGCGATCGGGCTTCGGGGCCCTGGCGGGCCTCGGCGCACAGCGCCACCCCCAGGTGAGCGCTGCGCGACCGGGCGCACCGGGCCGCAATATAGATAGATGTCAGCTCCTTGAGCGCGGTCTCAAAGTTATCGTTCACGATGAGGTAGTCGTACTCCCCGAAGTGCTCGAGCTCGCCGCGCGCCATCGCCAGGCGCCGTTCGATGGCCTCGTGTGAATCGGTCGCCCGCCGGCGCAGGCGGCGCTCGAGCTCGGCCATGGACGGCGGCAGGATGAAGCACAGCACGCTCTCGGCCGGCCACTGCTGGCGGATCTGGGCGCCGCCCTGGTAGTCGATGTCGAACAGGTAGTCCTTGCCGTCCTCCAGCGCGCGGTTGACGGTGTGCACCGCCGTCCCGTAGCGCTGGCCGTGGACCACCGCCCACTCGGCGAACTCCTGGCGCTCGATCATCTCGCTGAACTCTTCATCGGTGACGAACTTGTAGTCGACGCCGTCGCGCTCGCCGGTGCGTGGCGCGCGCGTGGTGTACGAGACCGAGAACTCGAGCTTCTCGTTCTGCGCCAGCGCCCGGGCCAGCGTCGTCTTGCCCGCGCCCGAGGGGGAGGAGATGACCAGGAGAATGCCGCGTCGGTGGCCGGAGTCAGGTGCTGTCATCATTCGATATTTTGCGCTTGCTCGCGGATCTTTTCGAGTTCCACCTTGCCATCGATGACCAGGGCGCCGATCTGCGCGTCCTGCGCCTTGGATCCGATGGTGTTGAGCTCGCGCCCGATCTCCTGGATCACGAAGTCCAGCTTGCGGCCGACCGCCCCGCCGGGCTCGCGCAGGATCTCCTCGACGTGGTCCAGGTGGGTGCCAAGGCGGGTGATCTCCTCGCTGATGTCCAGCCGCTCCGCCATCAACGCCGCCTCCTGCGCCAGCCGGCCCGGTTCGAACCCGGGCAGCTCCCGCACCGAGGCCAGCCGCTCTTCCAGCCGGCGCGCGAACCGGCCCGGTAGCCCGGCGGCGCCGTCGGCGATGGCGCGCGCCCCGACACGCAGCTTGACCACCCGGGCCGCCAGGTCGGTGGCCAGGGCCGCGCCCTCGCGCGCGCGGGTGGTGCGCAGCTCGCCCAGCGCGCGCTCGACACCAGGCCGCAGCACCTCCCACAACGCCTCGCCGGCCAGCTCGGGCCCGCCCGGCGCGGCGCCCATGAAGGCGGCCACCGTGGCCAGGGTGGTCGGGTCGGGCAAGCCCAGGTCGCGCCGCAGACGCTCGAGCGCCAGGTAGACCTCCCGGGCACGCCGCTCGTCGATCGCCCCGCTCGCCGCCGGCCCCGCTGTCTCCTCCCGGACCGAGACCGTGACCGCCCCGCGCTCCACGGCGGAGCGCACGGCGCGCCCGATCTCGGCGTCGCAATAGGTGTCCGGCGACTGCGACCGGATCTTGAGATCCAGGCCGCGGTGATTCACCGAGCGAACCTCGATGCGCAGGCGCTTCTCGCCACACTCGACCGTCGCCCGGCCGAAACCAGTCATGCTCAGCAAAGGCCGTCGCTCACCCGAGCGGTTTTAGCACGGGAGCCCCGCGCCTCCCACCGTCGCTGGGCTAGCCCTGGGCGGACGCGTCGGGCGTAGACGGGCTTATGCCCGTCGGAGCCCCTCGCGGGAGGTTCGGAACCCTTTCAGGGTTCTGAACTAGAGCGGTACCAGTCGAGGGTGCGGCGCAGGCCGTCGGCGAAGGAGACCGACGCGTTGTAGCCCAGGCGCTGGCGCGCCTTGCCGATGTCGGCGTAGGAATGCTTGATGTCCCCTGCCCGCTCGGGTTCGTGGCGCGCCTCGATCTTCTTGCCCAGGATGTCGCCGATCACCGCGACCACCTGATTGAGGTCGGTGGCCACGCCGCAGGCGATGTTGAACACCTGCCCCGAAACCAGCGCGGCGGGCGCCGAGGCGGCCTTGAAGTTGGCCTCGATGATGTTGTCGATGTGGCAGAAGTCGCGCGACTGGCTGCCGTCGCCGAAGATGCGCGGGGTCTGGCCGGCCAGCGCCGCGGTGATGAACTTGGGGATCACCGCCGCGTACTCCGACTTGGGGTCCTGGCGCGGACCGAACACGTTGAAGTAGCGCAGCGACACGGTCTCCAGCCCGAAGGCCTGCGCGTAAACTTGCAGGTAATACTCGCCGGCCAGCTTGGAGGCGCCGTAGGGCGAGATCGGCGCGGGCGGCTGGGTCTCGATCTTGGGCAACTCGGGCGCGTCGCCGTAGGCGGCCGACGATGCCGCGTAGACCAGGCGGCGAACGCCGGCCTCGCGCGCGGCGTGCAGCACGCGCAGCGTCCCGGTCGCGTTGGCCTCGTGGTTTTCGATCGGCTCGGCCATCGACTTCGGCACCGAGGGAATCGCCGCCTCGTGATAGACCACCTCGACCCCTTGCAGCGCGCGACGCAGCGCGGTCGGGTCCAGGATGTCGGCTTCGATGAGCTCGACCTCGCGCGCGAAGTCGGCGAAGTTCTCGCGCCGGCCCGAGGAGAAGTTGTCGATGATGCGCACCTGGTCGCCACGCTTGATCAGCGCGCGCGCGATGGACGAACCGATGAAGCCGGCTCCGCCGGTCACGAGATAGAGCGCCATGTCACTGCTCCTTACGGGGTTGGGTCGGGCGCGTCGGCGCTAGGGTGAGCTTGCGCCACGCCCGGTCTGCGCGCGGGCCGAGTCCGCGAAACGCCCGATCAGCGCGCGCAAAGAGGGATCTCCGATCTCCGCGCCGGAGGAGGCGGCGAACGTCGACGGGACGATCGCGGTGGGTGGTGCGGGCAGGCCGCTCGCCGCGAGCCGCGAGGCGAAGAACAGGGCGAGTGTGGAGGCGAGCGCCACGACCGGTATCGACCAGATCATCTTCGAGTGCGTCTTGGCTGACATGTGACCACGGTATCTCACCCGAGTTGCGCGGCAAGTTTTGTGGCCTGCCCGCGCCGCGAAGGTCGCTGCTGTGTCCTGGCTCCTGGTTAGTGTCCATGTGCGAGGTGAGGTTCGCTGGCTCCGTGCCGGGCCAATTTAAGCCGTCTTCACGGGATGGAAAGGCCGAACAGCCCGGCTCCGAAGCGAGGACGCAGGACCAGGGGCGAGCTGTTCTCCCCGTGCACGGCGGGCCGCACCTCGATGGTCGGCATCCCCTCGGGGTTGCGTCCGGCCCGGACGACCAGGGGGCAGACCTCATCGACCGGAAGGGCGCGCGGTGGGCCCGCGGCCACCCCGGCGCTGGTCAGGACTACCAGACGGCCCGCCGCCGCCGCGCGCTTCTGGTCGGGGCGCCGGGCCGCCACCAGGTGGGCGCCCGCGCCGTCCAGGGTGAAGCCTCCGGTCAGCTTGTCACCCTCCAGGTCGACGGCAAAGCCGGCGCCCTGCGGCGAAGACAGGGGCACGACGGCCAGCCGGGTGACATCGCCCTCGATCGGCACCGGCGGGCCGGCCGTCATGGTCGGCAGGGCCAGCAGGTGCAGCGCCACCCCGCGCAAGGCCGAGGGACCGCCGGGGCGCCGCACCAGCTTCTCGGCGGTGACGTACAGGATGCGGCGGTGGTCGGGCGACGGCGCGAACGCCAGCACGCGTCCGTCCTCGGCGGTCAGCTGGCGGTAGCGACCGGTGACCGGTGACCAGGCGAACACCTCCTGGCGCAGGCCCAGCACCAGCACCACCGGGCCGGTGCCCTCGGGCGCCGGGAGCTTAAGCGGTTCGCGCTGGCGCGCGACGAACAGCAGATCGTTCTCCAGCCCCGCCCCCCAGCGGCGCGCTCCGTCGGCCAGCGCCTGGCGAACCTGCTCCATCTGCGGCTGCACTCTGAGCGCGCCCAGATCGGCGGCGGCCAGCACCTCGCGCGACCAGGGCAGGAAGGCTCGGTCGAGCAGTCGCAGCACTTCGTTGCTGGCCTCGGCGAAGCGCTCCTGGCGGACGAAGGAACAGGCGACGTTCAGGGCCGGGGCCAGGAAGTCCGGGTCGGCCGCCTCGGCGGCGCGGTAGCGCGCGCGGGCGTCGTCCCAGCGGCCCTGACGATAAAAGGTCTTGGCCTCGGCGTTGAGGGCGGTGGCCTTGGGATCGGGGGGACGAAAGGGATCGATGGCGCCCGGGCCGGGTCGGGCCTCGGCGATCGGGCAGGTGGCCCCGGGGCCGGCCGCGGCCGCGGCCAGCGCCACGCCGGTGATTGTCAGGGCGGCCAGCGGGGGCAGGAAAGAGCGCGGGCTCACGGGAGGACCCAGGCGCGGCGCAGGTCGAAGCGATCGCCGAGCGCGGTCAGATCTTGAACCCGATTCGAGATCAGCGCGGGAACATCGTGCCGGTAGAGGAAGATCATCGGCTGGTCCTCGGCGATCAAGCGGGCCAGGCGGGCCAGGATCGGCTGGCGCGCGGGCGGCCCGGCCGCGTGTCGCAGCTCATCCAGCACCGCCTCGACCGCCGTGGAACGGTAGCCGCCGAAGTTGTACAGACCCTCGGCCCCGAAGAGCGGCGTCGGATCCTCGTCGGGATGTCCCTCCCAGACCATGGGTGCCAGGTCGAAGTCACCCTTCTTGAGGCGCGCGAGGATGGTCGCTGCGTCGGCGGGCACGATGTCGAGCAGGATGCCTGCCTTGCGCAGCTCCAGCGTGAAGGCGTGCGCCTCCAGCGCCAGCGATCGGCTGCCGGTGGTCTGCAGCAGCGACAGGCGGATCGGGCGGCCGGCGCGGTCGCGCACGCCGTCGGCGTCGTTGTCGCGATACCCGGCGTCCTCCAGCAGGGACAGCGCGCGCCGCCGGTCGAAGGGCTGCGCGGGCTCGGCGCCGAAGGCCGGGCCACCGCTGGGACGCGCCAGGTCCTTGTGCAGCTCGTGCGCGAAGCGGGGCCGGTCCCACAGCATGGCCAGCGCGCGGCGAAACTGCGGGTCGCCCAGCGGAAAACGGCGATGGTTGGCCACCAGGAACGACGACCGTTCGGGGGTGAGGCGGTACAAGGTCACCGCCCCGTGCAGGGTCGCCGGCTCGACCTGGTCGGGGTAGTGCGCCTCCAGGACGCGTGGCAACAGGTCCAGGTCGCCCCGCCGGGTGCGGTTGAGGGCGCGCACGGCGTCGGCTTCCAGATCGAAGACGATCTCGTCCAGCAGCGCGGCCGGGCGCCAGCCTTCGTGGAAGCGCCCCAGCCGGATGCGCTTGCCGCGATCCCAGCTCAGGAAATGGAACGGGCCGGTGCCGACCGGCTGCTTGGCCAGCGCGGCCGCCTCGGGCGAGGCGGGCCTGGTCAGGTGCTCGGGCAGGATCGGCAGGTCGCACAGCGCGCGCAGCACCAGGTCCGACGGCTCGCGCAGGTTCAGCCGGACCACATGATCGGCGGCGATCTCGACGCTGGTGACGTCGGACAGATCGGCGCGCGCCAGCGGCAATCCGCTGGTGCTGCGCATCACCCGTTCCAGGGAAGCCTGCACGTCCACGCCGCTGAAGATGTGGTGGTCGTGCCAGCGCACCCCCTGGCGCACGTGCATCACGATGCGCAAGCCGTCCGCCGACACCGTCCAGCGATCGGCGAGCGCCGGCTCGTAGCCGGTGGGGGTGCACTCGATCAGCGGCTCGTAGACCAGCCCCATGACCACGCTGGCGATGGACGCGTCGGGATCGGCCAGCGGGTTCAGGTGGGGCGGCTCGCTGTCCAGGTGGACCCGCAGCGTGCCGCCTGGCCGCGGCGTGTCCGCGCCAGCGGGACGTGGCGCCCACGGGCTGGGGACGGTCGCCATCTCCAGCGGCGGCGGCGCCGGTAGCTTGGGAACCGCGGCGCCCTTGTCTCCCTTGGCCGCCGCGGGGGAGGCCTCTTCGTCGGCCTTTTTCTTCGCGCTGGAACGACAAGCCGAGCCCGTTGTCAGCAGCAGAATCAGCGCCGCAAACCCGGCGCGCCATGCCGTCCAGCGTCGCCCGCCTTTGTCTTGCTCCCCAAAAACCCACGTGTTATTCAGGGGTCCACCCCCAACCGCTGGCGAGGAGAAGTCTGTCATGAAGCGACTCCGGTCCGTATATCACCTGATGGTGCCGTTGGCATTGGCGCTTCTGGTCCCCATGAATCCCGCGCCGGCTCGGGGACAAGGGCAGGCGATGCCGCCCATCAAGGTCGATCTGCCGCCCTCGCCGAACTTCAACGTGCAGAACGCCCCCGAGCAGTATCCCTCGGGCGAGCTGTCGGTATACGGGCTGCGCAAGCGCATGGCCAAGTATCTGGACAAGGACGTCCAGGTGAAAGCCTATCTGCTGCAGATCTACGAATGTCCGGCCGAGCTGCGCAAGTGCAACGACGAGCTGGCGGCCAAGTCCAAGAAGGAAAAAAAGAAAGAGATGAAGGCGCTCAAGGGCGGCGCCCCGTCCAAGACACCGGCCGCTCCCGCGGCCGACGCGATGAAGGGCGGCTGCCGTCCCTGCGACCAGCCGCACTTCTTCGTCGCCGACACGCCCAACACCAAGATCGATCACGCGCTGCTGGTCGCCGACTATCCGATCAAGGACTGGAACACCGGCAAGCCGAAGGCGCTGGTGGCCAAGGCGGGCGCCGAGGGTGGCCAGTACGTCATCACCGGGACCTTCGCGATCAACTCGATCGGTGGGTTCGCGGCTTCGGATGGGCTCATCATTCACAAGAAGCTCCAGGACTCGACCGGCAAGGTGATCACCGAGGGCAACGCCGTGCTGCCCCCCGACGCCCAGGAGATCAAGCTCGAGGGCAAGGCCGCCGAGAAGGTCGGCGGCGCCCGCATCGACGCCAAGATCCCCGAGACCGGCGCCGCCCCCGGCAAGAAGAAGAAGGGCGACGAGCTGTAGGGCGCCTGCGCCTCGCTTCGTCGATGGCAGGATCGCCTGCGCTCTCCGGCTGCCTTCAACCACCAGTCACCCTCGCCCCGGTCCGCCGGGGAGAGGGCCGGGGAAGACGGGGGAGAGGGGATAAGAGAGAGGAAAGGACTGGAGTCACGGTGCGCGGGTCAGCTGCGACATCGGCGCGCGCAGCGCTTCGCAGGTTTCCGGTTTCAGTACGAACGCCGGCGTGCCAGTGAGCCGCGCGCGGCACTGAGCGTCCAGCTCCAGTTGCACGCGGGCCACCTCCGTCCCGCGCTGGGAGGTGATGGCCAGCGTGTCGCGCGCGACGAACGGCCGGGGGTCGGCCACGAAGCGCTCGGCGGTCAAGCTGGCCAGGGGCGCCAGCAGCTTGTCGACCACCGCGGAGTCCACGCTACCGAGGCCGGTCCACTGGTCGGCGGACTCGCGTTTCAGCCGGCGCTGGCCGGCGGGGGCGCGGATGTCGATCGCGGTGACGTCGAAGCGCGGCAGCTCCAGCACCTGCCGCGAGCGGAAGCGCAGCGGGTCCGGGTCGAGGTCGGCGAACAGGGCCGCGGCCGCCGTGGCGGCGCCGAGCTCGCCGGTTCGTTCCACGCGCGCCCTCCCCGCGCGCGGCGGCGCGACGGCGATCTCCGCCCGGCGGGCGCCTTCCAGGATCAAGCGGCGCGCCCCGGGCGGCGCCGAGCGTGACGGAGACGGGGTCTGGTCGGACAGGCGCAGAGCGGCCAGGCTCGCCAGCCACTCGTCGACGCGGCCGGCGTCGGCGGCATAGTCGACCGCGGGCTCGCTGATCCTCCAGCCCGCGCTGGCGTCGCGACGCAGGTGGATTCGCCGGTCACCATCGGCGAGCACCACCCCATCGACCTCGCCGGGATCGACGGGCAGCAGAGCGGGCTCGGCCCGATCCGCGGCGGCCAGCAGGCGCCACAGCCGATCCACGGTGTCGCCGGCCAGACAGATGATCTGGCTCGACGTGCCGGCGCCAGCGCTGGCGGTGGCCAGCCACTGCGGTGGGTCGCTCCTGCGGTTGCAGGCCGATTGCCAGACGCTGAGCCGCGCGCGATCGTCGGCGCCCAGGGCCAGCGTCCAGCGCGGCGGTTGCTCGGGCGGCTTCCGGCGCTCGGGAAAAGCGCTGGCCTCCAGACCGGTCAGCAGGCGCAGCAGCTCGCCGGTCGGAGCCCGGGCGGCGAAGAATCCCGCGTCGGTCAGCCACAGGCCCTCCCGCTTGCGCAGCGTGCGCCCGGAGCCCGGCCCGTCGCCGTAGGCGAGCGCGTCCGTGCCTTCGACCAGGCCCGGTGCGAACACCCGCCGCTCGCGGAAGGCGATCGGATCCTGTTCGACCAGGTCACGCAGGCGGCGCCCGACGACCAGGATCTGTCCCTCGCCGGCGCGGCGCACGAAGGCGCCGCGGCCGGTGGCGTCGATGCCGCCGATCTGAAGTACCTGGCGCGCGGGCCGGCCGCCGGCCGCGCTGGTGAGGGTGATGGCGAGCAGCGCTGCCGCCGGCTCCAGCCCGGCGGCCGGCGCGTCGATGGTGGCCTGGCGATCGATCTCCAGCGCGTCGATCGCGTCCAGCAGGTCGGCGACCGCCCCGGGCGCCGCCGGCCGCTCATCCGGCGCGACCAGCCAGCGCGGCGCGCCGGTCCCCTCGCCGGCCCGTACCAGGGTCGACTTGCCCCGCGCGCCGCGGTCGATCTCGATCTGACTGACGCTCGCGCGCGCCAGTCCCGGGAAGACTTGCAGGCGCTGAGCCCGCGCCTGATCGGTGCTGGGACGCTGGCGCTCGCACAGGCCGATGTAGCCGGCCAGCGCGACGGCGATGACCGCGAGCACCAGCGGCGTGCGGTGATGGACCCTCACGATCGGCGCCGATACCAGACCAGCGCCGCCAGCGCCAGGCAGCCGAGCGGCAGGGCGATCACGAACAGCTGGAAGGCGCGCGCCACCGTTCGCTCCTCCAGCGTCAGGCGGACCTGCTCGGGGATCTTGGGCGCGACCCCCGAGCGCTCTTCGCGATCGGTGAGCCAGGCGATCACCGACAGGACCAGGTCGCGGTCGTAGTCGCGGACCAGCGGGCCGGCCAGGCGATAG
>Ga0207701_10005534_pt1 | contig 12695 bp, 15 predicted proteins | sample KBSSwiSSwithPhiX_FD_184294 | JGI IMG/M metagenome (GOLD analysis project Ga0207701, IMG submission 184294) | Switchgrass rhizosphere bulk soil microbial communities from Kellogg Biological Station, Michigan, USA, with PhiX - S5 (SPAdes) (version 2) | ecosystem: Environmental > Terrestrial >...
TCGCGCCCGAGCGGACCGGAGACCGCCGCTCCTTGAAAATCGCGCCCGTATTTGGTCGAGAGATAATCCGGATGCATATCGCACGCCACGACGTCGATCTTCGCATCGTACAACTGTGGCAGATCGGCACAGGTCCGCCGAAATGCTGCGTAAGCCTCTTTCGTTTCGAGATCGCCGATGTGCTGGCTGACAAAAATGTTGTCATCGATTTTGAGCGCGACGCTGTTCTTTAGGTGCGCGCCAACAGCAAGAATTGTAGGGCGTTTCTGTGAAACGCCTTGGCTCGGTACGTGACACGGACGCCCTACAGCGATTGGCAATGGCGCGTAGCCACGCGCGCGCCGCAACATCATCTCGCGACCGCATATTACCCGGACCACCGAATCATCCGCGTGCCGAACGATTGGCCGATCGTGAACGAGGAACACATCGGCGATTCCACGCAAACGAAGTAGCGCGTCATGTTCATCAGTGCAGATCGGCTCGTCGCTTAAGTTTCCGCTTGTGGCAACGATCGGAAAATTGAGCTCTCGCATGAGCACATGATGCAGCGGCGAGTATGGCAGCATGACACCGAGGTTCGGATTCCTCGGCGCGATTGATTCCGCCAATTGGTAGGGACGGACCGCTGGACCGTCCGTGCGGCGCGCTCGGCGAGCGCGCCCTACCAGGACGATTGGTGACTCAGCGGAGAGAAGCAGTCGTTCCTCAAGCTCGGAAATATCGCAATCAGCGCGAATCGCGGCGAGTGACGGATACATCACCGCGAACGGCTTCTCTTCGCGATGTTTCCTTTCACGCAAACGAACGACCGCTGCTTCGTTGCGTGCGTCGACAATCAGTTGAAATCCGCCAAGACCCTTGAGCGCAACAATCTGTCCGGCCCGCACTGCGTTGGCAGCAACTCGCAATGCATCATCTCGCATCGCAATCCTCTCCCCGTCTTTGCTCCAAGATTCCAAATGCGGTCCGCATTTCGGACACGCATTCGGTTGCGCATGAAACCGGCGGTCCAGCGGATCGTGATATTCGGCTTCGCACTCGCGACACATCACAAAGTTTTTCATCGACGTGTTCGAACGGTCGTAAGGCAACGCTTCAACAATCGAAAACCGCGGTCCGCAATTTGTACAGTTGGTGAAGGGATAACGAAATCGCCGGTTGTTTGGGTCGAAAATTTCGCGCAGGCAATCGACACACGTCGCGATATCAGGCAGGATGAACGCCGTTTTGTCGCCGCTCTCTTTGCTTTCGCAGATTTCAAAAGCGTCATAGCCACTTGCATCGAGAAACGATGACTCGATGCTCTGCACAATTGCGCGGGGAGGTTTACCCGTTTCAATCCGCCGCTGAAATTGCTCCAGAAGATTGCGGCGGCCTTCGACTTCAATGAAGACGCCTTGGGTCGTGTTCGAGACGTAGCCATTGAGTTTCAGTTCGGCCGCCAGGCGGTACACAAACGGGCGAAAGCCGACTCCCTGCACGGCACCACGCACGATCATTTTCAATCGTTTGTGTTTGGTGGGGACGGCTCGCCGAGCTGTCCGCGGCGCGCTCGGCGAGCGCGCACCACCAGGATTTTTTGGCGAGCCAACAATCGTTTCCATATGGCCTAACCAAAAAGTTTGTTCACGAACCCGATTTGATAGACGAGAAAGAGTCCAAAACTGAAACTCACCACGCCGGCAACTGCGCCAAGATGACGGTGCAGAAACTCGAAGCGCGTGGCGTAACTGAAGGGGACGGCGATGGCTGTGGTGATCAACATCATGCCGGCAATAGTGCCCGCGCCGAAGACGGACAAGTACATCACTGCCCAGAGCGGGTCGCGAATGATCGGCAACACCAGCAACGCGATCGCAGCCGAACCCGCGAGGCCGTGCACAATGCCTATGATGGTCGGTCGCAAGGCGCGATAGGCTTTTGAGCCACCAAATCGTCGATCCAAACGAGCCGGTGGCACAGATTCCTCACGATGCCCGTGAGTTTCTGGCGCGTGGCCGTGCGGATGAGAATGAATGTAATCGCCGTGGCGGTGCGGATGTTCGTGATGGTCGGCCCCTGTGAACATTGATCTTGCACGAAAACTGCGGAGAGCGACGCGCAGGTTGAAGGCGCCAAGAATGATCAACATAAGCGCGACGCAGAATTCCAAGCCCAGCCCGAGCCGCTGCGGGATAACGAGTCCGAACACAATGATCGCCCCACCGACTACAAAAAGCGTAATGCTGTGTCCAACTCCCCAAAACATTCCTACAATCGCGGCATGTCGAACATCGCGCTCTCGGCTTACGATTGTCGATACCGCGATGACGTGATCGGAATCGGTGGCATGCCGCATTCCGAGGAAGAATCCCAGCGCAAGAATGGAAAGGAATGCCGTCATACGCTTGGCGCGATTTGCGTTTCAATGAGGCGCAAGGACTTGATCGCGCATTCATGGCCCTGATCGGCGTCGACTGCTTTGCCGCAGTTCGGACATCGCATCGTGATAACTGGAGCAATAGCCAATGCTTCGTCCCAATAATCAGGCCGGCCGCGATAAGTGCAGTGCGGACAGCTCACGATGGCCGGCACTGTCGAAATCGTAAGGATGCTGCCGTCTAACGGCGTCTCTTTCGCGATCGATTCGTAACAAAAACGCAGTTGTTCCGCATCAATGTGGCTCAACTCTCCAATCTCGAGCCGAACTTCAAGGATCGCGCGTTCAGGATTTTGCGCAGAAAACTCCAGAAGCTTTTCGATAAGCCCTGATGCAATCGAAAGCTCATGCATGGTTGAAATGACGAAGCACGAATGACGAATGACGAATTAATGACGAAGCACGAATCTCAAACCGACCTGTTAGGTTTTCGTCATTCGTCATTTGGCATTCGTCATTTCAGATGGCCATTAAAGTTTCTGCGACGCAGTCGATTCCTTCGCCGGTTTTGCAACTCGTAGCGATCACCTTGATATCCGGCTTGAGAGTGTGGACGTCGTTTGTCAGGGCTTCGACGCTCACGCCCATAGCCTCTGCCAGGTCGATCTTGTTGATGACCACGATCTGTGCGCCGAGAAACATGTGCGGATGTTTGCGCACCATCCATGGACCTTCTGTTACGCTCACCACTACCACGCGCGCTTTGGAACCCAGTGGAAATTCGGCCGGACAAATCAGGTTTCCAATGTTCTCAATGAAAATGAATTTCGCTTGACTGATGTCGAGCTTGCGCAGCCCTTTTCCGACCAGGTTTGCGTCGAGGTGACAGCCGTTAATCGTGGCAATCTGCACGACCGGTATACCGAGTTTTTCAATTTGATCGGCGTCGTCGCTGGTCGTTGCGTCGCCGTTGAAAACGGCGACACCCCACTGGCCTTTTAGCTTTTCGACGAGCTTTGTTATCAGAGTGGTTTTACCGGAACCGATCGCGCCCATGAAATCGATCGCGGTTGCGCCGTGCTGATCCAACAGTGCCCGATTTTGGCGCGCTAGTTTTTCGTTCGCTTCGAGCAAGCTGTGCTCCAGCTCGATGTCGTAGATTTCGTCTGGTTGCGCTTCGAGTTTGATCATGTTCGGCATGGTAGGGACGGACCGCCGGGCCGTCCGCATCGTTTCGGCGCGCCCGGCGGTCGCGCTCTACCAAATTTCATTTGGCTAATCCCGCTAATCCCGTGGGCGTGTGCATTTTTTTCAGCACTTTTCCGTTACCGAGATACATGTGAACGCCACACGGCAGGCAGGGATCAAAACTCCGAACTGCGCGCATGATATCGATACCCTTGAACTTGTCCGGCCCATTCTCCTCGAAGATCGGCGTGTTTTGGACAGCATCTTCGTACGGACCCGGTGTGCCGTAAATGTCGCGCGGGTTCGCGTTCCACGGCGTCGGCGGATACGGATGATAGTTGGCGATCTTCTTGTCGCGGATGACGAGATGATGCGACAGGACTCCGCGCACGGCTTCGTGAAATCCGCAGCCGATTGCTTCGTCAGGCACCTTAAATGGCGTGAATGTTGCCGTGCGGCCGGCATGCACTTCGGCCATCGCTTTCTCGATGAAGTAGTAGGCGCAAGCGCAGGCGTAGGCTTGGAAGTAAGTGCGGGCACGGTCCCGCTCGATGGCATTGCTCCATTGCGGCACGCGCCAGGTAAACTCGACGTCGGGTTTCAGTGCCGTTTTCGGCAATCGAATCCGCACGGTGTTATCGCCGGGCGCTTTGACATAACCAATATCGACCAGTCCCGCGAGCGCCGTTGACCAGAGTCGCGCGATTGGTCCACCGCCGGTATCCAGCGCAAGATGATCGTTCGTTCGTTTGTCGAGCCAACGCGGCGACATGACCCAGGTGTAATTGCCCGCGAAATCGCGCTTTTGCGGTTTGGGGATTGTGGTTTGATTCCACGGATGCCGGCGATCCACAGGGTTCCCTAACGGATCGTGCGTGACGAATACTTCCCCACTTCCGTTATCGGCCCAATCCTCGTAATAGGACGAACCAAGCAGAATCCGGATACCGAGATTGATGTCGACCAATTTGGTCGTGACGAGCTGACCATCGACAATGATGCCTGGAGTGACAAACATCGCTTCGCCCCATTTGTCCATCGTCTTATAGTCATAATCGCAGACGTCAGGGTCTTGGAACGAACCCCAGCAACCCAGAAGGATCCGCCGTTGGCCCACTTGTTCGTAACCGGGCAGCGCTTGGTAAAAGAAATCGAACAGATCGTCATGCAGCGGCACGCAACGCTTCATGAACTCGGCGTAGCGCGTTAACCTCACGAGATAATCGGTAAAAACCTGGATTGAGGGCACAGTACCGACTCCACCTGGATAGAGTGTCGATGGATGAACATGCCGGCCTTCCATCAGACAAAACATCTCGCGTGTGTAACGACTTACCTGGAGCGTTTCGCGATAAAATTCGCCCTCGAACGGATTCAACGCGTGCATGATGTCGGCGATCGTTCGATAGCCGTGATCTTTTGCGTGAGGCGCTTCGGTCTTCTGCGCTTTTTCCCAAACGCCGGGATTAGTTTCCTTAACCATCATCTCGCAGAAGTCGACGCCGACGAGGTTGTCCTGGAAAATATTGTGATCGAACATGTATTCGGCGGCTTCGCCGAGGTTAACAATCCATTCGCCAAGCGGCGGCGGTTTCACGCCGTACGCCATTTGCTGCGCATAACATGAGCAGGTGGCATGATTGTCGCCGCAGATGCCGCAGATCCGGCTGGTGATGAAATGCGCGTCGCGGGGGTCTTTGTTCAGCATGAAAATGCTGTAACCACGAAAGATCGACGATGTGCTGTAGCATTCGACGACTTTCTTCGTATCGAAATTGATCTTCGTGAAAATGCCGAGACTGCCCACGATGCGCGTGATTGGGTCCCAGTTCATCTCGACGATGTTGCCGCCGGGCGCGGACGTTCCTCGTTTTGTATCGGTAAGTACTTCGGGCATTAGTTAACTCCTGGTTAGAAATTTCATGCGCTGTAGTGGGCGTAATATTTTGGCTTGTAACCGGTGGTCAGAGCGGGTCGCGGGTGCCGCCATTTCGGTTCTTTGTTCACGACGCGGTTCGTGATCGCGCGAAGTGTCCGAATAAGCCGTCCGTACGGTCCGATGAGTGAGCTTGAGAGCGTTGCTCCAGGCGGTTCATCCATGAACGGCATGAACTTGTCGGGGAATCCCGGCATGGTGCAGCCGATGCAAATTCCGCCGACATTGGGACAACCGCCGATGCCATCCATCCAGCCGCGCTTCGTGACGTTGCAATTCACCACGGGCCCCCAACAGCCAATCTTTACCAGGCACTTCGGCGACCCGTATTCGCGGGCAAAGTCGCCCTGCTCGTAATAGGAGCCGCGATCGCAGCCTTCGTGCACCGTTTTCCCAAACAGCCACGTCGGACGAAGTTCATTGTCGAGCGGGATGAGCGGCGCGAGTCCTGCGACTTGATACAGGAGATAAAGCAACGTCTCCATCATGTTATCGGGCTGCACCGGACAACCGGGGACGTTCACGATTGGCAATCCCGCTTTGCTGCGCCAGTTCCAGCCGAGATAATCCGCCAAACCCATTGCACCTGTCGGATTGCCCTCCATTGCGTGAATGCCGCCGTATGTCGCACACGTGCCAGCAGCGATTACCGCCGTCGCTTTCGGCGCGAGTCTGTCGATCCACTCATTGGTCGTGATCGGCTGGCCGGTGTCTGGATCCGTCCCCATCGCCGCCCAGTAACCTTCCTTCTTTATTTTTTCATTCGGCACTGAGCCTTCGAGGACAAGCACGAATGGCTCCAGCCGCCCTTCAGCTGCTTCGTGCCAGAACTTCATAAAATCATCGCCGACTTCGTAAGCGAGGACCGGATTGTGGAGATGCACCTTCGGCAATCCTGGAATAGCACCCATCACAACGTCCTCGATGCTGGGCAACGTGGCTGCCGTTACTGAAACGGAATCCCCGTCGCACCCGAGGCCGGTTGTCATCCAAAGAACATGGATTTCTGGAACTGCTGGCTGATGATCGGCAACGATTTTTGGCGATTCCATAGTATTTGCTCCGGTTTACATGCGCATGATTCGCGCTTCCCGGACCATCGCCGGGATCTCGCGCACGGTTAGAACCAGCACGGCCAGCAGGATTGCGCCCCCAACGAACATCCAGGCGACGTCGCCAGTAGACCTGTACTGCGTTGTCGAACCGGCAAATCGGCGGATAGAATCGGTCGGTTTTGAACAAAACAAATTCCTCATAAGCCTGTTATCAGTTGAGATACGTTTTTGCCGCGAACTGAAAATGTGGACGGCGAAAGAAGAGTGCTGCGCGAATGACCACTCATCTTAAGCGGATCGCACGACAGCCGTCGGACAGTTTGGAAAATTTTTTAGATTCCGCGGCCGCTCGTCCAATCCGCTATGAATTTTTCGATCATCTTCACTGCGGTTGGAACCGCTTCACGAACGTCCTCGCTGAGACCCATCACGCCGTCTCCATCCAATCGCGCCGGCTCGCAGCCGACGAGATACAAATTTCTCGCATGGCCACCAAGCGCTCGAATCATCTGCAACACACGCACTGGCGTCAGGGCATGCGCATCGACAATTTCATCTCCGCAGGGGTCAACCTTCTCCGGGTCGAGCTCGAGCAGATAAACGGTTCCCGGTTTTTCGCCACGCGGCGCTGCGTCGACGAGGAGCGTGGCATCGTAACCATCCATGATGGCGTAAGCGAGATCGTAAGCGCGAATCCCGAAGTCAACGATGTTCACGCCCTCCGGCCACGATCGCTTCAACAACTCCGCCGCCACTTCACAGCCAAACGCGTCGTCGCCAAAAAAGATGTTCCCGATTCCGGCGACGAGGAAGCGTTTCATTTTAAATATCGGATAAGGCTGGGAAAGGTGCCCGATCGGGGATTCCCTGATGCAAAAATAATAGGCGCATCATTTTGCATGGAGAGCATTATGGCCGGATTTTGTGTTCAGCGACAGGGATGGCTGAAAGAGGTCGCCCTAAGTCGCATTCTTGGGAAGGAGGGTAAAATGGACAATCGGCAATACACCAGGGCCGGCTCATTTCAGGCGAACACCGCAGGACCTAGCTGGCTCAACATAGCGTTGGGCATTTGGGTGATCATCTCACCCTTTATAGTCCAATTTTCGCAGTTGCCCGCAGCAATGTGGAATAACGTAATCGTTGGCATTGTGGTTGCGGTGTTGGCGATCATTCGCACGAGCGTACGGAGCCAAACAGCTTGGAGTTGGGCTAACGTGATTCTCGGAATCTGGATGATCATCTCGCCCTTTGCTCTTGGGGTCATGACCGCAGCGATACTTTGGAACAATATCATCCTGGGTATCGTCATCGCGCTCGTTGCCACTGGGAGCGCCACTTCGAGAGCGCCCGCTACTGTGTAGAATCAGGTGAAAAGTGCGCGCGGTGTTCTTCGGTCGCGTCGAAAACCGTTACTGAACGACTCTCGCGCGCTTGGGCGGGGTGTTTTGTTAACCGCGCTGCGGCTCTTGTTATTTAAACGGGCTCGACTTCGTCGGCTGAGTAAAAGAATCGATGAGCGATATATCGCATCATGCCAATATCCCTCCCCGGATCATCTTCCAAGACCACGGCAAAGTGCACATTTTTGTCCATGTCTTCCTCGACTGCCTCGATAATCGCGATCTTTCCCTCGATCGCGATGTCCATCACATCGGCGCGCCGCTTCGGACGAATGCGCACGCGGTCGCCGGCTTTTAACGTGACACCATTCACAACAGCGCTATCACGTCGCTGCGCGGGATTGAAGAATTCCTCATTCGTTTTCCGCACTTCCCGAAGGGTTCCGTGCATTTTCAAAAACTGTTCCGGCCTCACATTCTCGGCCCGTTCAAGAATCTGGCGCGCGTGCTCGTCTACCCGCTGCATCTCGATTTTTTCTGTATCGGTGAGCGTTTGCACACGGAGCGTCAGCAGCTCGTCGATTTCGGTGTTGTCGAACAATTCACCGGCGCTCTCCGGCGCAATCCGTGGATAATCGTAAAGGATGATGGGCGACGACAGCATCGTGTCGTCCTCGTGCTTTTCTTTGTCACCTACGAGCACCGGCCACGTGCCGATGTTGCGGCACGCTCCAGCTGGTTCGATGCAATCCGGATCAGGATCGAGCAACGAAACGAATTTGCCGCCGGGCGCATGTAAAATCATGTGCGTGGACGCAAACGTTTGCATCAACACCGCATCCTGATTGTCCATCTCTCCGGTCAGGGACGTTTCGTTTAAGACGCGAGCGGTGATTTTCACAATGGGCTGTTCAATAGCGTGCGTCTCCAGTTCGATACGGCCGCAGATCATTTCGTTGCTTCGCGTGACTTCTTTGTCAGCTGAACGTGCGGCGGGAAACGTGAACTCATGCACCTGTTTGACAGGCGCATTCAGTGGGACCAGCGCCAGTTTCACTTCGCGCTCGATTGCCTCCAGCCAAACCTCTCCGCCAGTTTTCCGCGCCAGCGGTTGGAGAAATCGCACGGTAATTTCCAGTGCGGCGTCGTGCGATTCGTTACGCACGAGGCATTCGGTTTGCATGAGACAGGGCTCGCGCCCTTTTTGCGCATTGCTGTATTCCTGCGGATAAATTCGGCCGAACGTGAACCGCTCGCGTTGGTTCTTTTTCGACGACGCTCGATACGGATAAAGGATGTAACCCTCGTAGAGAACAGCGTTAACGATTTTATCAACGAGTTCCCGGTTCATGAATGAGAGCGTCTTATGGTCATCCCGAGCGAAGTCGAGGGATCCCGCAGCAATACCGATCGGTGAAGCCGCGGGGTTCCTCGACTCCGCTGCGCTTCGCTCGGAATGACGCGCTTCGCTAGCATCCATTTTCCAGCAACCGATCCATCGCCTGTTCCCACGTAGCGAAACCGTTGTGGCGTTTGAATTCGTAGAGCCGGTCAAACACGCCGCGTTCGAGCCACATGAAAGCGGTATTCGGATAATGGCGATCCATCATTTCGCGCCACGCATCAATCGGCATTCGCCATGCAGCTTCCTTTTCCCAGGAAATTTGCTGGATTTGCAGTCGGCCGCCTCCGTCAGAATAAAACACGGTGCCGCTGAACAGAAACAGCAAGGGCACTTCGCCGTCTTCAAGCGCGTAAAAGTATTTCGTGGCCGCGACATTCAGATCGAACGTGCAAGGGACAATCAGCACGGCTTCGGTCCGGTCGACGAACCCAGGCACTATGCAATTCGCCTGCGCCAACAGTTTGTTACGCAACGTCTGCCCCCAATCTTCTGGTCTGCCGAACAACTCGCGAAGTTTCTCTTTCTCGTCTGTGGTATAAGCGCGCTGTGCCGATTGGATCTGTATCTGCGCGTGCAACATGACGCTTTGAACTTTTTCTCCGGGCGTCTGGTTAACGATCTCGATCTTGAAATGCAGCAATGGCGCCAACCCACGCGCGGCGGCATCTATGCCAAGCACTTTGAAATCAAGATCAGGCATGAGGAGAATGACGAATAAGATGTTTGTCATTCCGAGCGAAGTAGAGGGATCCGCTGGCGGCCAACAGTAATTTCACGGGATCCTTCGACTTCGCTTTGCTTCGCTCAGGATGACAAGTTGGCGTTCGGGCCTCGTGCTTCGTCATTATTTCGTCATTCGTCATTCGAGCTTCGTCATTCTTTGAGCGCAGCGAAAAATCCGTCGATCTCGCGCCAGACTTCTTCGCCGCCAGAGAGGCCTTTCCAGTGTTTGCGAATCGTTCCGACCAGTTCGTAACATTTGTCGATCGGTGCGATGAAATATGCGCGCGCGTCACCGACCCGGTGCGCCAGCAAAGCTTCGACATCCGGTTGCATTTGGCCCAAATCTGGGTTGTTCGCAGCGAGCGTCTCCCACGCAGCCAACGACAAGAGCGATTCGGTCGCACCCGCTGGGCTCGGATACATCGCGATCATTTTCCCGGAAGGCGTCGAATAAAAGAAGAAGGCCAGATTGATTGGCAATGCGAGCGCCTCCCACTCTGCGTCGCTGATTTGGAAATTAGGGAGCGCGCGAGCGTCGCGCGGAACCAGCTTGAACCGCCCGTCAACGACGTTTTGGAAGCGCAACGCGCATGGGTCGCACGCGCAAACGATTTTCCGCGACAGCGTTTCGAGCAAATGCCGATGCTCCGAAGGAAGCGAAAGGCTGCACAGCTCGCATCGTTCTGCTTCGACAACAGTCCTCTCGCCCGCGGCGCTGGCAAATTTCCGCAGCGCGCCTAACGAAGATTCAGATGTCCGCGGCATCACGCCGGCGGGATGCTTGGCATGTCAGGGTGAATCGGGCCGTGAAGCTCCGGATTGATCCCGGTGGAATCGCGCGCCGTTCGATAGTACCTGCGATCTTCTGCGCGACCAGGCTCGTGCCCTTCCAGCGCTTCTTCTTCCCCTCTTTTCATGCCAGGGACGTGAACCGGTTTAGGTGGTTCGCTCATACATTTACTCCTGCTGATGTTATTTCAGAATTGAGGCTCGATTCCGGGCAGTCCGCGAATTTCGAGACGAATCCGACCGGAACAGAAGCGCGATCAATTGCCCCTTCCACTTCAAGCGCAGTAATATCGGGCGCTGCCGCGTAGATCGCTTCTTCGATTGAAGATTTGAGAGTAATCCGGGATGAGGGACAACCATGGCAGTTTCCTTCCAGCCGCAATTTGACCACGCCGTCTGGCGTCACGCCGATGAGGTCGACATCGCCGCCATGCAAACCGAGACGTGGCTTGACGGATTCAAGCGCGTGGCGCACCCGCGTTTCCAGATCGAGCGGATGCAATCCGTGAAGCACCAAAAGATTTGAAATCAACGGATCCTCGGCCAGACGATCGATGAGTTGCTGTCCCGTAAGCGCGTTGTCGTGAATTGAGTCTAACACGTGTTCAAGAGCGTCGGCATGCATCTTCAACACGATCTGCACCAGTTCGCGTGCCTTGCGGCATATTGGAGAATCCGCCGTCTCATCCAATGCATGGATTAACTCCTCCATGCGGCCAAGCTGCCGTTGAAACTGCGAATCGATCATTTGTCCCGGCGCGTTCTGTATGTAGATCGGTCGCCGAAGCTCGACTGCGCGCTAAAATCTCAGGGAGTTAAGTCAAGGCGCGCCGTGGAATTGTTCGGGCGGGACTTTGTGGTTCGAGGTTGGCTGGAGGAAATTGCGGCTGAAATAATCGCCAAGCGTAAAGGTGAAGAGAATCAACAGCCAGATGACTCCAGCAGTAGCCGCCAGATGCAGAAGACGACTGCTTCCCTTGATGTGCATGAAGAAGAGCGCCACGAGCAAGGCTTTTGAAATCGAAATTGCCAAAGCCACTACCAGATTGAATGGGCCCATGTTGACGTAACCAAGGCCCCAGGTCAGTGCCAACAGTGCCATCAGCGCCGCGCATGTTTTCCAGTACACGCTGGGTGAATGGGTGGTCGTTTCCATCATCTGTGTCCTGCCAGATACATCAGCGGAAAAAGAAAGATCCAGACGATGTCCACGAAGTGCCAGTAAAGCCCTGCCACTTCTACGGGCGTGTGATGTCCAGCGGTAAATTTTCCAAGCCGCACCAAAACAGCCAGCGTCAGCAGGACGAAAATGCCAACGATAACGTGAATGGCATGCAAACCGGTCATCGCGAAGTACAGCCAAAAGAAAATTTCGGCGTGCGATCGATTGGCTTCGTGCCATTCAAAGTGCGATCCAGGAACGAGGTGCTCCACAAAATCCTTGTGGTATTCGAAACCTTTGACACACATGAAGACGACGCCCAGTAATGCCGTGCCCAGGAGTAGCCACACGAGTTGTTTGCAGTTTCTCAGTTCTGCCGCGCGAACAGCAAACGCCATCAACGTGCTGCTGAATAATAGAATTGCGGTGTTGGCGCCGCCCAGAATGACTTCGGTGTGATGACTCGCAGCGGCAAATGTTTGCGGGTAAAGACTGCGATAAACCGTGTAGGCGAGAAATAACCCACCGAAAAACAAAACTTCGGTCGCGAGAAAAATCCACATCCCGAGCTGTGCAGCGCCGCGTTGTTGCTCGATATCCTCGAACTGCTCGTGAACGAACGGTGTGGCGGCAGTACTCATTGCATTCCCAGTGGTAGGGACGGACCGCCGGGCCGTCCGAAACGTTGCGGCGCGCCCGGCGGTCGCGCCCTACCAAGGTCGGTTGGCGCCT
>Ga0207701_10005535_pt1 | contig 12694 bp, 12 predicted proteins | sample KBSSwiSSwithPhiX_FD_184294 | JGI IMG/M metagenome (GOLD analysis project Ga0207701, IMG submission 184294) | Switchgrass rhizosphere bulk soil microbial communities from Kellogg Biological Station, Michigan, USA, with PhiX - S5 (SPAdes) (version 2) | ecosystem: Environmental > Terrestrial >...
CGGGCGGGCACGCCCCGCCGGACCATAACCATAGGAGGCGGCAGGTTAAGGCGCGATTAACCATCGGTGGCCGGGCGAAAACTGAGCGTTTTCCAAGCCGCTATCCCAAGAGTCACGGCCGCCGCCAATGGGACCAGCGGTGCCTCGGGTGACTCCATCGTCCACAGCGTCAGGCCGCTGATGATGCACCACAGCAGCGGAAGAATCAGGAGAAGCCAGTTCGGCCGTGCTGCGGCGACGAGCACACCAAGCGTCGCGATCACGGTCGGATCGGGCGCGAGGCCGAAGATCTCGGCCTGCGTCCACGGCCGGCCGGAGAGTGGCGCGATCAGCGGATGGATCGCGAGTGCATAGACCAACAGCGCAACGCCGACCCACCTCGCTCCGCTCGTCCCCGCGAAAGCGGGGACCCAGGGCTCTACGGCAGGTTCGTGTGTGGGGCTCTGGATTCCCGCTTTCGCGGGAATGAGCGGAGATGAGTCGAATCGTATTCCATCACGGATGGCGCCCGTCCACAGCAGCAGCCCGGCCTGAAGTGCAAAACCGATAGCATAATAACGTGCCGCGAAATTGATCGGATCGTAGCGCTCCAGCATGTAGGCCCACGCGACGAACAGCCAGAGCGCTGCCAGCATCGCGGCGACGGCGCGCCCGCTCCATGCAGTGCCGCGAACGATCAAAAAAATGATCGCAAGCCCAATCGCCAGCATGACGATCTGCAGCGGCCAGACGTCCGCGTTGGCGAGCTCGAACAGCCGATAGTAAGTGCGGGCTGAGAACAGCAGGAAGCTGGTGAGCGAGTAGGTCCACCACTCCGACATTGCGCGCTAAATTTTCGCCACGTGCGCGGCGAGTTTCGCGCGCCACGCCGCGTCGGGCAGCGGATCGCGCGCCGCCGCCATGTTCTCCCGCACATGATCGACCCGCGTGGTCGCAGGGATGGCGCAGGTCACCGCCGGATGCGAGATGATGAATTTCAGAATGAGCTGAGCCCAGCTTGTCGCGCCGACGTCCGACGCGAACGGCGGCAGCGGCTTGCGCATGATCGTTCTGACCAGATCGCCCTCGCGGAACGGCCGGTTGACGATCACCGCGATGCCGCGCTCGCGCGCGAGCGGCAGGATGCGGTTCTCGACCTCGCGGTCGAGCACGTTGTAGCTGACCTGCACGAAGTCGAGCGGCTGGCTCGCCATGATCTTCTCGACGTCGGCGTGGCGGCGCCCTTCCGACGTCGTGATGCCGACATAGCGTACCTGTCCGCCAGCTTTCATCGCGAACAGCGTGCGCAGATGCTCCTCCCAGGCGAGCAGGTTATGCACCTGCAGGAGATCGAACTTCGGCACGGCCCAGAACTTGCGCGAGGCTTCGATCTGCGCCGGCCCGCGCGCGGGCGATGAGGTCCACACCTTCTCGGCCGAGAACAGGTTCGGCGCGCCGAATTTCTGCAGCCCGTAGCCGATCACCGGCTGCGAGGAGCCGTACATCGGCGAGGAATCGATCATGCGTCCGCCGGCCGCGAAGAAGGCGCGCATCACGTCGGCGCAGCTATCGCGTGCCTCGCGGTCGTTGCCGACATTGAAGGTGATCCAGCTTCCCAGTCCGACCAGCGGCAGCGCTTCACCGCTCGATGGGATCGGACGCGTCAGGGCGGCGCCTTGCGCCAATGTGGCCTGCGGCAAGGTGAGAACGGCGCTGCCTGCGAGCGCACCAAGAAATTTGCGGCGGTTGATGGCGATGGCTGACATGCTCGACCTCGCGCGCAGTCATCTAGCACAGGTGTCACAAAAAGTGAGAGGCCTCGGGGTGAGCCGAGGCCTCTCGACGGAGGGGGCGGTGCCGGGTCTCCACCCCAACCGTGTCCGGTCAGTTCAAGGAGAAAGGTCCTCTCCCGCAGGCGGGAGAGGGGATTGCGTCACATGTTGTAGGCGCGCTCGCCGTGATCGGTGAGATCGAGGCCTTCGCGCTCGGCGTCGGGCGCCGCGCGCAGGCCGATGATCACGTCGATCACCTTGAGGATGACGAGCGTGCCGATGCCGGACCACAGCAACGTCATGCCGACCGCTTTGGACTGCGAGATCAACTGCGCCATGAAGTCGTAATCGGCGATCTTGCCGGTTTCGTAGTTCATGATGCCGGTGCCGCCGAGCTTCGGGTTCACCAGGATGCCGGTGAGGATCGCGCCGAGAATGCCGCCGATGCAGTGCACGCCGAACACGTCGAGCGCATCGTCGTAGCCGAAGGCGTTCTTCACCGCCGAGCAGAAGACGTAGCAGACGATGCCGGCGAGCAGACCGAGCACAATCGCACCCATCGGACCGGCGTAACCGGACGCGGGCGTGACCGCGACCAGACCCGCGACCGCGCCGGTGACGAGACCGAGCAGTGAGGGTTTGCCTTTGCCCATCCACTCGACGACCATCCAGGAGAGGGCCGCGGCGGCTGTTGCCACGAAGGTGTTGGTCATCGCCAGCACCGCGCCGCCGGAGGCTTCGAGGTTCGAGCCGGCGTTGAAGCCGAACCAGCCGACCCACAGGAGCGCCGCGCCGATCATGTTCATGGTCAGCGAGTGCGGAGGCATCAGCTCCTTGCCGAAGCCGATGCGCTTGCCGACGAGGAACGCGCCGACGAGACCCGCGATACCCGCGTTGATGTGCACCACCGTGCCGCCCGCGAAGTCGATTGCGCCCCACTGGAAGATCAGGCCGGAGTCGGCGTTGACCTCGTCGAGCTTGGCCTGCGCGGCGGTCTTGGCGGCGCCGTCAGCCGCGGCGGCAAGCGCCTTGGCGGCGGCGTCGATCGCGTCCGGGCCGGCCCAGTACCAGACCATGTGGGCGATCGGGCAGTAGATCAGCAGCAGCCACAGCGGCAGGAACAGCGCCATGGCGGAGAACTTCATGCGCTCCACCATCGACCCGACGATCAGCGCCGGCGTGATCGCCGCGAAGGTCATCTGGAAGCAGATGTAGACGAGCTCGGGAATGTTCGCGCCGACCGAGAAGGTCGCGGCCTTCGAGTCGGGGGTCACGCCGGCAAGGAAGGCTTTGGAGAAGCCGCCGACAAACGCGGTCGAACCGCCGGTGAAAGCGAGGCTGTAGCCGACCACGGCCCACAGAATGACCACGATGCAGACCGAGTAGAACACCCACATCAGCACCGAGAGCATGTTCTTGGTGCGCACGAGGCCGCCGTAGAACAATGCGAGGCCCGGAACGGTCATCAGCAGCACGAAGACCGTGGCTGACAGCATCCAGGCTGTATCGCCCTTGTTGACGGTCGGCTCGGCGGCTGCCGCAGCAGCCGGTGCTGCAGGCGCTACCATTTCGGCGAAAGCGACGTCGAACGCGACGAAACAGAGGCAAAGGGCGAACAGTACGCCCATAGCAAGTCCCGCAAGCCCCAAGCGGGATGGTGTCTTGAACGTCATGGTGGGAAACTCCTGTCCGTGATCGATGCGGCGTGCAGGCCTAGAGCGCTGCGCCGTCGGTCTCGCCGGTGCGGATGCGCACTGCGTGATCGAGAGGAAAAACGAAAATCTTGCCGTCACCGATCTGGCCGGTCTTGGCCGCGCCGGTAATTGCCTCGACGACTCTGTCGACCTGGCCGGAATCCACGGCCACCTCGATCTTCACCTTGGGCAAGAAGTTCACCGCGTATTCCGTGCCACGGTAGATCTCGGTGTGCCCCTTCTGGCGCCCATACCCCTTGACCTCCGTGACCGTCAGTCCGTGCACGCCGACTGCGGTCAGCGCGTCGCGGACCTCGTCGAGCTTGAACGGCTTGATCACCGCCATGACGATTTTCATGGGTTCTATCCCCTTGGCCCGCCGTCCCCTGACCCGGCTCAGGCGAGCTGATGACATGAAGCCGCACGGCGCCAACTCGCCGGGCGGTAGCACCAAGGAGGAGTCAAGACCCGTGCCAGAGTCGTTTTGGCGACCTAAGCGACTGGTGTGGTTGCGGATTTCAGGGGTCTCTCGACGGAGCCCCAAGGGCCGCGTCAGTGCGTCGCACAATCCCACATCAAGGATGCATAAAATTTAGCCAGTGTCGCGCGTGCCGTTAGGAGAGGCAAAACAAGCGGTTGCCTCCCGCAGTCAGGAGTGGATCGACTCGCCGTGCAGGGTGATGTCGAGACCCATCTGCTCGGCCTCAGGGGTAACCCGCAACGGCGTGATGAAGCCGACAAGCTTGAGGATCACGAAGGTCAGAACGCCCGACCACGCCACCGTCACGGCGACGCCGATGAGCTGTGTCGCGAGCTGCGCCGGATTGCCCTCGAGCAGGCCGGGCGATCCGCCCGGCGAATCCGGACCCATCGAGATCGCGGCGACGGCGAACACGCCGGTCAGCGTGGTGCCGATCGCGCCGCCGACGCCGTGAACGCCGAACACGTCGAGCGAATCGTCATAGCCGAGCCAGAGCTTCAGCTTGGTGCAGGCCCAATAGCAGCCGCCCCCCGCGATGATGCCGATGACGATGCCGTGCCACGGCAGCACGAAACCGGACGCCGGCGTGATGGTGCCGAGTCCCGCGACCGCACCGGAGATGATGCCGAGCACCGAGGGCTTGCCGCGGCTCGCCCATTCGAGCGCCATCCAGGTGAGCGCGCCGGCGCAGGCCGCAAGATGCGTCGCGACGATCGCCATCGAGGCGCGCGAGCCGGCGCCGAGCGCCGAGCCGCCGTTGAAGCCGAACCAGCCGACCCACAGCAGGCCGGTGCCGATCACGGCGAGCGAGAGATCGTAAGGCGCGAGGTTTTCCGTGCCGTAGCCGCGGCGCTTGCCGAGCACCAGCGCGGCGACGAGGCCCGCGACGCCGGCATTGATGTGCACCACCGTGCCGCCCGCGAAGTCGAGCACGCCCATCGTTTGCAGGAAACCGCCGCCCCAGACCCAATGCGCCAGCGGCACGTAGACGATGAACAGCCACAGCACCGAGAACAGCAGGAAGGCAGAGAAGCGCATGCGGTCCGCGACCGCGCCGGAGACGAGCGCGACCGTGATGATCGCGAACGTCATCTGGTAGATCATGAACAGGCTTTCGGGGATGGTCTTGGCGAGCGGACTGACCGTGTCCATGCCGATGCCGCGCAGGAACGCGCGTTCGAGATTGCCGAGCGCCGGCGCATCGCCCGAGAAGGCGAGCGTGTAGCCGAGCAGTGCCCAGAGGATCGAGACAAGGCACACCGCCGCGACGCTCTGCGCCATCGTGCCGAGCACGTTCTTCTTGCGCACCATGCCGCAGTAGAACAGCGCGAGGCCCGGGATGGTCATCATCAGCACGAGCGCGGTGGCGGCGATCATCCAGGCGGTGTCGCCGGCATCGATCTTCGACACGGGGGCGGCCGGTGCCACCATTTCGGCGAAGGCCGGTGTGGCGAACCCGGCGAGCAGCGCGAGCGCCGCGAGACGAGATAGGCTTTTCATGGTCGGTCCCCCCCGGAAGCCGATTTGATTTTTTCTCCGTCATGCCCGGCCATGACGCATTCCTGAAACTACAGCGCGTCCGAGTCGGTCTCGCCGGTGCGGATGCGCAGCGCGTGGCTGACCTCGATGACGAAGATCTTGCCGTCGCCGATCTGTCCGGTCTTCGCCGCCGCGGCGATCGCCTCGACCACGCGGTCGGCGCGGTCGTCGGCGACCACGACCTCGATCTTGATCTTGGGCAGGAAATTCACGGTGTATTCGGCGCCGCGGTAAATCTCGGTGTGGCCCTTCTGGCGGCCGAAGCCCTTGACCTCGGCAACGGTGAGCCCGGCGATGCCCATCTTGGTGAGCGCGTCGCGCACGTCCTCGAGCTTGAACGGCTTGATGATGGCGGTGACCAGCTTCATGGACGCTCCTTTGCGCTTCCCGGCTCTCGCCGGAGCGATTTGCCTACGCTAACGGCAATCCAATCAAATATTAAGCAGAGAGTCGCGGCGCAAAGACGCGCATCCGCCTATCCTGTGGGCAACTCAGGATTGGGCGACGGCCTGTCCGGCACACCAGCCGCTGGCCCAGGCCCATTGGAAATTGTAGCCGCCGAGCCAGCCGGTGACGTCGACCGCTTCACCGATGGCGTAGAGGCCGGGCACTTGGCGCGCCTCCATGGTTTTCGAGGACAGGTCGCGCGTATCGATCCCGCCGACGGTCACCTCGGCCTTGGCGTAGCCTTCCGAGCCGGTCGGCGTGACCTCCCAGCGTTTGAGGCGTGCGGCGAAGGCGTTGAGCGTGCGATCGGGGATGTTGGCCATCGTCTCCTGCGGCAACGCATCGGCGAGCGCCTGTGCGAGACGCGCGGGAAAGAGTTCGGCGAGCACGGTCTTCGGCTCGGCTTTCGGGCGTGCGCGCTTGCGCTCCTTCAGCAATGTTTCGGCGTCGATCTCCGGCAACAGGTCGAGCGCGATCGCTTCGCCCTGTCGCCAGTAGGACGAGATCTGCAGGATCGCCGGACCGGAGAGGCCGCGATGGGTGAACAGGATATTTTCGCGGAAGCTTTGCGGGCCGCAGGACGCGATGGCGTCGAGCGAGATGCCGGAGAGTACTTCGCCGACCCCGAGCGCCTGAGGGCTCGCCGTCAGTGGCACAAGGCCGGGCAAGGTCTCTGTGATGCGCAGGCCGAAGCGCCGGGCGACGTCGTAGGTGAATCCCGTCGCGCCCATTTTCGGGATCGACAGCCCGCCGGTCGCCAGCACGAGCGACCGCGCCGTGAAGCCGCCCTTGTCGGTCTCGAGGCGAAACGCATCGGCGCGCGAAATATCGGTAACGCGGTGGCCGAGCCGGACATCGACGCCACCCGCCGCGCATTCGGCGAGCAGCATCGCGACGACGGCGCGCGCGGAGCCGTCGCAGAACAATTGTCCGAGCGTCTTCTCGTGATAGGCGATGCGATGCCGCTCGATCAGCGCGATGAAGTCGTGTTGCGTGTAACGGTCGAGCGCCGACCTGTGGAAATGCGGATTGGCCGAGATGAACCGGTCCGGCTCGCAGTAGAAGTTGGTGAAGTTGCAGCGCCCACCGCCGGAGATGAGGATTTTCGCGCCCGCCTTGTCGAGATGATCGAGCAGCAGAACTTTGAGCCCGCGCTGTCCCGCGGTGAGCGCGCACATCAGCCCGGCGGCGCCGGCGCCGATCACGATCGTGTCGAAGGTCTCGCTCACCGTGTGCCCGCGCTGTCGATCAGCCGCTGCTTCTCGGCGCGCGTGAGCCGCTTGATGCGCGCTTCCTCGACAGAAGCGGCCGAGCGCGTCGCGAAATGGACCTGATAGACCAGTCGCACCGGCCGCCGCGCCGAGGTATAGCGCGCGCCGTTTCGCTTCTCGCCATTGTGCTGCATCACGCGCCGCGCCACATCGACCGCGATGCCGGTGTAGAGGGTGCCGTCGGCGCACCGGACGATATATAGCGAATAGCTCATGAGCCTTCCGTTGTTCCCTGTTTAGCAAGATTCGCCGATGCTGCGCCTGACCGAACTGAAGCTGCCGCTCGACCACGCCGAAGGCGCGGTCGAGGCCGCGTTGTTGAAGCGGCTCGGCATCGCGGCGCAGGACCTGATCGGCTTCACGGTGTTCCGGCGCGGCGTCGACGCGCGCAAGAAATCCGCCATCGCGCTGATCTACACGCTCGATATCGATGTGAAGAACGAGAAGGTGTTGCTGAAGCGTCTCAAAGACGACCGCAACGTCTCGCTCGCCCCCGACACGACCTATCGTTTCGTCACGCACGCGCCGCCGTCATCGCCGCGGCCGGTGGTGATCGGCACCGGACCGTGCGGGCTGCTCGCCGCGCTGGTGCTCGCGCAGATGGGCTTTCGCCCGATCATTTTCGAGCGCGGCAAGGTGGTGCGCGAGCGTACCAAGGACACCTGGGGGCTATGGCGCAAGTCGGTGCTCGATCCGGAATCGAACGTGCAGTTCGGCGAGGGCGGCGCCGGCACGTTCTCCGACGGCAAGCTCTACAGCCAGATCAAGGACCCGCAGCATCGCGGCCGCAAGGTGCTGATCGAATTCGTCAAGGCGGGCGGGCCGGAAGAGATTCTCTACGTGGCCAAGCCGCATATCGGTACGTTCCGGCTGGTCACCATCGTCGAGAGCCTGCGCGAGCAGATCGAGGCGCTCGGCGGCGAGTATCGTTTCGGCAGCCGTGTCGACGATCTCGACATCGAAGGCGCGAACGGCGGTCGCCGTGTCCGCGGCGTGATGCTCGCCGACGGCACGCATGTGGCGGCGGATCATGTGGTGCTCGCGGTCGGGCACAGCGCGCGCGACACCTTCGCGATGCTGCACGCGCGCGGCGTCGCGATCGAGGCGAAGCCCTTCTCCATCGGGGTGCGCATCGAGCATCCGCAGTCGCTGATCGACCGCTGCCGCTACGGCGAGGGCGCGGGCCATCCGCTGCTCGGCGCCGCCGATTACAGACTGGTGCATCACGGCACGAACGGCCGCTCGGTCTACAGCTTCTGCATGTGTCCGGGCGGGACGGTGGTCGCGGCCGCGTCCGAGCCGGGCCATGTCGTCACCAACGGAATGAGCCAGTACTCGCGCGCCGAGCGCAACGCCAATGCCGGGATCGTGGTCGGCATCACGCCGGTGGACTATCCGGGCGGCCCCTTGGCGGGCATCGCGTTCCAGCGTCATTGGGAAGAGCGCGCGTTCGCGGCGGGCGGGTCGAACTACAAGGCGCCGGCGCAGCGCGTCGGCGATTTTCTTGCCCGCAAGCCTTCGGCTGCCCTTGGTGATGTCGTACCGTCATACCGTCCCGGCGTGACGCCGGCGGATCTGGCCGACTGCCTGCCGGACTACGCCGTCGAGGCGATCCGCGCGGCGCTTCCTGGCTTCGACAAACAGATCAAGGGCTTCGCGCTCGCCGACGCGGTGATGACCGGCGTCGAGACACGCACGTCGTCGCCGATCCGCATCCCACGCGATGACACATTGCAGAGCCTCAACACGCGCGGGCTTTATCCGGCCGGCGAGGGCGCCGGCTATGCGGGCGGAATCCTGTCAGCCGGCGTCGATGGTATCCGCATCGCCGAGGCCGTGGCGCTGAGCATCGCGGGCAAGGCAAGCTGATCGCCATCAGCCGTCTGCCCGCCTGATCCGCACCAACCCCTCCTGCGCCACGCTCGCGACCAGTGCGCCGTCGCGGCGGAATATCAAGCCGCGCGCAAAGCCGCGCGAGCCGGTCATGCTCGGGCTTTCCTGCGCATAGAGCAGCCAGTCGTCGGCGCGGAACGGGCGGTGCAGCCAGAGCGCGTGGTCGAGGCTCGCACCCATGAATTCCTTCTCGAACAGGCTGCGGCCGTGCGGCACCAGCGCGGTGTTGAGCAGCGACATGTCGGAGGCGTAAGCCAGCACGCATTGGTGGATCGCGGGATCGTCGGGCAGCTTGCCGGTCGCCTTGATCCACACGTTGAATTTTCCGCTCTCGGATTTCTGGCCGAGATAGCGCCCGTACTCCACGGGGCGAAGCTCGATCGGACGCTCGCTCTTGTAGTAGCGTTGCACCGCCTCGGGCATGTTCGGCAGAATCGTCGCCTTGATCTCCGCTTCGTTCGGCAGGTCTTCCGGCGGCGGGACGTTCGGCATCTCGGCTTGATGCTCGAGGCCTGCCTCGTCGTTGTGGAACGAGACCATCAGGGTGAAGATCGCCTGCCCGTGCTGGATCGCGACCACCCGGCGCGTGGTGAAGCTCTTGCCGTCGCGGATGCGGTCCACCTCGTAGATGATCGGCACCTTCGGATCGCCGCCGATCAGGAAATACGCATGCATCGAATGCGGCGAACGGCCTTCGACGGTGCGGCAGGCCGCGACCAGCGCCTGCCCGATCACCTGGCCGCCGAACACGCGCTGCCAGCGATCCTGCGGCGAGCGCCCGCGAAAGAGATTCACTTCGAGTTGCTCGATGTTGAGCACATCGAGCATGGTCTGGACGGCAGTGGACATGGCGCGGACTTGAGGGACACACGCCCGCGCTTGTCAAGGCGAGCGGCTGGAGCATGATCCCGAAAAATATCTCCTCGACCGCGATCGGGGCTGGACGGTTTTCTGAAAAGAACATGCTCCACCAACAGGACCAAACCGGCCCCGTGAGGGGCCGGCTCGACGGTCGGAAAGCAAGTCTATTTCTTTGCGCAGACCAGCCGCGCCTTGACGGCGGCATTCGGATCGGTGCCGCAGGTCGCGCCGTTCTCGGTTGCGATCGCGAGCACGGCCCCGCCAACGCACAGCGCGCTGACCATGATCTCGTCGCCGCCGCATTCGGCCGCCGTGTTGCTGGAGACGTGGACGCGGAATTCACCCTTGTCGCCGCGATTGCCCTGCGGTCCCGTCGGGCCTTGCGGTCCGGGGTCACCCTTCGCACCCGCGACGCCCTGCGCGCCGCGTTCGCCCTGAGGTCCGGCCGGCCCCGCCGGTCCGGTTTCGCCCTTGGCGCCGGGCGTGCCTTGGGGCCCGCGCTCGCCTTGCGGGCCCGCCGGTCCGGCCGCTCCCGCGGGTCCGGTGTCGCCCTTGGCGCCGGCCGTGCCTTGCGGTCCACGCTCGCCCTGCGGCCCCGCCGGTCCGGCCGGCCCGGTATCGCCCTTCGGGCCGACGTCACCCTTGGCGCCCTGCGGTCCCGCCACGCCTTGCGCGCCCTGCGGGCCTTCCGGACCTTTGGAGCAGCCCGCAAGGACCAGCGCTGTTGTGACCGCCAGCATTGAAATTGTTCGCATTGCCTCCCTCCGTTTGGTTCGGCGCCGGGTTTCTTCCTGACCGGCTGAATTGCTTGCGCCCCGGCGAAAGCCTACATGAACTCTTGCGAGTGTCGCCTGTTCCGTTGCGTTGAGGACGATGCCGAACCAACCAGCAATTGCGCGCGCCGATGTGGTGATCGCGGGCGGCGGATTCGCCGGGCTCGCGCTCGCGCTCGCGCTGCGCCAGAGCCTCGGCAGCGCATTCAAGGTCGTGGTCGCTGATCCGGCCTTTACTGCGGGCGCACGGCCCGACCTGCGCGCGTCGGCGATCGCAGCCGCTGCGCGGCGCATGTTCGAGACGCTCGGCGTGTGGGACGCGGTCGCCGCCGATGCGCAGCCGATCCTCGATATGGTCGTCACCGACTCGAAGCTGAAGGATGCGGTGCGTCCGGTGTTCTTGACGTTTGCCGGGGAGGTCGAAGCCGGCGAACCGTTCGCCCACATGATCGAGAACGCGCCGCTCAATGCGGCGCTCGCCGCGACCGCGTGCGGTGAGGGAATCGATTTGCGCGCGACCACCGTGACGCGTTTCGAGCATCAGGGCGGGCGGATCGAAGTGGCGCTCGGCGACGGAACGGCGATTTCTGCGTCGCTGCTCGTCGCCGCAGACGGTGCGCGCTCAGGCGTGCGCGAGCAGGCCGGCATCGCGACGCATGGATGGTCCTACGGGCAGTCGGCGATCGTCACCACGGTTTCGCATGAGCGCGACCACAACGGCCGCGCCGAAGAACACTTCCTGCCCGCCGGACCGTTCGCGATCCTGCCGCTGACCGGACGGCGCTCATCGCTGGTGTGGACCGAGACCGACACTGAGGCCGCGCGCATCATTGCGCTGCCCGACGAGGCGTTTCACGCCGAGCTGGAACGCCGCTTCGGCCTGCATCTCGGCGAGATCGGCGTCGTCGCGGCGCGGCGCGCCTACCCGCTCGGGCTGTTCATCGCGCGCACGTTTATCGCGGAGCGCATCGCGCTGGTCGGCGACGCCGCGCATGTGATCCATCCGATCGCCGGCCAGGGTCTCAACATGGGACTGCGCGACATCGCGGCGCTGGCCGAAGCGATCGTGGATGCGGCGCGGCTCGGGCTCGATTGCGGCGGCGCCGACGTGCTGGAGCGCTATCAACGCTGGCGCCGTTTCGACACCGCCGCGATGGGCATCGCGACCGACGGGCTGAACCGGCTGTTCTCCAACGAGTCCGATGTGCTGCGGCTGATGCGCGATGTCGGTCTCGGTCTGGTCGACCGCATGCCGGCGCTGAAATCGTTCTTCATCCGCGAGGCCGCGGGCGTGACAGGCGACGTGCCGAAGCTGCTGCGGGGAGAGGCGCTCTAACTCAGCAGCCTTTGCGTGATCGCCTTGATATGCACGCCGGCGCAGTCGATGGTCGGAAATCCGGCGTTGTCTTCGTTCAGCACCATCGAGAGATCGGTCCCGGCGAGCAGCACGGATTCGGCGCCGTCGCGTTTGACCAGCATGTGCGCAAGCTCGCGCAGCCGGTCGATCTTTTCTGGCGTGCTGCGGTCGTAAACGACATCCAGATAGGAATTGTGGATGAGGTCGATCTCGTCCGGCTTCGGCATGACGACCTCGACGCCGAGGCGGCCGAACATGCGCGACTCGACGGTGGATCGCGTGCCGAACAGCGCGACGCGCTTCAGGCCGCGCGACCGAACGGCTTCGGCGACCTCGGACACCATGTCGATCAGCGGGATGCGCAACAGCGGCAGGAGCTGCGCGATGCAGATATGCGGCGTGATTGCAACGATCGCCGCCATCTCGGCGCCGCCCGCGGCAGTCGCGTCGATGAAGCCGTTGAGATAGCGCGCAAGCTCGTCGAGCTTGTTCGCCTCGGCGAGCGGGCGGCCGTGATCGACATCCGCGTGTGCGATCAGCATGCGGGCGACACGACCTTGCGCCTTATGGGCGGCGAGCAGCCCGTTGTAATAATAGACCGTCGCACCCGGCCCGAGCCCGCCGACG
>Ga0207701_10005536_pt1 | contig 12691 bp, 10 predicted proteins | sample KBSSwiSSwithPhiX_FD_184294 | JGI IMG/M metagenome (GOLD analysis project Ga0207701, IMG submission 184294) | Switchgrass rhizosphere bulk soil microbial communities from Kellogg Biological Station, Michigan, USA, with PhiX - S5 (SPAdes) (version 2) | ecosystem: Environmental > Terrestrial >...
ACGACAGGCCAATGATCAAAGCAGGAAGGCTTCCGGTTTCGCTCGGAGGTTATGTTGAAGCCAATTACCAATATCTGAGTGAGAATGGAGTATCTGAGGGTCACCAGTTCCAGATGCGGAGGCTTACCATTTTCATGGCTTCTTCCATTGCAAAGCGATTGAAATTTTTAACAGAGATAGAGTTTGAAGATGGCACCAAAGAGATCAATATCGAATTCGCTTCCATTGATTTTGAAGTGTCGCCCTTGCTGAATTTCAGAGGAGGCATTATCATGAACCCGATAGGCGCTTTCAACCAGAATCATGATGGTCCCAAATGGGAATTTGTCGACAGGCCCATATCAGCAACACAGATGTTGCCTGCCACCTGGAGCAATGCAGGATTCGGAATATTCGGAAAAAAATATACCAACGATTGGGTATATGCCTATGAAGTTTACCTGTCGAATGGATTTGATGATGCCATCATCAATAACACCGAGAACAAAACCTTTCTTCCGGCGTCAAAAGCTAACCCTGAGCGGTTCGAAGAGAGTTTCAATGGCAGCATGCTCACCACTTCTAAAATTGCCTTACGAAATAAAAGGATTGGTGAGATCGGCATTTCTTATATGGGCGGTGTTTATAATAAATATAAAGAAGACGGATTGGTCCTCGACAAAAAAAGACGCGCGGATGTATTTGCAATTGATTTCAACACTACCTTACCATTCCTGAAAACATACATCAATGGAGAGTGGGCTTTTGTAAAAGTGGATGTGCCATCAACGTTTACCGAACAATTCGGATCGAAGCAGCAGGGAGGTTTTGTTGACATCGTTCAACCCATCTACAAAAAACCTGTTTTCGGATTCGACCAGTCCGTTGTGAATGCTTCATTGCGTCTTGAATATGTAGACTGGAATGTGGGATCTTTTAAATCAACAGGGGGTAATATTTCGGAGCATGTATTCTCTGTGGTTCCTTCAATAAGCTTCAGGCCGGTTCCCCAAACGGTGTTCAGAATAAATTACCGCCACAATTGGCAGACTGATATGCTGGGTAATCCTGCAGCTAAGCTGGCTGCATTCCAGTTTGGTATTTCATCTTACTTCTGATCGAAAAAAATTTTTAGGCGTCGCTCCATAGCGTACGCCCAAAACATATGATAGGCTTAATGGTTACACAAAAAATCATAATCCTCTTAATCTTATCATAACGCAATTCACGAAATCTTTTCTTGGCCTGGGTCCTTCAATATTATTGCAACAGGCTTTTATCGCGTTTTTTATAAGTTCATCTGAATAGTGGCTGTACACTCTCTGGATCTTTTTTACAAGAAAATCAACTTCCCACTTTTCCTTGCAGATAAACGATGCCGGGTCATGATTATCCCTGATCTTCCGACTATTGTATTCTTCCCAATTCGCATTCAATATTCGAGTTCCGGACATAGCCGCCAGTATAAAAAGTTCCCGGGAAAAAATTTCCTTCTAAAGATGAGGGTTCAATATTATTACAGCAAGGGGAATAACACCTGTTCGAATAAGGTGTTTTAACGGTATGGGGGGCGTGAGGCGTGAGGCTTCCCTACACATTAATCAAATGATTCTTAATCGCAAACAAAACCAACCCTACTCTGCTTTTAATACCCAGTTTTTCAAACAATGCATCGCGGTAACCGTCAATGGTGCGAGGGCTCAGCTTCATTACCGCAGATATTTCCTTATAGGTCATCTCCGAACAGATCAGTTGCAGAAAGCGGACCTCCTTCGTGTTCAGCTCAGGATATCCGTTACGGGCCGTGCTGTTGCCGTTGGCATTCTGCATGGTGTGAATGAGCTTGGAACTTACCAGCTCATTATGATAATATCCCTTTTGTATGATAGCTTCGATGGCCGTTTTCAGCTCAACGGGTTCACAATCTTTTAAAATATATCCACCGGCTCCATGCCTCAGCATCCTGATGATCGAATGCTCATCGTCATACATCGACAATGCAAGTATCTTCATTTCCGGGTGATTTTCTTTTAACCACGTTGCTGTGGCATATCCATCCATTACCGGCATGTTGATATCGAGCAGCACTATATCCGGTACTTCACCCGCAGATAATTTTTCAATGAAATGTTTACCGTTGTCGGCCTGTATCACAATAGGATAGCCGTTCTCCATCAGCAGGGAGGCAAGTCCCTTCCTTAATAATACGTGATCGTCTACAAGGCCTACAACAACTGGCTTGTTCATGAAATTGGTATTATAAGTGTAATAATTGTTCCGGAAGTTGCTGCGGTCTGCATGTCGAACTGGGCGCCGATGATCCTAGCCCTGTCGGTCATGTTCCGCAATCCGCTTCCTTTATCATTGTTTTCCTCCCAGTTAAAACCTGTTCCATTGTCTGCTATCGTCAATTTCATCATTGCTTCTGAGTATTCGATTTTCATTTCGAGCATGGTAGCTTTTGAATGCTTCGTAACATTCTGCAAAGCTTCCTGCACGATCCTGAAAATGATCAGGCTCTTATTGTCGTCCAGGTGAGCAGGCGGACCCGACACACGGAAAACAGGTTGCAATATGCCAAGTTTTTCGATTATTCGCATTTCTGTTTCAAGAGCGGGTACCAGGCCATTCTTTGAAATGGTGTCGGCATGCAGATTTTTAGACACATCTCTCAGCGACTGGATGGTTTGGGTGATCATGTCGATAGCGCCATTCAATCGTTCGCGCGACAATTCGGTATCCTCAAGGGAAAGCCTGTTTAGGTGTAGCTTGGCAAGCGTAAGGATCTGGCCGATATTATCGTGCAGCTCGCGCGAAATTGATTTGAAAGTTTCTTCCTGGATCTCGAGACGGCTCTTGAGAAGGGTGTTATCAAATTCCATCAATGTTTTTTCATGAGCGCGTTTCCTGTAATAGTATCTCCATACGGCGGTTATTACCACAGCGATCAGCACAATGAAAAAAATTGTAGCTAAGACAACCGTATAGTAGATCTCCGAGGGATTGCGCATAAAAATCCAATAATAAAACAAGAATATAGAATCAGGTTAAGGGGACTGTTGATGATATTAAATAATTTTTTGGCCTGTACCCGATCGATTTCAAGCAAGTATGTATACAGTCCGTTTGAGAAAAATGTACCACCAAAAAAAATGAGTACCCCCAGGCTGATCCAGAAATCGGGATACTTATAAATAGCATCAAATAAATGGATGTCGAGGTTTAGCAGGACATATGCGCAAATGATGCAGATGAACACCCCTTCTGTATTGATATTAGCTCCGGGGAATGATTCAAAGTGGTAATACCAATATGATATAGATGCGCTTGCCAGGATAAATATCAAAATGCTGAACTTTATCCACCGCTGGTGTTTCAAAGAAACCATCTGCATGAAATAAATGCAGAAAAAAGTGTACTCAAACAATGCATATATATGATAGATCCAAATGAAATCATCTCCCCTGCTATACAACCAGGCAACAACAAGCTCCTCCGCCATCGATATTGTAAGAACAATACACAAAGGAATAAAGCGGCGCTGTCCCTTCATGCATACAATAAAGGAAAGGATCCACGCCACAGTCATTAACCCATGATATAAGAAGTAATAAGTGTCCAGGCGTTAGTTTTAACTGAAATATAAGCCAAATACCTATTTACTTCAACCGGTTCGTCCCATGTGGATCAGAAGGTAAGCATCAAACCGCCGTCCTATAATAATTTTTGTGTTATCTGCAGGCAAAAATGAAGGAAGTCCGAGAAAGATCATACCGTGTTTTCACCGAAGGAGCTATGTTTTTTAACTGTGCCATTCTCCGGTCCTGCAGGAAGCATAATGTGAAACCTGGCACCCATGCCCGGTTGAGATACCGCGAATATTCTTCCACCGTGGTTCATCACCACCTTTTTGCAAATGGCGAGGCCGATGCCCGTGCCTTTAACATCACTATCTTTTTGCAGGCGTTCAAATACAGTGAATATTCTTTCCGCGTGTTGCTGTTCGAACCCAACACCATTATCCGCAATAACGATCTCATAATAAGCATCTGAATCATCATCCTTGCCGATATTGTTGACTGTTATGGTAATGTGTGGTGCAACGCCCGGTTTCGAGTACTGAAGCGCATTATATATCAGGTTGTAAAATAACTGGTGCAATTGGTGTTTTACTCCATATATCACCGGCAGGCCCTCCGCTTTCACCTGGGCCTTCTTCTCGGCTATCAACAACTCCAGGTCCTCATACACGCTCCAGTACACTTCACTCAGGTCTATATCCATGAACAGCTCTTTCTTCTGCAGAAATGCATACTGCAGAAGATCGCGTAACCTATCGCTCATCCTTTCGGCAGATGTAAATATTTTATCGACCTGCATGGCTGCCGATTCGCTCAACACTTCGCCGCTGGTAGCTTTAAGCAACCCCGCAAATGTTCTGATCTTACGCAAAGGCTCCTGGAGGTCGTGGCTGCTGATACGCACAAATTGCTCAAGTTCCGCGTTTGTTCTTTTCAAAATTTCTGTCTGCGATTCAAGCTTGGCTTTTGTCCTTACCCGTTCCGTTACATCATCAACCTGGTGTATAATATATAATACATTGCCATTATTCATTACCGGTGTGTTCAGCGGTCTCCAGAATCTTTCTTCGAATCCATGCCCGTCGGGGTAGGGAATGTCGTATTTCTGAATCTCCATCTTGTGCGGTTCATGAAAATGGATCACATGCTTTAAAGACGCAGTAAGGTTTTTCACTCCGGTGGCCATAGGATCATCAGGGTTGTCGGGAAAAACCTCGAAAAGCTTTTTGCCCAGCATTTGTTCCCTAACTGTCATGGTAACACGCGCATAAGCGTCACTTACACCTATTATGGTAAAATCCGGATCATCAGGAAGAAGAACAAGGTAATTGCCGGGGGTAGCATTGAACAGCAGTTCAAAGTTGAGTTGTAATGGATCAGTCGGTTTCATTAAGGATGGTTTAGTGGATAGACATTGGATATAGCTGTCAAAATTATGTAAATTTATAATATGAGCAGCACCCTGGTGCCTTCGAAAAGGGTACGATTTCACTTATCCGCTGCACTTTTCTTCCTTCTGTTCGCTAATACTCCAATTCACTCATCAGAATAGACAGTTCATTCCTGTTGTGATTGACACGGGCTTTGTGACGGTCTACATTTGTGCCGTTAATCGAAAATGATTACAAACTTTTAAAACAAAAACAAAAAACAAAAAAAACAAAAATCATGAAACGCAAATTTATGTTCGGCCTGCAGGTATTCACCACGTTGATCCTGTTTATGGCCATCTTTATAACATATCTCGAAAGAGATGATGTTAAAGAAACCGGACAACAAGAAAAAAACGAGATCACTAATTCCTCAATAGGAAGTAATGGATCCATCATTGATCTAATCAGTAATTCATTCACAACATCATTCTCAGGAGTTATTTCCTGCGGTAAGTAACACATTGACCACAAGAACAAATCGAAATTATGGCTCCTAAGAAAATTTTGTTTGCATGCGCCCCTTTCGACGGGCATTTCAGTCCGCTCACTGGCCTCGCAGTTCATCTGAAGAACGAGGGACACGATGTAAGATGGTACACGCAGGATTATTATGCTGAAAAGCTTAAAAAATTACACATACCACATTATCCTTTCGTGTTGGCGCAGCAAATTAACCAGGTTGATCTCGAGGTAATTTTTCCTGAGCGAAAGAAGATCAGCAATGTTATCAAAAAAGTAAACTTCGATATACAGCACGTATTTGTGAAACAGGGACCGTTATATTACCAGGATATTGCGGAGATTGAAAATGAATTTGATTTCGATCTGCTTATTGCAGATTCAGCATTCTCAGGCATACCCTATGTAAAAGAACTTATGGCAAAGCCTGTATTTTCCATTGGTGTGCTGCCTTTAAGCGAATCATCAAAGGATCTCGCCCCTTCGGGATTAGGTTTAACACCTGCCAAAACACTGACAGGAGGTTTACTACACGACATATTGCACTACATAGCGCGGAATATACTATTTGGTGCTTCCAATAAATTATCAAGAAGAACATTGAGGGAGTTTGGCATACTGAGTGAAAACTCATTATTTGATGAAAACATAAGGAGGTCTGATCTTGTATTACAGAGCGGCACACCCGGTTTTGAATACTACCGGAGCGACCTCAGCACGAACGTTCGCTTTATCGGGCCGCTGCTTCCATATTCCAGGAAGAAGCATTTCCCATACTTTATACAAACACCATTTAAATACAGCAGGATCATTCTGGTTACCCAGGGAACGGTAGAGAAGGATGTAAATAAGATCATAGTTCCTGTACTCGAAGCATATAAAAATACAAGAACTCTGGTGATTGCCACTACCGGTGGCAGCAGCACAGATGAATTGAGAAAAAGATATCCGCAGGAGAATTTTATCATTGAAGATTTTATTCCTTTCGAATATGTTCTTCCTTTCTGCGATGTGTTCATCACGAATGGAGGATATGGCGGGGTGATGATGGGCATCCAGCATAAGGTGCCTATGGTGGTTGCCGGCGTGCATGAAGGAAAGAATGAAATATGTGCAAGGGTTGGATATTTTAAGTTGGGTGTGAACCTGAAAACTGAAAAGCCAACACCGGAACGGATCCTGAATGCGGTAGACGAAGTAACGGAGAATATTATCTACAAGACAAATATCAATAAGCTTGCGCGAGAATTCGCGCAGTACAAGCCCGAAGCAATTTTAGACGGATACATGGCAAAACTATTTGGCAGAACACAGGTCTTTACCAGGAATTACAGAAAGGCTGCGTATGCTATGGTATAAAAAGAAAGGCTTGTTAAAACAAGCCTTTGATGTTCCAGAGATTAGCAGAACCAAAGTATAACTATTGATTATCAGGATAGTTTACCAAAACGAACAAATAATCAATACATAAATTTGCATCGGGATCTTCAATCAAAAATCCTTTTTGCGAACCACAGTTAAATATTTTTGTTTTGGGTGTCTGAAACAGAATAGTTTGCTTTTATATAATGCCGATTGCTTTTTCATCAGCAATTAAATCTGTTGAATGAATCGCTTATTTCGTCGATCCCAGCGGAAGCTGGAATTTCCCTAAACCAGTTTATACACCGCATTCTTTTTCATCTCATCCAGCACGAAATAAGATTGAACGGTACCGATGTCGTAAACCAGACTAAGCTTCCTGATCACAAAATCATTGAATTCTTCCATGTCTTTCACTACAATGTTCAGCAGGTAATCGTATTCACCTGCCATACGGTAGCATTCCATCACTTCAGTAAATTGGATAACGGTATTCTCGAATTTTGCCATTGTTTCCTGGTCGTGCGAGCATAGCTGAACGTGAGCATAAGCCACCAGGCTTTTGCCGATCATTTTGGTGTTAAGTACAGCCACGTATTGCTGAATATATCCTTCCCGTTCCAGTCTTCTGACCCGTTCAAAAACCGGAGTAACTGATTTGCCGATCTTTTCGGCTATCTGTTTGTTGGTAAGTCGGGCATCCTGTTGAAGAAGCTGGAGAATGCGCAGATCGGTCTCATCCAATGCATGATGCATAGGCTTTTAAGTTTGTGGTTAAAAGATGGCCGCCGGGAGCACACCGGCAGGTAAGCGCAACGAAAATAAGGGTTTATACATTTATACTTGATCCCTATTAGCAAAAACCCTAACCACAAACTTCCTGTTACTCCCATGTACATATATTTTTTGATTGTTGCAACAACATTATATGATTAATACGTTCTATGTAAGGCAAATCTTCACAAAGCAATAGCCAAGAGAAGAGATGACCTTAATCAATCTAGTTTCCTTTCAAAAGCCACACTTATGAATTTTCGCCAGGCTGCCTGGATATTCATCTTCTTAATCGTCGCCATCGGTGGCTATGCGCAAAAACATCGTCTCACTTTTGAGCACCTCTCCTCTATCGAAGGCCTTTCACAAAGTAATGTACTCTGCATCTTGCAGGACAGCCGTGGATATATGTGGTTCGGTACGCAGGATGGACTCAACAAATACGACGGGTACGAAGTAAAAATTTACAGAAAGGATCCATCAAATCCCAACTCACTCAGCAACGATTATATCAAAGCTATCTCAGAAGATAAATACGGCAACATATGGATCGCTACGTGGGGTAGCGGCATGAACAAATTTGAGAGGAAAACAGAAAGATTCATTCATTTTCAGAATGATCCGGCAGACCCGAAAAGTATTCCCAGCAATTTCATCAGTAATATTTTCACCGATCATGAAGGCATACTCTGGCTCAGTTCAGAAAATGGTTTGATCACCCTCGACCCTTCATCCAATAAATTCAACCATTACCTGCACGACAGTACAAATGCGGGAAGCCTGAGTATCAATTTTACCTCTTCAGTGATGGAAGACAGCAGGCATAACATCTGGGTAGGCACAAATACCGGCGGTCTTAACATGCTCGACAGGAAAACAAAAAAATTCATCAACTACAGATACGACCCTAAAAATAAAAACTCACTCAGCGGCAACAGCGTTCAGACAATTTTTGAGGACAGTAAAGGAAATATCTGGATCGGAACGCTGGGAAGCGGTATCAGCATTCTAAACCCCGATACACAAACATTCACCATTTACAAAGCTGATAACACAAAAAAGAACAGCCTTTCCGATAATGTGATCTTTTCAATAAACGAAGATGTTGTTGGAAACATCTGGATCGGATCGGAGAATGGTGGCATCAGCATATTTGATCGATTAACAAAAACATTCCAGAACTATAAACAGAATACACTCGAGAAAACCGGCCTCAGCAGCAGCTCGATCAATAATATTTATACCGACCAGAAAGGAAATATCTGGATAGGCACTTACAACGCAGGTGTAAATATGGTGAGCAGGGACATCAACAAATTTGTTCATTATAAACATCTCGAAAACGAGAACAGCCTCAGCCATAATAATGTGCTCGGCATGCTCGAAGATTCGAAGGGACGTCTCTGGATCGCAACTGACGGTGGTGGCCTTAACTTGCTCGACCGCAAAACAGGACTATTCACACACTACAAGCACATTGAAGGAAATAAGAACAGCATCTGCGGAAATTATGTGCTGTCGCTTGCGGAAGATACCAGCCATAATATCTGGATTGGTACATGGGGAACCGGGATCACTGTTTTCAATCCCGATAAAAATACTTACAGGCACTATACAAACAATCCTGCTGATCCCACGAGTCTCGCGGGCAATAATATCTGGAGCATTTACAAAGACCACGGTGACAACATCTGGATAGGAACACTTGAAAAAGGTTTGTGCAAATACAATGCATCGAACGACCAGTTTTACAACTACACGCTTGAAAAAAATAACCTCAGCAGCAACAATGTAATGGCCATCACCGAAGATGTATCCGGCAACATGTGGGTAGGTACAGATGGCGCTGGCATTAACATGTTCGATAAAAAAACAGAGTTGTTCATAAATTACCAGCATAATCCTGCAAGGAATAGTCTAAGTGACAATGGTGTAAACGGTTTGAACGGTGATAAAACCGGCAAGCTGTGGATAGCAACAAACGAAGGGTTAAACTGCCTCGACTTAAACACAAAGAAATTCAGGAATTATCATACTGCAGATGGACTGCCAAACGGTACCATCTACGGAATACTTGAAGACGATCATTCACAATTATGGGTGAGCACCAACAAAGGGCTTTCAAGATTTGATCCTATAAAAGGAACCTTTAAAAATTTTGAACCTTCCGACGGATTGCAGTCCAATGAATTCAGGCAATCGTATTGCAAAAGCAGGTCAGGAGCATTGTACTTCGGTGGAATTAATGGTTTCAATGAATTTTACCCGGACAGCCTGAAAGAAAATGCTTACGATCCTCCATTGGTGCTTACAGATTTTCTTATATCTCACAAACGCGTTACGATAGCAGGCGATTCAACAGATTCGCCGCTGAAAGAAAGTATAACGGAAACCAGAGATCTTACGTTGCCCTATGAGAAAAATGTAATATCATTCCAATTTGCTTCACTTAATTATACGAGCTCCAAGAAAAAAAGATACTCATACATGCTCGAAGGATTCGATAAAACATGGAACGATGTAGGCGGCCGGCGTACTGCATATTATACCAATCTCGATCCGGGTGCCTACGTATTTAAAGTAAGAGGCGTGGACAATGAAGGCAACTGGTCGGATAAAACGGCCACATTGAAACTGGTTATTACTCCTCCCTATTATTTGACCTGGTGGTTCAGGTTCCTTGTGGCGTTAATTATTGTTTTCATTGCCATCACCTATTACCAGTACAGGATGTTCCTGATAAAAAACCAGAAAAAGGCGCTTCAGAAAGAAGTAAGACTCCGAACCGCTCAACTTGCCGCATCAACTGCGGAGGAAAGAAAAGCAAGACACGATGCAGAACAGGCTAACAAAGCGAAAAGCATATTCCTGGCAACGATGAGCCATGAGATACGCACGCCGATGAATGGTGTAATAGGCATGGCTTCGTTGTTGCGTAAAACTTCACTAACACCCGAACAGAAATTATACACTGACACCATCAGCACAAGCGGCGACGCATTACTTACCGTTATCAATGATATCCTTGATTTTTCGAAAATAGAATCCGGCAATCTCGAACTTGAACAGAAAGATTTTAATCTTCGCACCTGCATTGAGGAAGTGCTCGATGTATTTGCGGAGAAGGCAACCCAGTCGGGCCTCGACCTCATTTACCAGATAGATGAAAATATTCCTGCCGACATAGTTGGCGACAGTGTAAGGCTTCGCCAGGTCCTGATGAACTTTGTGGGCAATGCGATAAAATTCACACACCAGGGTGAAATATATATTGAAGTTCAGCAGTTGAAAAAAAATGAAAAGAATCACCTTGAATTATTATTCAAGATCAGGGACACCGGCATCGGAATTCCTGCAGACAAGATCGACAGACTATTCAAGGCATTCTCACAGGTGGATTCTTCTACTACGCGTAAATATGGAGGAACAGGGCTTGGCCTGGTTATATGTGAAAAACTGGTGAGCCTGATGGGTGGATTCATCAATGTACAAAGCAAACCGGGCGCAGGAAGCACATTCGCATTTACCATGCTTACTGTTCCGGGTAAAGAAACAACACGTGATGAAATAAACATGAACCTTGTTGGTGTGGAAGGAAAGAGAATACTGGTGATAGATGATAACTATACCAACAGGCTGATACTGCAGAAATTGCTTGAATACTGGAACCTCGTTCCGGTTCTTGCCAGTACAGGAATGGAAGCGCTGGAAATACTTTCAAGAAATCAGAATTTCGACTTAGTGCTTACCGATATGCAGATGCCGTTAATGGATGGCATCGAACTTGCGCGGAATGTGAAAAAGAAAATACCAGCCCTTCCCATCATATTGCTCAGTTCTCTCGGGGATGAGCGGAATAAACATTTTCCGGGGCTTTTCAATGCAGTGCTTACCAAGCCTATCAAACACCAGGTTTTATGTAAATATATTCTCCATGAATTAAGGAACACAGGTTCCAATCCAGTAGTTGAAGAGCGTACAGAAGCGCAGAATGAAGTAGAATTTTCAAACCAGTATCCATTACGTATTCTTCTTGCAGAAGATAATCCAATCAACCAGCTTCTCGCTACAAAAATGCTGAACACTATCGGTTACGAACCGGTTAAAGCCGAGAATGGAATTGAAGTACTTGACATGCTGAATACCGAACGCTTCGACCTGATACTGATGGATGTTCAGATGCCTGAAATGGATGGCCTCGAAGCTACCAAAGCCATCAGGGGTAAAAATATTTTACAACCAGTGATCATCGCTATGACAGCGAACGCAATGCAAAGCGACCAGGATGAATGCCTGAAAGCCGGTATGGATGATTACTTAAGCAAACCCGTTCGTGTGGATACACTCAAAGCAATGATCCAGAAGTGGGCTGTTCAGGCACGCATGAAATCAGCGGGGTGATCCTTATTTTTTCTTCGATGTTACCTGTTGCATCATTGTTGATTCAGGCTGTATGAACCTGTGGGCAGTAATCTTACCCTCATCATTCAATGTAAAAATATCGGCATCCGGAAATTTGAAAGTTTTGCCCGTTGCTTTGATTTTGCCAAGGTCGTTCTTGAATGTTCCTGTATATTCTGCAATTACAACCACCTGGTCGCCATCGGCAAAATACCGTGCATCACTTGCTTTAAAATCAGGAAATGCTTTGAAGTATGTTTTCATACTTGCATTAATACTATCCCGTCCTTTTGTAACATGACCTGTTCCATCTAAATAATCAACTGCATCTTCAGTCATCAGGCTGGTCAGCTTATCAAAATCATGATCATTTAAGGCACTCAATGCATCCTTAATAATTTTCTTGTTCCTATCTTCCTTGCTTTCAGTTTTTTCTGCCTTTGATGAGTCTGCTTTTTCAGGAGCATCGGCTGTGTTATTGCCGGCATCATTATTACAGGCAATGAAAAATAATACTATTGAAGAGATAATCAATAACCGTTTCATATTCGTTGAAGTTTAGTTTGAGCGGAGTGGCAGGTACGAATATGATAACATCTATTTCACTGAGCGGATAACCTAAGATATACAAAACTTTCAGTTCTAATAAAAAAGTCCCCGAAAACGGGGACCTTTTATATGTAGATTGGGATTAATCAATTT
>Ga0207701_10005537_pt1 | contig 12691 bp, 10 predicted proteins | sample KBSSwiSSwithPhiX_FD_184294 | JGI IMG/M metagenome (GOLD analysis project Ga0207701, IMG submission 184294) | Switchgrass rhizosphere bulk soil microbial communities from Kellogg Biological Station, Michigan, USA, with PhiX - S5 (SPAdes) (version 2) | ecosystem: Environmental > Terrestrial >...
ATTTGACGTGGTGGTGCTGACCAATCTTCAGGGTGATATCGTTTCAGATCTTTGTGCCGGACTTGTTGGTGGATTAGGTTTTGCGCCTTCTGCCAATATCGGTGATCACATTTGCATTTTCGAAGCCGTCCACGGAACAGCTCCTGATATCGCGGGAAAAAATATTGCCAATCCAACGGCCCTGCTACTGAGCGGACTTACCATGCTTCGCCATCTTGGTTTCATGGAAAATGCCGCAACAATTGAAAATGCCCTTCTCTATACACTCGAACAGGGAATTCATACCGGTGACTTCGGAGACAAAACAAAGAAATCTGTAAATACGACAGAATTCGCTGATGCTGTTATTGCAAATTTCGGTAAGATGCCGAAACAGGGCGCTAAACCTACATGGCCTAATAAACCTGTAACGCCGACTGTTTTCAAATTGGAAAAAAATCCGCTGATCGTTTCCAAGGAAATGGAGGAAGAAACAATCGTTGGAGTTGATATGTTTATAGAAAGTATTGAACAACCAACAGAGATCGCTGAAAAATGTTTGAAGCATACACTGGGTATTTTCAAACTGGTTACCATCAGCAATCGTGGCACACAGGTATGGCCCAAAGGTTCTGTGTTTACCAACCTGGTAAACCAGTATTTCTGTCGTTTTGAAAGTATTGGCGACGCGCCACTTAGTCAGACCGATATCATCGAGTTATATAAACGACTTTCTGCTGACTTCAAAATCAATTCTACAGAACTGCTAAATATGTGGGGCGATAAAAAAGCATATAGTTTGGCCCAGGGACAGTGATAGTTGTGAGTTGGGGGTTAGGAGTTGACGGTAGATGTGAGACGAGAGGCGAGAATTAGATGCAGTAGAACGCAGCGATTTTAAATGAATAAAATGTCAAAGAAAAATAAACCGGATAAAAGTGGATTTGTCTATAGTACAGATCCTTCATTTTCATTTGACAGAGGAAATAATAAAAAACAGGATACGCTTCCCCCGGAAAAACAAAAATTAAAAGTCGGGTTGGAAACTAAACAACGTGCGGGGAAGGCAGTCACTGTTGTTTCAGGATTTGTGGGAACTCCTGATGACCTCGAGAAACTTTCCAAAGAATTAAAAACATCCTGCGGAACAGGCGGTGCAGCGAAAGACGGTGAGGTTATTATCCAGGGTGATCAACGGGAAAAGGTCAGGCAATACCTGGTAAGGAAAGGATATGGTGTAAAATAACCATCAACTAACCGTCAACTCACAACCCCCAACAGTCAACTACTTGGCCGCTTTCAGGCTCAAATCCAAACTTCTCGCCTGGTGTATCAGCGCACCAACACTAACGAAATCTACTCCTGTGTCGGCATATTCCAGGATATTATCGAGATTAATTCCGCCACTGGCTTCCGTTTCAAATTCCTTGTTGATGATCTTTAATGCTTCTTTAATATCTGATGGTGCAAAATTATCCAGCATTATCCTGAATACTTTACCCTTCCCGGCAACAATCACTTTCTGTACATCAGTAAGTGACCTTGTTTCTATTTCAATGTTTAAAGAAGGATTTACCCTCATTACATAATCGTGAGCCTTTTCTATAGCTTTTTCTATCCCACCACAAAAATCAATATGATTGTCTTTCAGCATAATCATATCGTACAATCCAAAACGATGGTTTATACCTCCGCCAATACGTACGGCTTCTTTTTCCAGCAACCTGAAATTTGGCGTCGTTTTCCTGGTATCCAATATGCGGGTGTGATAACCTTCCAGTTTGCGGGTATATGTCCTGGTTAGTGTGGCAATACCACTCATCCGTTGCATGGTATTCAGGACAAGCCTTTCTGCCATGAGAATAGTGTGAATTTTCGCAGATACATAAAATGCCGTTTCTCCATACTGCATGCTGTCCCCGTCCTGCTTCAATATTTCCAATTCCACGTCCGGTTGAAAATGCCGGAAGATTTTTCCTGCAGCGGAAACTCCTGCCAGAACACCGGGCTCTTTAATTTTCAATTGAGCTTTTCCAAAAGCATCTGCGGAAATAGTACTCAGTGTAGAATGGTCACCATTGCCTATATCTTCTGCAATGGCCGACAACACAAACTGTTCAAACATTTGATCGTAGTCAGGCATCCAACAAAAATAGCGGAAGCAATTAAAACTAAAGTTAATTACGTGAAAGCAACAATAAATGGGAAGCTGTAACCGAATTTCAGTTCAATCAGGTAACCGAAAATTATTATTCGAACCGGATTTCCTGAACCAGTTTTTTACCTGAGCGGTATTTGATGAGAAGTGTGGTTCTGTATTCACCTTTGCTGGTAGACAACATCCCAACGCAGTATTCTGCATCGGTACTAAAACCACGATGGATCATTTTAAAATTCCGGACGCTATTGTTACCGAAAAAATCGCGAAGCACCATTTGCGCCTGGCTTTTACTGTAAGAATTCGTTTTTTCCTGAACCGTGATCTCTACCAATTTGTCAAAATGCTGGGATATTTTGACCGCATCACCCGATTTAATAGCACCTACAATTTCATCCACTGTCAGGTCAAATGACATGATCATTAGACTTGTGCAAAGGATAAGGACATATCGTAGAATTCGGGGCATGGTGTTTAATTACGTAGTAATCTTGCTAAAAATGTGCCAAGTTTTAACGTAGCTTTGAAACCATGATTTCTAGAAGGATAATGCTCATTATTATGGATGGATGGGGCCTGGGACAGGTAAAATCCAGTGATGCCATCCAACACGCCAATGTCCCTTTTGTAAGCTCATTGTATAGCAAATATCCCAATACCACCCTGGTAACTTTTGGAGAAAAAGTCGGACTTCCTGAAGGCCAGATGGGTAATAGTGAGGTTGGACATCTGAATTTAGGTGCCGGCCGGGTGGTTTACCAGGAATTGCAGCGAATAAATGTGGCTATAAGAGAGGGAGAACTCGCCACCAATCCGGTTTTCCAACAGGCTTTGCAATATGCCAAAAACAACCAGAAACCTCTTCACCTGATGGGCCTGGTCAGTGACGGTGGAGTGCATTCTCATATAAATCATCTCAAAGCCATTACCTCCGCCTGTCAGTTAATGGGATTGACGGAAGTGTATATTCATGCCTTTACTGATGGCCGGGATACAGATCCAAAGAGCGGTTATAAATTCCTGAAAGATCTGGAGAGTCACCTGGAAAAATCCACAGGAAAAATTGCGTCTGTTACTGGCCGTTATTATGCGATGGACCGGGATAAAAGATGGGAAAGAGTTAAACTCGCTTACGACGCATTGGTTCATGGAACCGGAGTACAGACCAACAATATTACAGAAGCGGTAGAAAAATCTTATGCTGAAAATATAACGGATGAGTTTATCAAACCCATCATCCGTATAGGCGAAAATGGTGGTCCTTTAACCTGTATTAAGGATGGTGATGCAGTGATCTGCTTTAATTTCAGGACGGATAGATGCCGTGAGATCACGCAGGTACTCACACAAATCGACCTGCCAGATGCCGGAATGAAAAAATTATCGATCCATTATACCACTATGACCGACTACGATAAAACATACAAAGGGGTCAACGTGGTATTTGAAACTGATAACCTCAACAACACATTGGGGGAAGTGCTGGAAAAAAATGGACTTAAACAAATTCGAATTGCGGAAACCGAAAAATATCCTCACGTTACTTTCTTTTTTAATGGAGGAAGAGAAGTTCCATTTGTAGGAGAAAGCAGGATCATGATCCCCTCTCCGAAAGTAGCCACTTATGACCTTCAGCCCGAAATGAGTGCTAACGGTGTAACCGAAGCTATTCTTCCGGAAATTCAGAAACATGAAGCAAGTTTCATTTGCCTTAATTTTGCCAACACCGATATGGTTGGACATACCGGTGTGTGGGAAGCAGTCATCAAAGCCGCTGAAACAGTAGACTCTTGTGTTCAAAGGATTGTGACTACCGCCCTCGAAAATGATTATACCATTTTCCTGACTGCAGACCATGGCAATGCAGATTATATGATCAATGAAGACGGCACTCCAAATACCGCACATACCATGAATCCTGTACCATTTTTTATTATCGATAATTCCTGGAAAGGAAATCTTAAACCTGGAAAACTGGGAGACCTTGCACCTACCATGCTTAGCATGCTGGGTATTGAAATACCTAAAGAAATGACAGGAGATATTTTGATCTGAAAGGAAGATTATTAGAAAATGCGTTTGATCAAAGCTATATGCGTTATTGTCATTTTCATAGCGGCCACAGCACCGTTATTCCTATCCGCATTTTTCCTGGGAGGCAGAATACTGATCCATCGTTCTATGTTAGAAAAGATGGAAATTCAACATTTGACTACTGTAAAAATTCCTGAAGAATCGTTCCGGTGGTACAACCTGGAAAATGAGATAGAAATTAACGGGAGAATGTTTGATGTAAAATCACACAAATTGATTAACGGCGTTTATCAAGTAACTGGTTTGTATGATGAAATGGAAACTGCCCTGAATGAAAAACTAAATAAGATTCTCGAAAATAATGACCCTTCTACTGATAGTAATTTAATATTCCAAGTTAGCCTGGGAATTGAGGGTGAAGAAAAATTATTTTGCCAATTTCAGTTTTATTCTCTCGATGAAGTGCTCATACAGAAAAACTTATTTTCGGACATGTTGAAGCCGCAGCATCACCTGGATATTCTTTCTCCCCCTCCCAAAATTTAATTGATAATTTTTTGCTTAGGTGAGGTATTTGAATCCTTACCCTTTTTGTCATTACGTAAAGAATAATGACCAATTTATTATTTATACCATCATTCATCCTGCATATGAAAAAAATAATATTATTTCTATTTACCCCATTGTCTTTTATACTCTCTGTTAAATCACAGGAAAATAAAAGCGACTCTGTAAAAGACATGGATAATATCGTTGTCATCTATAACAAATGGGAACAAAAAATAAATGAAATCCCCAATAAGATCGTCAAAGTGGATATGAAGGAAGCCCGGCTTCGAAACCCTCAAACCTCTGCTGATCTGCTTGGCATGACGGGAGCTGTTTTCATTCAGAAAAGTCAGTTAGGCGGAGGTAGCCCGATCATCAGAGGCTTTGCCACTAACCGTGTATTGATCGTGGCTGATGGCGTTCGTATGAACAACGCCATTTACAGAAGTGGAAATCTTCAGAATATAATTAGTATAGATCCTCTTTCAACAGAAAACGCAGAAATAATTTTCGGACCCGGATCGCTTATCTATGGCAGTGATGCCATTGGCGGAGTCATGGATTTTCATAGTCTGACACCCAGGTACGCAAGAGACAACAAAATGCTTGTTAAGGGTTCTGCAACGTTGCGTTACTCAACTGCTGATAAAGAAAATACCGTTCATGCTGACCTGAATCTTGGATGGAAGAAATTATCTATCCTGAGTTCTGTAACCTATAGCAAATTTGAAGACCTCAGGATGGGTCAACATACAGGTCCCGATAGTTATCTGAGACCTCAATATGTACAACGGATCAACAACATGGATAGTATCGTAACAAACGCTGATCCAACCATTCAACGTTTTTCCGGATATGAGCAATGGAATTTTCTGCAAAAATTGGCATATAAATTCAATGATCACCTGGAACTCATGTACAGTTTTACCTATGGAGGTACCGGAGATGCTCCCAGATATGATCGCCTCATCCAGTACCGTCAGGGTAAATTGCGTTACGCAGAATGGTATTATGGGCCGATGATCTGGAGAATGCATCAATTACAGTTGACCGATAAAAACACTACCTCCATTTATGACGAATCAAGGATAGTGGTTGCTTACCAGGACTACGATGAAAGTCGGATTGATCGTACAAGGGGAAATAATGACCAACACAATCAATCTGAAACGGTAAATGCTTATAGTGTTAACTGGGATGCATTGAAAAATCTTGGAAAAGGCGAATTATTTTATGGAGTTGAATTGCTTTATAACGAGGTGGGTTCATTTGGAGCAATGACAAATATCAGCAATGGTGTTATTAGTCCCTATGTAAGCCGCTATCCAAACGGAAGCAACACTAGTGCAGCTGGAATTTATGCAAGTTATAAACGCAACATCAATGAGAAGGTTACATTAAATGCAGGTCTTCGCCTCAGTTATAATACCCTTGATGCCCCATTTGATACAACCTTTATCAAATTTCCATATGAAAAAATTGAATTGAACGATGGTGCACCAACAGGTAATCTTGGCCTGGTGTACAGGCCATCTGAAACTTGGCAGATAAATGCAAACATTGCGACCGGATACAGGATGCCTAATATTGATGATATTGGGAAGACTTTTGAAAGTGTTCCCGGCAACATTACCGTACCAAATCCGGATCTCGAATCTGAATATGCCTGGAATTTTGAACTCGGTGCCGCTAAAAGGGTCGCCCAAAAAATAAACGTGGAAGTCTCTGTCTTTTATACGCTTTTAACTAATGCTATTGTTCGCCGGCCTTATACTTTTAATGGACAGGATAGCATCTTTTTCGATGGTGTTTACAGCCAGGTGGAAGCGCTGCAGAATGTGGCCAGGGCTGAGGTTTATGGTGTTCAGGCAACCGCTGAATATTACCTGACCAAAAAACTGATCTGGCAAATAAACGCCAACTGGATTAAGGGAGTAGAAACCGACGATGTAAAAGATGAAGAAGTTCCACTTAGGCATGCTCCGCCATTTTATGCGAATACCAACTTAAGGTATACTTATAAAAGACTGACAGCAGAACTTTCGGCCTTTTATAATGCAGAGATCTCCGCTGAAGACATGCCACCTTCTGAAAAATCAAAAACGGATATCTATGCAAAAGATGCTAACGGTAATCCATACTGCCCTTCCTGGTATAGCGTGGGATTGAAATGTTCCGTTAGAATAACGGATAATTTTACGTCTATCCTGGGTTGGGAAAATATCACCAATCAGCGTTACCGCCCATATTCATCCGGCATCGTAGCAGCCGGATCCAATTTTATTGTTTCCCTGAGGGCAAATCTATAATCTCAGAACTTTTATACCCGAAAAGGGACTGAAATACCAGTTCAGTCCCTTTTTTTATCCTTTTTTGGAAATCTTCTTAAAATATTTAACAATCAACAGCAGCAAAGTTTTGTCAAAAATTGTCTTAAATTAGGTGAAATCTAATTGGTTTCATGACAGAGGAGGTTTTGATAAAAGGGTGTTTACGCAACGAAGCAGCTTCACAACAGGAGTTATACCATCGGTTTAGCCCCAAAATGTTGTCGGTTTGCTATCGTTACGCAAAGAGCCGGGAAGACGCCGAAGACATGTTACAGGAGGGATTTATTAAAGTATTTACCCAGATTCATCAGTTCCAGAATAGGGGTGCATTAGAGGGTTGGATCAGGAGAATTATAGTTCACACCTGTATCAACAATCTAAAAAAGAACAAGAAATTTTCAGAAAGTGTAGATATCATTCATGCATCAGGTGTGCCGGTGAGAGATGAAAATATTCCGTCCATTTTGCAGGCAAAGCAGGTGGTGGAGTGTATCCGGATGTTACCAATGGGGTACCGGACGGTGTTGAACCTTTACGCCATCGAAGGCTACTCGCATAAAGAAATTGCTGACATACTGGACATTGAAGAAAGTACCAGCAGATCGCAATATACCAGGGCAAAAGCCATGCTTGAAGATATCCTCATTAAGAAGAACATTATTACCAAACAGCCCGAAAGAAGCAACTGGCTTTCAGCTGTTCAGTGAGCAAGACTTGGAAGCTGTTTTTATTGATAATGCAGGCATGTGTTATTGATAATAATAGAATTATCATATCAACCATAAGCCCTTAATAAGAATTAAAGACTTTTCACTGAACATGGAGAGTAGAGAACATAAAGAAGGTTTTGAGAATTTTCTGAAGGAAAAAGCGGATTCGTATAAAATGTATCCTTCAGAAAGAATATGGTCGAACCTGACCAACAAATTGCACCCCCGTAAAAAATGGCCATATACTGTTGTGGCCGTTATCTTCCTGGGACTTGGATTTGGCGGTAAAATATATGACAGCCAATACAGTCTTAGCGAACAGCAATCTAATTCTCCATTATCAATAGTAGCAACTGAAGAAATAAAAACACCTGAAGTTAACGAACAACAACTTTACCGTGGAAACAGCGAATCCGATGATAAGTCAAATATGGAATCGCTGTCAGATCCTGCAAAAAAACAAGCTATCGTAGTACCTATCCGGTCCATAGCTACAAGACAAAATAGCTTTCCTGCAAATAACATTTCGCATAACAATTCAGACCTCAATACTCCCGGACAATTGCAGAAAAGCAAACCTGGAACTGACCTTAATTCCCTGTTGGAAAAACCTAGTTTGGTTTGGGAGGGAAGTGAACATCCGTTTTCACAAACAGTTAATCCAGAAGGAACAGCCAATAACACAGCCTCAAAGGCCTCTCCGGGAAAAACTTCAGCTGCTGTAATAGTCTCTGCTGAACAGAAAAACATTAATGCATCCACAGGCCAAAATAATTTAACTGCATCAACTGAACCGAAAAACGCAAGCACCTCAAAGGGCAAAAATAACCTGACAGCTTCTGCTGCCACTTCATCGGCACAGAAAAATCAAACTGCAGCCGGGCTTCCACTTACTTCTTCCATTATTGTTAGTGATCCTTCAACTGTAAACGCAATGGAAGAAAATATGGGTCCAAAAGAAACCAGTGCTAAATCCATTAAAGTTAAAAAGCACCAGGCGAATAATTTAGGCTGGCAGTTGTACTTCAGTCCAACGATGAGTTATAGAAAACTTTCTGGTTCGGTCAATAAATACAATTTGGCCAATGCCAGCAACTTTAATAATTTCCGAAATAATAGTCCGACTGATTTAAACAGTGCCGTTACTCAAACTCCTTCAGTGGGTATGGAATTGGGAACAGCAATATTGTATAACATCAGTAAGAGATTCAGGATTAAAGGCGGACTTCAATTCAATTATTCCCAATACAGTATTAGTGCCTACGATTACTCTGAGGAAGTGGTTCCCATGAGTGTTCGCGGTATCGGACATACGGAGATCGATGCCATTTCATATCATAGGAATTTTGATGGATTTTCTAATGCAGAGTTGCACAATGAGCATTTCATGATTTCAGTTCCGATAGGCGCTGAACTTACATTGATCGGCAACAAGGTGGTTCAGTTTAATATCGCAGGAACATTGCAACCTGGCGTTATGTTGAATAACCAGGCATATATGCTTTCTACAGATTTAAAGAATTATGCAAAAATGCCTTCTCTGTACAGAACCTTTAATATCAATACAGCACTTGAAGCATATGTCAGTGTTCAGCTTGGTAGTTTGAAATGGTCAGTAGGTCCCCAGTTCCGGTACCAGTTACTTTCCAGCTATAAAAAAGAATACCCCATCAAAGAACATTTGTATGACTATGGAATCAAGTTAGGGATGACTAAAACACTCAAATAACAGATCCCGGCTTTATTGACCATCTTTGAATTTATGCACCCAATAACGATTCTCTGCTTTAATGACCATCTCTGAATTTTTGCGCCCAATAACGATTCTCTGCTTTAATGACCATCTCTGAATTTTTGCACCCAATAATGGTTCCCGGCTTTAATGACCGTCTCTGAATTTATACCTCCAATCAATCTTCAAAGGCTGGTAATAAAAAATTAATTTTGCTGCATGAAACAACTCATGCTTTTTATTTTTTCCCTGTTTATTCTTGTAGCCTGCAACTCATCGCGTACAGCTGAAGTCAATGAGGATCTGGATAAAACCTTTTTCCCCATTGCCGGAACAATTCAGTCAGAACTTCGCGAAATTGATAGTCTGCCAATTGCTATTATCAGGTATACCCGAATGGGCGACCACAGTGATACAACTGTATTTGATAAGAATAGCATGAAAATATTGGTCGATGAACTGATCAAACCTGATATAAGTCAGCCTGACTTGAAGAAATATTACAAAGAGACAGTATTTATGGATGACGCCACGAATACCGTTACCATGAGTTATACAACAGAAGCAGATGAACCTGAGGTTAGAAAAATTGAAGTGACGATCAATCCGGAAAACCAAAAGGTCAGAACTATTTATGTTGAAAAATTTAAAGACCTGGCTGATAGTAGTATTCAGCAAAAAATGATTTGGACCTGCGGTCGGAATCTCCAGGTGATTTCACTTGTTAATAAAAAAGATAAGGGTGAAACACTTAAGACCGAAAAATATGTATGGGGAATTAACTGATTTTCCCGTTCCAATTAATGTATGACCAGTATTGAATTCCAAAAAATAGCATTATCAATTCCTTCTTCACCGGGTATTTACAAATACTACGATGACAAAAAAATATTGCTATACGTTGGTAAGGCAAAAAATATTCGTAAACGAGTAAGCTCTTATTTCAATAAAACTTTCAATAATTATAAAACGCATGAACTTGTACAGCGTATAAATCATATTGAATTCACCCTGGTAAATTCAGAGCAGGATGCGTTTTTACTGGAGAACTCCCTGATCAAACAATTCCAGCCGCGTTATAATATCAACCTGAAGGATGACAAAACTTATCCTTATATGGTGATCAAAAAAGAACCGTTTCCCCGCGTTTTCCTGACAAGAAATATTATTCACGACGGATCAGAATACCTGGGACCATTTACTTCAGTGAAAAAAGTAAGGGAACTATTGTATTTCATCCGCCAAAATATTCCATTAAGAACCTGCAAGCTGAATCTGACGGAACAAAATATAGCACGCGGAAAATTCAAGGTCTGCCTTGAGTATCATCTTGGGAATTGCAAGGGACCTTGCGAAGCTCATCAATCAAGCGAAGATTATGAGGTGGGATTAAGCCAGGTCAGGAATTTATTAAAAGGCAATCTCTCTCCGGTTATCCAACATTTCAAGAAAGAAATGAAACAGCATGCTGATGGACTGGAATTTGAGAAAGCAGGAATCATCAAACAAAAGATCGATCATCTTCAACGCTATAAAGCAAGTTCTACTGTAATTAATCCCAGATGGGGAGATATGGATGTTTGTTCTATATCTATGGACGATGATAAGGGCTATGTGAATTTCCTGATGATCCGAAATGGCGCTGTTGTTGATACGCGAACTGTTGAAGTTGAAAAAAAACTGGAAGAAACTCCTGAAGAAATGCTGGCATTCAGTCTTGCACATTTCAGAGATACATTCAACAGTGAAGCTTCAGAAGTTATCGCTCCTTTTCCTCTTGACTTCCCGGCAGATACAGTGACCATCACCGTTCCAAGGGCTGGTGACAAAAAAAAGCTTCTTGAGTTGTCGGAAAAAAATGTGAACCATTTTATTGAAGACCGCAAAAGAAAAAAATCGCTTCTGCTATCAGATGAAGACCGTGATCTTTCGGATGTGCTTTTACAGTTGCAAAGTGACCTTAGTTTACAAGACCTGCCAGTTCATATAGAATGCTTCGATAATTCTAATTTCCAGGGTTCCTATCCCGTTTCTGCGATGGTCTGCTTCAGGGATGGCAGACCCAGCAAAAAAGATTACCGTCATTTTAATGTAAAGACGGTAACAGGTATTAACGATTTTGCCACCATGAAAGAAGTAGTTAGCAGGCGTTATAAGAGGCTGTTAGCCGAACAGGTTAGTTTGCCGCAACTTGTAATAATAGACGGAGGGAAAGGCCAGCTAAGCGCTGCTATGGAAGCTATAGAAAGCCTGGGACTGGTAGGAAGGATGACTGTAGTTGGACTGGCAAAAAATGAAGAAGAGATTTTTTATACGGGGGATAGTGAATCCCTCAAACTACCATTCCAGGGTACGAGCCTTCGTTTAATGAGGCAGATCCGGGATGAAGTTCATCGCTTTGGTATAAGTTTTCATCGTAAGAAGCGAGCCCAGGGCACATTCAAAAACGAACTAGAAAACATTCATGGCATTGGTGATTTTACTGCAGATACCCTGCTTAAAACCTTTCGTTCTGTAAACAACATTGCAACTGCAACAGAAGATGAATTAGAAAAACAGATTGGAAAGGCAAAAGCAAAGCTGGTTTGGAACCATTTTCACAATAATACCAGTTCTAATTAAAGTTTTTCGCTCAGTTAACCGATTAAGCAGATGAATAATAGAATTTATTTATTATTCCCTATGGTTTTAAGGAGCTACTCCCCTATCTTTACATCGGTTTTTCATAGGATATTGGATTTTAAAAACGGGGCCGGATTTCTATCCTAGCCCCTTTTTTTATATACAAATGCGAAAATGTGCATATACGAATATTTGCATATGCATTTGATCAATGAATACAAATGGCGCCAATTGGCAGTTTCAGGCAAGATCAATCCTACATTTTGTCTTCCCAAGCCTAATTTTCAGAACGTGTTTCCTACCTATAACTTCACCTATTTTGTCTGATCCAGCCATTAACCATGACAATGTTTAAACGTTGAATTTTCTTTTTTAGGACCTTCCCGGAACTTTAAGGATAATTCATGTGCATTTATCGGCCTTGGTTTCATTCTTTGCCTCTCATTTTTTCTCGTCATTTTTTCAGGACTTTTCGTCATTTATACTTCATTACCGTTTAAGTCGGTTTTTTACTTTTCGATGAATATGAAAAAAGCTAATCTCAATTGGTCGGTTTAACGAGAAATTGCCCTTAAAA
>Ga0207701_10005538_pt1 | contig 12690 bp, 9 predicted proteins | sample KBSSwiSSwithPhiX_FD_184294 | JGI IMG/M metagenome (GOLD analysis project Ga0207701, IMG submission 184294) | Switchgrass rhizosphere bulk soil microbial communities from Kellogg Biological Station, Michigan, USA, with PhiX - S5 (SPAdes) (version 2) | ecosystem: Environmental > Terrestrial > Soil...
GGTCGGGCACCATCTCGACGGACAATGTGGTGATGGACAACGTGGTCACGAACAACCCGACGGGCATTCTGCTCTTCGGACAGCCGGGCAACACGATCAAGGCGAATACCATTTCCGGGAGCAACGTCGCTGGAATCGACCTGACTGGTGGGGGCGGCTCCGGGACCATCATCAAGGCCAACCTTCTCACGGGAAACGCGGCCGCCATCCGGTTTGGGATCGGCTGGACGGATAACACGATCCTCGCGAACAGGATCCGGGCGAACAGCTGCGGGATCGCGGGAACGACTGCCGACAACCTGTTCAAGGAGAACCTCTTTTCGACGAATACCGCAGACTGGTGCCCCTAACCGCTCTGCCTGGTAGTAACGCGCCCTGTTGAAGGGCTGGCGTCGACGCGGTGCTGGCGGTCCATTTGGCCTTGTTCGATAGGGCGAATGAACCCGCGCTCGCATCGAGGACCGATGCCATGGCTCATCATCAGGATCGCCGCGAGTTTCTCGAGAACCTCGGTGTCGCGTCAGCGGCCGTACTCGGCAAACGTGCGCTGCCGCTGAACGCCGCCGTGGTGCCGCCGCCTCGCTTGGCGGGCGAACCGTGGGACATGTCGTGGCTCGACCGGCTGAAGCCTGCGACCTATCGTGCTGTCGTCGACGCCAACTCACTCGAGGAAGGCTACGCCGCCGATCTCGCGCACGGACTGCTCGGCGACTATCACCGCGTCCATGACACGTCCGACGATCAGGTCCGCATCGTCATCGTCGCGCGACGTGCCGGCACGCCGCTCGTGTTAGGCGACGCCGTCTGGGAGAAGTTCCCCGTCGGCGAAGACACGAAGATGACTGATGGCGACGGCGCGCCGTACCGACGGAACCCGTTCTACCGACCACGGCCTGGCGCATCACCCGATAGCGCGGCGACGAAGCTCGAGTCGCTGCAGCGGCGCGGCGTGATCCTGCTGGTCTGCAACATCGCGCTGAACAACTGGGCGCGGGGCCTCGCCGAGCGGACCAGGCGCGACGTCGAGGAGGTGAAGAAGGAGGTGTTCGCGAACCTCGTTCCCGGGACGACGGTGATGCCGTCGGGTGTGTTCGCGATCATGCGCGCGCAGAACGCCGGATGCGCGTACATGCGGGGGCAATGAAGCACGCCACGCTCGGCCGCATCGCTCGTTTCATCACTGGGGCAAGCGGCGTCGTAGTCGCCGCCTCCTCGCCAGCGCCTGGACAGACGACGAACGCGAGCCTCGTTCTGCGCGGTGCAACCATCTATACCGCGCCCGACGCTCCTCCGATCGCCGACGGAGTCGTCATCATCCGCGACGGAAAGATCGCGGCGGTTGGGCGAAGGTCAGAGATCGCCGCCCCAGCAGGAATGCCGGTGCTCGAGCTCACCGGACTGGTGCTCGTTCCTGGTTTCTGGAACAGCCACGTGCACTTCAGCGGGACGCAATGGGCCGGGGCCGATACCGCCGCATCCGCCCGCCTTGCGGAGTCGGTTCGCGCGATGCTGACGCGATGGGGGTTCACGACCGTCTTTGACACAGGCTCCGAGCTGGAGAACACGCTGGCGCTGAAGCGACGAATCGAGGCGGGCGCGGTAGACGGGCCGAAGATCTTCACCACCGGCGATATCCTGTTTCCCGTTGGTGCACCACTTCCCGTTGGTGCACCACCGGTCCGCTTCCGCGTTGGATCGCCTAACGAGGCCGTGGCCGCCACCACCACGCTGCTCGATGGTGGTGCCGACGCGATCAAGGTCTACGCGCAGGCGTTTTGGGACCTGAGCCTCAGGTTGTCGCCCGAGGTCCTTGCCGCTGTCGTGGCGCAAGCGCATCGCCGAAACGTTCAGGTGTTCGCTCACCCGTCCAATCGTGATGGTCTCTACAACGCCGTCGGTGCCGGTGTGGATGTGCTCGTCCACACGACGCCGCAGATCGGTCCGTGGGGAAATGAGCTGGTCGCAAAGATGAAAGCGTCCAACATCGCGCTCATCCCAACGCTGAAACTGTGGCGCTTCGAGGGGGTGCGGGAAAAGGTGCCCGCACCGGGCATCGAGACGTTCCAGCGGCGCGGGATCGCGCAACTTCGGGAGTACCACTCGGCCGGTGGGGCGATTTTGTTCGGGACCGACGTGGGATACATGACGGACTTCAGTACGCTGGAGGAATTCCAGAAGATGGCGGAGGCGGGCATGGGCTTTCGCGACATCCTCACTTCATTGACGACTACACCAGCGGCGCGGCGCGGGCTCGGTGCAAGCACCGGGAAGGTGGCGGTCGGATTCGACGGCGATCTCGTGGTATTGGCGTCCGATCCGGCGCGGAGTGTAGACGCCTTTGCGAACGTTGCGTACACGGTTCGGGGCGGCCGAGTCATCTACCGCGCGACACGACACTGAGTGTACGGTTCGAAGCGAGTGCGGCCATTTGGCTCGACCGCCTGCGCCGATTCACGTTAGGTGTGGCTCGTGCCCGCACGGGACAGGTGGCGCGACATGACGGCGAGCCATGCCCACCCCACGAGCACGGCGATCCAGATTCCCAGGACTGGTGAGCTGTTCGGGATCGCCATGCCACCGAAGAATCCGAGCAGGATGACCAGGCCGCACAGTAACGAGAGGCGCGCGAGCGCCCGCGCGTTTCGGCGCGACATGGCCCGCGCCGCGAAGAGGCAACTGACGGCGAGGGCGACGAACCCGAGACCTCCCGCCGCGAAGTGGACCAGGCCGGCGGTGCTGATCGAGTTGGGCGGCCCCATCGGTGTGCCGACGGGAAACCCGTCCATCGGGTCTGCCCGGAACACGGCCGCCACGATCATGCCTGCGCCGAACGCGCCGAGCAGGACGCTCACCGTGCGTGCGTTCGGTCCCAGGGTGCGCCGGAAACCCGTGGCGGCGGCGAGCACCATCAGGCCGGTGAGGATGAAGTTCGCGGTCTGGATCCACCCACCCGGTCCATTCGCGAGCACGCTGAGGGGGTGCCGCGCGAAGTCGAAGCCGTCGCGGACAAGAGCCTGACCGAGGCCGACCGCGAGATAGAACGGCCCGGCGATCACTCCATAGCGAAGCAGGGACCGCGTTGTCGTCGCGTTCACCGGTGTGCTCGATTCCATGCGTGCCCCGCGCCAAGTGGATTTCTTACCTGGACGGTATAATACTTTACCCATGAGTGCAATATCGAAAAACGCGCGGCCCCGCCGTCAGGCGGGATCTCGCGCCGCGGCGCCGCGCGCGAGTGACCCCCGCGTGGTCCGGTCTCGCGCGGCGGTCGTCGACGCTGCGCGGACGCTGTTCCTGCGCCAGGGATACGCGGGGACGACGATGGAGGAAATCGCGGCGCTGGCCGGTCTCACGAAGCGCACCGTATACAACAACTACGGCGACAAGGACGCACTGTTCAGGGAGGTCGTCGCGGACGTCCTCGCCTACGCGGAGGCGTTCGCTCGCGGGCTGCACGAGGAGTTCACCGTCGGGGTCACCACGGCAAACGTTCGAGCCACCCTCGACGACCTGGGTTGCCGGCTGGCGCTGGGCATCGTGCGGCCGGAGGTCGTCGCGCTACGACGGCTCCTCATCGGCGAAGCGCGGGCGTTCCCGGCGCTCGGCGCGGAGTACTTCGATCGGGCCCCCGGTCAGGTGATCGAAGCGCTCGCGTCGGGATTCGCGCACCTCGGGCGGCGCGGCTTGCTGCGGGTCGCGGATGCACGCCGAGCCGCGGCGCAGTTCGCGTACCTCGTGGCTGGTGAGCCACTCGACCGGGCGATGGTCGTCGGGACGATTCCACCGAACGAGCAGGTCGTCGAGTGCGCGCGAGAAGGAGTGCAGACGTTCCTGACCCGATACGGTGTCGGGCGCGGTTTGCGCGTCCCGAACAAACGTCGCAAAGATCCACACGGGTGAAACCCGTCACGAGCGTCGAGAACGGGTGAGGGTGCCGGGAATCGATATACTTCGTCAACGTGCCGCCTGGCCCGCGGGCTGGCGGCGGCCTCGATCACCACCAACATGCTCACGGACGATCACGTCGACACGCTCGCGTCCCTCCCGCTGTTCGAGTCGATGCCGCGCGCGGAGCTCGAGTGGCTGGGCGCGCGCGGAGACGTGCACCACCTCGCGCCTGACACGATCCTGCGGGACATCGGGTCGTCGATCGATGAGATGTGGATCGTGCTCGCCGGACGCGTGGCCGTGCACATTCGGAAGGGAGGCGGAGGAGGAGGGAACTGGCGCAAGTTTTACGACGTGGGACCCGGCTACGTGCTGGGCGCGATGCCGTTTTCACGCGTGCGGATTGCGCCGGCCAGACTCGTGGTCGAGGACGACACGATCGTGTTCACGCTGAGCCGCTCACACTTTTCAGACCTCGTGCGAGAATGTCCGGAGCTCACCTCGGCGTTCGTGCACCACATGCTCGATCGTACGCGCGACTACCGAACCGCAGAGGTGCACGATGAGCGCATGGAGTCGCTTGGGCGTCTTGCGGCCGGACTGGCACACGAGCTGAACAACCCCGCATCGGGGGCGGCGAGCCATGCGCGATCGCTCGCCTCGCTCCTGGACGAAGTGCAGACGGCGTCGAGGGCGCTGGCGTGCGCACGTCTGACCGAAGAACAGCTCGACGTCGTCGATGCGCTTCGGCGGATGTGTCTGGACGCTGGCTCTCCGAGGAGCCCGCTCGAGGCGGCGGACCGCGAGGAGGAGTTCTCCGAGTGGCTGCTTCGCCGTGGCATCGATCCGTTGGCGGCGCACGCACTCACGTATGCCAACGTGAACCTGGCCGCGCTCGACCACCTCGCCCAGGTGCTGCCGGCCGAGACGTTAGGAGTGGCCATCCGCTGGGCCACCAGCGATTCGGCCGTCCGTCAGGCCGCCGCGCAGATCGTCACGGCGACCCGGCGCGTCCACGATCTGGTCAGCGCCGTCAAGGGGTTCACGTTCATGGACCGCGAAGGTGTGCCTGGCGATGTCGACATCGCGCGCGGCCTCGCCGACACGGTCGCGATGCTCGAGAGCAAGTCGCGGGCGAAGTCAGTGCGGGTGCGGATCGACACGACGGACGACCTGCCCACGATCTACGGCTTCGGCAGCGAGCTAAACCAGGTGTGGGAGAAGCTGATCGATAATGCGATCGACGCCGCGCCCGTACAGGGCACGGTGACGGTGACCGCGGCGAGGCGTGGCGACTCCGTCGTGGTGCGAGTAATGGATGACGGCCCTGGCATTCCCGAGGAGCACCGCGCTCGCATCTTCGATCCGTTCTTCACCACCAAGCCGGTTGGCTTTGGCACCGGTCTTGGACTCGATATCGCGCGTCGCTTCGCCCACCTCAACGACGGCGATCTCGACTTCAGCTCGCAGCCGGGACACACGGTGTTTCGTGTGCGATTGCCTATTGCCGGCGCAAGGGCGTTGCCGCCGCGGGACGCGACGTAGAGCCGCCCGTTTGACGGCGAGTTGGCGGGCGGACCTGGATGGACTCACCGCGGGCTCAAGGCGACGCCACACAGACGGCGTGACGCGCCAGATCTCGCCGGCGTCGGTGGCGACGTACAGGTTCCCGTCGGGACCTCGAGTCAGCGCCCGAAAGCGAACGCTTGGCAAGGCCGCGTCCACCACACGCACCGCGGTTCCGGCCGCGTCGCATCGGATCCGGAGGTCGCGAAGGATCGCCTCGTCCTCGCCGTCACAGCGCTCACCGACAGCACGGTGCTTACGGCCAGTGTCTTGACGAGGGAAGTCTGTCTGTATCATATATGGTATAACCATACATGGTACAGGCAATGCTTGACCGTGAGCTCAAGAAAGGAAGCGCCGAGCTCCTGATTCTGTCGCTCGTCGCGCACGAGCCACGACACGGCTACGAGCTGAGCAAGCTCATCGACTCCCGGTCGAACGGCGCGATTCGATTTCACGTCGCGTCGCTGTATCCGCTGCTCTATCGCCTCGAGAAGCGCGGGTGGATCGAAGGCCGATGGGTGGAGAAAGCGAACCAGCGCCGCCGACGATACTACCGACTCACCGCTGAGGGACGTCGAGTGCTCGCGGCGCAGCGCCGAAACTGGCGCGAGTTCGTCGAGGCGATCGCGCGCATCACGGGGGTGCAGCATGCCTGATCCACAGGAGCCCGACCGCATCGATTGGCGAGCCGAGATCACCACGCGCCTGGCCAGCCTGCGGCTGACGCCGGAGCAGGAAACGGATCTGGCCGACGAGCTCGCCCAACACGCCGACGATCGCTTTCAGGAGCTCCGTGCCCGTGGTGCGAGCGACGCAGATGCGCGGCGCACGGTGATGACGGAGCTCGACGACGAGGACGGGCTCGCGGCGAGGCTCGCGGGGATCGTCCGACGTGGCGCACCGCGCGGCCCGTCGCTCGGTGTATCCACGAGCGGCACCATCGCCGGTCAGGTGCCGCAGGACGTCCGCTACGCGCTTCGCGCGATGCGGCGGTCTCCCGGATTCACGGCCGGCGTCATTCTCACGCTGGCGTTAGGCATCGGAGCGGCCACGACCATCTTCAGCGTGGTGAACGGCGTGCTGCTCGCGCCGTTGCCGTATCGTGACCCAGGCCAGCTCGTGGCCTTCTGGGGCACATCCCCCGAGAAGCAGCTTCCCAGGGTCGACTTCCCGCCTGGGCTATTCGTCTCGGTTCGAGAGAAGAGCCGGGCGTTCGCCTCCATGACGGCGTTCGAGGGGGCAGGATTCACCCTCACCGGTGTCGGGGATCCCGTTCGCATCGACGCGGCAACCGTCTCGCTCGATTTCTTCACCGTGTTCGGAACCACGCCGCTTCTCGGACGCACATTCATCGCGGGCGAGGATACGCCGGACGACAATCGTGTTACCGTCCTCGGCTACGGGCTTTGGCAGCGGCAGTTCGGTGGCGATTCGAGTGTGCTCGGTCGAAGCATCAAGCTGAACGGGACGCCGTCGACCATCATTGGCGTGATGCCGCCGGATTTTGCCGTACCGGTTCGCGCCGAGCTGTGGGTGCCGCTCAGACTCGATCCCGCGGCGTTCAACTGCTGGTGCCTCTCGATGATCGGGCGGGTCAAGCCCGGGCTCGACACGGAGGACGCCGCACGCGACCTTCGGATGACACTCGATGACTTCGGCCTGCAGCGGCGCGACGTCTTTCCGGATGCAAAGCGTGGCGGCAGTCGCGTCGTCGCAACGCCACTCGTTCGCGAAATTGCAGGTGATGTTCGCGCGCCGCTGCTGGTCTTGCTCGTCGCCGTGAGCGTGTTGTTGCTCATCGCCTGCGCGAATATCGCGAACCTGCTGCTGTCGCGCGCGGCCGGGCGTGGTCGCGAAATGGCCGTGCGATGCTGCCTGGGTGCGAGTCCCCAGCGGATCGCGACACAGCTGCTCACCGAGAGCGCGCTGCTCGCAGCCGCCGGCGCGGCGCTCGGAGTGGTGCTCGCGTTCGCCGCTGTTCGCCTCGTGCGGCGACTGCCGCAGATCGAGATTCCGCGCGTCCAGGACATCCGCGTCGATCCAGTCGTTCTGGCGTTCGCCGTGGGCGTCACGGCGATCTCCGCGCTCTTGTTCGGACTCGCGCCGGCGCTGCGCGCGGCTCGCGTCGACCTGCAGACCAATCTCAAGGACGGAGCGCGTGGCTCGTCAGCCGCCGGCACACGACGGCTGAGCGATGCATTCGTCGTCGTACAGTTCGCGCTGTCGCTCGTGCTGCTCGCAGGTGCCGGACTGCTCATCAAGAGCTTCGGGAAGCTCCTCGCCATCGATCCCGGCTTCCGCGCCGAGCATATGCTCGTCGCACGCATGCAGCCTCCGTATGCGCGCTACGGCAGCGACACCGTCGTTCGGAGCTTCTACGAACGCGTGGTGGAGCGCACGTCGGCCATTCCGGGCGTCCGGGCCGTCGGTCTGACGCAGCGCGCGCCACTCACGCGTGGCAATCCGCAGGACAACGTCATCGCCGAAGGGCACGAGCCCAGGCCCGGCGAGCCGATCGTCGTTTCGAACGTTCGATACATCACCCCGGGCTACTTCGCTGCGATGGGAACGCCGGTGCTGCAGGGGCGGTCGTTCACGGCCAGCGACGGACCATCCAGTCCACACGTCGCGGTCGTCGACGAAACATTCGCGCGGCGATTCTGGCCCGACGGCAACGCGGTCGGGAAGCGCATCGCCCATGAGGGCGATACGTCATCGACACGCTGGCTGACGGTCGTGGGCGTCGTGCCTAACGTGCGACACGCGAGCCTTGGCGAGCCGCTCAATCTCCAGGTGTACGAGCCGTACGCGCAGCGAACGCCCTGGACCATGTACCTCATCATCAGGGCCGCCCTGCCGCCGCAGACCCTCCTCGCATCCGTGCGCGCACAGGTGGCGTCCATCGATCCGGAGATCCCGCTCTACGAAGCGCGGACGATGGAAGAGGCCGTGTCGCGGTCGCTGGCGACTCGTCGTCTCACGAACACCCTGCTCACGTCATTTGCGATCGCGGCCTTCGTCCTCGCGGCGATCGGGATCTACGGCGTGATCTCCATCAGCGTCGCGGGCCGAAAGCGCGAGTTCGGTGTTCGCCTGGCGCTCGGCGCACAGCCCGGCAACGTGTTGAGGCTCGTGATGCGTCAGGGGACGTGGCTCGCACTCACGGGTATCGCGATCGGAATGCTGGGGGCGACGTGGGTGGTGCGCTTTCTTCGCGGACTGCTCTACGGCGTGAGCGCATTCGACGTCCCGACGTTCCTCGGTGCCACGGTGCTGCTGGCCGTCGTTGCGATCGCGGCGTGTCTGATTCCGGCTCGTCGGGCGACTCGTGTTGCTCCGGTCGTGGTGTTGAGAGAGTAGCAGCCGACGGGTGTCATCCCGAGCGAAGCGAGGGATCCTTCTGTCCGGTTCTCGTGGCGTGCCACGAGGATCGCACGCAAGATCCCTCGCTTCGCTCGGGATGACACCCCGATGGGTACAGCCACTATTGCGTTCGAACTTTGTACGTCCGCTCGTAGAACGGCTGATCCCCGTTGTTGATCGTGGCCCTCACGGTGAACATCAACTCCTTACGGACCGACGGCGTTACCTGGCACCCACTGAGAGCGATGCTCTGCGAGCCACTCGCAGGGATTGTCACTGGTAGCGGCGTGTACACGCAACCCGTGACGGTCGCCTGGACGAGATTCGGACCGTCTCTGAATGTTGCATTGACGATCGCCAGGCTGGTGACGAAGACTTGCTGCGTACCGCCGCTCGAATTTCGGATCGAGAAGTTTCCGCTCAGGGCATCGTTCAGGGCACCGTTCACCAATGTGAAGCTTCCGGTCTGAAGCGCGATGCTGCCACCAGAAACCGCTGGAGGGAGGTTGTTGATCGGATCGGGCACACCGGCAGGAACGCCCGAGCCGCCCGCGCTGAGCGAGAAGCCGATGCACTCTGTCGCGTTGATCCCTCCCTCCGCGACAGATCCTGACGGCGTAAAGCCCGGGATGTTGTTCGAGTAGCCCGCGGGCATGTTGATCTCGCACAACTGGTACGACGCGGGCACGAGAGTCGCGATGCCGCTCACGTTCTCACAGGCCGCATTCGGATTCGGCGCGCAAGCGAAGTTCACCACACCGGTCGCCAGAATTGCCGAGCCGGTCGCGACGACCGTCCCGCTAGTCGACGTCGAAGCGCCTGTCCGGATTTCGAATTCCCAGGCCCGCGACAGCGGCAGACCGCCATTTTCCCGCTTGTTCACCAGCACCGTCGCGCGCTTGGCATTGGTGAACGTGCACGTGACGTTCGCGCCTTGTGCCAGTGTGATCGTCGCCGCCCGAGTAGCGATGCTCGCCGAGCCACCCGCAGTACACGTCAGCGCGGTCAGGTCGAAGCCCGGCGTCGCTGCCTCGGTCACGGTGTAGACACCCGGGGCGAGACTGGAGAACGTGTGCGTATTCGGGAGCGTACCATCGGAATCGTCGTCCAGGATGAAGTTCGAGAGGCCACTGCCCGTGGTCGTGAACGAAAAATCCTGTGGGTCGGTCGGGACCACGGTTTTGACGATCGTGATGCTGCCCGTTTGCGGCGGCGGCGATCCGGTCGATATCACGACCGGCTGACAATTGCACTGGGACACGGTGCCAGGCAGCGTTCCAGCCCGGAACCCATTGGGCCCACTCACCGACGCGACGGGGCACTCGCGTTCGTCTGCCGGGGTCGACCATGCGACGCAGGCTGAGATCTCGAGGGACCCCGACGGGCCGGCCTGGCAGATGGTTGTTACCACACCCAGATCGATTTCCGCGCTCGAGCCGGCGCTCATGTTCCCGCACGAATCCGGGACGGGGTCCAGATTGGTCACGCCTGGAATACCCACCGGGAGATTGTAGTGGTTGCACGATCCGGTCTTGGCATCTCCGCCGTCGGTGGCAAGCCAGAACCCGATATCATAACGATCACTCGTTGCGTTCGCCTGGAAGGTCGTTTGCAGTTTGAGGAAAAGCACAGAGCCCTGCACGCACGAAATCGGATTCGACCCGAGGGGGAACCAAGTAACGCCGTCCAGTGATATTTCGGTGGCGACGATGTAGGGAGCGTCGACGTCGATCGCTGTGCAGTTCAGATCAGTCAGCTGATGCATTCCGAGGACGAACTCGGACCAGGTAAGGGCATCGTTAGCGAGGCACGCCCCTGCGTTGTTGAACGGCGTGCTAGCCCCAAAGGAAGGTCTCGACGAAGCGGCTTCGCTCGGCAGCGCCGGCGGATGGTCTGCGCATCCAAGAGCGAACGACGCGATGCCAGCGACAACGGTGGATACCGCGACGACCTTCTTCATACGACGCTCCGCGCTGAAGAGGACAGCTCGCGGGGCATCGGCGCCTCGCATTTCGATTTTGGCCAACCGACGGTCTTTCGCCCACTGGCGCTGCGATCATCGAAGCGCGATGGGCTCCGCCACAAGAACCTGCATCGGCGCGGCACCGACGAGCCGTACGAGGAGTGGCGCCTAACGCCTGACGCGTGCGCCCGCGACCTCGTGGGACGTGTGACGGTGGGGAGAGAGCCGGCAAGATCTGCATGACACCGCGCGGAGCGGAGCTCCGACGTCCATAGTTGGTGTCGGTACACGCACGACACCGCGGCGAGTCGTGCGCTGGTCGTCGAGGCAAGGGTGACGAGCATCATTACCCGTCTTTGCGGCGAGGTCGGGCGAACATACGGATCACATTAGGAAACGTCAACCGACGCCGACGCCTTGTCCGTGGCGGTAGAAGCCTACGGGCCGAGTCCCCTGTCCTCAGTCCCGCCGTCAACGATGCGCCGATGATGGATCCCTGACGCTTCGGGTGAAGGCGGGGACGAAGCCGGAGGATCGGCCGTTCACGCTGCGCGCGCGAGGGTCGTTCGGTGTCCTGTATCATCAGGAGTGGTTCGAGGGAGGCCCGCGAAACCAGGGCGCGAGAGTCCTGATTCCTGCGTCACCTTCACGCCGGCCTGCGGATCACAAACGCTCGTTGCACACAGCGCAGGCGTCGAACGGCGCACGCGTGGAAGGTGCGATGCGGCACGGCGCGACGCGCTCACGAACCGCAGATTGCTGCCACGGTGACGACAGCCCGCTGGCCGGACGCGCGGTCACGGGCGCAAATGTCGCCACCAAGACATCCACTGGTTTCTCAACGGCGGGATCGCTGCCCACGAGGGCGAGCGACAAGGGCAAACCCGGCGAAAGTCGGCGACGCAAAGCTCCGAGGCTACCGTTCGCGCGTTAGGCGCGGATCACGCCGGTCGAGCCACCGCCCGACCTCCAGCCCGGAGAGAGCCATGTCCCCGACCACGCGTTGGTCAGTTCCGACCATCGCGCTCGCCGCTGCCATCATTGGCTGCGCCGAGCCCACCGCTGCGCCCGGCCCGATCGCGCGGAGCGGCCTCACCCCTAGCGCGTCGACCGGATTCCCCACCGGAACGACGCTCTACAAGTTCAACCTCCTTGGCGTCCCGAGAGGCAAGACCGCCAGCATGACCGGCGACGCGGGCAAGCGGATGTTCGTGCCCCTCTGGGGGAATGCGAAGATCTACCTGCAGCAAGGCCCGTTCGACATCATCGATGCGAACGCCACCGACGGAAACGGCGGCACGTTCCAGCTGCCGGATCCGCAGATCGACGACACCGAGTACACGTGGTACGGCGTGTACATCCGCCCGAAGGGAACGCCGAGGGGCAAGGCCACGCTGTCATCGTGCAAGATCGTTGATGGCGAAGAGGTGTGCTCGACCGAGAGCTACGTCCTCGTGCGCGGCACCGGCAAGCCACAGGTGGAGAACGTGAGCAAGGAGCTGCTCACCGTCTGTCTCGACCTCGACCACATCGTCGAGACGAATCCCTGCGACGTGCGCGAGTTCCTGTTCGATGACGCGCTCGCGCAGTACCTGTGGAACGTCGACAACGAAGGGCTTCGCAATGCCGAAGTCCGTTTCATCGAGATCCCGCAGGGACCGTTCACGCAACCGCAGTAGGTCGAACACCGAGGACGGTGCGGGCGCGGCCCGCACCGTCCCGGCACATCCGCTGGGCGTTAGGCCTTCGGTGACGGCCGTCTCGGCCGCTGCTTCGCCGAGATGGACTTGATGACCGTGTAACCACGGCGACAACACGGCCTCGGTCGTTCGCTCGGTCGGCCCGAAGCCCATCGCGAGCGCGTTGTAGTTGTCGTATACGAGCTCGACGGCGGTAGGCAGGCGCTT
>Ga0207701_10005539_pt1 | contig 12689 bp, 11 predicted proteins | sample KBSSwiSSwithPhiX_FD_184294 | JGI IMG/M metagenome (GOLD analysis project Ga0207701, IMG submission 184294) | Switchgrass rhizosphere bulk soil microbial communities from Kellogg Biological Station, Michigan, USA, with PhiX - S5 (SPAdes) (version 2) | ecosystem: Environmental > Terrestrial >...
CCGCCTTGATTGGAGCAAGCCTGTTTACGTTGCTTATCTTGTACTTCAAGATGTCGGCAGCAACAGCAGCATTGCTGGCGATTGCCAGTTGCTTTGTCTTTCGCATGCTCGCCATTGCCTTCAATTGGAAAACAGTCTCGGTGTTGCCAATGTCACCTGAGCAGTCGTGAGCTGCGAAGATCCGACTTCAGGTTCGCTGTTACGCGGGGAATAAGAGACTCAATTATCCGGACCGGGGAGATTCAATGCCGTTCATCCATTATCTGGATGGTCGCGGTCAAATTCGAAACAGATTTCACCTGTGTGTAAGGCCAAACCATTGCGCCGCTCCGGACGTTACTTGCTCAACAACTTCTTTTTCGCTGTGGCGAGTTCCTTGAGTTTTCCTTCATCCACTTTGGGATATGCAAGATCGAGCGAGTCGAGAGCGTCGATCACCACTGACTCGACGATGACGCCCGTAAACCATTTATTGTCCGCCGGCACCACATACCATGGCGCTTCCTTGGTCGCGGTTTCCTGAATCATTTCTTCATAAGCTTCCATGTAATCGTCCCAATAGTCGCGTTCACTGGCGTCATTGGACGAGAACTTCCAGTTTTTTGACGGGTCGTCGATGCGATCGAGAAATCGTCGTTTCGATATCTTTCACCCGATACAATTCCAGCGTCTCGGTGACTTTGGTAAACACGCCAGAGGTGATTTTTAGGCGCTGAGTCGTTAGCTCGAACACTTTGCATCTTGTTTGGAGATAATAGACGAGCGCGAAGAAAATCGGCACGATGAGCCAGCAAAAAAGACCGCACAAAAAATATCCACCGAAGTTTTTTCCATTGCGATGATGTGCCGCGCCAGACGATCTCTTCCGCCGCTACTGAGCTTGTTCCAAGCACTCATACCATGACGCTTTCCTGCTCGGGATTTCGGATTATAGCAGGACTAAGTGCTTCCCTTGCCACGTCGCAGTGAAGCTATAGGTTTGCCCCTTTTCTGCCATAACAGTCTTTGTCGGGTTGGCAAAGCGAGTCGGGCCACTTACGCTTACAGATATGACATGCTGCCCTGGGGACAAGTTGCCATTGTAGGCTTGACCCTCTGTCAGTGAAGCTACTCGCGCACCATCTACCATCACAGCGAGGACGGACTTGCTTCCAAATTTCGCGCCTCTCTGAACGGTCAAATGAGCTGTCGAACCGGAAGGTCCTGTGCTAGTCGTTTCGCATCCCGAGAATGTGAAGTAAGCAAGCGCAATAATGAACAGGCCACAAATCGGATAGTTGTATTTTTTCATGCCACCGATTAATGCGAATTCGGGATTAGCACACAAGTATCAAATGCTGTGTGCGATATTCGCGCACCTTCGGTTCGCTGCTCCAAGACGCGTACAACGCGATTCCGAGAAGCCGGAAAAGGCCGTTAAAAAACTTGCAATAAAAGGCGCGCTGTCGCAGCGGACTGCCTGAATCCGCAATCGCCTATCGCAAATTTTTACTGCAAGTTGGCGAATTCCAGTGATTGCGGATTTTGGCTGAAGCATTAGTTAAGAGTCGGTTGCCCATGGAAGAACGAGCTAGCGAGGGTCAATAGTAGATCTCGGCGACGGTACAACGCTATGTGGACGTGGCTTATCCCATTATTGTCGCTCGGTTTGCTCGTCGCTGCGCTTCTTGCAGGGGTGGGACCATTAATCGGTGTGCTGTGCGGCGCCGCTCTGGTAGCAGCGGTCATCGTAGCGGTCCACCATGCCGAAGTCGTCGCGCATCGTGTGGGCGAGCCCTTCGGTACACTGATTCTTGCCTTAGCAGTGACTGCGATTGAGACCGCGCTCATTCTCTCGATGATGATTGCAGGCGGCGCTGATATGGCCGTGTTGCCGCGCGACTCGATCTATGCGGCTGTCATGATCATCTGCAACGGCGTCGTAGGTATATGTATCCTAGTAGGGAGCGTTGCCCACCGCGAGCAGACCTTTCGTGTCGAAGGCGCTGGAGTCGGAATCGGCGCGCTCATTGTCATGTCAACGCTCACGCTCGTCCTGCCAGTGTTTACGACAAGCACACCTGGCGGGACTTATACCACTTCGCAACTCGCATTTGTGGCGGTAACTTCGGCTGCCCTCTGGTCGATCTTCATCTTTATTCAAACCGTTCGCCATCGGGACTATTTCATCCCTATGACCAACGCGGCCGACCCGGAGGTGCATGCCGAGCCGCCGACCTCGAGGCAGGCATCCATAAGCTTCGGCTTGCTCCTCCTGTCGCTAGTAACCGTGGTAGGCCTGGCCAAAAAGCTTTCGCCCGCGATCGAGCACGCTGTCGAGGTCGCTAACGCGCCCAGAGCCGTGGTCGGCATTGTCATTGCCGCACTTGTTCTGCTGCCAGAAACATTGGCCGCAGTGCGTGCCGCTCGTGCAAATCGGCTCCAAAGCAGCATGAACCTTGCAATCGGTTCCGCGCTCGCATGCATCGGTCTCACCGTTCCGGTTGTGGTGCTGGCCTCGATCGCCTTCAGGCTACCGCTAGTCTTAGGCTTGGAACCTAAGGACATTGCGCTACTAGCGCTGACATTCCTAGTCAGCGCTTTTACTCTCGGTACCGGTCGCACTTACGTGCTGCAGGGAGCAGTCCATCTGGTCATGTTTGCGGCGTTTCTAGTGCTCAAGTTCGTGCCGTGAGTTCGACGCCGCTGTGGAATTGGTCGGGTTACGTCTAACGAGAGCAAGACCAGCAACCGCTGGTGATGGTAAACTGGAGGGCTAAGGCTCTCGGCGCGGCCCCGTTGGTTGTTGCATCTCATCGCCAGGCTGGGATTCATCTCCTCTTCGGCTGCCTGCACGACATGACGCTGCGTGCAGAGCTGCTGATACCGTTGATGTTCTGGATTCGACGCTCTCTGGGGTGAGCGCGTTCCGCGCAATTCTCCTTGCGAGGCGTGCGAATTCGCGAAAGACCGAAGGGGCATGTCTGTTAGCCCCCAAAGCTATTCGTTAGGCGACTTGCGGAGTTAAAGTCCCACCATTGCTTCCCTCGTTGACGCCGGGATTTCTGATTCCAAAAAACAATGAGTACACCGTCGGCAGAAGCACCATCGTAATGACCGTTCCCAGCGTAAGTCCAAACATGATCACGACCGACTGCTCGGCGGATTATCTCAGTCACGCATCGATCAGGCCGCGGGTAAGTCGAACAAGGTACGAGTACGCCGATTTGAAGGCGCAGCTCGAGACGCTACTAACTCAACAACTTCTTTTTCGCTGCGGCCAGTTCCTTGAGTTTTGATTCATCGACCTCTGGATATGCAAGATCGAGCGAGTCGAGAGCGTCGATCACCGCTGACCCGACGATGACGCGCGTAAACCATTTGTTGTCCGCCGGCACGACATACCACGGCGCGTCTTTCGTCGCCGTTTCCTGAATCATTTCTTCATACGCTTTCATGTAGTCGTCCCAAAAGTCGCGCTCGTTGGCGTCGTTGGATGAGAACTTCCAGTTTTTGAGCGGGTCATCGATTCGATCGAGGAATCGTTTTTTCTGTTCCTTCTTCGAGACATGGAGAAAGAACTTCCGCACGACGACGCCATTTCTCGTCAGATATTGTTCGAAGTTACGAATGTCTTCGAAACGATCTTCCCAAATGTTTTTGCCCATTAGTTTTGGAGGCAGCTTTTGCTTTGCCAGAAATTCGGGATGCACCCGGACGACGAGCACCTCTTCATAGTAGCTGCGATTGAAAATTCCAATGTGACCGCGATTCGGCAGGCATTTCATGCAGCGCCAGAGGTAATCGTGATCCAGATCTTCGGAAGAGGGCGACTTGAATGAATAGACTTCGACCCCCTGGGGATTTACACCGGACATGACATGCTTGATAGCGCCGTCTTTGCCTGCGGCGTCCATTGCCTGGAAGATCAGCAGCACCGCCCACTTGTCCTGTGCGTAAAGTTTATCCTGGAGCTCGGACAAAGCCGTCACGCCCATGGCGAGCGCTTCTTTTGATCTGGGCTTGTCCGCCTCTTTTGTGAAATCAAGCGTGTCATCTGGATCGACATCCTTGAGACGGAAATCTTTGCCTTTGCTGGTGCGAAATGGTTCCGCGAGTTCGCGGGCTCTTTTGATGATCTCTTTTGTTTTCATAGCATTTTCATTGGTTCGTACTGAATTCCGGTAACTCGTTCACTGGTTTCCCGCCGGCGGCAAAAGATATAGAGCCGTGGCGAATATCACGTAAACCATAATCGCCATTGCTCCGACAAACCAGGCCGACCGGCCGGATGTTGCCACAAGCGACGCGGTCAGTGTTGCGAACAGGATCATTGCCACTGCCCCCGGCCACAAATTCAAATCCATCGGCGTGGGGCCGATGAAATAACTGAGCAGCACCAGAACCGGAGCAACGAAGAGCGCAATCTGCGCAGCACTGCCCAGCGCAATGCTCACGCTCAAATCCAGACGGTTTTTGCGTGCGGCGGAAAATGCAGCCGCCATTTCGGCAGCCGCGCCCACCAATGCCACGATGATGAACCCAACGAAAGCGGGACTCATTCCGAAGGCCGTCGCGGCGTACTGAACGGATCCCACAAACACCTCGCTCACGAGTGCCACCAAAACCGTAACGACTGCGAGCGTCACAAGCGCAAGGCCGATCGGCCAAACCGCTTCATGTTCTTCCGCTGCGCTCGCGAACAATTCACGATGTGTATTGAGCGAAAACCACAGACCGAGGCCGTACGCCAGCAAAAGCAAAAATGAGAGCGCCAGGCTTAGCTCTTGATTCAAGCCCGATTTGGCTAACGTCTCGTGCTCGGCCACGGCGGAGGGAATTAGAAGCGCGATCGTAGCGAGAAAAAGGAGGCCGGCCTGAAATCGCGCCGCGACCCTGTTGAATTCCTGAACGTGATACTTCAGACCGCCGAGCAGGAACGATGCGCCGAGCATGAATAGCGAATTCGTCACGATCGCGCCGGCGACTGATGCCTTCACCAAGGTGTATTGACCTGCCTGCAAAGCAGCGATGGCAATGACAAGCTCGGTGAGATTTCCCAGCGTGGCGTTCAGCAGGCCGCCTACCGAATCCCCCGTTTTTGCAGCGACTGATTCGGTCGCATGACTTAGCAAAACGGCCAACGGCAAAATCGCGAGCACCGAAAGGACAAAGTGCAACGTGTGTGCTTCGTGGTTTAGTTTCTCTGCCGCGAGCGCAATCGGGACGAACACCAATAGCCACAGCAGCGGATTCCGTCGGATCTCTTGAAGGAGCAGCTTCATGACAAGCCGACCGTCAGTTTGTACAAACGCTCACCATTCGTGAATAGGACTAAAGTCCAATGTGTTGCTCGGGACGGAGTTGGTTATGAAGAGCAACGGCTCCCCTGGCGAAGAATATTTAACTGAATAAGCTCAATTCCCATGGCATTTGAAAAATTCGACCTTGAGAACCTCGATAAGGAGCGGCGCAAGGCAATCGCCAAATCCATTCGTACAATCAGCCCGGAAGAATTAAAGAAGCTCATGAAGGAGATAGTCGCAGGAGCCCATTAAGCAGATGAGCTACCAATTACGGCACAGCCAAACACTCGGTGACAATTTGCGCCGGATTTGCCGTAAGCAAATTGAAGGAGCCATTGCCGTTGCGAAGGGGGAGAAGGAGAGCCGGGACACCCCTGTTCACGAGACCCGCAAGCATTTGAAGAAGACCCGCGCGGCGCTGCGCCTCGTGCGAAAGGAAATCGGACGCGGTTTGTTCCGGGAACAAGATCACTGCCTGCGCGATGTAGCACGGCTGATCTCCGATGTGCGCGATGCGGAAGTGCGGCTGCAAACAGTGCAGCAATTTGACCGCATTAGCAGGCGCCGCCGCCAGGAGGGTTACGGAAATCTCGAACAAATGTTGCAATCGGAACTGGAAAGTTTCACCGCAGCATCCAGGGAATGGAAGAAGCAAGCGGTCGCGATGTTGCAATATACGCGCGCAAATATCGACCACTGGGCGCTTGGTCATTTCAATTCCACACAACTTTGCCGCGCCGTTCAGGCGCGCTATCGGCGCGCCCGACAGGCTCTCGGCCGCGCAACAGCGAATCCGACCGCTGAGAATTTCCACGCGTTCCGAACTGAAACAAAAACGCTTTGGTATCAGGTGCGGATCCTGCGACCAATTAACCCGGTCGTGTTGAAAAATTTGAGCGAAGACCTTGGCTCGTTAGGCAACCTGCTCGGCCGCGCACATGATTTAAACTTCCTTCGTGAACGGCTGCGCATGGACGATGGAGAACCGGTCTGGCAACGCGAAGCTCAGAAGCTGCTGACGGTGATCGAAACGAGCCAAAGCAACCTCCAACGCGACGCCACTGAACTTGGTCAACACTTCTTCGCGGAGCGGCCGCGCGATTTCGGCGCTCGTCTGGCGAGTTGGCTGAACGCTTGGGAGGGCAGAGCGTCGCCCTCGATTGCAGTGACGGTTGTTAGTTAGAAGGAATCTCCAGGAGTCCGCGAAACCTGTGGTGCGTTGGAAACTCTTGCCTGCGAGCAGCGCACTGATCATGCCAGCAGAGTTTTTATCCGATTGTTCAAATTTCCTACGAAAATTTCTTTATGGAATTATTAAGGGTTTTTGTGATGCCGCTCGCCATGGTATAACCCCTGGGGAAAAGGTCGCAGTGAGCTTATGAGCTGGGTCACCATCATCTGGTGGATGAGTGCCGGAGCGTGCCTCACGCTTGGATTTCTCCAGTTCATCGTCTGGTGGAAAGATCGAGCCGCTCGCGCAAATCTCGTGTTCGCGGTGGGCGCGGTGGCGGTGGCCGTTTTTGCAGGGTTGGAGTTAACCTTAATGCGGGCTGAAACGCCTGCACAATTCAGCACGGTAGCCCGCTGGATACACGTTCCAGCCTGGGTGTTGATCGTGTCGATCGTTGCGTTCGTGCGCCTCTACTTAAACGCCGGCCGGCGATGGCTCGCGTGGACCGTTGTGGCAGTGCGTACGTTGGCGCTAATTCTCAATTTCGTTCTCTCGCCGAATATCAATTACCGGAAACTCACTGGCCTGCGCCACCTGCCATTTCTGGGAGAAGCGGTATCAGTCCCAGTAGGCGTGCCGAATCCCTGGATGCTGGTGGCTCAAATCAGCTTGCTCCTGCTCGTAATCTTTGTGGTGGATGCAACGATCACCGTGTGGCGGCGCGGCAATCGCAGGCGGGCGCTGGTGGTGGGCGGCAGCATTGTATTGCTCGTCGTCCTGGCAAGTGCGCAAGCGGTCGCGATGACGTGGGGAATCCTGGCGACGCCGCTAACGGTGAGTTTGTTTTATTTAATCCTCGTGGCCGCGATGGCTTACGAGTTGAGCTACGACCTCATTCACGCCGCTCAGCTTAATCGGCAGCTGCAAGCGAGCGAGGCGACGCTGCGCGAAAGCGAGCAGCGTTTCCGCATCGTGGCCGATGCCGCCCCGGTTCTAATCTGGATGTCCGACACGGACAAACTGTGCACTTTTTTCAACAAACACTGGTTGGAGTTTACAGGCCGCAGTTTGGAACAGGAGATGGGAAATGGCTGGAGAGAGGGTGTGCATCCAAACGATCTACAACGCCTCGACACGTACAAGGCAGCATACGACGCGCGCAAACCGCTTGTCATGCAATACCGGCTCAGACGCAATGACGGCGAATATCGTTGGATTTCAGATCACGGAGTTCCCCGTTATGACGCGGACGGCACATTTGCCGGCTACATCGGCTCCTGCGTGGACGTCACTGATTTAATCACAAAGGAGCATGCCCTGCACGACAGTAACGAGCGCATAGACTTGGCGACTAAGGCAGCGGGACTCATCGTGTGGACTTGGGACATTCCGCGCGATGAGGTCTGGCTTCCTGAAAAGGATCGGGCGCTCCTTGGCCTTTCTCCCTCCGAAAAGCTCACTGCAAAGCGTGTCCGAAGCGTTATCCATCCAGATGATCGCGAACTTGTGCGGCAGATCGTGGAGAAGTCACTGAAAACCGACGAGGAACTCGAAGGTGAATACCGGATAGTGCTAGGCAATGGCAGAGTTCGGTGGGTCACTCGGCGTGGGCGCGTCGAATTCGACGGGGACGGCAACCCCATCTGTGAGCGCGGCGTCCTGATGGATATAACGGAAGTCGTCAAAAACAAAGAGGCGTTGCGCGAGTTTGAAGAACGCGTCGTGCTCGCCGCCAAGGCGGCCCATCTCGGTGTGTGGGAATTGGACATCGCTACGAACGAGGTTTGGATGTCTGACAGCGCGCTCAGTCTGTTTGAATTTGATTCCGCGGCACGCCCGAAGCGCGCCGCCATTCAAGATCGCGTGCACCCGGACGATCGCGCACGTCGCGCGGCTGCAGTTCAAAAGGCGATAGACACGAATGGGGAATACGAAATTGAATATCGCATTCTGTTACCGGACGGAACTTTGCGTTGGATTTACGGGCGGGGACGTTGCATTCACAGGCAGGGCGAGCGCGCCCGGCTCATCGCCGTCTCAATGGACATCACGGAGCGGAAACAGGCGGAGGAACTTTTTCAACTGGCGACAGAAGCTTCGCCTAGCGGAACGATCCTTGTCGATCATCAAGGACGCATCGTACTGGTAAATGCACATGCCGAAAAACTGTTCGGCTGGGAGCGTGACGAACTCGTTGGCAAAGACATCGAACTCCTCGTCCCAGAGCGCTTCGTGGATGCGCATCCTGGCGACCGGACCAACTTTTTCGCTCTGCCGGAAGCGCGGGCGATGGGTGCCGGCCGGGAGTTGTTCGGCCGCCGCAAGGACGGCAGCGAGTTTCCTGTTGAGATTGGTTTAAATCCTATTCAGACGCCACGCGGGCTTGTTGTTCTGGCGAACGTTGTCGACATTTCAGCGCGCCTGGCAGCGGAAGAGGTCGCACGACGAAATCGGGAACAGGTTGAACTTCTCAGCCGCGTCAGTTTGCTTGGCGAGATGACCGCCTCCCTCGCACACGAATTAAACCAACCGCTGGCAGCGATCGTAAACAACGCCACGGCAGCCATGCAATATCTCGAACGGGGCAGGCTCAATCCTGAACAACTGCAGGACATTCTGAACGACGTCGTAGCAGATGGGCGCCGGGCCTGTGACGTCATGCACAATGTGCGACGTGCAATTAAAAAGGGCAGCGCGATTCGCGGACAAATAAATCTAAATGACGTGGTAAGAGCCGTCGCGCATATGGTTCAGGCCGATGCCGCCGCGCAGTCCTGCAAAATAGAACTGCACCTAACGCAAGATCTTCCGGCCATCGAAGGTGATCCCACCCAAATTCAGCAGGTGCTGATTAATCTGGTGAGCAATGCCTTTGACGCGATGCGCGACGCGCCGCCGAGTCGTCGTGTCGTGGACATTGCCACGGATTACAACGGCGACGGTACCGTTGGCGTTACCGTGCGCGATTATGGCTCAGGAATTTCCGAAACAACGCGTGAGCGGCTTTTCGAGCAATTCTTCACAACAAAGGATGAAGGCCTCGGAATGGGTCTCGCCATCGTCCGTTCCCTCATCGAGGCACACGGCGGAACGGTTGCAGCCGAAAACGCTAATGGAGGCGGAGCGCGTTTTTATTTTCGTCTGCCAATCAAGGAGGAAACGCCAGCATGACGATTGCAACCGCAATGGTGTTCGTGATCGACGACGACGAGTCGGTTCGAAAAAGTCTCAAGCGGTTGTTAGACACTGCCCGTCATGAAACGGAAGTTTTCAATTCTGCTTCCGAATTTCTATCGCGTTCAGCGCATCCGGGACCTTCGTGTGTCATCGTCGATGTGCAGATGCCTGGTCTCAATGGGATCGATTTCCAAAATGCGTTGATCGAAAACAATCGCGAAGAGCAGCTCATTTTTATCACCGGACACGGCGATATTCCGATGTGCGCGCAGGCAATGAAGGCGGGCGCCGTCGATTTTCTGTCAAAACCATTCAAACCCAAGCAACTGTTGGAGAGCGTCGAACGCGCCCTAAGTCGTTCAGCCGAACAGCGGCGCCGCGCATCAGAGAAGAATCACGCGCGCTCTCTACTCGAGCGGTTAACGGCGCGCGAGTACGAAGTGATGGAACTTGTGGCCACGGGACTGCTCAACAAACAAGTGGGCGGTGAGCTTGGAATGGCTGAAAAGACGGTCAAGACTCATCGCGCGCATGTGATGCAGAAGCTCCGAATAACATCAGTAGCCGAGCTTATGGTAGTGTTGCAAAAAGCTGGAGTTACCCCACCGGTCAGACCCGGGACTAAGGTCTGATTGCGTTCCGGTAGTCTGATACGGCAAAGTAGTGGCGTGCCTGACGTTTCCCGTATTGTTTGTCTTGTTGATGACGATGCATCGGTCCGAAAATCCATTGCCCGGCTGCTCGAGTCTTCCGGGTTTGAGGTCGAGGCGTTCAGCGAGCCGGAAGCGTTTCTTGAGCATTTGACTGTGCATTCCGTTGCCGTGGCGGTCTTGGACATCCGGATGAAGGGTATGAGCGGAATGGTATTGCTCGCTCACCTGTGTGCAAGATCACCCGGCACGCGTGTCATCTTTATTACAGCCCATGAAGATAGTGCCGCCAAGACCACCGTCATGCAGGCCGGCGCATTCGCTTTCTTCACCAAACCTTTTGACCACACGCAATTTTTGGCAGCGGTGCGAGATGCGTTTGGCCACATCTCTCCAGATAAAAAACTAACTCGGATGGTCGACGAGCGTTCGTTGGCACTCGAAACCAAGAGTTCAGGTTGTGCCGTTCGCCGGTTTATGAGCTAAGACCATTTCGGCATGCAGATACGTTCTAAAAGTAAATCAGAATCGAAGATCTGTGAAAAGAGCACTGATGCTCCCGAAAATCGGTGGACCACACCGACAGATTACGAGGTTAAATATGGTTGCGCCTAACAAAGAAACTGTGGCGGTGTTCCTTCTGGACGATGATTCGTCGGTCCTAAAAGCCACGAGCCGACTCCTCGATTCGGTGGGTTGGAAGGTCAACGCCTTTACTGATCCGATCACATTCTTAAGGCGCGCGGCAACGGATTGTCCTGATCTCGCAATCATCGACATCCTTATGCCGGAGATGAGTGGGCTGGAGGTGCAAACACGTCTACGACGCATTTCGCCCGGTACGCGTGTCATTATGTTAACCGCGAGAGATGATCCGGCAGTTCGTCGGATGGCGATGAATGCAGGCGCTTCTGCTTTTTATATCAAGGGCGTGGAAAGCGGCGAATTTCTCGCCGGAGTCAAGCTTGCGGCAGATTCCAGCAATTAAGTTTCCATCGTTGGCCAGGGACGTTCCGATAAATTGTCTACCCCCGAAGCCCTAGGGCTAAAGTCCCATAGACTCGATCTTGCATTTGCTCCACGATGGCCCCGGCTAGAGCAATTATTAGGTTGACCTTATCATCCTTTCTCCGTATGGAGAGCATGAGAACACCGAAAAACATTATGAAAAAATTACTATTCTCCACTGTTGCGTTGACAGGACTTCTTGCCGCCTCCCTCCTAGCGGGGCCGACCGAGCCCTACAAGCAGGTCGCCCCGCCGCCACCGCCGCCAATGTATGGACTCGGTTTCTACGGAGCGATCGACGCGGGGGCGAACGTCTATCAAAACCGCGGCGGAAACCGAACTTTTTCGGACAATGATCCGAATTCGCCTTTTTTCGGAGACAGTATCATAGTTGACCCGAAAAATGACGTCGGTTTCTTTGGCGGCCTTAAACTCGGTTACGTCTTTGGCACGGGCGTAGTTCGTCCAACGGTTGAAGGCGACTTCTTTTACAATGGCTTTCGCGGTGGCGCCAACTTCACCCTGACGGATATCGATTTTAACACTATAGCACAACGCAACGTGACTACTTGGATCAATACGGGCGCGTTCATGTTCAACTTCATATTGCGATTCGCACCCGGAAACCAAAGATTCCAGCCGTATGCGGGCGCCGGGGTCGGCGTTTACTATGCCGAATCTGCGGGGGTCGAGGTTGTGGACCCCGTAACCGGTCGTGTCCCAATCAACACTGGCGGGGGGGCAAATCATGCTGACCTGGCGTGGCAGGTGGTCGCCGGCGCAGATTACTTTTTCAATCCCCAGTGGAGCGCGTTTGTTGAATACCACTACCTCGACTATACAAGTACCCAGATCGACACGAAGCAGAGTCGCGATCTGGGTCAACACCTCGTAGGCGCCGGTGTGCGGTACTTTTTCCACTAAGGGCGAGCAATCTCTCCGACAGGTTTAGTGAATCGGCCTCCTTTGATCAGGAGGCCGATTTTTTTAAATCGTCCATTTTTAACCCAACCCTGTTTATAGCCCCAAAGTCCTACAGACGCATCGCACCAGGCACCTCATGATTGCCAACGAAAGGACTAACAGACATATCCGACTAATGGACAATTTATTTTTCTCGGATTTGGCCGTCTCGGACAATAGAATCGGGTCATGAGAATAAGATTTTCTCTTTTCAGTGGAGCGCTGTTAGCTGCCGTTTGCAGTGTCGAGGCAGGCTCGATGGAACTGGCGCCGAAGGAGACCGCGCCGCCCACAATTACTCAGAGCCAGCCGTGGCAGTTCACGATTGCGGCGCCAGGCTGGCTGGCGAGTATGAACGGCACGATCGGCGTGCGCGGGGTTGACGCAAACATAGATGTTCCCGTCGACGAAGTTCTGCAACACCTCGACATGATT
>Ga0207701_10005540_pt1 | contig 12687 bp, 8 predicted proteins | sample KBSSwiSSwithPhiX_FD_184294 | JGI IMG/M metagenome (GOLD analysis project Ga0207701, IMG submission 184294) | Switchgrass rhizosphere bulk soil microbial communities from Kellogg Biological Station, Michigan, USA, with PhiX - S5 (SPAdes) (version 2) | ecosystem: Environmental > Terrestrial > Soil...
GGCCGCGTTGCGGTAAGAAGTTTGCGGCATAGACGGCTGGGGCCAGCCAACCGAGCCGCGAATGAGGTCGCACCGTGTTGTACAACAAGGTTTGAGAACACCCACAAGACCGTCCGGCGTGAGGTTCTGTACGCACATCATCCCTGGTTTGCGCACGAGGTGTGGGTTCACGCGGTCATCGAGAAGGCCGATGGCGTGTTTTTCCGCTGCACTCTTGACGGTACGGAGACAGACCGCTTCCTGGAGATTCCGGCCTGGATGTTCGATCGGGCTTGGTGCTCCCGATGCCATGTGACGAGGGATCCCTTTGTCAGCTTGGATACGCTGAGGGCGCTATCCTCACTGCTTGATTTTGTGCTGAAGACGGCGATTCCATCATCGGATGCCCGGCTTCTGGGCGCATGCCGAGCTTCTCGCGACCAGAATCGGGGAGAAGCCCATGTCAAGCAAGACGGCGACCTGCGCTCGAGCGGATCAACTCAAGCGGCGGCTCGGCGCGCAACAGATGGACCTGTTCGGCAGCCCCGCAATGCACGGCGGCAACGCGCCGGCATGGCAGGAACTGCCGAGCGAGACGCAGGCCGTGCTGGTGAACCTGATGACGCAGCTGATGCTGGAGCATTCGCAGCGACAGGCATCGGCGACGGCGACCGTGGAGGCCAGCCATGATCGCTGACAAGGTCCGGCCCCATCACCTGGAGCGCAAGGCGATCCTCTATGTACGCCAGTCCTCCGCCCATCAGGTGCTGCACAACCGCGAGAGCAGCGCGCTGCAATACGCCATGCGCGATCGGCTGGTGGCGCTGGGATGGTCCGAGATCGAAGTGATCGACGATGACCTCGGCCGCTCTGCCGCCGGCGGCGTGCAGCGCGCCGGTTTCGAGCGGATGGTAGCAGAGGTATGCCTCGGCAAGGTTGGCGCGGTGTGCGCACGAGAAGTGTCGCGCTTTGCCCGCAATAGCCGGGACTGGCAGCAACTGATCGAGATGTGTCGCGTGGTCGACACGGTGCTGGTCGACCAGGAAGCGATCTACGCACCTCGGCACGGCAATGACCGGCTGCTGCTCGGCCTCAAGGGCAGCCTTAACGAGTACGAGCTCGATCTGCTGCGTCAGCGCTCGCTATCGGCTAGGTACGAGAAGGCACGCCGCGGCGAACTGGTGGTGACGGCCCCGGTCGGCTTCGTCAAGGCAGGTGATCGTTACGAGAAGGATCCAGACCGGCGCGTGCAAGAGGCCATTGCGCTTGTCTTCGACAAGGTCGCGGAGCTGGGCAGCGCGCGCCAAGCGCTGTGCTGGTTGCACGAACACGATCTCGATCTGCCCGTGAAGCAGCCGGGCGGCGACACGGCTTGGCGTAGGCCAAGTTACGCCTCCATCCACCGGATCATCGAGAACCCGGTCTACGGTGGCGCCTATGCTTATGGTAAGACGGCCGTGGCGGCTGGATATAGTGCCGGCGGCGCCAGCGTGAAGATCCGCCGCAAGGCGCGTTCGGAGTGGCTGGCGCTGAAGCCTGACGCCCATGAAGGCTATGTGAGCTGGGAGAGGTTTGAAGCGATCCGCACGATGGTCTCAGGCAACGTTCCGAGCGGCAGGCATCATGGCGCGCCTAAGCATGGCGATGCGCTACTGGCTGGCCTGATCCGCTGCAAGCGCTGCGGCCGCAAGCTGACGCTTCGCTACTCCGGCGCCCAACATCACATTCCCCGCTACAGCTGCAGCCGCGCCTGGATGGACAATGGCGGACCTCATTGCATCGCTTTTGGTGGCTTGCGCATCGACGATGCGGTTGAGGAAGCGCTTCTCGGCGTGGTCGGACCGGGCGCGATCGCTGCGGCGACGGCAGCCGCGGAGCAGGCCACGCGACAGTGGGATCAGGTGCGCCACGCGCTCGGCCGCGATCTTGAAGCGGCGCACTACGCCGTCGACCGCGCCTTCCGGCAATACGACGCCGCCGATCCCGCCAACCGGCTCGTGGCCGGCGAGCTTGAAGCGCGTTGGAACCGCTCGCTCGCCCGCGTTGCCGAGGTGGAGGGCAAGATAGCCGCGCATGACGCGATGACGGCTCCGCCGGTCGCCGATCCTTCGACGCTTGGCCTGATGGCCTCGAACCTCAAGGCGGTTTGGGCGGCGCCGACAACCGATGCGCGCCTGAAGAAGCGTATCGTGCGCACGTTGATCCACGAGGTCGTGGCCGATATCGACGACGAAGCGTCCGAGATCGTTCTCATCGTCCACTGGGGCGGCGGAGCTCACAGCGAGATGCGGCTGCCGAAGCGACGGCGCGGGCAGCGCAACAGCACGTCCACCAACATCCTCGAAGCCGTACGGCAACTCGTGCTCATCGCCAGCGACGATCTGATCGCGGGGCTACTCAACCGCAACGGCCTCAAGACCGGCAACGGCAATCGCTGGACCCGCGAGCGCGTCACCTCCATGCGCTCGAACTACCGTATCCCGGTGTTCAAGGCAGCGGTAGACGGCATCGAGCCATGGCTCAACCTCGGCAACGCTGCCAAACTCCTGAAGGTTGCTCCCAAGACGCTCCGACTGGCGGCCGAGGGCGGCGAGATCGAAGGTGTCCACCCGCTGTCCGACGGACCCTGGATCTTCGAGCGGTCGGCGTTGACGACATCCGCAGCACAATCCATCACGGAACGGGCCCGGCAGAATCCAAAATACCCCGCAGGATCGCATCCCGACCAGCAAAACCTCTTCTCTTCAAACACATAGTCAGATGGGTGTTCTGATGCGCGGTTGTAGAAGCGCTCAATATAATCGAAGACGTCGGCCTTGGCGTCGTCCCTCGTCCGATACATTTTGCGCGCAGTCCGCTCGGTCTTCAATGACGAGCAGAAGCTCTCTATCGCCGCGTTGTCCCAGACATTGCCTGACCGGCTCATCGAGCAGACGACACCGTGATCGATCATCAACCGCTGGAACTGCTCGCGGTGTAGGGATAGTGCCTTTTCAGACCATGCATCCATATGTCCGCGAGGTTGTGTTTGCCGCCCATTCCATGGACCACACATTCGGCACGAAGCCGGAAATTGCGAATTGGGCCTCTCGTTCTTGGGCTAAAACGGAAGCTAATCCATTTTGACTAGTCGTTGAATAGAGCTCTAAGCTCGGGGATAGCCGGAACCATCTTGGTGGTGTTCGGATTCATCGGGTTCGGGTTTCGCCAAAACAAGGGCGCTAAGGTGAGCCCCGATGGACCAACAGAAGAGCGCGTGATCTGAAACGAACGCTTTCAAGGTGAGCAGTTCGATTTTCGAGCCAAGATCATTTTCACGCGGTTTGATAGGCGAATTCGTCAAATGCACCCTGCTCATCGACCACGAAACAGGACAGCTAGCATTTACTTCATGCGTCTTCAAAGACCGCAATATCGACAAGTTGGAGCCTGATGAAGAGCGCGGTTTGTACGTGAAAGATAATTTCTTTAATCGCCCAATAGAGGAAAGGCGGGCCGAATTCGCGCGCAGGCTGGCGCAAGTGCTGGCCGCCCGGAAGGCGAACGGGAAATGAAAACGCCCGAGTCGGTTGGCTGATTTGACGAAGACGAAAAGTTATCGCGGCTGGCGAAGAATTCGCTCCCCTTAGGCTCCCCCCGCGCAATTTCGTTGGCGATGCCGCCTCGCTTCCTGGAGTAATCTCCGCGCGGCTCTAACCTTCACAGCGTTGAGTCCTGGCAGCAAGTTCTGACGACTGCCTTGGTATCTTTTACGTATTGTTACGCCGTCACGCCGTACCGGCACTTCGTCCCATGAGATTGCCGTTTGGAGAAAAGCCTCGGGAGCCGCGATCGCGGCTACTACCGGGCAAACTCATTCGATGCGTTCGCTTCCAAGACAAGTCGCCGCACTGCCCCCTCCAGCTGCCTGGTCAGTTCTTTGCGGTCGGAGTTCGTATCGGCTGTTATCGGCTCACCCCACGTCAGCAGGACGTCGATTTGGTGCAGAGCCGCAACCTGCAGCAAGTGTGGAAAAAACGCGGTTGCGTCTTCGCGCGCCCAGACAGCCAATTTCCCATTTGCACCGACATAGGTGATTGCGAGGGGCTGGATCGTGACCGCTGGCAAATCCGTCGCGCGCCGCAACGTCTCGTGGACGGCGCCAACTAGGGCAGAGCGGAACGGCGAAACGTCAGTACCGTCGGTAGAAGTGCCTTCAGGAAAAAGCGCGACCACCTCGCCCGAGAGAAAGGCGTCGGCGATCAAGCCGATGGGCTTGTGTACGTCTTGCTTTTTCTCCCGGTTTACGAAGATCGATCGCTGCAGCTGGGCGAGCCATCCGAAGAATGGCCAACTCGAAACTTCCTGCTTTGCAACAAAGATGACGGGCAAGAACGACGTGATGACGATGATATCCAGCCAGGAAGTATGGTTCGACGCCAGGAACAACGGCCGCAACGATGAGTGAGAACCTCGGACGACAACGTTCAAGCCCAACAATCGGCTCATGGTGCGATGAAAAACTTGGGGGACAAGTTGTTGTCCTCGCTGATATCGCAGCATGAAGCACGCGGCCAGCCAGGGATACAGTGCGAAGGTCACGACGAAAATGCCGATTAACACATAGATCTGGCGCAGCACCTGCAGCACCCGGCCAATTGGCCGAAACGCAACATCGGGGTTGCCGTGGCGCGCCCGGGCTTCGGTCAAGTTTCGCTCGGCCTGTTCAATGGGCTCCCCCCTCGACTCTCGGTGCCGACAGCAAACCGTTGTGCGCCTCATGCCCCCGCTGCTTGCAAGGGCGTATCCATGATCTGCGTAACTCTGTATTTTAGGTTACCGAAATAGGAAAGCTGCTTCAGCCTGGCTTCAACTTCAGCGTCTTCACGATCAGGGCCCAGCAGTTGTTTCAGGCTGACTAGGCATCGCCGCTCCAGGACCGGGAAGCTCAGGGATTGGGCGCATGCCAAGGCACCGCGAAGGGCTTCTTCCGCGGCGGCCGGCCCCCGGACCTCCTTCAGGACTAGGGCTTCAATCCTGCGAAGTTCGGGTTCAAGCCAAACGAAGCTGCTGGTAGCAATCAAATCGATTGCCCTGGCGCAGGCGGCTTTCGCGGCGCCGAGATCCCCCTGTTGCCGTCGGACATCTGCCAGCAAGCCGAGGAATCCGGAAAGCGCAAGGCGGAACTCGATCGAATCCAGAATGTTGATTCCACGCTCTATATGCTCGGCCCCCTCTTCGAGCCGGCCCTGTTGAGCCAGTCCCCAGCCCAGAAGGCCATTTCCATGTCCGCTGAAGGCAGCGAGGCGATGCTGCTCGGACAGCGCCAGCAGCCGGTTGGCTTCGTAGATGAGATTGTCGCTGGCGTCGCACAGCCCGAATAGCCATCCCCCGACATATGTCAGGGGGATAGCCGTCGAATGAGGATGGCGGAGCATGTCCGCCGACCGCAATGCATCAGCGCCAACCACCAGCGCGCGGTCGACGTCGCCGAGGCAGAACAGCACGAGGCTCAGCGACGACTTGGTGTGCACTTCGGTGTTCTGCCCGAACTGATGGGTCGTGGCGGCATCGCGTTCGGGCGAATACAATTTCAGCGAATTCTCGAATTGGGCTTTTGCTTCGACGGCCTTGCCCTGTCCGAACAGGACCGTGCCGAGCATACGGTGGCCGATGACCCGGCCCGATTCGCTCTTCGCGCGTTCGGCCAGCGACAGGAACAATTGCGCAAGGGAAAAGGCTTCCTGAACCTCGCCGTGGCAATTCGTGTAGGTGAACTGACCGAAGGCAAACGGCAGAATCAGCGGCGTCGGCTCACCCTGCTGGCAAAGTTCAAGTCCCCGCCTACAGCAGTCGGATACGCGCTTCGACGTCGCTCCTTCAACGGAGATGATGGATGCCATAAGGGCGGCCTGGAGTTTGAGCTCGAGCTGCCGGCGGACGCCGAGATCCGAAATTTTCTCAAGCAAGGCAAGTCCGCTCTGGAGATGCCCGATGCCCTCCACGTGCGCGGATTGTCGCGCCGCATGTACGCCGGCCGCCAGCCACGCTTCGATTGCTTCACGAAACTCGGCTGCTTCCGTGAGATGATAGGCCAGCACTTCCATCGGAGTTGATTCAGTTTGGCTGGCACCGCGTAAAACGGCAATGACGCCGAGATGAGTCGCCCTCCGCTCGGGTTGCAACATCGACTCGTAGGCTATCCGTTGCAGCAATGCGTGGCGAAACTCATACTGGATCTCGGCGCCATAGCGGCGGGGTTGCAGAATTTCCGCTTCGACCAGCGCCTGGAGTGGTTCGGCGACCGCATGAGGCTGCTGTTGCAGCAACGCCGCAAGGAATTCCGGTGCAAACGAGCGCCCGATGCAGGCAGCCGCCTGAACGATCCGCCTTGCACCCGGACGGCGATCCAGCCGCCCCGACAGCTTTTCGGCCAGCAGAAGTGGCACGCCCGTCGGCCGCGAAACTGGTTCGGGGGCCCGGCGATGCTCCTCGACCAGCGAGATCATCAGTTGTTCGATAAAGAGCGGCACGCCTTCAGCAGCTTCGATCGCGCGGCTTATCTGCTCGTCGGACAATTCAGAAGCGCCCGGCATCGATCTCGCCATTTCCAGCGCGTCAGATTCGGAGATCTGCTTGAGCTCGATTGTTTCGTCGAAATCAGGTAGCGCAACCTCCTTAGGAAAGGATCGTCTAGTGACGATAACCAGCAGGGGGGAGTTGTGGAGCGCCGCGACGACTTCCTGCAAAAGCTCAGCCGATGATGCATCGAGCCAATGCGCATCCTCCACCCAAAGGACGATCGGCCCTCTGCTGGCGGCTTGCCGCAGAACTTCGACGATAAAATCGTACTGCTTTCGCTTGACGAGCAGAGACGTCGGCGCAACAGAGTCCGCCGCCCGCACCGAATCGAGACCCAGGAGAGACGCAACGATCTGGATGTTCTCCGGGGTATTGGTCGCGAGTTCGTCGAGAAACGTCGAGATCTTCTCCAGCCTGATATTGACGGCATCCTTCGGCATCAACCCCACCCGAGCCCAAAGAAAGCTGGCCAGCGGATAGAGCGGCGTGTTCGAAAACAACTCATGGCAATTGGCCTGGATGATCGTGGGTTCGAGCACTTCCGGCCTGGTGAAAAATTCGCGAACGATGCGCGTCTTGCCGATACCGGCATCACCGACGACAACGACCGTTTGACAGCAACCTTCGCCCTTGGTGATCTTCCATCGTCGAAGCATACGATCGACGCCGGACTGGCGGCCGACGATCGGCGTTGTGTCCGACCCCAGCGGAGTTGCAGCTGGACCACTAGTCTGTAGCGGCCCCAGCACCCTGAAGATGCTGATTTTGCGCGAGAGGCCCTTGATGTCGCGTGACCCCAGGTCTTCAAACGCGAATTTATCCTGCACCAGACGTGCCGTCTCCTGGCTGACCACCGCGCTGTTTGGCGGCGCCTCGACCTGAAGGCGCGCCGCGAGATTGACAGCTTCTCCGATTGCGCTGAACTCGGCAGTACCGCCGCTGATCACCTCGGGCCCGATCAAGACCAGACCGGTATTGATTCCGATCCTTGCCGTCAAAGGGGTGTCTGATCCGTCCCTGATGGTGGTGTCGAGGCCTTCTAAGCGATGAAGGAATTCCAGAGCGGCGCGCAAGGCGCGCTCGGCATCGTTTTCGTGCGCCGCCGGATACCCAAAATACACCACCACGCCATCGCCCTGGAATTGCGCGACGAAGCCGCCGAACCGTTCCATTACCGTCAAGGCAAGGTTTTGGTAGCGGCGCTGCAGGAGCCGAAGGTCTTCAGGATCGAGCCGCTCGGAAAGCGCCGTGTATCCAACCAGATCGATGAAAATGCTGGTTAAGTAGCGCCTTTCGACCCTGGGGGATGCAGGCACACCTTCGTTTGTCATGAAGATTTGGCCCCCTCAGTCCGGACCCTGAACTTGAACGCAACCACCACGATAGAGCGTCGACTTTCAGGATTGCCACAACTCCGATTGCTACATAACATGTTTACTCTATGCCCGGTAGCTCGCGATTTGGTTGGGCCGAAACGCTGTGGTGGGTTTTATGAGGCTGAAGCCTTCATTTCGGCCAGGTGGCTCGCGCGGCCCTCGAATGAAGGCCCTAGTGGTTTGCGCCCACCTTCGACCGGGCCGGGACAAGCGCCGCTCCACCTATCTGATGCAACCAATCGCGGGGCTGCACGTTGCCTCCCTTATCGATCAATCCGTCTTCGATGTTCGCCTACACCACGAGGATTGGCACGGCCCCCTCGAGGCGCGAGACTGCACCGGATACGATCTGGTTTTCCTGTCCGGCCTCCAGGTCGACTTTGACCGGCTGCGCCAGCTCTCGTTTTACTTCCGCCGTAGCGGAGCCGTCGTGGTGGCAGGTGGCAGTATCTGCACGAACTTCCCGGAGTTCGCATCGCGGTTTTTTGACGCGGTATGCGCCGGCGGCGTCGACAGCGTCCCTGCCGCCGTTGCCGATTTCCTGGATGATTCACTCAAGCCGATCTACCGTTCGCCGATTGCCGCCATTTCTTCCTACGAACTGGACTACGGGCTTTTCACCAGAAGCCAGATCAATCCCGTCATTCACCTCATCGAAGCAACGCGCGGGTGCAGCTTCAAATGCTCGTTCTGCGTGATCCCGACCGAGGTAGGCCGCCACGCAACCTACGACCTCGATCGTTTCGCGAAAGCGGTAGACAACGCGATCTCGAGCAGCCCCCGGCTAAGTTTTCGCCGGCTCTATCCGATATTCATGCTTCTGGACAATAATTTCTCCGACGACCGCGAACATATGTTGCGAGTCTGCGCCTATCTGAAATCAAACCGGCGCGTGCGTGGCTGGGTGGCGTTGGTTACACAAAACGTGCTGCACGACCGTGAGCTGATCAGGCACCTGACTGCGTCAAAGTGCCTGGGACTGTTTGTGGGCCTGGAGTCCTTTGATACGGATCTATTGCGAAGATACAAGAAGACGCAAAATCTGAGCAAGCGGTACGACGTTATCGACGACATTGCCTTTGCCGAGAGCCAGGGCGTTTCCATCACGTACGGCTATCTGTTCGATCCGCGCCATCAGATGGCTTCCGAAATGGAACGCCAGATCCGTGCGATTGCGGCAAACCCGCTTATTCCGATGCCGGTCTATATGAGCGTGGTCGCGCCGCTGGCGGGCACCGGCAGCTTCTGGGATGATCTGAATTCCGGGCGGCTCGCGCCCAATCTTCGCCTGCGCGACCTCGACGGCGAGACCATTGCATATTCAACGCTGGCCGATCGGGCGGATGCCGTCGTGACATTCGTCGAGAAGATCTTTCGCCGTCCGTGGACCGTGGTTGGCCGAATTGGAATTGTCCTCAAGACGCTGCGCCGACTTGTCAGGAGCAAATCGCTGAATCCTATTCGATGGTATTTTATGTCGGCAGCGAATTTGCATTGCTTCGTTTGGTCTCGCGGGACGCCGTCTCAGGCTCGGTCATACCTTGCGGGAAGTGACACGTTGGATCCGCAATATTTCGAACGCCCCGACGACCTCAGCGATCACGACCGCGCGGTCTATTTCGACCCGATATATCTGACCGGGGCAAACGGTGAGCCGTCGGATTGGTTGAAGCCCTATCTGCCGCAGCGCGGAAGTCGGAAGGCTCCCAACGGCGGTTCGAATCGACAGCGAGCGCAGGAGAACGCCGCCCCATGATCACATATGATTCAACGCGCGAGAGCGAACAGCTTCGATTCCTCAGAACCGACATTGCAGATTTTATTCTGCGCTACGCGTCCAAGCCTGCGAACCCCAATCGACGTACGCTTTTCCTTTTCGCCGGGGGCATGGGCAGTCAGCTGCTACGGGCAAGGACGCGTTATCAGGATGACGGCACGCCGCAAACTTTTCAGTACGACAATTTCTGGTTGTCACCCCTCACATTCCTCGGGGGACCGCTGTTCCTCGGAATGCAAAAGCAGGCCGACGGGACTTTTCGCGACTTCAATGACCAGATCGTCATTCCGAATGGTGTCGTGAACTTCATGGGCCTGGCTCCTTACGTCAGGTTCGCCCAGTGGTGTGAGCTCAACAACCTCGATTTGTATATTTTCTCGTGGGATTGGCGTCGTCGCCTTGATGACACCGTGAATTTCTTTTTCACGCAGTTCCTTCCGTTGTTCAGGGCCGAGGTTCAGCAACAATGCGGGGTCGATCCGCTACAGCGGTTCATACTGATGGGACACAGTTTCGGAGGAATGATCGTCAAGCTGATGCTGCATCGGAACGAAGCGATACTCAACAATATGACACACGCCGTCACTGTGGCTTCGCCGTTCTACGGCTATCACGATCAAATCGTACGCTGGTTTGAAGGTGTTTCCTGGCTCAATCACGTCGGCCCTTTCGACCTCACGTTGGAGATGATTCAGGTCATTACATCGCTTCCGGGATGCTACGCCCTGCCCTATCTCGATCACGGCACTTTTGTGACGAACCAGCTTGCCTTGAATGGTGATCCGAATTTCCCGCTTGCCGCTTACCCGAGCACGGATGCTGTTACCGGCCAGCCCGTCGATCCGTACCAGCCAGGCCCCAACCGCTACCCGACGGACACAGGATTCGATTACAACGAGCTTACGAATGTCGCCTTGCCCACGTACCTCACGATAGCAGCGCCGGTTCCGGCACCCTACGTCAACAAATTCTTCAGTATCCGTGGAAGCTCGGCGTCTACGCCGGGCTCCATTAAATGGGGAATATTGAAGGGACCGTTGGACCCGAACGCCTCGCCGGTCAGCAAAGGACCAAATAGACCCGGCGATGACACCCAACCCGCTTGGTCGACGCGGCTTGTGACATCGGCCGCTAACCGAATTGTCACAGTCGCGGGCAGTCACATGTTCATGATGGATGAAAACGTGACGCAAGCTAAGATTGCTTCGGTGCTATGACGGAGAAGACCGATGAAAAACAACCCATTGTCAACACCTGAGTTGGGACCGCCGGCAACCCGGGATGAGGTTGAAAAGTTCCTGAAGGGACTACAGCAATTCCGCTCTAGAGGCTTTAGTCCGCTCTCCAAGAGAATTAGTCCGGAGGATGAGATCGAGCTAAAGAAGTACGATCAGGCCGCCGTCAAGAGATTTCTCGATGAGATGACGGTCGGAATGCAGGAAAGCATCGCTCAACGCATCATTATGGACATCCTCAAACCTCCAATGTCTGATACGGGGGAAAGGACAACGAAAAAGAGAAAGGTGTCCAAGGCAAAACCGGCGCGGGGATCCAAGACGCGTCCGGCGTCCAAGAAGCGAAAGGCAAAGAAGCGCAAATGACGTTAATTACCGCTGCTCATTTGGCGCGGCGAGATCGCGAAGGTTAGACATCGGCAGAGGACGGGATGCAGGCTGACGACAGGACCCAGCGTCTCGCGACCGAGGGCATCGCGCCCATGGCCCGTGCCGGCGTCTTCGCACGCATCTTCATGAGTGTGGTCGAATTTTCGGAGCGATTGAACTTGCGCTACGCGAAATTCGGCAATCCCTTTGTCTACGACAACGCGCTATTCTCCTGGGTGGCCGACATCGAGCGCAACTGGAAGCTAATTCGGAGCGAACTCGATCGCGTTCTTGTGCGTCGAAGCGAACTCCCGAACGTTCAGGACATCACCCTCGACGCCCGGTTCATCACGCAAGACGCCGGATGGAAGATTTTTCTGCTGACGGCTTACGGTATCAAATCCGAATCCAACATCGCGCTCTGCCCCGAAACATGGCGGCTCGCACAGCAGATTCCCGGTCTCCGGACCGCCATGTTCTCGATCTTTCAACCTGGCAAGCGTTTGCCGCCGCACCGCGGTCCATACAACGGAGTCCTGCGGCTTCACCTCGGGTTGCTGGTCCCCGAACACGACGACAATCTCGGAATTCGAATAGGGACCGATAGCCGAAGCTGGAGTGAGGGGAGCGTTCTCATTTTCGACGATGCCTATGAGCACGAAGCCTGGAACGAGACGGGCGAACCGCGCGTCGTGCTATTCGTCGATTTTGAGAAACCTTTGAGGTTTCCGGTCAATATCGTCAACCGGATGCTGCTGGGCCTGGCGTTTCTGACTCCCTATCTTCGCGAGGGAAACGATAATCTGCGCCGATGGGAGCGGGAGTTTCATTCCAAAAAGTGAAAAAGCGCATCCGGCAAGGCGGTCCCTCACACAGCTGCATTGCGTTTCGTATCCATTCCAAAATGACGCGCATAGCGGGCATCTATCGTTGCGACCGGCAGCACCACAAGAACGTCGGTCGTCCTGAACTGTGCATCGAACACTGCGTCGTCGCCGACAAAGGCACCTGCGCGTAAATAGCCTTTGATGAGCGGGGGCAATTCGTGCCATCCGCGCCGCACATCGATCGCACTCCTGGGCATCAAGTCCATCTCGACTCGCCTTAACGAACATGCTGCCGCGCGCCATGGCTCCGGCGCACGGGCAAAATGATAAAGAAATGATAGCGAGCGAGCTAAATGCTCCCGCTCTGTTCCTTCGAAGCTTGCACAACCGATCATTACGTCGATGCGATGCTCACGCACATACGTCCAGATGCCGCGCCACAACAGCTCGATTGCGCGCTTGGATCGATAGGCGGGAAGAACGCAGGAGCGGCCAAGCTCGAGAAAGCGCTTGCCTGGATGCCGCTTCAGCAGGTCGGCTATTTCGAATTCACCCGCGCTATA
>Ga0207701_10005541_pt1 | contig 12687 bp, 11 predicted proteins | sample KBSSwiSSwithPhiX_FD_184294 | JGI IMG/M metagenome (GOLD analysis project Ga0207701, IMG submission 184294) | Switchgrass rhizosphere bulk soil microbial communities from Kellogg Biological Station, Michigan, USA, with PhiX - S5 (SPAdes) (version 2) | ecosystem: Environmental > Terrestrial >...
GAGGGCGGGGTAAGGGCGCCGACCCGCGGACCCAATGCCCACCCTCCCCCAGTCCCCCCGCCCACAACGGAGAGAGCGGAGCCGGAACCGTGGAGGGAGGGAGGGAGCGAGCTACGCGGGCACCAGCAGGCCGTGCTGTTCCAGGATGGTGGCGGCCGCGCGGATGGACGCGAAGGACATGCCGGCGCGCTCGGCGATCTCCAGCAGGCCGTGCTGGCCGTCGGACAGGTTGAGCACCCACAGCAAGCCGAGCTGCAGATCGGGGATGTCGGTGCCGCCCACGGCGCGGTACAGGCCGCGGCGGCCGAGCTGCGGCTCGGCGTAAGGTTCGGTGTTGCGGTAGCGGCGGTCGCCGTCCAGCACGTCGATCAGGTCGGCCAGCAGGCGCCACGATTCGGCCAGTCGGTCGGGCGAGACGAAGGTCAGGTTGTCGGCCGAGGTGTGGTACTCGGGGAACTGACCGTGGCGCCCGCGCATCAGCGAGCCGACCGGCATGCGAAAGCCGGGGCTGTTGAACTGGCGCTCGTCGTAGCCGTAGGGGAAGAAGTCGATGATCTGGTGGGGCAGTCCGGACCGCCGCAGCACGTGCGCCGCCGCGGCGTCGATGGCGGCGCTGCCGCCCACCGTGCGCTTGTAGGTGAGCTGGTGGTTGTCGCCCAGGCAGGTCAGGGTCAGGCCGTGCTTGATGCGCGCGGTGCGCTCGCGGTTGCGCGCCAGCCAGGTGATGGCGCCGATGGTGCCGGGCGCGAACAGGAAGCGGATCGAGTGCCGGCGCCGCGGGCCCGCCGCCAGGTGGCGGGCCAGGTAGACCGCGATCGCGTTGCCGGACAGGTTGTCATCGGCCAGCGACGGGTGGCAGACGTGGGTCGAGATCAGGATCTCGTCCTCGGTGTCGCCCGGGATCAGGCACTCGCCATAGGTCAGGTGGCCGGGCGCCAGCGTCGAGTCGATGCACACGTCGAAGCCCCCGTCGGCCCGGGCCATCTCGTCCAGCTGGCGCTGGCTCAGGCAAAAGCCCCAGGACTCGTCGTAGTACGAGGTGCGGTAGGGGATCAGGTCGGGCTGGTTGGGCAGGGTGTGCAGGTGCGGGCGCAGCGCCTCCAGGGTCATGCGCGCGCGCACCGGGACGCTGTAGCTGACCACATGCAGGCTGGACTGGCCCAGGTCGACCAGGCGCACGCCGTCGGGCCGGGCGATGTAGGCGTCACGCACGTTCCACTCGCGCGGCACCACCCAGTCGAGCACCTGGGTGCCCGAGGGGACCTCGACCACCGCCAGCGGGACGTGCTGCGCCAGGTGGCGCCCGATGATGGCCAGGGTCTTGCGCACGCCGTCGCCGGTGATGCTGCGGCAGATCGGGTAAAGCTCGGTGATCAGCCGGTGCAGGTCCAGGCCATCGACCCCGGAGACCATCGACGAATGCTTGCCGCTGCTCACGTCGGCGATCCCGGATCCAGGTCGGGGTAGGTCCGATCGCGCTCGGAGATGACCGCGGGCGCCCGCGGCCAGGTGATGCCGATGCGCGGGTCGTCCCAGCGCAGGCCGCGCGCCGCCGCGCCTTCAAACAGGCGGCTCATGTGATAGAAAACGTCGCTGTCGTCCTCCAGGGTCACGAAGCCGTGCGCGAAGCCCTCGGGGATGTACAGCGCGTTGCCGCGCTCGGCGCTGAGCTCGACGCCGAACCAGCGCAGGCGGGTGGGGGAGTCGGCGCGCAGGTCGATGATGGCGTCCCAGATCGCGCCGCGCACACAGCGCACCAGCTTGGCCTCGCGGTGGGGCGGCAGGTTGTAGTGCATGCCGCGCAGGGTGCCCTGGCGGGTGTTGCGCGACAGGTTGCACTGCGGCCAAGCGGTGATCAGCCCGTGCTCGGCCAGCTCGCGATCGCAGTAGGTGCGCGCGAAGAAGCCGCGCTCGTCTTCCTTGCGGTCCAGCTCCAGCACCCAGGCGCCGGGCAGCGACGTCTCGCGGAAAAACACTTCGGGCAGGATAACAAGTCGCGCTCGCCGCGCCAATAAATGCCGCGCGGGCGGCACCACCAGCTGGCCGGTAAAGCGGCCGGTAAAGCGCCGTGGCGCCTCGGCATATCGCGCTTGTTCGCGGCCGTCGGATGGACTACCGTGTTCGGTCAAATGAAATCCTCCCCGTGCCGCGTCTGTGGCGCCGCCGTGCGCGAAACCGTCGTCGATCTCGGAATGTCGCCGCTGTGCGAGAGCTACGTCCCCGAGGAGGCGCTCAACAAGATGGAGCCGTTCTTCCCGCTGCACGTGACCGTGTGCGGGACCTGCTGGCTGGTGCAGCTGGACGAATACGTCGCGCCCGAGCACATCTTCACCGAGTACGCCTACTTCTCGTCGTTCTCCACGGCCTGGCTCAAGCACGCCGAGGACTACACCGCGATGATCACCGAGCGCCTCAAGCTCGGTCCGAGCAGCCTGGCCGTCGAGCTGGCCAGCAACGACGGATATCTGCTCCAGTACTTCGTCAAGCGCGGCATCCCGGCGCTGGGCATCGAGCCGGCGGCCAACGTCGCCAAGGTGGCCAAGGACAAGGGCGTCGACACCCTGGTCAAGTTCTTTGGCCGCGAGCTGGGCGCGTCGCTGCGCGCCGAAGGCCGGCAGGCCGATCTGGTGATCGGCAACAACGTGCTGGCCCAGGTCCCGGACCTGAGCTCGTTCGTCGCGGGCATCGGCCTGCTGCTGAAGCCAACCGGCACCGGGACCTTCGAGTTCCCCCACCTGCAGCAGCTGATCGAGGGCAACCAGTTCGACACCATCTACCACGAGCACTTCTGGTACTTCTCGCTGGTGGCCGTCGAGCGGCTGTTCGCGGAGCACGGGATGGTGGTGTTCGACGTCGACGAGATCTGGACCCACGGCGGCTCGCTGCGCATCTACGTGCGTCCGGTCGAGGACAGCTCGCGCCCGGTGTCGAGCCGGGTCCTGGAGCTGCGCAAGCGCGAGGAGCAGAAGGGGTACCTGGACCTGGCGTTCTACCGGCGCTTCGAGGACCAGGTGCGCGCCACCAAGCGCAAGCTGCTGTCGCTGCTGATCGCGGCCAAGAGCGAGGGCAAGCGGATCGCCGGCTACGGCGCGCCCGGCAAGGGCAATACCCTGCTGAACTACTGCGGCGTCCGCAGCGACTTCCTGGACTTCACCGTCGACCGCAACCCCTACAAGCAGGGCAAGTTCCTGCCCGGCACCCACGTTCCGATCTTCGCGCCCGAGAAGATCGACGAGGCCCGGCCCGACTACATCCTGATCCTGCCCTGGAACTTCAAGGACGAGATCATGACCCAGCTCGCGCACGTGCGTGAGTGGGGCGGCAAGTTCATCGTCCCCATCCCCGAGGCGACGGTGGTCCCGTGATGCTGGGCGCGGTCCTCGGTCAGCCCGGGGCGCCGCTCCGCATCCTGTGCCTGGGCGCTCACTGCGACGACATCGAGATCGGCTGCGGCGGCACCTTGCTGAGGCTGCTGGCCGAGCGTCCGGGCTCGACGGTGTACTGGGCGGCGCTGACCTCGACGCCCGAGCGCGAGCGCGAGGCGCGCGCCTGCGCGACCGAGATGCTGTCCGGCGCCGCCGATCGCACCATCGTCATCAAGTCGTTTCGTGACGGCTACTTGCCGTTCCAGGGGCCAGAGGTCAAAGACTTCTTCGAGGCGACCAAGGGGGCGGTGCAGCCCGACCTGATCCTGACCCACCACCGTCACGACCGGCACCAGGACCACCGGATGATCGCCGAGATGACCTGGAACACCTTCCGCGATCACCTGATCGTCGAGTTCGAGATCCCCAAGTACGAGGGCGACCTGGGCACCCCCAACTTCTTCGTCCCGCTGTCCCAGGAGACGGCGAGCAGGAAGATCGCGACGATCCTGCGTTCTTTTCCATCGCAGGCCGGCAAGCGCTGGTTCCGCGCCGAGACCTTCGAGGCCGTGCTGCGCCTGCGTGGGATCGAGTGCAACGCCCGCGAGGGCTTCGCCGAAGCGTTTCACGTCAGCAAGCTCGTCATCTGAAGACACCACGGCCGACAGACAATCAAGGGAGTCACTGGAAATGAAAGTACTGCTCACCGGACACCGCGGGTACATCGGCGTCGAGATGGTGCCGGCGCTGCGCGCCGCGGGCCACGACGTGGTCGGCCTGGACACCTGCTACTACGACGAATGCGACTTCGCGGCGCCGCCCGATCCCATCGAGACGCTCAAGGTCGACCTGCGCGACGTCACCCCCGATCACTGCCGGGGCTTCGACGCCGTGATCCACCTGGCGGCGCTGTCCAACGATCCGCTGGGGGACCTGAACCCCAACATCACCTACGACATCAACCTGCACGCCTCGGTGCGCCTGGCCAAGGCCGCCAAGGACGCGGGGGTCAAGCGCTTCCTGTTCTCGTCGTCGTGCAGCCTGTACGGCGCGGGCGCCGACGGGCACCTGGACGAGAACGCGGCCTTCAACCCGGTGACCGCCTACGGCGAGTCCAAGGTGCGGGTCGAGCAAGAGGTGTCCAAGATCGCCGACAAGTCCTTCGCGCCGGTCTACCTGCGCAACGCCACCGCCTACGGGGTCTCGCGCCGGCTGCGCGCCGACATCGTGGTCAACAACTTGGTCGGGCACGCGGTCACCACCGGCAAGGTCATGATGCAGAGCGACGGCACGCCCTGGCGGCCGCTGGTTCACATCGGCGACATCAACGCCGCCTTCCTGGCCTGCCTGACCGCCCCGGTCGACGCGATCCACAACCAGGCCTTCAACGTCGGGCGCACCAGCGAGAACTTCCGCATCCGCGAGGTGGCCGAGCTGGTCGCCGCGGTGGTGCCCGGCTCCGAGGTCTCGTTCGCGGCCGGCGCCTCCGCCGACGCGCGCAACTACCGCGTCGACTTCACCAAGGCCGAGACCAAGCTGCCCGGCTACGCGCCCAAGTGGACCCTGCGCAAGGGCATCGAAGAGCTCTACGCCGCCTACACCGGCCACCACCTCAGCAAGGAGGAGTGGACCGGCCCGCGCTACTACCGCCTGCGCACCATCAAGGAGCTGCAGAAGCGCGGCGTGGTCGACGGCGACCTGCGGCTGCTCTGATCAGCTTGAACAGGGAGGATCCGGGGATCAGTCTCGGCGCAGGCGGCCGAGGCTGATCGCCACCCGGGTGGGCAGGGCCTCATCGACCAGCGCCGAGACCGCGTAACGGGCCAGCTTGGCCTGGGTCAGCTGCTCGCCGATGTCGGCCAGGCCCTTGCGGTGAAAGTCGAAGAAGGTGGCGGGCGGGCGGCGCAGCCAGGCGCGCGCCAGCATCTTGAAGTAGTTGTCGTGCACGCGGGCGTAGTGGGCCTGGAACTCCTCGTCGCTGAGATAGATGCGACCATAGCGGCTGGCCATGGTGAGGTCGGCGAGCGGCAGCGGGTCGAGCGGCTTGAACTTGGCCCAGATCGACTCCTCGCGCACCCGGTTGAAGGTCAGCACCTGGTGCACGAAGCCGAAGTCCCGCTCGCGCAGGATCTCGTACATGGCCTCGGTGTCCTCGAAGTAGCGGCCCTCGGTGTAAAAGGGCTCGCGCGCGCGTACCGCCGAGGCGCGCATCATCAGCGTGGTCGGCGTGCCGAACAGCGACACGCCACCCAGCATGTGCATGCGGCAGGCGTCGCGCCCGCTGATGACCTTCTGGTCATAGGCCAGCCCGCCGCTGCCGCACACGTTGGCGCCGCGTAGCTCGTAGGCGCTCACCACGTCGACGCTGGGGTGGGCTTCCGCCAGGGTCACCATCTCCTGGAGGCACGCGGGAAAGATCCAGTCGTCGGCCTGCACCACTTTGCAGTAGATGGCGTCGGGCGACATGTGGCGCAGGGCATTGTTGTAGTTGGGGACCTGTGCCAGCAGCGTCGAGGTCTTGAGGAAGCGGATGCGCGCGTCCTGGCGCGCGTAGCGCTCGGCGATCTCGCCGCCGCCGTCGGTGCTCTGGTTGTCGACCAGGATGTACTCGAAGGTCGGGTAGCTCTGCGCCAGCACGCTCTCGATGCACTCGGCGAGGTAGGGCGCCGTGTTGTGAAACGGCGTCACCACGCTGACCAGCGGGTTCACGACGACGCGGAGTCCACGGCTCCGAACAGGCGGTCGTACTGGTCTTCGACCTGCTGGCGGTAGGCGGCGACCCGCGCGCGCACGTCGGCGGCCCAGGTCTCGCGGCGCTCGAGGATGCCCAGCACCTTGGCGGTGGCGACCTCGGAGTCCAGGTTGCGGATCGGTAGCATCAGCGACTGTTGTTCCATTCCGTTCATGAGCGCGGTCACCTTGCGTTCGTAGCTCAGGGCCAGCACCGGCTTGCCCAGCAGGTGGGAGATGATCACGCCGTGCAGGCGCGCCGCCACCACCACGTCGGCCGGCGCCAGCGCCTGCACCAGCCCGGCCAGCGTGCGGGTGTCGGGCGTGGTGACGCGGGCGCGCTCCTCGGGCAGCAGCAGCGGTTCCATGACGGCCAGCACGTCGCGCGCGGTGGCGGCGTCGGGCGAGTCCGACGAGACGAAGACGATCTCCCAGCCCAGCGCCAGCATGCGCCGGCACAGCGCCGCCATCGATTCCAGGTGGTGCTGGTAGTGGGCCGCGTCCTTCTCGGGCCACACCCGCGGATCGCCGTAGGCCAGCGGCGAGATCGCCAGCACCGGGCGGCGGCCCGCGAGCGGCGCCTCGACCGGGCGCTGCAGGGGCGCCGCGTAGGCCAGGTCGGGCACGACCTGCGCGCGGCTGACGTCGGCAAAGGCCGCCATCTCCAGCGAGCCCGGGTCGCGGAACGAGCACGCGTCGGCCAGCGCCAGGGCCCGCCTGGTGAACAGCCGGCTGAGGCGCGAGTGCAGCTTGCCGACGCCCACGCTGAGGATCAGGTAGCGCGCGCGCACCTCGTGGGCGAGCTGGCCCCACTTCCACAGGGCGTAGGGGTGTCCGAACGGCCCGCCCCACAGCTCGTCGAGCTGCCCGCCGCCGGCGACCACCACGGCGTCGAAGCCGGACAGAAAATCGCGGGCGCGCTGGCGGTGGCCGAGCTCGCTGCGCACGGTGCGCCCCAGGGTGCGCGCCTTGCGCAACGGGGTCACCGCGGTCACCATCCGGGCCAGCGGACCGGTGTCGTCGGGGCGGGGCGCGCTCTCGTCCAGGGAGCCGTAGCTGGGCAGTCGAAAGCCGGCGCAGGGGAACCCCGGGATCCCGTGGCGTTCCTGGACCACGCGCGGGTTCAGGGTCAGCCCCACAATGTTTGCGATGCCGGCGCCCGGCCGGCGGCGCCGCAGGGCGTGAATCGCCGACTCCATGATGGTGGCGTCGCCCAGGTTGCCGCCGCCGTACGGGCTGATGAGCGCGACCCGGGTACGCGCGCCGAACGCGGGGGCGCCCGCGGGATCGCCGGCGGGCCGGGAGCGCGCGGTACCGGCCGGAATGCCCGCGGGGTCAGAGGAGATCGACGAGGTCACGACGCTGTCCGCCCGATCCCAATTGTGTATCACAAGTCGAGCGCGCGGGCGCCGTTCGGGCCGGTGAGGGGATCTGTTACAATCGCCGGCCACAGTTGCTGTCGCTGCCTTTGCTGCGGGGGGTGCTTTTTCATGCCGATGACCAACAACTCCGTCTACCTGGATTCCTCGTTCACCGATGATCAGCGCCGCCGGGCGCTGTACCAGGGCCAGCTGTTCGTGTACTCCCCGCGCAAGGCCTCGCTGGCGCTGTGCGAGCTCGCGCGCGAGATGATCAAGGAAGCCTTCGCGCCGCTCGATCCGCTCACCGCCCAGAAGGAGCTGTCGGTCGAGCGCTACGCCGAGATCCTGGGCAAGCTCAAGCCGGCCTTCATCCACCACCCGGACTCCAAGCGCCACATCCAGAGCTTGCTGGCCGAGGTCGGCTGCGACCCGGCGCGCACCTACTTCGACGTCCCGCGCATGCGCAGCTCGACCAGCGACAACTATTTGACCACCGGCATCGCCTACGCCTGGCACCCGCACCGCGACACCTGGTACTCGGCGCCGCCCAGCCAGATCAACTGGTGGATCCCGATCTACGACCTGGCCTCCGAGAACGCGATGGCCTTCCACCCGCGCTACTTCACCGAGGCGGTGCCCAACGATTCGCACGGCTACAACTACTACAAGTGGAATCAGAGCCACCGCGGCCAGCACGTCACCCAGTTCGTCAAGGAGGACCCGCGCCCGCTGCCCCGGCCCAGCGGTCCCGTCGAGCTCGAGCCCCAGGTGCGCCTCCTGTGTCCGGTGGGCGGGCTGATCGTGTTCTCGGGCGCCCAGCTGCACTCCAGCGTGCCCAATACATCGGGCGTGACCCGCTTCAGCATCGACTTCCGCACCGTCAACCTCGATGACGCCCTGGGGCGCCTGGGCGCTCCCAACGTCGATTCGCAGTGCACCGGCACCACCATGCGCGATTACCTGCGCGCCACCGACCTGACCCGCTTCCCCGAGGAGGTCGTGCGTCTCTACGACGACGAGACCCTGAGCGAGGGCCAGCTGGTTTACGACAACCCGGCCGGCTAGCCGGAGGACCTCAACGCCGCCGGCGCCGCGGGCGCGCGGCCAGCGCCACGCCGGCCAGCGCCAGCACCGCGCCGAGCGGCGCCGGGGACTGGAGGCCGGCGCCGGCGTCGCACACACACATGAACCCGTGCGGCGCGTTGGGGTCGATGGTGGTCCCGGCCCCGCCCACCGGCACCGGCGTGCAGGTGTAGATCGCGGGATCGGTCGAGGGACTGCCCAGGTCGCCGGCATCGCAGAACGGCGCCCGCCCAAACAGATCCATGGCATCGGCGGCGCCGACCCCGATGGCGCCGATGCTGTTGCTGGCGCCGTCGGCGGGGTCGCCCGCTTGCAACATGCCGGCGTTGGCCACCGGCGTGAAGGCCCGGCGGTAAAAGGCCAGGATCTGGCAGACGGTGGTCTGGCCAGCGACGATCGCGCTGTCCTGGTACGGGAAGGCGCGCGGCACCTTGCCGCCGAACAGGGCCACCTCCTGCTGGCTGCCGCCGGTTCGCGCCACCGTCGCGTCGTGCGAGCCGAAGCCCGGCTGGCCCGGGGCCCGGCCGGCCACCGTGGTCGCGTAGATGTTCTTCTCGGGCGAGTCGGGAAAGTAGAACAGGTTGTAGTCGGTGTAATCCAGCGCCCCGCCGCGGATCAGCCCGCCCAGGCCGGCCCGGACCCGCACGTCGACGAAGGCGTTGCTGCGCAGGCTGGCCAGCCGGGCGCCCTTGATCTGCACCAGGCTGTGCAGCGCCGGCACGCACACCCCGCCGCCCTCGAAGGTGTTGTTGAACACCTGGGTCAGCTCCGTCGAGCTCTGATCGTCGCTGAGGTCGACCACGAAGGCCCCCTCGGGGTCGAACTGGCTGTCCTTGGTGGCGATCATCAGGTTGTGGTGGACCTGGGTCCCGGCCTTGTCGCGCAACAAGGCCCACCCGCGCTCCACGTCGTCGATCAGCAAGTTGTAGCTGACCTCGCCGGTGACGCTGACCTCGAGCAGCCAGTTGAAGCCCCACAGCACGTTGTGCTGGATGACCACGTTGCTGCCGGCGCCGGTCAGGTTCTTGACCTGGTTCCACCCGAGCTCGGGGATGGTGGTGTGCGAGTAGTTGCCGATGACCTTGAAGTCATCGACGCCGTTGAAATCGAATCCCACCCGCGTGCCGACCAGCACGTTGCCGTCGCCGGTGTTCGTGCCGCCCACCAGCCAGTGGTTGGTGGCCTGGAACTGCGCGCGCGAGTGCAGCACCACGTTGCCCTGGAACAGCTTCTGCGGCGTGGACGCCCCGGTGATGAAGACGCTGGGCGCCGATGATTCGAGCAAGGTCACCGCGCTGACCACCGAATCCTCGGCGATCAAGTTGCGCAGGAAGCTCATGCCGCGGTCGCCGCCCAGCCGGAAGATCAGCTGGCCGCTGGCCGAGAACTGGCTGTCGCTGACGGTGTAGGCGCCGTCGGCGGCGCTGCTGACGTTGATCGCGGGGGCGCTCGACGCGCCCAGCTCGTCGACGTCGCACCCTTTGATGGCCAGCGAGCCGGTCCAGCCGTCGGCGCTGGAGATGGTATGGCCGTGGCCGTGGATGATGCAGCGGGCCTGGCCCTCTTCGCCGGCCCTCAGGTCTTCGCTGCCCGACAGCACCAGGTCCTCCGTCATCTCGAACACTTCGCCCGGGAGCACGACCTTGGCCTGGGCTGGCGTGGCGGCCAGGAGTATCCAGCCGCAGCACCCGCCCAGCCAGGGCGCCGACTTCAGCAAAGACATTTGGTCTCCGTATTGTCGAACGGCAGGACTGCCTCCGTCCAGCGATTCAAACGGAGCTGCGGGCGGATCTCCCCGGGGAACCGGCGGGAAAGCGCGATTTCAGCGCCAGGAAGCGCTTTTCGAACAGGTGGTATGAAACGAAGGCCAGCCCGGCCGACAGGCCCCCGACCGCGGTCAGATAGGCGATCGCCGTCACCAGGTACCCGCCGGTGCTGGTGGGCTGCAGCCACCAGGCGGGCAGCCACCCGGAGATGACGTGGTGCAGGATGCCGTGGAAGACGTAGATGCCGTAGCTGTAACGCCCCCACCACCGCAGCGCCGGGTGCCGGAGCCCCCGCACCATCCAGTCCGGGGCGGCGGGCTCCGCCGAACCGCCACCGCCACCGGCACCGATTTGGGCCGCGCGCGCCACCACCAGCGCGGCCCAGACCCCGACCAGCGAATAGCCGAAGGTATCGACCACGGGGTGGTGTCGGGGGAAGCCGCGGGTCGCCAGCGTCAACAGCGCCACCGCGACCAGGGTCGTGACCAGCAGGGGGTCGCGCCAGCGCGCCAGCCGGGCGCGAATGCCCTGGTCGGTGCCCGCCACCGCGATCAGCGCCCCGAAGGCCAGCGCGTCGATGCGGGCGGTCGTCCAGTAGTAGTTGACCATCGCGTCGAGGGAGCCGGTCGCGCGGACCAGCGTGCGGAACAGCAGCGCGCCGGCGCCCAGCACCAGCGCCAGCTGGGCCAGGCGGCGCGGCGCCAGCGCCCGCACCACCAGCGGCCAGACCAGGTAGAACTGCTCCTCGACGGCCAGCGACCACAGGTGATCCAGGCCACCGATGCCGCGGCCAAAGGGGATCGTCCAGTTGGACAGGTAAGTCCAGAACCAGAGCTGGTGGTCCAGCTCGGGCGCCAGCCAGCGCGGCAGCCGCACCAGGTGGGGGACCGCCAGCAGCACGATGGCCAGCGTCGCGTAATACAGCGGGAAGATCCGCAGCAGTCGACGTAGGAAGAAGTTGCGGAAGTAGCGCGGCGCGGTCCGCGAGCGCAGGAGGATCGAGGTGATCAGGTACCCGGACAGGGCAAAGAAGAGCACCACGCCGATCCAGCCGGCGGTGCTGAGCACCTTGAAGACGCGGGCCGCGAGCCCGGGGGCGGGCGCGTCGATCTCCAGGTTGTGCAAGAGCACCAGCAGGATCGCCAGACCGCGCACGCCGTCCAGCGCCAGCACGTGCTGCTGGTCGGCGCCGCGTCCGTTTCCGTCGGGTAACGCCGGGCCGGGCTTCGACGGGGCCTTGTCCCTCGCTCTACGCAGACCGAGCATGGTATTGTCCCGCGGGCTCAGCGAGGAGCATTCGGTGTTGGACACAGTATCCGTCGTCGTTCCCTACTACAACGGTTCGAAGTTCATCGGCGACGCAATTCGATCGGTCCAGGCACAGACGCTGCCGCCGCTCGAGCTGCTGATCGTCGACGACGGATCACGCCCGGAAGAGGCCGAGGCGCTGGATCGGGCCGCCGCCTCCGCGGGCGCGCTGTGCCGGGTCGTCCACCTGCCCCGCAACCGGGGGGTTTCGGTCGCGCGCAACGTGGGCATCGCCCGCGCCGCGGGAACCTACGTCGCTTTTCTCGACTGCGACGACCTGTGGCGCAACGACAAGCTGGAAGTGCAGATGACCTTCCTGCGCGACCACCCCGACTACCGGGCGGTGCACAGCGGGCTCAAGGTGATCTACCCGGACGGCCGCGAGACCCAGGCCCACAAGAGCGAGGTCCGCTTCGAGGATCTGGCCTCCTTCCCCTGTCCCATCTTCCCGTCGGCGCTGGTGATGCACCGCGAGGCGCTGTTCGAGACCGGGCTGTTCGACCCGACCAAGAAGGTGTGCGAGGACATGGACCTGTTCCTGCGCTTCACCTCGCAGTACCCGATCGGCTGCGTCGACGAGCCGTTGATGATCCGGCGCGTGCAGGCCAACGGTGCGTCGCGCAACCTGCCGCGCTTCTACCATGACGCGGATCGGCTCTATCGCGAGTACCGGTACGTGTTCGCCGATCAGGGCGCCGGCAAGGAAGCGCTGGTCGAGATGCACAGCGACTTCCTGTTGCGCGCCATCTATGCGCGCGACGCGGGGCTGTTCTGGAACGTGCTGCGGCGCGGAACCCGGCGCGACGTCACCTGGATGGGGCTGGCGTCGCGCACCGTGCGCGGTCTGGTCAAGAATCGCCTGGAACGCCACCGACGTCACTAGGGGGCGCGTGCGCGGAACTGCAGAGGCCAGGGGCGGGACCAGGAACCGGCTACCGCGGTCTACGGTCGCGATCGTTCTCGGGCTGATCGTTCTCGGGCTGATCGGTCTCGGCGGTCACCCCGCGCGCGCCGAGGTGGTGTTCGAGCTGGTCCCCGACCTGGCGCTGGGGGTCAACGACAACACGGTGCAGG
>Ga0207701_10005542_pt1 | contig 12687 bp, 11 predicted proteins | sample KBSSwiSSwithPhiX_FD_184294 | JGI IMG/M metagenome (GOLD analysis project Ga0207701, IMG submission 184294) | Switchgrass rhizosphere bulk soil microbial communities from Kellogg Biological Station, Michigan, USA, with PhiX - S5 (SPAdes) (version 2) | ecosystem: Environmental > Terrestrial >...
TTATTTCGCAGGAAAGAATAACAGATGAACTGAATAAGATAATCGTCAGTGTGAAACCCTCTATAGGATTTGACCTGCTTTATCAGTCGGGTTTACTTCATATCATTTTCCCCCAAATGGTAGACCTTGCCGGTGCTGAATACAAAGATGGTCATGGCCACAAGGATAATTTTTATCATACTCTCCAGGTAGTAGATAACATAGCGGAAAATACTGATGATCTGTGGCTCCGCTGGGCAGCTTTGCTCCATGATATCGGTAAGCCCTCCACTAAAAAATTCGAGCAGGGACACGGATGGACGTTTCACGGTCATGAAGTAACAGGAGCGAGGATGGTGTCGAAGATCTTTACTCATTTCCGTTTACCGCTGAACGAGAAGATGAAGTTTGTTAAGAAACTGGTGGAAATGCATTTGAGGCCGATCAGCCTTACCAAAGAAAATATAACTGATTCGGCTATACGAAGACTGCTTTTTGATGCGGGTGAAGACATTGAATCCCTCATGACACTTTGCAGGGCCGACATCACTTCGAAAAATAAACTTAAAGTAAAACGTTATCTTGAAAATTTCGATTTTGTTGAACAGCGCCTGAAAGTAGTGGAAGAAAGCGACCGCCTTCGCAATTGGCAGCCACCAATTTCAGGGGAAGTGATCATGAAGATTTTTGGACTAAAACCCGGCAAAGAGGTGGGTATTTTAAAAAATGCGATTCGTGAAGCCATCCTCGATGGAGAAATTGGCAACAATTATGATGACGCTTATGATCTGCTCATGAAAAAGGCAGAAGAATTGAACCTCAAACCTGCCAGCCCGATCAGTTAAATTACTTATTTTTGAAACCTAACAAATAAGAAAGAAGTTCATGGCTATATTGAAGTTCAGGGTGTATTTTGAAGAGGACGACAGCATTTACCGTGATGTCGCAATTAAGCATACGCAATCATTCACAGATCTGCATGGCATAATACTAAAAGCTTACGAATTTGATTCGAAGCACCAGGCTACTTTTTACAGGAGCAATGACACCTGGCAAAGAGGAAGAGAAATATCACTCGAAAAATACGACCGCAATTATAAAGTTCCACCATTGCTGATGAAGGATACTACGATCGGTTCAGAGATCAGGGATCCTAATCAGAAGTTCGTATACGTATACGACTTTGCAAAAAACTGGTCGTTCCTGGTAGAGCTTATCAATGTATCAAAAGAAGAAAGCTCAAAGCTTGAATATCCCGGTGTAGTAAGAAGGGAAGGCATCGGCCCTTCGCAATACGGTGTAAAGGGACTTGTAGGCGACAAGCTTACCGAAGTAGAAGAAAAGTATGATCTTACCCGTGGTGCGGAAGGCTTTGGTGTGGAAGGAGAAGGTTCCGATGAGGAAGACTTTTCTGCTCCCGCAGAAGAGGCTGGTGAAAGCACAGAAGATGAATAGTTGTGAATACAAAAACCGTTATACTCATAACCGGTCCTACCGCTTCGGGTAAAACTTCACTTGCTTTAAGCACAGCCACGCATTACAAAACGGCAATTATTTCAGCAGACTCCCGCCAGTGTTTTATTGAAATGAATATTGGTGTAGCTAAACCTTCTGCGCACGAGCTCGAAACTGTTCCGCATTATTTCATTAATTCACACTCCATTCACCAGGAAGTAAATGCCGCAACTTTTGCGCTGTATGCCAATGAAGCTGCGGAAAAGATTTTTGAGAAGAATGATGTGCTTGTTATGGCACGTGGAACAGGACTATACATCAGATCATTTTTGGAAGGGCTGGATGATATACCTGAGGTTTCAGCTGATATAAGAGAAAACATATTAAAACAATACGAGCAGCAAGGATTGCAATGGTTACAGGAAGAAGTGCGTGCAAATGATCCTGAATTTTTTTCGAAAGGGGAGATAAAAAATCCCCAACGGTTAATGCGGGCGCTCGAAGTGAAGTTGGGTACAGGCAGATCCATAAAAGATTTTCATAGTAAAGTTCCTGCTGGTGGAGTTGCTGAAAAATATAAAGTCGTAAAGTATGCCATTGATATTTCGAGGGAACAGTTATATGATAATATCAATGGCAGGGTAGATAAGATGATGCAGGATGGATTGCTTGAAGAAGTGAAGGCATTGGTTCCTTACAGAAATTTAAATGCTTTGCAGACGGTTGGGTATACTGAATTGTTCGATCACCTCGATGGAAAATTATCTTTGAATGAAGCTGTGGAAAAAATAAAGCAGAATACAAGAAATTATGCGAAACGGCAGATGACCTGGTTCAGGAAAGAAAAGGGAATTCAATGGATATCCCCGCTGGCGGGGGTGGCGCGTAGCGCCGGGGGTGGACCCTAAAACTTAAACCCAATAGTCAGTATCAAACTGCCATTATTATCCTTCACAACAGCAAAAGTATTCGGCTTATCAGCGAGCCTGTAAGGGAAATTCACATCTTTATTCAACCCAAGCACATATGTGGCATCAATAAAGATCCCTTTGTTGCGGTAACCTAATCCTCCGCTTACATTCATTTTATGAGCCTTCAGCTCTTTATCATCGTAAGGACTTCCATAATAAGAAAATCCCAGCCTGGTCATTATAGTATTAAATTTCATTTCACCGCCAACCCTGAAATTAAACGCGCCCTTGTAAGAAACTTTTACGCCTTCATTTACGGCATCATAATATTCTGTGTCTCCATCTCCTTCTGCAGAATGAAATCTCGACGAACGGTGGGTTATATATTCTATGTCAGCTGTAATAAATCCTTTTTGTTGAGAAACATCTTGAATTGCGCCAATTACATATGATCCGCTCACGAGAAACTTCCATGGAGAAAAATAATCGTACCTGAATTCAGGAACACTAACTCCAAACTGTGAATAGATTGTGTCTTCGTTCGCAAAACTTTTTGGGCCACCGGAAAGATAATTTTCCAGGTCTGCATCAATATAACCCGTCGTTTTTTCTTTTAATCCATACAATGTTGGAGTGTGGATAGCAAGTCCGGCCCTGAAACTTTCAGATGGCTTAATAATAAACCCTATTTTGGCATTGAAGCCAAATCCGCTCGCTTCATACACTTCATTGTATTTTGCGGAACCAAAGTTGTTATCTGTATTGCCTGAGAGATCAGTTTCAGTGATTAATGAAGTTCTTTCGTATTTCAAGACAGGAAAGCCAAGGCTGCCGCCGATATACAATTTGTCATCCATGTTGGCCGCATAGGCTAAAGCAATTTCAGTAACTCCCCCCTTGCTTGTAATTTGTTTTTCCTGGTGCAGATTCACATCAGTTCCGTTGAGAATGGCATTTCTTTCCGGTAAACCAACTATCTGTGTTACGCCATCAGCGGTTAATGTATCTATGAGGTAGGAATAATTCGCGAGTTTCGTTCCATAGGAAAGCGGTGCACTGTACAGCACAGTGTTAATAGGTAATCCTGAATTGGAGAACTCTTCAGCAAAACTTTCAGAAAAAGAACTGAAATCATTGTCTCCGCGGTAAAGGATGCTGTTGTTAAAATTCGCGGCTCTGTTAATGGCAATGCTGAATGCCTTGCTGCTCCATTTTGATTGCGGATTTGCCTGTCCGAAAACAAATCCTGTTGTACCGATATTGACCCTGGAATCTGAATTTGCTTTTGCGCTGGTTCCCCGGTATCCGCCCTCGCTTCCGAAAAAAGCGATTCCGGGAGTAAAAACAAACTCACTTGTTTTATAGGATCCTATGCCCGCGGGATTCACAAAAACTGAAGTGATCTCTCCTCCCAATGATCCCATTGCGCCTCCAATGGCCTGGTTTCTCGCTGTGCCATATGGAACGGTCCACGACATACGTATGGCGTCTTCAGGTATCTGTGCGCTCATCTGATTCGCGGTAACAACCGCGATGGTGAATAAGAAAAGGTATTTTATCATCTCCTATTGGGTCTGGATCCACTGCTGCCGCTGGAACTGCTGCTTCCTCCTGAGTTACTCGGACTGTAAGTCGAATTGTTATTCGATGGTGTATATGTTCTTACCGGCCTGTCCTGTGAAGAAGGCTTGTAATAATCGCTGTTGTTTGAAGAACGGGGCGCTGTATTAAGCGTGCTGCTGGAGAAAACTCTCCTGAATGTATTGCCCAGCGTATTGTTACCATGATTGTAACCACTTGCATTTTTGTACGGCCTTATTACCGACCGGGGGTTATTATAATTTCTGTTGTTGTAAGAGTTGAGGTTGAAACCCCTGATCTTGCTATAACCTCCGGGGTCAGTTTTTGGATTCACTACGATAGCTTTCGGGTAATAAGGATTGTAACAGCTGTTCCAGTAGTAAGACGAACTGTAAGGATCATAGAAGCTGCCAAATCCAAGTCCGAAGCTGATTCCTGGCTGGTATCCGTAGCCCATGCTACCGTATCCGCCATAACCACCATAGCCAAAGCTGCTGTAGGGATTGTAATAATTGTAATCATCGAAATATGACCACCTGGACCTGTTACGGACGCGCATCATCAGCCAGCGGTCTTCGGCAGTCGCATAATCATTATAGCCATTGTAGGTAGGCTGGTTGTTATAACGATTTCCATCATTAGTTTCAACATAAGCCGCCTCTTTTCCTTTTCCGGGAGAAAAATATACATCATCAGGAGTTTGACCTGACCTGTACACAGAACAGCTGCTTAGTGCTACTACCGCTGTTACCGCTGCAAATATTATTGACTTCATGGCAATGATGATTTTTATCGTTATGGACTAAGTTGCTACTTTTGCGTCCACCGTAGTAAAGTTACGGATAATAGACACCGTAAAAAAGAAAAGCATTGCACCAGATTTGTTAAAACCGGCACTGATTCTTCATACGGGAATTTAATCTTAAAGACAGCATCTGATAGAAATGAGTAAGGAAATTACACCCAGGAAAACGGATTATTCTCAATGGTATAATGATCTTGTGATCAAAGGCGATCTTGCAGACTATTCAGCAGTAAGGGGTTGTATGGTGATAAAACCATACGGCTTTGGTCTTTGGGAAAACATGCGCGATGTACTCGACAGAATGTTCAAGGACTCCGGTCATGTGAATGCATATTTTCCACTGTTTATTCCTAAAAGTTTTTTGAGTAAAGAAGCTGCGCATGTAGAAGGTTTCGCCAAGGAATGCGCAGTGGTTACCCATTATCGTTTGAAGAACGATCCGGATGGGGGCGGCATAATAGTGGATCCTGAAGCAAAGCTCGAAGAGGAGCTGATCGTTCGCCCGACCAGTGAAACAATTATCTGGAATACTTATAAAACCTGGATTCAATCATACCGTGACCTGCCCCTCCTGATCAACCAGTGGGCGAACGTTGTTCGATGGGAAATGAGAACGAGATTATTTCTTCGTACAGCTGAATTTTTGTGGCAGGAAGGGCATACCGCCCATGCCACAGCGCAGGAGGCCATTGAAGAAGCAACCAGGATGCTCGATATATATGCCGATTTTGTGGAGAACTGGATGGCATTACCCGTGATAAAAGGTGTAAAAACTTTATCTGAAAGATTTGCAGGCGCAGTAGACACTTACTGTATCGAAGCGTTGATGCAGGATGGAAAGGCTCTGCAGGCGGGTACTTCGCATTTCCTCGGTCAGAATTTTGCGAAAGCCTTCGATGTTACTTTCTCTGATAAAAATAACAAGCTCGATTTTGTATGGGCCACCAGCTGGGGTGTAAGCACCCGGCTTGTGGGTGCATTGGTAATGGCGCATAGTGATGATGAGGGTCTTATTCTTCCACCTAAGATAGCGCCGATGCAGGTGGTGATCGTTCCGATATATAAAGGTGATGACCAGAAAAATGAAATTGATGCAAAAGCCAATGAACTGGTGAAGGAACTTAAAACTAAAGGCATCAGGGTTAAATATGATAACAGCGACAACCAGCGTCCTGGCTGGAAATTCGCCCAATACGAATTAAAAGGTGTGCCTGTTCGTGTGGCCTTAGGTGCAAGGGATCTTCAGAATAATATCGCCGAAGTTTCAAGAAGAGATACCCGGGAAAAGACAAGTGTTTCAATGGATGGACTGCCAGGTCATATCATTTCATTGCTGGATGAAATTCAGCAGGGCATGTACCAGAAAGCACTTTCGTTCAGGGAACAGCGCATTACCACAGTTGATACGTGGGATGATTTTGAAAAAGTACTGCAGGATAAGGGAGGATTTATTTCTGCGCATTGGGATGGTACGCCTGAAACAGAAGAAGCGATCAAGGAAAAAACAAAAGCTACGATCCGTTGCATACCTCTGAACAACCCGCAAGAAGAAGGCAGATGCATTCTTACGGGTAAACCGAGCAAGGAGAGGGTATTGTTTGCTATTGCCTATTAATGGGAATTCCTTACATTCAGCATACTCATCCCAAACATTTATATATGGACCAACAAAACCAAAATCTTTTCGAACTGCAGCTCGATCAGCCGAGCGCAGCCTATTTAGGAGAAGCTGCGAAGTGGGCAAAGTTTCTTGCCATTATCGGATTTATTTTTTGTGGGTTGATGATATTGGCTGCATTGTTTGCAGGATCCATCATAGGTGCTATGATGTCGTCAATGGGTGCAGGATCCGCCTCCATGTTTGGAAGTGGTTCCGTTACTGTGCTCTACCTGTGTCTTACAGCGATTTATTTTTTCCCTTGCCTTTACCTTTTCAGGTTTGCCTCCCAAATGCAGGATGCACTCCGCAGCAATGAACAGAACAGATTGCAGACCTCTTTCAAAAATCTGAAAGCATGTTTCCGTTTTATGGGAATTCTGTTTATTGTAATTATGAGCATCTATATATTGATGATCATTTTCGTAATGGTAGTAGGTATTGGAGGATTAATGTCATAATCTTTCCTATCTCGTAGAGTAGTAGTTGTAATCCAGCAGTAGCGTTTCGAGGAAATCAATAGCGTATTGGTCGGTTTCCATTTTAGTTTTAGATAGGATGCGCTGTGCTATCCTGTTGGCCAGTTCATGATCATTTTTTCTTTTCACAGTTACGATGATATTTTTCAGCGTATTGATGTCGCGGTCGCTGAGCTGCATCACCTGCGGATACCTGGGCTTATAGCTTTCACTCAGCTCTGTAAAAACAGTGTCCTGCCACGAGGTGCTGTTGCGGGTATCGATAAGAATGGTGCCTGCAACAATATCCCCGATGCGCTGCGATTTCTGTGTTAGCATTACGCTTGCAATACCTGAAAATACCAATGGGAGCGTCCACCATGGCATAACACCGGATACCGCAGCAATAAAAATCCAGTACGGTAAATCAACCAGCCTGAACGACCACCTGATAAGGTATTGCCCAATGTTGGGTTGGCCGCCTTCTTCTGTGACCACCCTGCATTTCATAAGCCATTTACCGGGACTGCGGCCGTTCGTCGTTACTTCGCTCACAAGGTGATAAAATAATACAGGGAGGCTCACGATTAGTCCTTTGATACTCCATGTATAGGTCCATACAAAAAAAGAATAGGTATTTAACAGAACAGCGAGCGCTTTGGTGAGCATCCAGCAGATGAATACATCGATCGTCCACGCCAGTAACCTCTGTACGAACGGTGCCACCACAAATTCCACCTCGATATTATATCCCGTATCTAACTTTACCAGGGGCATAGGGAGTTAAAGATAATCTATTATATTAGTGCTTAATGCGTGAAGGACTTTTCATAAAAAAGAATATAGAAAAATGGAAAGGATACCAGTATGAATCTTCCACCAATCCTGATGAGATGGCGCAGGAGTTTACTGAGCTTGTCAACGATCTTGGTTATGCGAGAACATATTATCCCCAGAGTAAGGTTACGCAATACCTGAATGGTCTCGCTTCAAAAATTTACCTGGGTATATACAAAAACAAACGGGAGGAAAGATCGAGGCTCATCACTTTCTGGACAACCGAACTACCACTCGTAGTTCGTAAGCATCACAAAGCCCTGCTATACTCATTCCTTATTTTTACAATTTTTGCACTGATGGCAGCTTTCTCAGCGGCGCAGGATCAAACATTTGTCAGGGGCATCCTTGGAGACGCCTATGTAGAAATGACCGAATCGAATATTGCTAAAGGAGATCCGTTCGGGGTATATAAATCGAATGACCGCCTTACCATGTTCCTTACCATAGCGCTGAATAATATCAAGGTTGCTTTCATGGTTTTCCTTGGTGGTTTTTTTGCTTCCCTTGGAACCATATGGTTCTTATTTGAAAATGGAATGATGCTCGGATCTTTCCAGGCTTTTTTCTTTATGAAAAACCTGGGCTGGCAGTCAGTACTTGTGGTGTGGATCCATGGCACTCTTGAAATTTCAGCGATCATCATTGCAGGAGCTGCAGGTTTTATTCTCGGTAACAGCCTTCTGTTTCCAAAAACATATAAAAGAATTGATTCTCTTAAAAGGGGAGCGCGGGATGGGATGAAACTGATGATCGGGCTTGTTCCTGTATTTATCGCGGCAGCATTTTTAGAAGGATTTATCACCAGGTATTCTACCATGCCGAAGGGTATCAGCATTACTATCCTGCTCTCATCGCTTGCTTTCATTATCTGGTATTTTATTATCTGGCCGGTAAAGGTTCAGAAGAAGATGCAAAAAATGGCAGCACCTGCCGGCAAATTGTGACGTGATGAAGAAGATTTTTTTTTGTTTGATGGTATTATTTATCTCTTATCCCTTTATTACATACTCTCAGGATAAGATCTCTTCTTATAAAATAAATGAAGTAAGAACAGTTCCTGATTCAGTAGTTGAAAAAATGAAGAAGGATAAAGATTTTGCGTATGCAAACGACATGTCTTACTGGGTTAAGCATGCACCCCGCGACAGAAACTGGCTCGACAGAATGATGTCTGCACTTTCACGAAGTGTTGCGCTGAAATTCTTACTTTATGCGTTGCTAATGGCTGCCATCATTTTCGGATTATACCAGGTGATGGTGGTTAATAATTTCTTCATCCTCTCCCGCGCAAAAAAAACCAGGAATGCTAAAGGCGAAACAGTTGAAGTATCGGTCAATGAAAATCTCGATCAGAAAATAAATGAAGCAATAAACAGTAAGAGTTACAGGCTTGCGATCCGCTATATGTATCTCAAAACCCTGAAGGTACTGAGCGACAACAACCTGATCACTCTTCATGCAAAAAGTACTAACCAGGATTATGTCCGGCAGCTTTATAATTATGATAATCTCGGGCAGTTCAGACAACTCACCCGTATTTATGAATATGTATGGTATGGTGAATTTGATCCGACAGAAATACAGTTCGATATCGTTAAAACAAATTTTAACCGGTTTAACCAAAACAGTTGACGGAAAAATTCATATACCGGCTTATTGTTTTCTCATTGCTGATGGTTGCACTCACATCGTGCGGCAATGGACTGAACAAGAGACTTACGCTTTGGAGGAATGACAAAATTCCTTACGGAACTTATTATGCCTACAACAACCTTCAATATCTTTTTACCAAAGCTGATATTGAAACGAACGACCAGTCGCCCAAAACATTTTACGAGCATGAAAATTCTTCGGCATATATTATCATCGGCCATTCTGTAAGGCCTGATGAAAATGAGCTGAAGGCAATATTGAACCATGCTATTGCAGGTAACCATGTTTTTATTTCAGCAATGGATATCAGTGAAAATCTGCTCGATAGTTTCAAGCTTAAAGTTTCTGAATCTTACCCGGATTATTTTCATGATTCACTTACAGTTAGTGTACTCGATCCTGTTTCAGACGATTCTCTGAAATTTACTTATCCTGGAGCCAGGCTCGACAACTATTTCACACAGATGGACAGTTCGGTGACCAATATACTGGGCCGCAGTAAGAATGGCTATGCCAACTTTGTAAAATTTACATACCAGGGTGGCGGTACGGTTATGATCCACCTGGCTCCGGGAGCGCTGACCAATTTTTTCCTGCTTCACAAACAAAATAAAAAGTATTATGACCTGGTGCTATCACCTATTCCCGACACAGTAGAAAATGTAATCTGGGATGATTATTACAGGCACCATATGGATGGCAATGATTACGGAAGCAAGTCGGCATTTTCGAAACTGGCAACATTCCTGGAGAATGATGTATTGCGCTGGGCATTCTGGTTAACGATAATATTATTCAGCATCATCTATTTATTCGAATCAAAAAGAAAACAGAGGATCATTCCTTCCATAAAAAAACTAAATAATACTTCACTCGATTTTGTTAAAACGATTGGGCGACTGTATTACCAACGAAAAGACAATAAAAATCTCGCTTCCAAGATCTCAACTCATTTCCTGGGATACGTGAGGACCACTTATAATATGTCGACCTCCCAACTGGATGAAGATTTTGCGAACAGGCTGGCTTTCAAGAGCGGTTACCCTGTAACGTTAGTTAAGGAAGTGATCGGAGCCATCGGCAAAATGGAAGAATCGTATGTGGTAACCGATGAAGAATTACTCGTATTTAGTGATAAAATAGATACTTTTATAAATAAAGCATAGTATGGAAGAAAGCATATTCGAGCAGCGAACGGACCTGAGCAGTTTTCAGCAATCAGTGCAGACACTTAAAGAGGAGATTGGAAAGGTTATTGTTGGACAGGAGCAGATGGTTGAGCTATTGCTCGCTGCGATGCTGGCAGATGGCCATGTGCTGATCGAGGGTGTACCTGGGGTTGCTAAAACGCTTACTGCCAAGCTGCTGAGTAAAAGTATATCAGTAGGATTTTCAAGGATACAGTTCACGCCCGACCTTATGCCCAGTGATGTGGTAGGTACATCAATTTTTAATCCGAGAGAAAATACTTTTCATTTCAGGCAGGGCCCTATTTTCAGCAACATAATATTAATTGATGAAATCAACCGGGCACCAGCAAAAACACAGGCCGCATTATTCGAGGTAATGGAAGAAAGACAGGTGACCGTAGACGGAAATACTTTCCTTCTTGCAGCGCCATTTATTGTGGTAGCCACTCAAAATCCGGTGGAGCAGGAAGGAACTTATCACCTTCCTGAAGCACAGCTTGACAGGTTTTTATTCAAAATAAATGTGCTATATCCAACTGCCGCGCAGGAATTTGATATTGTAATGAATCATCACCGGACCAAACCTGGTGCCCAGATTGACATGGTACATTCAGTGATGTCGGCCACTGACCTTGAAAGTCTTCGCGCCCAGGTGAGAAATATTCACGTGGAAGACAAACTGGTTACTTTCATCACTGAAATTGTCGGACATACACGTGCGCATAAATCAATATACCTCGGTGCTTCACCGCGTGCTTCAATCGGAATTCTCAACGGTGCTAAGTCGTTCGCCGCCATGCAGGGCAGGGATTTTGTAACTCCTGAAGACATAATTTATATCGCCCCTGCAGTGCTGAGGCACAGATTAACGCTGACCCCCGAAAAAGAAATGGAAGGAACGGATTCCGATGAAGTGATCACCCAGATCATCCAGTCAATCGAAGTGCCCAGGTAAAAACTTACAGATGGATCTTTTCACGCGATATTTGCAATCACTTTTTTTCAGCAAGCGTTTTTACTGGACACTCGCATCCATCATTATTCTGTTTGTGTTCGCTTATTTTTCACAGATTCTTTTCATCATCGCGAGGATCGCCACTTTTGTTTTTTTTCTGCTGGTGATCATTGATTACATAGTTTTATACAGTAATAATGATGGCATTAAAGCGAAAAGGTTGTTACCGGAACGTCTCAGCAACGGCGATCAAAACAAGATACAGATCATTCTTTCAAATGATTATTCATTTCGTGCAGGGATAAGGATCATCGATGAATTGCCCATTCAGTTCCAGAAACGTGATTTTCTTTTACGTGATATTATTTCCTCTGAAGAAGAACATACACTGCATTATTTTCTTAAACCGGTTGAGCGCGGTGAATATACTTTCCATAACCTGAATGTTTTTGTAACCACTCCATTGAATCTGGTAGTGAGAAGATTCAGGATTGAGACACAACAGATGGTGAAAGTGTATCCATCCTATTTTTCGCTTCGTAAATACGATCTCCTTGCATACTCTAACAATCTTTCAGAATCGGGAAACAGAAAGATCAGGAAGATAGGGCAGAGCGTGGAGTTTGAACAGATTAGAGAATATGTTACAGGCGATGATATACGTACTATCAACTGGAAGGCCACGGCGCGTAAGGGCGGGCAGCACATGGTGAATAATTATATGGACGAGCGCAGTCAGCAGGTGTATTGCATTATCGATAAGGGAAGGGTGATGAAAATGCCGTTTGAAGGCATGACCCTTCTCGATTATGCGATCAATGCCACGCTGATTCTTACAAGAGTGGCGTTGCTGAAACAGGACAGAGCGGGACTTGTAACATTCAGCGAAACGATCGGACAGGTGCTGCCAGCAGAACGGCGTGCGGGTCAGATGAATAATATTCTTGAAACATTGTATGATCAGAAAACGCAGTTTGGAGAAAGTAATTACGAAAAATTATTTGCGCTCATCCGTACCAGGATCAGCCAGAGAAGCCTGATCGTGTTGTTTACAAATTTTGAATCGCTGACCGGTCTGCAACGACAATTGCCCTACATAAGATCGATTGCTAAATCGCACCTTGTGCTGGTCGTATTTTTTGAAAACACGGAATTACGTCAGCTCACAGATGCTCCTGTAAATGATATTGAAGAGCTTTACAT
>Ga0207701_10005543_pt1 | contig 12687 bp, 12 predicted proteins | sample KBSSwiSSwithPhiX_FD_184294 | JGI IMG/M metagenome (GOLD analysis project Ga0207701, IMG submission 184294) | Switchgrass rhizosphere bulk soil microbial communities from Kellogg Biological Station, Michigan, USA, with PhiX - S5 (SPAdes) (version 2) | ecosystem: Environmental > Terrestrial >...
CGGCGAGCTCTCGGTCGGGCTGCTCGACATCGACAACTTCAAGCGCCTCAACGACGAGCTCGGCCACAGCGCCGGCGACGAGGCGCTCAAGTCGCTGGCAGCGACGGTCAGCAAGGCGCTCCGGCCGAACGACCGGGTGGCGCGCTACGGCGGCGAGGAGTTCGTGGTGCTGCTGCCGGAAACGGCGGCCGCGGACGGCGAGCAGATCCTCACCCGGCTGCAGCGCTCGCTCACCGGCGGGCTCTTCATGCACAAGGAGAAGCAGGTCTTCGTGACCTTCTCCGCCGGCGTCACCGGCTACCGGCTGGAAGAGCGGATCGAGGACTCGCTCGAGCGCGCCGACCAGGCGCTCTACGAAGCCAAGCGCACCGGGAAGAACCGCACCTGCATCGGCTGAGCTGACGGCGCCGCGCGCTTCCCGCGCAGCGCGCTCACTCCCTCTCGTCGAAGGGCGCGTCGTCCGGCAGGACCACCTCGGGTGGCGGGTCGCCGAGCAGGCGCGTCGCCCGGTCGACGTCGCGCTCGAAGGTGTCGACCGTGGCCTCCGGCGCGGTCGAGCGCATCAGCGCGGCGCGGAACGCCGCCGACTCGCTGGCGTAGAACGCGCTCACGATCTGCCGTTGCTCGGGCGCCAGCGCCTCGATCAGCGCGTTGAGGAAGCACTCCGTCGCGAGCAGGCTGCCCTGCAGCTGATCGACCTTGGCGCGCAGGGCGTCGAGCTCGCTCATCTAGGTTCTCGAGATCGTGGCGATCAGACGGGCGACGAACAACTCGGCGATCGCCTGGTCGATCGCCCCGTGCTCGAACCGGCGGTCCTGCTCGGCGATGAAGGCCAGCGTGAGGCGGTCGCGCTCGGCTCGGCAGGCGAGCCCAAAGTTGTGAAAGACCTCGGCTTCGCCGTCGCGGGAATCGTGGGATGCGCTCATTCGCAAGCTCCGGCAATCGGTGTGCCCAGGGAGAGGGTCGAGAGCTCCTCCGGGCCGGTGAGGTCGGCACATCCGCCGCACGCACAATAGTGCCATGGAGTTCCGGATCTTGTCGCACGCCGCGATGTGGGTGCGCTCTGGCGGAACCAGCGTGGTCATCGATCCGTGGCTGGTCGGCTCGTGCTACTGGCGGTCGTGGTGGAACTTTCCTCGCGCGGTGTTCGACGAGCGCGAGATGGCCGCGGTGGATGCCGTCATCCTCAGCCACCTGCACTGGGACCATTGGCACGGGCCGAGCTTGCGCAAGCTCTTCGCCGGCAAGACCGTGCTGATTCCCGACGAACCCGGGCTGCGCAGCGGCCGCGACCTGCGGACGATCGGCTTTCGCGGCGTTCGCCGCCTTCCGCACGGCAAGACGGTCGAGATCGGCGCGCTGCGCATCACGCTCTACCAGTTCGGCCGCTACGTCAACGACGCGGCGATCGTCGTCGAGGGCGAAGGCGTCACGCTGCTCAATGCCAATGACGCCAAGATCGCCGGCTGGCCATTGCGCCATCTCGTCGCCCGCCACGGTCCGATCGACTTCGCCTTCCGCTCGCACTCCTCGGCGAACGCGCGCGTCTGCTGGCGGCTCGAGGGCGATGCCGCCTACGTGGTCGATGACCACGAGCACTACATGCGCTCGTTCGTGCAGTTCATGGACGCGGTGCAGCCGCGCTACGCCGTGCCGTTCGCCTCGAACCACTGCCACCTGCACGACGACGTGTTCGCCTTCAACGACATGATCGCCACCCCGCTCGAGCTGCGCGAGCATGTGCAGAGGCTGCCGCCGCGGCGCTGGACGCTGCAGGTGATGCTGCCCGGCTCGCATTGGCAGAAAGGCGCTGCCGGGCAGCCCGGCAGCTTCGACCTGGCGCCGGAGGCGCCGTACCAGGACATGCCCGAGACGCTGCGCGTCTATCGCGCCGAGCAGGCACCGGCCCTGGAGCGATTCCGGCAGCAGGAGAACGCCGTCGTCGTGGGCGACGCGCTGCTCGAGCGCTTTCTCGACTTCTTCCGTGCCCCCGGCGCCCGGCCTCCGGCGCCGCTGGGCGTGCTGAAGCTGGTGCTGCGCTGGCCCGACGGTCGCCGCCAGGCGCATGCGATCGACCTCGACCGCGCCACCGTGGCGCCGGCGCCCGACGCCGCCCGGGCCGAGCCCGGCCTGCCGATGCTCGAGATGCCGGCGATCGTCTTTCGCGACGCCGTCCTGAAGAACATGTTCGGCCACGCCGGAATCTCGAAGCGCTGTGCCTTCGTCGCCAGCAACCACGACGACCTGGGCCGGCTTGGGGCGATCGTCACTCATCTCGACCGGCACGAGCTCGGGCTCTACCCAGTCTCCTGGCGCTACCGTGCGCGCCTCGCGCTGGCCTATGTGCGGCGCTGGCGCGAGACGGTGGTCTACGCCCAGGCGCTGTGGCTGCTCAAGGTGAAGAAGCTGCCGATCTGGCTGGTGGAAGAGGCGATCCTGAAGCGCAGCGCGTAACCCCGGCGAAGCGTGCCTGCGACGGAATCGACCCTTTCAGGGTGCAAGGAGGGCGGTCGCGATCCGCCTGGCCGGATGGATCTGCATCAGTGCCATGCGGTCGAGCTTCCCGTATTGCTCCAGCGAGATGCCTTGCAGCGCCTTGAACCACATCAGGCCCAGGTGCAGGATGCGGCCGTCGGGCAGCTCGCTGTCGATGAACTGATCGGTGTCGCTGATGAGCGTGATGAACAGCTCCGCTCCGCTCTTGCTGCGGCGCAGGAAGTCGGTGCCGAACAGCTCGTAGGCGAGGTCGCCCGCATCGAAAGCGCCTTCGTCATAGGTCCACGCGCCCGATATCGTGTAGGCGATGGCGCGGCAGTGACGCTGATGGCGCGGCATGCGCGAGCCCGGCTCGAATCGCGTCTTCAGCAGGACGATGCGGCGCGGTTCGTCGACCTTGTAGGACCTTGATGCTCACGCCTTCGGCGCCAGGCAGCGCCAGCGGCAGCCAGTCCGGGGGTTCTCTGACGATCGAAAGTGTCCGCTCAGCCACAGCCACGAGGTCTCCCTTGCTCCGGTCGGTGCGCCGAATGCAGATCGCAGTAGAACCTTTGACGCCTGCGTCGGAAACTGGCCTTTAGTTCAGTCGGCACCACCACCTCCGTCCTTCCAGTCACCCCGGCAGCTCGAACCAGAACGTGCTTCCTACGGGCACGCCGGGATCCACGCCGATGGTCCCGCCATGGGCCTCGATGGCCAGCTTGCAGAACGCGAGACCCAGCCCGACGGAGTGATAGACCCGTTCGTGCCGGCTCTCGACGGTCCCGAACTTCTCGAAGATCTTCGTCCTGGCTTGCGGAGGCACACCGCCACCTTCATCGTGCACTGCGACGTGCGCGCGGCCCTCATCGCGGGCGATCGAAATGCGTATCCGGGTGCCGGCCGGCGTGTGCCTGATGGCGTTGCCCACGAGGTTTTCCATGATTCGGCGGACGAGGCTGCCGTCGCAGCTCACCTCGACCGCGCCCGGGCTTTCGACCTCGATCCGTGCCTCCTGGTCCACGGTTCCCAGCGCCGCGCGCACCTCGTCGGCCATCCGGGTCAGGTTCCACACCCCTCGCTCGAGTGGCATCCTCCCCGCTTCGAGCCGACTCACATCGAGCAGGTTGTTGATCATCCGGCCGAGCTCCTCGCTCGAGTCGATCGCCGTGCGCAGATCTTTCCGGCTGTCTTCGTCGAGTGCGGCGGCGGGCTCTTCCAGCAGTTCGAGGCTCGAGAGGATCACCTGCAGTGGCGATCGCAAGTCATGGACGATCATGTGGACGAGATCGTCCCGCAGTTGCTCCAGCGCACGGAGGCGCTCGTAGCTGTCGGCCAACGCCACCTGCGCGCGCCTGAGCGAGACGTGCGTGTTCACGCGCGCCAGAACCTCTTCGAACTGGAAGGGCTTGGTGATGTAGTCGACGCCGCCGATGGCGAACGCGCGGAGCTTGTCGGCAGTTTCCGTCAACGCCGTGAGGAAGATCACCGGAACTTCCCTCGAGCGGTCGTTCGCTCGCAGGCGCCTGCAGACCTCGTAGCCGTCCATCTCCGGCATGGTGATGTCCAGCAGGATGAGATCGGGCGGGTTGCGTTCCGCGGCCTGAAGCGCCTGCCGTCCGTTGGTCACGGGGCGCACCTCATACCCGTGCTCTTCCAGCATGCTCGCCAGGAGTCGAAGGTTTTCGACGGTGTCGTCGACGACCAGCACGCTGGCCGGGGAAACGGCTTCCTGAGTCATCGCGATGTCCCCAGCGAGTGACGACGATCAAGCGTCGGCCGAGCCCGGCAGGGCCGAGACAAGCGCGTCATACTGGAAGTCCCGGACCAGTCCTCGAATCTCGGCGGAAGCCGATTCCGAAAACTGTTCCACTTGATCGGCGAGTGATGCGAGCCGCTTGGCGCGGCCCTCGATCGCCGCCTCCCGCAACTGATCGATCAGCGTCGATGGCAGCTCGCTCAACCGCTGCGGCAGCGTCGATCCTGCGACGGCCTCGTGGTCCGTGCGAGCCGACGGGAGCGGCAACGTCGATCCATAGACATAGCGAACGCCCAGCCTCTGGCCGATGACCGCGAAAAGCTCGCGCTCCTGGTATGGCTTCCTCACGAACCCATCCATGCCGGCCGCACGGGCCTCCGCTTCCGCCTCTGCCAGGCTGCTGGCCGTGATCGCGATGATCGCGGCCTTCGACCCGCCCTCGCGCAGGCGCCGGGCCGCTTCCAGTCCGCCCATGCCGGGCATGCGCACGTCCATCAGCACCAGATCGGGATGCCATTCATGAACCACCGCGAGGGCCTCCTCGCCGCTCGCCGCGAGGCGCGTCGCGAAGCCGACGCGCGACAAGACTTCGTCGAGCAGATCCCGATTGGTCTGTACATCGTCCACGATCAGCAGCTTCCAGGCGGACTGTTCCGGGTCGAGGCTCGTCGGAACTGGCTGCACGTCGGCCGCGGGAATGGCACCGCTCGATGCGGCGCCGGCTTCGAACCAGAACGTGAACACGCTTCCCTTCCCCGGCGCGCTCTCGACGACGAGATCGCCGTTCATCAGGCGCGCGAAATTCCGGCTGATGGCCAGGCCCAGCCCGGTGCCTCCGGCGCGCATCTTGGAGTCCGCCTGGTCGAACGCGTCGAAGATCCTCGCGAGATTTCGCGCCTCGATTCCCGGCCCCGTGTCTTCGACGGCGATGGCAACGATGTGCCGGTCGGGTGCCGCACCCGCGCGGGAAGAAGCGCGAACGGTGACCCGCCCGCGCTCGGTGAATTTGACGGCGTTGCTCAGCAGGTTGATCACCACCTGCCGGACCTTGACGGCGTCTCCCGCGAGCGCACGCGGGAGCTGCGGATCCTGCTCGAACGTGAGCGTCAGGCCCCTCTTCGCGGTCAATTCCCGGAACATCAGCCGGACATCGTTCAGCAGCTCGCTCAGGTCGAACGGTTCCACGACCAGCGTCGCCCGGCCGGCCTCGATCTTCGACATCTCCAGGATGGAGTTGATCAAGGTGAGCAGATGAGCGCCGCTCGAATGAACGATCCCGATCTTGTGTTTCTGCTCGTCACCCAGTTCCGGGTCGCGTCGCAGGAGCTGGGCATAGCCGAGAATCGCGTTCATCGGCGTGCGGATCTCGTGGGACATGTTGGCCAGAAAGGCGCTCTTCGCCCGGTTGGCGCTCTCCGCAGCCTCCTTCGCGCCGCGCAGCTCGGTCGTGCGGTCGGCAACGAGCGCTTCGAGGCGCTCGCGGTGCTTGCGCAGCTCCAGATAGGCGACCAGCATCTCGGCCACCGAGTCGAGCAAGGTCCGTTCGTCGACCAGAAAGGGCCCTTCGGCCGACGCGGGGCGTTCATCGACATAGGCCACTTCGATAAGGCCGGTGCCGTCACTCGTCGTGAAGGACGTGGACTGCGTCCAGGGCGAGTCGCGCCAGCCCGGGCTCGCGATTTCGAGGTCGCCGTAGACGATCCGTGCTTCGCAGGCTTCCGGATACTGCCAGCCGGTGGGGATGAGCGCCATGAGCTCCTCGAGCAACGCCCGGTCGAAGGGACGATCGCGCTGCAGGAGGCGGGCCACGGCATGGAGCAGGCGCAATTCCTTTACGCGGTCCCCCAGTTCGCGGACGAGCTTCTCGCGCTCGCGCTCCGCGTCGATCAGATCCGTGACGTCCCGGTTCATGCCAACCATGCGCACGGGTCGGTCGTCGGCGCCGCGGATGACCTGCGCCACGGCCCGTATCGTGTTGATGGCCCCGTCGGCGCGTCGGACCCTGAAGTCGCACCTGAACTCGCGGTCGCCGCGGAGCGCGGCCTGGACGTCGGCGTTGGCGCGCGCGAAGTCTTCCGGCACGAGGCACCGGGACCACGCGTCGTAGGCACCGCCGAAGTCCTCCTTGCGAACCCCATAGAGCTGGTACATCGAGTCGTCCCATACAAGGCGGTCGTGCTCCACGTCCCAGTCCCAGATGCCGAGCCCGGCGCCTTCGACCGCCAGCTGCAGTCGGTCCTCGCTCTCGCGCAGGCGGGCTTCGCTTCCCTCCAGCTCGCGCTCGCGCCTCTTGCGCGTCTCGACTTCGGCCACCAGATCGCCGAACGTCGACTTGAGCTTGTCGCCCATGTCGTTGAATGATCGCCCGAGGCCGTCGAGCTCCTGTAGCCTGCTGCTCGGCGCCCGCTCGCTCATGTCTCCGCGAGCCATGGCCCCGGTCGCGCGCGCGATGTGTCGCAGCGGCGCGGTCACCATCGACGCCAGTGCCGCTGCCAACAGCAGGCAGAGGACCAGCGCCACGGCAAACACCATCGCCGCACGGCTACTGCCGGCACGGGCGCCCGCCAGGTAGAACGCTTCCGGCATGGCCGTGACCAGGATCCAGTGACGGCTCCCGCCGTCGTCGCGATACGGGGCCGCGTAGCCCAGCCACGCTTCGCGCGAGAGCGGCTTCGCCGCGACGTGATCGAACCGGAATTCCGACTCTGCGGGCACCGCGGACCGCCCCGCGTGCCTGGCCAGCGCGGCGATGGCACTTTGCACGACCGGGTCCCCGCCGGGCGCGGACGAGGCCATCATCGCGCCCGTTCGGTCGAGGATGAAGGCTCGGCCGTCGGTGCCGGCGGCCTGGTTCCGCAGCAGCAGGGCAAGGCCCTCGCCGTGCTCGGCATCCGTTCGTGAAGTCGACGCCGCGAGGTAGTCGTCCAGCCGCATGCGGATGTTCGACGCCCCCTCGTGATGCAGCCTTGTGGCCAGACGCGCCGCATCCTGCGCCCCGCTCTGCAGCGTGACGATCGCCGTGGTGCCCACCATCGCGAGCGCCAGGGCGATGAAAGGCGTGAAGAGGAACACCCGAATCGGCAGGCCTTGCTGGACTGGAATCACCTCTCGCGGCATCGCGCCGACGCCTGCTTGCCAGCGCCACTCGCTGTCCCCGATCGCCCGTTCCCTGACCTGCCCGGGTATCTCCGCCCAGAACCAGCCGAATCGTCTGGCGAGCGGCAGGGCAACCAGGAAGGCCACCGGCCCCAGCAGACAGGTGATCGCCAAGGTGAAGAACAACGCCGGAAAGATATTTCCGTAGGAGATGGGCGAGGTGAACTTGCCCGAGCAGACGAATCCCCACATGACCGGGTCGAGCAGCAGGAGGAGCGCGACGAACAGGCCGTACCACCTCCAGGTCCGGAGCTGGCGGAAATCGGGATTTCGACCGATGAGCTGATGGGCCATCCAGACGAAGGAGACCCAGAAGAAGTAGCCCTCCGCCCAGTCCAGGACAAAGCCCGGTGGCACCCCCTCGATCAGATCCGCCAGCATGTAGGCCGGCGGGACGGCGATCAGCGCCGGGTAGCCGAAGAGCACGATGCACAGAAGGACCATCAGATCCTTCAAAGACTCGAACGTCTGTGCGCCCGGCACGAGCACGATGAACGATCCCAGGTAGCTGGACGCGATCACCATCACCGCGGTCAGCGGCATGCTCAGGAACGCCTTGGTGTTCCATGTCTGCCGGGCACGGCCGAAACCCCACCGATCGCCGACCCGGAACGTGAAGCTTCCGAACGCGCAGATCGTCAACAGGAGGCCGACGACATAGCTGAAGCGCCCCCAGACCTCGAGCAGCGGCGTGGGAATGGCCTGGACGATTGCCTCGAGCCAGTTGATGACTTCGGTCACGGCCGATCGTAGTGGGAGTCGGGCTGTCGCGGCAACCCAGAACAGGAAGTGAACCAAGGCGCAGTTCCTGGAACCTGTGCGAAGCGGTAGCGTCGAGGGGTGATTACCGAACCCATCGTTGCCGTCGTGGATGACGAGCCACCCCTACGTGCGATGGTTGGTCGAGTGTTGCGCTTGGCAGGCTACCGCGTGACGCCGTTCGCAGCGCCGTGGGCGTGGCCATTGCCGCCCACCGGGCCGGCGCTTAGCCAAAGGCCAGTTCAGGACGAGGGTGCGTGGATGTCCATTGCGACCGCCGCGCGCCCCTGGTTCTGTTGGATCATCGTGTGCGACCGGGCCGCCTTCGCTTTCATCTACAACGCGATCGAGCGCGCCGGTCTCTCCACGTTCGATCGCGACAAGCTCATCGCGCGCTCATCTTCTGGCGGATGACGCCGACAATCGCGGTGAAGATGGCACCCATGACGCCGCCGCCCAGCAGCTGGCCGATCAGCGAGCCGATGTCGAGGCCGCCGCCCGCCGCCAACGCCGTGGCGCCGCCGAGTCCGGGGATCGCGAGGCTCAGCAGCTGGCCGCCGATGCCGCCGCCGATCGCACCGACGATCGTGTTGCCGGCGGCTCCGAGGCCTTTCTCCTTGAGCGCGCGACCGGCTACGTCGCCGCCGATCGCTCCCGCGATCAGCTCGATGATCAACGACAGCAGATTCATGTTTGCCCCTTCGGATGGTGGTGATGCACCGTGCTCGTGCCGATGTGTTCGCGCGCTGAAGGCCTGAAGTAAATACCGTCGGGCCTCTGCCGGAAACTGGTCTTTGGTTAAGCACGCATTGCGGTTGATGCACTGGCGCCGGGGCACGGCATCGACCCCTGGGTATCATCGATCTCCGCATCCAGGGAGGCACACATGAGCGACACCTACGTCCTTGTTCATGGCGCGTGGCATTCCGGAGCCGAGCTCGAGCCGGCGGCGGAACACATTCGCAAGCTCGGCCACACGGTCCATTGCCCAACGCTCGCGGGCAATCGTCCTGGCGATGACCGGAGCCGCATCGGCCTGATGGATGCGACCCGCTCGCTGGAAAGTTTCCTGAAGGACAAGAACCTGAGCGGCGTGCGGCTGGTTGGCCACAGCTACGGCGGCATGGTGATCTCGCAACTGATGGACATCGCACCCGAGCGCGTCACGCGGCTGGTCTACGTCAACGCCTTCGTCCCGAACCCCGGCGAATCACTCAACGACATGGTGCCGGCCATCTACGTCGGCATGTTCGACCAGATCGCGGGCGCGAACAACGGCGCGGTGGTGCTTCCGTTTCCAATCTGGCGCGAAGCCTTCATCAACGACGCCGACCTGACCCTGGCGACCTCGGCCTACGAGAAGCTGAACCCGCATCCGTACAAGACCTTCACCGACAAGGTGGTGCTGAAAGAGCCTCTCGCCGCCATGCAGGTCGGCAAGAGCTACGTCAACTGCCGGCTCGACATCGCCTTGCCGCACAGCCTGCCCTGGCATCCCCGGCTCTCGGAAAAGCTCGGCCTGTATCGCCTGATCGAGTGCGAAGGCAGCCACGAGATCTGGTTCACCGATCCCACGACGATCGCCCGGGCCATCGTCGACGCCGGGCGAGACTGACGACTGCGCGCGCACCCACGCTCTCCGACACAGCCATGCCCGTCAGCCCGAGCAGCCTGCAGGCGTTGAACGCCGCGGTCCTTTCCGACACGCTCGACAGCCTCGGGCTGATGCAGCAGGCGATGCGGCCTTTCATGCGGCCGCTCGACGACACGCTGCAGCTCATCGGCCGCGCCCGCACCGGCGTGTACATGCCGGTGTATGCGCCGCCGGCCGCGGGCGAGAATCCCTACGAGGTCGAGATCGCGCTCGTCGACGACCTCGCGCCCGGCGACGTGGTCGTGCTGGCGTGCGACGGCCCCACCGATCGCATCGCTCCCTGGGGCGAGCTGCTCTCCACCGCCGCCGCGGCGCGCGGCGCCGCCGGATGCGTGACCGACGGCCTGGTGCGCGATGTGAGGCAGATCCGCGAGATGCGCTTTCCCGTCTTCTGCGGCGGCATCGGCCCCCTCGACACCAAGGGCCGGGCGCGAATGGTCGATCGCGACGTGCCGGTGATGTGCGCCGGCGTCAGCGTGCGCCGCGGCGACCTCGTGTTCGGCGATGTCGACGGCGTGGTCGTCATCCCCCGGGAAGTGGAGCAGGACGTCCTGCGCCGTGCACTCGACAAGGTCTCGGGCGAGAACCAGTCGCGCGATGCGCTGCAGCGCGGCGAAAAGCTGGCCGACGTGTTCCGCCGGCTGGGCATCCTGTAGCCGGCTTGATCGTGACCTTTCTCTTTCCGAAGTGGCCGAGGGTCAGTACGGTGGATTGACGACGATGTACTGCGACCCTTGCGGCTGGTACCAGGTGCCGCCGCACTGCTGGTAGACCATGCCGCCGTAACTCACCGGCGCGCAATTCGGCGGCACGGTGCGCACCATCGAGCCGATGACGGCCACGGTCGCGGTGACAACCGCGGCCGTCGCGATCGGGTGGTAGTCGTTGTCCCAGCCGTTGTTGCAGCAGCCGCCGTTGCCTTCGACGTTGACGTTGACGTTCTTGTTGACGTTGACGTTGTTGTTGACGTTCTTGTTGTTGACGTTGACGTTGTTGGCGCTGGTGTTGCGCACGTCATTCGTGCGCTTGTCGGCATTGGCGTTGCTGGCCTGCGCGTTCCGTTCGGGCGCAGCGGCGGCGCGATTGCCGCCGCCGCCACCACCACCGGCAGCTGCGCGATTTCCGCCGCCACCACCACCGCCGCCACCGCCTGCGCGCGCAGCCTCGGCCAACGGAGCCACGGTGAAGGCGGCCAGCGCCACCAGGGCCAGCGCGGCCAGGAACAGCTTGCTCGAGGACTTCTTCATGGCGGTGCTCCTTTACTGCGTCTTGCGCGGCACGATCTCGATGGCCTTCGCGCCCTGGGGCGGCTTGAAGGTGAACGCCGAGCTCGCCAGGGCCGGCTTCAGGTCCCAGGCGATGAGGCTCACCGACTGCGGCCGGGCCTCGTCGCCGCGGTTCGTGATGACCAGCTTGCGGGGCAGCGGCTTGCTGCCCACGGTGATCCAGATCTGCCAGTCGAAATTGCCCTGGCGCAGGGCATAGTGGTCGCACAGGTCGTCGCCGACGAAGTCCTGGCCGGCGTTCATGGCCGACTCGACCTTGTCCAGCGGTGCCGCCGGCGTGCCCAGGACGAACAGGTCGGCCAGCGGCAGCTCGACGCCGTACTTGGCCTGCAGCGCGTCGGCGAGGTCGCCGAGCGAGCCTGTGAACGGCACCGTGGCGTAGTACTTCTGCGCCGGCGTGTAGAGCGTCGCCTGTTTCCCATCGTAGAACAGCTCGCGCTGCGAGCGGGCGCTGGACATCTTCACGCGCAGGCGGTTCGGCCGCTGCACGTCCAAGGTCGCACTGGCCATGTGCTGCAGCTTCTGCCCGTCGGTCAGCACGCGTTCGCCGGTCAGCTCGTTGGTCACGCGGAAGCGCTGCAGCGACTGCAGGTGCGCGCCCAGGTCTTTCAGCGCCTGGATCGTCGCCGGATCGACGGTGGCCGTGGTCGGCGCGGCGGTCTGCGCCGACGCGCCGGGCGCGGCCCAGGCCAGCGCCAGCGCAAGCAGGCAGGGGGACAGGATCTTGTGATGCATGTGCTTCTCCCGGTTCAGCCCTGGTCGGTCGCCGTGCGGCTATCGCCATTCCTGTTTACAGGGCTTCGAAGGTGGTGGCGAAAAAGAGCAGAACGCCGACGGCAGACATCAGCAGCGCGATCGCGAAAGACGGCCGCCACAGCGGATGGTCGCGGTGGCTGAGCCCGATGGGTGCGCTCCTGGGCCAGATCGGCGGTGATCTGCAAGGCACTTCCCTTCGGCGACCGACGCCGCGCCGATCCCGCCCGCAGGGCAGGCGCATTGGGCGCGGTCAGGTCGCCCGGGGCGGGGGAAGTGCCTGGGGACATCACGAAACCATAGTCCGCGCCCGCAGGGCGCGCAACTGGTCTTTGGTGCAGGTCGTTCGCGGTGCCCGCTTCGGGCGCAACGACGCGCGCGTCACGGCTCGGCCGAGGCGTTCCTCGCGTGTGCCAACCCAGAGCGTTCCGGTCACGGCGACATCCTGACGTCGGTCCGGGCGATCAAGGCTGGCGCTGCCGACTATCTCACCAAGCCGGTCAGCTCCCAGGAGCGAAGCGCCGTTCCTCGTCGCTCCGGTCGCCGACGCGAGAACTTGTTGTGGGAGCCAACTGCTTGAACGAATACCTACTTGGCAATAGATACGCGAGACGTCGCATCCAAGGAAGGGCCCACAGCGAGGGAAGAAGGCGCTACCGATTTCGCGTCGGCGTGCGTTTGGTCTTGAGTTCCCCAAGGACGACCGGTGAATGCCGAGTCAATCGGCTGCGGGGCGAGTGCCTTGGCATGCGGTCCGGCTGAAAGCTGCAGCGCTCGCTGGTCCGAGAGCGGTCCGAATACGCACAAGGCCGCAGAGACTGCGGCCAGAGCGGCCGTGGCACCAG
>Ga0207701_10005544_pt1 | contig 12685 bp, 9 predicted proteins | sample KBSSwiSSwithPhiX_FD_184294 | JGI IMG/M metagenome (GOLD analysis project Ga0207701, IMG submission 184294) | Switchgrass rhizosphere bulk soil microbial communities from Kellogg Biological Station, Michigan, USA, with PhiX - S5 (SPAdes) (version 2) | ecosystem: Environmental > Terrestrial > Soil...
AATCTGGAACCGACGGGCGCGGACGGGATCGGGCTTTTTCGCACCGAGTTCCAGTTCCTAATCTCGGCGACCCTGCCCGGGCGCGAGCGGCAGCATCGGCTCTATTCGAAGGTCCTCGCGGCGGCTGGCGACAAGCCGGTCGTGTTCCGGACGGTCGACATCGGCGGCGACAAGGCTCTGCCCTATCTCACCGACATTCGCGACGAGGCCGAAAATCCGTCGATGGGCTGGCGGGCGTTGCGCCTGTCTCTGGAGCGCTCGGCACTGATGAAGGCGCAGGCCCGGGCCCTTGTCGAAGCTTCCGGCGGGAAGGTCCTGCGGGTCATGTTTCCGATGATTTCGGAGCCTTGGGAGTTCGACGAGGCCCGCGCCTTGTTCGAGGAACAGATCGATTGGGCCCGCAAGAGCCACCGCAAGCTCCCGAGCCGCGTCGAGTTCGGCGCAATGCTGGAAGTGCCTGCGCTTGCGGAGGTGCTCGACCTGCTCCTGCCCAAGATCGATTTCCTGTCCATAGGAACGAACGACCTGACCCAGTTCCTCTTCGCGGCCGACCGCGCCGACCCGCGGCTGGCGGAACGCTACGACTGGCTCAGCCCTGCCATCCTCCGCTTCCTCAGGCGGGTCAGTCGGGAGGCTCGCGATGCCGGCGTGCCGGTTCGAGTGTGCGGCGAGATGGGCGGTCGCCCGCTCGAAGCCATGGCCCTGATCGGCCTTGGGATCGAGCAATTCTCGATCACTCCCGCCGCGATAGGACCCATCAAGGCGATGGTCCTTTCACTCGATGCCGGCCGTATACGAACCCGGGTCGAGCAACTGCTCGACAAGCCTCCCGCGAACATGCGCAAGGCGCTTTCCGATTGGGCCCGGCGGCACAAAGTTGCGACGGGTTAAACGGCGACCGAACAGCGGTTGACACGCCCCGCTACGGCTTCGACAAGCGGTTAGAATTTTGGGTTGGAGCGGATGGCCGAAGACGACGACGAAATCATCCAGACTTCATCGGTCGGAGAGCGGCTGAAGGTTGCGCGCGAGCAAAAGAAGCTCTCCCTCGAGGACATTGCCGACCAGACCCGCATTCCGCTGCGTCACCTCCAGAATCTTGAGGCGGGAGACTGGTCGAACCTCCCCGCTGCGACCTACACCATCGGTTTCGCGAAGAGCTATGCGAGCGCGGTCGGGCTCGACCGGACGGAGATCGGGGACGACCTCCGCGCCGAGATGGGCGGACAGCGCTTCGAGTCCGGTGGCAATGCCGAGGTTTTCGAGCCCGCGGATCCAGCGCGGACAATGCCGCGCTGGCTGGTGCTCTCCGCTATCGGCGCGATTGCCCTGCTGGTTGTCATCATGACCTGGCTCAATAACCGTTCGCTGGAGCCCGATGCGGCTCAGGAGCCTTCAACTGAGGTCGCTGCGACGGCGCCCGCGCAGAATGCGCCGCCGGCCGCCCAGCCGGCTCCGCAGCCTGCACCGCCCGCGAGCGGTCCCGTCGTGCTGACGGCAACCGAGCCGGCTTGGATCCAGGTCACCGATGGCGGGCGCACCTTGTTCTCCGGCGAGCTGGCCGCGGGGCAGACCTTTACGGTTCCGCAGGATGCGACCGCGCCCTTGCTCAAGGCCGGCAAACCTGAGGCTCTGCGCGTGACGGTCGGCTCGGCGACGGCGCCGCCGGTTGGGCAGCCGGGCCGCGTCGCGTCCAACGTCAGCCTTGCTCCGGCGGACTTGATGCGCGGCGGAACGGCAGCTTCGCCCCCAGCCCCCAGCGCGCCACCGGGCATTCAGAACACAGCCGGCTGAAATTTCACTGCGCGCTTGGCTTAGACACCTGTTCCGAATAGGTTTTCCCGCCGGGAGGGAAAGATGAAGACCGCCATTTTCACAACAGCCGCAGCCACCCTATTGGCCGCTACCGCGACATCCGCTCTTGCACAGGCACAGCCGCAATTTTCGCAAATGCAGGTCCAGCCTGCTGCCACGCAGGCTTCCGTGATCAACCTCGACAATCGCATCGTCGCGCTCGAGCGTCAGCTCGCGGACCTGCTGCGCGCCGAGGAAGAGAATGCGCGCAAGATCGGCCAGCTGGAATCGACTCTGCAGCAGGAGCGTGACGCCAGCGCGTCGCGCATTGCAGCACTCGAAGCGAGGCTTGCTTCGGCGGCTTCCGTGGAAATCGCGGCAGCGCAGCCGGCCGAAAAGCCGAAGGCGGCGGTGGCCAGCATCTCCAAGCCCAAGGCCATCCCGGCCGTCGTATCTTCGGACGGCGAGGCCGATCCTGCCGAAGAGGCTTATGATGCCGGCTATCAGCTGTGGAAGGCGGGCAAGTATGACGCAGCGATCGGCGCCCTTCGCGCCTTCAGCTCCGCTTACCCGAACCACCGCCGGACGAGCTGGGCGAACAATCTCGCCGGGCGTGCGATGCTCGACAAGGGTGAGCCTCGGGCGGCGGCCGAAGCGCTGCTGGCCAACTATCGCGCCAACCCCAAGGGCGAACGCGCGGCGGACAGCCTCTACTATCTTGGCCAGTCGCTGATGAAGCTGGATCAGTCGAGCCAGGCGTGCAAGGCCTATGGAGAGCTTGAAGCGGTCTATGGCTCGACCATGCGGGTCGACCTGAAAAAGCTTCTCTCCGAGGCAAAGTCGCAAGCCAAGTGCCGCGCATGAGCGTAGGGGATCGCACATGGTCCCCGACAGCGCTCTCGTCGAACGCTTCAGAACCGATCTCGACGTACTGATCGAATCCGGGGAGCGCCTCGGCATTGCCGTTTCCGGCGGGCCCGACAGCCTCGCACTCCTTCTGCTTGCCGCCGCCGTTCGTCCGGGCGAGATCGAAGCAGCGACTGTGGATCACGGCCTTCGTGCCGGAAGCCGCGAGGAGGCCGAAACGGTCGCGGGGATTTGCGAGCGGCTCGGTGTGCCGCACGCCATCCTGGCAATCGAATGGGACCTCCCTCCGACCAGCGCAATCCAGGAGCAGGCGCGCGCAGTCCGCTACGGGGCGCTGGCGCAATGGGCCGAGGAGGCGCAGCTCGCAGCCCTCGTCACGGCGCATCATCTCGACGATCAAGCCGAGACGCTGATGATGCGCCTGAATCGCGGATCGGGTGTGCGCGGGCTTGCGGGGATGCGGCGGCGGAACGGAGTACCGGGCGACAAGACCCTCCCCCTGTTGCGGCCGCTTCTCGGCTGGCGGCGAAGCGAGCTGGAGCGGATTTGCACCGACGGCCGCGTTTCGCCGGCGGCGGACCCGAGCAATCTCGACGAGCGTCACGAACGCGTCCGGATCCGCAAAGCGCTTCACGATGCCGAATGGATAGATCCGCAAGCCCTGGCGAAGAGCGCTGCGAACATCGCGGCCGCGGATGAAGCGCTGGAATGGGCCACGGACAGGGAATGGTCGGAATCGGTGGAAGCCGCCGAGGGGCGGATCGTCTATCGTGCCTCGACAGCGCCGATCGAAATCATGCGCAGGGTGATTGCCCGCGTGATTGCCGATCTCGGGACCGAAGGTGAGTCCGGCGAGCTCCGCGGACGCGAACTCGACCGGCTTCTCGCCGATCTGCAGCAGTGCAATACAACGACGCTGCGCGGCGTACTGTGCACCGGAGGGCTCGACTGGACGTTCACGACCGCACCGCCGCGATCAAGCTGAGCTGAATCGTCGGCGTGGCCCGTGCCGCGCGTCCATTGTAATAATCAGGCACGATGGGTGGGCTCGGATACCTTTCTGTCTTGTCGGGACTTGTCGTCGCTATCGTCTCGGCGCGGATTGCCGTCAGCACCGTATCGATCGCCCGCGACATAAGCGCTAGCGGGCAGCATCACCGGGGGCATATTCACGCTGCACGGCTCACTTTGCTGCTGGTCGTGCTGCTCCTGATCGATACCGCTGCGAACTGGGCTTTCGTCGCGACTGCCGGCTGGCAGCGAAGCGGGCTTTGGCCCGTGGTGGCGCTGCCTCTGCTGGGCGGCCTCTACTTCTATGCGGCGACCCTTGCCCTGCCCACCGGGCTCGACACGTGCACGCAGCTCAACGGATGGTTCTGGATCACCCGCAGACCCGTTCTCATAGCGCTTCTGATTGCGGACATGATCTGGTTCAGTCTTTCGGAACTGGCGACGCAGCCCACCGAGATAATGCTGGCTATCGCCGGTGCGGCGCTCAACATCGCAGCCATGATCGTGGCCGGGACATCCGGCAGGCGCCGCCATGCAGCAGCGGCGATGATCGTGCTTATCGCAGAGCGGGCAGCACTCGCTGCCGTGTCCCTGCTGGCCTGACAAGCTGTCCAACATCGGGCCTAAGCGACATCCTGTTTTTGCTCGAACGCTTAGCAAAGGTTAATAGAACGTATACGGTGGTGCTGATTCGGGCGGCACGGTGAGGGGGTAAGGGCCTCCGCTCGCCTGCAATTCCCGGTCGCGAAATGGGGGAAGTTGGTTGCCCGACGTGGATGTCTTTCTCTCGTACAGCAGCTCGGACCGCGAGGCGGCGCGCCGCTTTGCGGACGGACTCGCCGGCGAAGGATTGACCGTCTGGTGGGACGCGGCCCTTCGCGCCGGTGAGACGTTCGACGAAGTCATCGAGAACGCGCTGAAAGCCGCCAAGAGCGTCATCGTGCTTTGGTCGCCGCGCTCGGTCACGTCCCGCTGGGTCCGGGCGGAAGCCACGCTCGCCGACCGCCGCAACAAGCTCGTTCCCGTCATCATTGAACAGTGCGATCGCCCGATCATCTTCGAGCTGACGCACACGACCGACCTTTCGAATTGGGACGGCGCCATCAGTGATCCCGCCTGGCGGAACATGATCAAGGATGTGCATCAGCTCGTTGACCGCGCTTCCGCGGCCGCTGTTCCGAAGCCTGCCCCGGCGGAGAAGCCCCCGGTGCGGAATGGGCACTTCGAGCGGCACGATCACGAAGCGAAGGATCGGGCGCCGCCGCGAAAGCTGAACAATCTCATCTTCACGCGGGTCGGAAGCGCTGACGCCCGAAACAGGTCGAACGGGCACGGCAGCGACGTGGACACGGACGAGAGCACGCGCTTTTACACAAGTTCCAGCGGGTACGGCATAGACCAGTTCCATTGTTTGGAGCTCACGATCGGCGAACGTGTCGAGAAGCGCTTCGTGGTCAGCCCGACGGGCCTTAGGATCGGCCGGGCGGCGCCTGCGGACGTAATTCTGGCGGACTCGCGCGTGTCGCGCGCGCACTGCTTGGTCGAACTGATGGACGATGAGCTTCGAGTGTCGGACCTCAGCTCAACCAACGGCACATTCGTCGATGGCGAACGGATTGCAGGGTCGGGCGCGCTTCCGGTCGGTTCGGTGCTGAAGGTCGGCAACGTCTCCTTCAAGCACCAGATTCGGACGAGCGCCGACGTCTAGCGGCCGCGCACCCTTGCCTCGAGCAGCCCGCGCATGAACCGGCTCGAATCCCTCGCGCCCAATTCCTCCGACGCGGCCGAGGTCTGCTTCGCTTCCTTCAGGGAACTGGTCGGGCAGCACCCACCTCGTCCGCGGCTCGCACTGAACATTGGGATCACCGGCCATCGCGCTGCTCTTCTTCCCGAAGGCGGATCAGAAGTCCTGCGGCCGGTAGTGGATGAAGTGTTCGGCAGGCTCCAGGAAGCCGTCCAACGCCTGCACCTGGACCCCGAGAGCCTGTTCGACGCGGCTAGCCCGATCATCCGGCTTCATACGCCGCTCGCCACCGGCGCCGACCAGCTCGCCGCGGAAAGCGCTCTTGCCCACGGCTTTCACGTCCGGGCGCTTCTGCCTTTCGCACCCGACGTTTACCGGAATGATTTCGAGGAAGGACGCGAGCGAGAAGAGTTCGACGATCAGCTGGATGCCGCTGCGGAGTTCTTCGCCCTTCCGTGTGAACGTTCGGATGGCGACGGAGCCTATGTCCAAGTTGGCAAGGCGGTCATCGCCGCCGCCGACATCATGGTCGCGATCTGGGACGGACAGGCCGGCAACGGACCGGGCGGCACCGCCCATGTCGTTGAGCTTGCTTTGGACGCGGGTGTTCCCGTCATTCATATTCAGATCGACCTTGAGACCGGAAGCGTAGCCAACGCGCGGCTGCTCGGCGGGCTCGATGTGATCGAGCTCGCGTCAGAACCGCTCGATAAAGCGGAGTGCTACTCCGACGTTGTGCGCAAGACGCTCGCTCCGCACTCGGAATTTGAGCGCAGGCAGATCCATCAATTTTATGGCGAGCGCCAGAAGCTCAGCAATTGGCGGCTGGAATATTCCCTCCTTCTGGCCCTGCTTCGGGTGAAATCGCTGCCGCGGCGGCCCTGGCGGCAAAGCTCGATCGCCGACGATATCCGGCACGACTGGGAAGGGGTTCCGGCATCCGATCCACCCGGAGCCCGCGAGCCGCTTGCCCGCGCCTATGGGTGGGCGAATTTCCTTGGAATCCGCTATTCGCAGCTATTCCGCAGCGGCCATGTGACGAACTATTTCCTGTCGACCCTGGCCGTGATCCTGGCGCTGCTCGGCCTGCTCATGCCCAAGGTGAAAGTCCTGCTCGTCCTCGCGGAGCTGATGACGATCGGCCTTTTGTACTTCAACACGCAGTCGGGCCGGAACGGCGAATGGCATCGCCGATGGCTTCAGTACCGGCATCTCGCGGAATCCCTGCGGCCTCTGATTTACCTCAAGCGTACCGGCATCATCAGCACGCCGTTCAGGACGGATGTCATCCGCGGACCGATGGGCCGGGAGACGGGCGCGGACTGGACGCACTGGTATGCCGCCGCGATCTGGCGCCAGATGGACAGCCCACGGGGTATCCTGGATCATGCCGCAATCCGCGAGCTGTCCGAAGCGGTGATCCGCGAGCAGATCACCCCGCAGGCCAATTACCACCACACCAACGCCAAACGCATGCACAAGCTCGACCACCGCCTGCATGAGATCGGCAATTTCCTGATGGGCGGCGTAATTGCCTCCTGTTTCCTCTACGTCGTGGGTTACTTCGTGCTGCACGAGTTGGTGGTCGGGATGACCAACATCTTCGTCGTTCTGACTGCGGGACTACCGGCGATCGGCGCAGCGATTTTCGGTCTGCGCGGCCATGGCGAGCATTTGCTGACCGCGAGCCGATCCAGTCAGACCGCGCTCAGCCTCGAAAAGAATGCGGCAAGGCTGCGCAAGACGACCAGGCTGGAACCGGTCGCGAACGAGCTGCAGAGCACCGCAGCCATCATGCTTGCGGACCTGAATGAGTGGACGCTCGCCTATCGCGAGCGGTCCCTGGAAGTCCCCGCCTAGTTAGCCTTGTTCGACTGGTTCAGCAGGAATTGCACGTAGGCCCGCGTCTGCTTGGCCTGGCCGATGAGCTTGTCCGCCTCTCGGTCGGACCCTATGCCGCGAGCCGACGCTTTGATCGTCGCGAGATTGTCGTCGTATGTCTTCGCAAGCTTCGCATTCGCCTTCACCTGGCTGTCCGAACTTCCCTTGCCCATCCGGATGACCTGCTTTGCCATGCTCCGTCCGTCGGCCACGATCGAATCGATCTGACCGATCTTCGAGGGTGACAAAGTCGTGGCGGAGGAAGCAGCTTCGGCGGCGACGGTGGCCGCCTGGCGGGTAGCGGTCCGCGCCGTAGCAACCGCGGCGGGCGCAATGGTCGTCGGCTTTACCACCTCGGTTTTCAGCGGAGCCGCCGCCATAGCCGTTTCCGCCTTGTTGTAGGCAAGGACCGATGCTGCGGTGAAATTCTGTGACTGGGAGAGCGCCATCCGCGCATAATCGATTGCCTGACCGGGTGAGCTGGCTTTCGACACCGCGTCTGCTGCGAAACGAAGCTGGTCCAGTGCGGTGCGAAGATCTCCCGCTACCTGCTGGCGATCCTGCGGCTGGCTGGCTGCAGCGTTCCTGGTCGGATCCGCCCACGGGATTGCCGCCGACAGCCGCTTGGCCTTGCTCTCCACGTCGCGCAGAAGGCCGGCGGTGAACTCCGCGGTAGCGCGCGTCGCCAGCTGCCGCATTTCGCTATCGCGCTGCCGGACGGCAGCGGCTTGGGCCGGGTCGGCCGAGATGGCCTGAAGACTTTGATATTGCTGAGCCAGCTGGTCGCTCGCTTGCGATAGGCCCGTCACTGTTTCAAGCGGAGCTCCGGCCTTGGTTGCGTCGTCTGCAAGCGTTTTCGTCGCGGCCGCCAGCATCGATAGGCTGCTCGCCGAAGCATTGCCCGCTGACGCAGTCACTTGCTCGGGAAGGGCATCGGTCGACTTGCCGCCGCCACCCAGCAGCGCCCATCCGCCAACAACTGCAGCCAGCGCAGCAGCCGCACCGCCGATCAGCATCGGCGAAGGCTTCTTTTTTGCGCCCTCCGGCTTTGCCGCGGCATCGGCGCCATAATGCGGCCTGCGGATGAGATGCTCTTCGGTCGTCTTCTTGTGCGGACCCGTCTTTCCCCGCTGCTTGTGAAGGAGCGCCGCCGATTCGGGATCCGCCGCCTTCTTCTTCGCGCCGGTTTGCTGCCCGGCTCCCTTGAACGAAACCGCGCTCGGGTCTGCTGGAACCTTTGTTTCCACCGGCTCGCTCTCGCCGAAGCCCGTCACCGGCGCGACCGGCACGATCTCCTCGTTCGCAAGCTCGTGCGTGAAGACGCGCGTGGCGTCCCCATCCTCCTCGGCGACCGCCGCCGATTGCTTCGACTTTCGGGCCGGTGTGCCGAACATTTCCAGCCACTCGGAGATGGACTGCGGCCTTTCCTGCGGCCGGATGGTCATGGCCGCGTCGATCGCGGCCAGGAATTTCTTGGTGTAGCCGGGCCACTTGCCGGCCGACAAAGACTCGCCGAGTCCCGCATGCATCCGCTCCAGAACCTCCGGCGGCTTCTGGCCTGTCACGCACTCGTAAAGCACGACTCCGAGCGCGTAGATGTCGGTCCACGGCCCCTGCGGATAGGTCTTCACATATTGTTCGAGAGCCGCGTACGGCGGTGTGTGGAAGGTGACCTTCGTGCTGGTTGCCTCGGCTGCTTCGAAGCGGGCCGAACCGAAGTCGATCAGGACGGGACGTCCGTCATCTGTGATGAGGATGTTCGGTGGCTTGATGTCCCGATGCAGCACACCGACGCGATGCGCCCGGGCAAGACCTTCGGCGACCGGACGGATGATGTTCCATAGGCTGCGTTCGTTGAACTTGACCCCTTCTTTCAACATCTTCGACAAGGCGACGCCGTCTTCGAAATCCATGACCATGTAGGCGGTGCCGTGGATCTCGAAGAGGCTGCGGACGCTGACGATGTTAGGATGCCGAGTGGGCGTGGACAGGTTCCAGAGGAGTTTCGCCTCTTCCACGAACTTCTTGAGACCCAGCGCGTGGACTTCCTCCGCGTCGGAATCGATCGGGACGACCGTGTCGTCTTCCTCCCGTTCGCTGATCGAGCTCGGGAAATATTCTTTGATCGCAACCAGCTCGTCGAAGTAAATACCGCGGCCCTTGTAGACAATTCCGAACCCGCCGACGCCGAGGACTTCCTCCAGGCGCCACTCGCGAAGCACCGTTCCTGCGGGCAAGGCCTTGTTGCTATAGGGCTTGTTCATCAGCGACCCCGCGGCGCAAACATGCGCAAAACGAAATCGCATGAACGAAAATTAATTGCTAGTGTGACCGTGCTTCAACACGGGGAGGGCTGCTTTGGGCTTCGACTGCGCTAGCCGAACCCACCCGGGCCTGAAACGGAAGGTCAACGAGGATTCGATCCTCGTTCGCACCGACCGCGGTTTTTGGGCGGTCGCCGATGGAATGGGCGGGCACGAAGCCGGCGACGTCGCAAGCGCGAAGGTGGTCGAGGCACTGTCGCTCGTTCCGCCCCACTCCGCGATGGAATCCTTTGTCGAGGATTCCATCTCCGCTCTACAGACGGCGAATACGGACCTGATCAGGCTCGCCCGATCCACGCAGCGGCCGCGGACGATCGGCACGACCATCGTCGGGCTGGTTGTCGCTCAAGACAGGTTCGGCTGCTTCTGGGCCGGCGACAGCCGCGCCTATCGCATCCGCGACGGAGAGATTGCGCAGCTGACCCGCGATCACAGCCTGGTCCAGGGGCTGGTCGACGCCGGAATGCTGGATCCGGCGGAAGCAGAAGATCATCCGAACGCCAACGTCGTCACCCGAGCAGTTGGGGCGTCGGAAACCCTGGAGGTCGACACCAGCACCGGCGACGCCCGCGCAGGCGACATCTTTCTTCTGGCAAGCGACGGGCTGACGAGAGTCGTGACGGAGGATGAAATCTATTCGGAGCTTTCTGCGCCGATCGAGGCAGCGGCGGACAACTTGCTGCAGACGGTGCTGTCGCGCGGGGCTCCGGACAATGTCTCCTTGATTCTCGTCCGGTTAAGCTGAGATTCCGACCGACTCGGGAGCAGACATGATCCAGCGTCCTTGTCCGGGAGTGCGAAGATGATCTTCATGGGCGGTTCCAGCGGTTGTTCCTGGCGTTCCGACGGACGCGGCGGGTTCAACGGCGACGGTTGCGACGTTCACGGCCACATGTGGCGATCCGACGGAAGCGGCGGCTTCAACGGCTTCGGGCTCGGCATCGGTCGCGAGGTTTGGCGGGCTGACGGCCAAGGCGGCTGGGTCGCCACGGGCGGAGAAATTGACGGAGAGGCCTGGCATGCCGACGGAAACGGCGGCTTCAACGGCTACGGGCCAAGGATCAACGGCCAACGCTGGTGCTCGGACGGAAACGGCGGGTGGTACGGAGTCGGCGGCGACATCGAGGGCCTGCACTGGCGTGCCGACGGAAACGGCGGCTGGGACATTTCCTAGAGGTCGAGCCAGCTGACCCTCCGTCCTGATTCAGGTCATGGCGGGGCCTGCGGGACGCCGCCAAAAGCCTGTGATATCATTGTCATTAAGGTACGAGCGCCTATCTTGCGTTCGAACATTGGCCGAAGTGCCGCCAAGAGAGGCGAGATGAACGAGAAAAAGCCGTCAAATCCCTGGGCCAAGAGCCTGCTCATCTGGGTAGGCATCCTGTTCGGGCTGGTCGTCTTCGTGCAGATGATCGGCGGCGGCTCCAAGGCCGCGACCGGCGAAACTATCCCTTATTCCGAGTTCGTGCGTCAGGTGGACGAGCAGAACGTCCAATCCGTCACGACCTCCGCGACCGCGAGCGGCAACCAGGTCATTATCGGCAAGCTGGCTAACGGCCAGAATTTCCGCACGACGGCTCCCGCCGACGCGCAGGTCACCGAGCGCCTCATCCAGAAAGGCGTTCAGGTGCAGGCCAAGGAAGCCGAGCAGTCGAGCTTCTGGCTGATCCTGCTCTACCAATCGCTGCCCTTCCTCCTGATCCTGGGCATCAGCTTTTTCGTTATGCGCCAGATGCAGAAGAACGCTGGCTCCGGAGCGATGGGCTTCGGCAAGAGCCGCGCTCGTATGCTGACCGAAAAGCAGGGCCGCGTGACCTTCGCCGATGTCGCCGGCATCGACGAAGCCCGCGAAGAGCTTCAGGAGATCGTCGAGTTCCTGAAGGATCCGGGCCGCTTCGCTCGCCTCGGCGGGAAGATCCCGAAGGGTGCCCTTCTGGTGGGCTCGCCCGGCACCGGCAAGACGCTTCTCGCCCGCGCCATCGCGGGTGAGGCGGGCGTTCCCTTCTTCACCATTTCCGGTTCCGACTTCGTCGAAATGTTCGTCGGCGTCGGCGCAAGCCGCGTCCGCGACATGTTCGACCAGGCCAAGAAATCAGCACCGTGCATCGTCTTCATCGACGAGATCGACGCGGTGGGACGCCATCGCGGCGCCGGTCTTGGCAACGGCAATGACGAGCGCGAGCAGACTCTCAACCAGCTTCTGGTCGAGATGGACGGCTTCGAGGCGAACGAAGGCATCATCATCATTGCCGCTACCAACCGTCCGGACGTGCTTGATCCGGCGCTCCTGCGGCCGGGCCGCTTCGACCGCCAGGTCGTCGTTCCGCGCCCCGACATCGACGGGCGCGAGCAGATCCTCGCCGTGCACATGAAGAAGGTGCCGCTGGCGCCCGACGTCGATCCGCGGATCATTGCGCGCGGCACTCCGGGCTTCTCGGGCGCGGACCTCGCCAATCTCGTCAACGAGGCAGCGCTCCTCGCCGCTCGCAAGGGCAAGCGCCTGGTCGCCGCGCAGGAGTTCGAGGAAGCCAAGGACAAGGTGCTTATGGGCACCGAGCGCAAGTCCATGGTCATGACCGAGGATGAAAAGCGCATGACCGCCTATCACGAGGCGGGCCATGCGATTGTCGCCCTGCACGAGCCCGCTTCGGATCCGATCCACAAGGCGACGATCATTCCGCGCGGCCGCGCGCTGGGCATGGTCATGCGCCTGCCGGAGCGCGACAATTACAGCTACCACCGCGACAAGATGTACGCGAACCTCGCCGTCTCCATGGGCGGTCGCGTCGCCGAGGAACTGATCTTCGGCTACGACAAGGTGAGCTCCGGCGCATCCTCCGACATCAGCTACGCGACCAATCTTGCGCGCGACATGGTCACGCGCTGGGGCATGTCGGATGCGCTTGGTCCACTGCAGTATGCGGAAGCAGATGAGGAGGTGTTCCTCGGCTATTCGGTCAATCGGCAGAAGAACATGTCGAACGAGACGGCTCAGGCGATCGACAAGGAAATCCGCCGCATCGTCGAGCAAGGCTACGACCGCGCCAAGGGCCTGCTCGAGGAG
>Ga0207701_10005545_pt1 | contig 12684 bp, 5 predicted proteins | sample KBSSwiSSwithPhiX_FD_184294 | JGI IMG/M metagenome (GOLD analysis project Ga0207701, IMG submission 184294) | Switchgrass rhizosphere bulk soil microbial communities from Kellogg Biological Station, Michigan, USA, with PhiX - S5 (SPAdes) (version 2) | ecosystem: Environmental > Terrestrial > Soil...
CCTGGCCGAAACTCCATGAACAGGGCCGCCGCCGCTTTCTACGACCTCGACGGGACCTTGGTGCGCACCAACCTGGTGCACGCCTTCGCGTATAACGCCCGGAATCAACAGGGAGTCCTGCGGAGCGTCTCCAAGACAGTGGCGACGTTTCTCAGCGTGCCGCTGTTCATGGCCGCCGACTTTTACAACCGCCGGCTGTTCAACGACATCTTCTTCGTGCGCTACCGGGGGGAGTCCGAGGACCGGCTGCGCTACCTGGCGGATGAGCTTTTCGAGAGCACCATCCGGCCCTCGATCTTTCCGGGCGCCTACGAGCTCATCGACAAATCGCGTCAGCTGGGATTGCGTCAGGTGCTGGTGACCGGGGCCCTGGATCTCACGGTGCGTCCGCTCGCCAAGCACCTCAAGATCGACGACTATGTGACCAACCGGCTGGAGTTCGTGGATGGGTACGCGACCGGACGGTTGCTGCCGCCGGTGATGGCGGCGGCGACCAAGGCCAGCTGGATGCGCATTTACGCGGAGAAGGAGAACTTGAATCTGTCCGACTGCTATAGCTACTCCGACAGCATGAGCGACCTGCCCATGCTGTCAGTCGTCGGCCACCCGACGGCGGTCAACCCTGATCTGCGGCTGCGCAACACCGCGCTCCAGCACGACTGGCCGATTCTGGACCTGAGATGACTTTAGACAAGCCATGAGAGAGCGGGCACCCAAGACTTTGCGCGGCCCGGTGCCGCGCAACAAGGAAGACGACCAGGTCGTCTATATCGACAACGACTCGGCGCCCCGCGTGCTGTTCTCTGGCGAGGACCTGCTGCTGGAAGACCTGCCGATCGGCACCCGGGTCATCTACCCCAAGCCACCCATCGAGGGGTTGGCCAATCCGGGCGCCGCCATCCGCTACGCGCTCAACCACCCGCTGGAGGCGGAGCCGCTGTACGCGCAGCTCATGCCCGGCATGCGGGTCACCATCGCGGTCGACGACATCAGCTTGCCGCTGCCGCCCATGGCCACGCCCGACGTGCGCCAGACCATCATCGAGATCTTGCTCGAGCTGCTCGACGCCAACGGCGTCGACGACGTGCACATCATCATCGCCAACTCGCTGCATCGCAAGATGACCGAGGGCGAGATGCGGCGCATGGTGGGCAGCAAGATCCACAACGCCTTCTACCCGGATCGCTACTACTGCCACGACGTCGAGGACCCCGACGGGCTGGTGAACCTGGGCAAGACCGACCAGAACGAGCCGCTCAACATCAACCGGCGCGCGGTCGAGAGCGACCTGGTCATCTACGTCAACATCAACTTCGTGCCGATGGACGGCGGCCACAAGTCGGTCACCGTCGGGCTGGCCGACTACCAGAGCGTGCGCCCGCACCACGACCCCGAGACCATGCGCGCCAGCGGCTACATGGATCCCAAGCACTCGGCGCTGGCCACCAAGATCGAGCGCCAGGGCCAGCTGGTCGAGAAGCACATGAACGTGTTTCACATCGAGACCGCGCTCAACAACCGGATGTTCGCCGGCGCCACCGCGTTCCTGTCCAAGAACGAGGACGAGTTCACCGAGATCGACCGCATGAAGTTCGAGGCGATGAAGTGGACGCTGTCGAAGATGCCGGCGGCTGCCAAGCGCAAGCTGTTCCACGCCATCCCGGCGCAGTACCAGCTGATCGCCTGCTACGCCGGCAAGACCGAGCCGGTGCACGAGAAGATCCTGGCGCGCTGCTTCGAGCAGTACCTGGTCGACGTGCGCGGGCAGGCCGACATCCTGATCTGCGGCGTGCCGTTCATCTCGCCCTACAACATCAACTCGATCCTGAACCCGATCCTGGTGCAGACCATGGGGCTCGGGTACTTCCACAACATGTACCGGGGCAAGCCCGTGCTGAAGAAGGGCGGGGCCATGATCCTGACCCACCCCTGCTATGACGAGTTCGATCACCAGCAGCACCCGAGCTACATCGAGTTCTTCAACCGCCTCCTGCCCGAGACCCGCGACGCGATGACCCTGCACAAGAAGTACGAGCACGAGTTCGCGCACAACCCGAGCTACATCGAGATGTACCGGCGTGGCATCGCCTATCACGGCGTCCACCCCTTCATGATGTGGTACTGGGGCGAGCACGGGCGCCAGCACGTCGGCAAGGTCATCGTCGCGGGCGCGCAGAACGCGCACGTGCCGGCGATCCTGGGCTGGGATCGCGCCGAATCGTTGACCGAGGCCATCGCGATGGCGCGCAGCTTCGTCGGGCCCTCGCCCGAGATCACGATGATGCATCACCCACCGATCGTCATGGCTGACATGGAATAGCAGCCTCCGCGGGTCGGGGGCGGATGGAGCCGGGACGATTGATTCGGATGTTGAAGCTCAAGAGCTCGGGACGCGGTTCACAGTTCTCGATGGCGCGTGGCCTGGCCGAGACGCTGCAGACCGTGGTCTACGCGCGCAGCTGGCCGGCGCGCGTGCTCAACCAGGTGCCGGCGGCGACGCGCGTGCAGCTGATCGAGCACGAGCTGACGGTGTCGGGGGCGGTCGCCCCCGCGCAGCCGCTGCGGCTGGCGTTCGCCTCCGATCTGCACATCGGGCCGCTGACCCCGCCGCGCCTGCTCGATAACGCCTTTCGGCTGCTGACCGAGGCCGCGCCCGACGTGCTGGTGCTGGGCGGCGACTATGTGTTCCTGGAGGTGTCGGCGGCGATGGCGCGCGAGCTGGAGGAGCGCGTCGCGGCGGTGCCGGCGCGGACCAAGGTCGCGGTGCTGGGCAACCACGATCTGTGGACCCGCAACGAGGTCATCGAGCAGGCGCTGGAGCGCGCCGGCTGCCGCGTGCTGATCAACGACGCCGTCCGCCTGCCCCCGCCCCACGACGCCTTCGCGATCGTCGGCATCGACGAGCCGTGGACCGGTCGCGCCGACGGCGCGCGCGCCTTCGCGGCCAGCGACGCGCCGATCAAGATCGCGGTCTCTCACGCCCCCGAGGGCTTGCCCTTCGTCGAAGGCCGCGGCGCGCGGCTCTTGCTGTGTGGCCACACCCACGGCGGGCAGATCGCGCTGCCGCGCGGTCCGGTCGTGGTCCACGGTCCTCTCGGACGGCGCTGGCCCTCCGGGCTGCACCGCCTGGGCGACATGCACCTGTTCGTGTCGCGCGGGCTGGGCATCGTCGATCTCCCGCTGCGTGCCTACGCGCCGTCCGACGTGTCGTTGTTCACCTTGCGTTGACGCGCTTTTCCTGGCGCGGGATCGTCCTAGGCGCTCCCCGGGTTTCTTGGCATACTGTTGGCCCAAAGTGGAAGCTGAACCTTCAGGGACGCTTTGAAGAACGGCAACGTCGTCGGCATTGGTTGCCGGCGCGCGCGCGCCGGCTTGTCCCCGCGGCTCAGGACCGCGGCGCCGATTCTTCTCTCGGCCTTGATGGCCGTCTTCCTGCTGGCGCCCCTGGGTTGCGTCAACCGCGGCCAGCACGCGCCCGACGGCGGGGGCGGCGGCGGCGGCCTGGGCGTGGGCGGACAGGACGCGGGTCACGACATGGCGGAACCGCGCGACCTGAACGGGCCGGACACCGCCAGCACCGCCTGCGTGCTGGCCGATGCCGGCGCCGACGCCAGGAGCGGGGCCGACGGCGCTGACGGCGCGGTCTGCAGCGCGTTCATGAGCTTCGAGAATTGCGTGACTTACACGCCGGAGCTGCCGGGTCCGAGCAGCCAGCTGGCCTTCACCAATTACTCGGCGATCTCGGCGCCGACCTACTGCGGCGGCGGCGCGCTGGCCATCGACGCCAATCTGGTGGTCAGCGACGCGGACACCCTGCACTTCGGCGAGCTGCTGCTGACGATCCCGGGCGGGCCGATCGATCTCGGGGGCAAGACCCTCACCGTCCATGTCTCCGCCACCAACACCAGCAGCCCCTTGACCACCCTCTACGTCATCCCGCTGAACTCCAGCTACACCTATGCCCCGTACGTCAGGGTTTCGCCGCTGCGGACCACCTGGACCACCGCGTCGACCAGCTTCGAGCCGGGGGACATCGTCAGGGAAACCATCAAGCTCTCGATCCAGCTGCGCGGCCCCGTGGACTACGCGGGCAAGATCTACATCGACGAGATCGAGCTGACCAACACGCCGCCGTCCGACGGCGGGACCGGCGACGCGGCCGGTGACGCCGGCGACGTGCGGCCGGGCGACGCGCGCGACGGCGCTGCCGACGGGACCGGCGACACCCGCGACGGCCCGGCCGGCAACTGACCGACGGTCGCGGTGTCCCTCCCTCCAGGTTTCGATCTGGTCGAGACGTAAATTTTGCGGCGGCGCGCGCGTGGTGGTGCGTCAGTGTGTGATTGATCGGCCGCCGTGCGGCGACGCCTTTCCAGGATGATCCCGGGCCGCGGGTGGGGACTGGCCCTGAGCCTTCTGCGGGGCGCTGTGACACATTTATGGGCGAGTGAGGTCCAGAAGCGGGACTCACCGTTGTCTGTCTCGTGTCGGCGCCGCCAAATGGTGGGCGGGGAGCAGAATCGCTCGAGCGTTCAACTATGACGACAGGCCAATCGAACATCGAGAATCATCGCGACGCGCCGTTTCCGGTCGCTCTGGTCGCGCTGCTGGCCTTGGCCTTGTCGGGCGCTCTGTCCTGCGGGACGTCGGATCCCATCGTTCGCGACGACGGTAGCGCGGGCGCCAGCGGCGCTCATGACGCCTCGGTCCCCGATCGGGCGGTGAGCACGGGCGAAGGCGGGCGCTCGGGCACGGCCGACGCTGCTGCCGATCGCCTGGCGGGGATCGGCACGACCTGCGCCGCGGGGGCCGACTGCCAGAGCGGTCATTGCTTCGACGGGGTCTGCTGCGCGCAGGATTGCTCCGAGGCGTGCCATACCTGCGCGCTTCCCGGCAGCGTGGGAACCTGCATGGTGGCGGACTTCGGCACCGACCCGCACAACGACTGCGCCGATCAGGGCGTGGCGACCTGCGGGACCGACGGTTTCTGCGACGGCAGCGGCGGGTGCCGCCGGTATGCGACCGGCGCGGTATGCAAGCAGCCCTCGTGCAGTGGGTCGACCCTGACCCTGGCTTTTCGCTGCGCCGCGGGCGCCTGCGCGCCGGCTTCGGGACAGCCCTGCGATCCCTACGTCTGTGGCGTCGGCTCGACCAGCTGTCCGACCACCTGCACCCGCGACCAGGATTGCCAGCCACCCAACACCTGCAACAACGGCAGCTGCGGCAAGCGACCGCTCGGCGGCTCATGCGCGGTCGACGACGATTGCAACTCGATGAAGTGCCAGCAGAAGGTGTGCTGCAGCTCGCTGTGCACCGGCACCTGCCAGTCGTGCGCGTTGCCGGGTAGCGAGGGCACCTGCACCATGGTCCCCGACCGCGAGGACCCGCTGAACCAGTGCAACGACACCGGCGCCGCCAGCTGCGGCACCGAAGGCAGCTGCGACGGCGCCGGCGCGTGCCGCCTGTACGCGCGCGGGACCACCTGCCGCGCGGCGGCCGGCGTGTGCGACGTCGCCGAGACCTGCGCGGGCGGCGGCGCGCCCTGTCCCTCGGACACCTTCGCGGTCGGCACCCTGTGCCGGGCCGCGACCGGGGTCTGCGATCAGCCCGAGAGCTGCAGCGGCGCCGGCGCGGCCTGCCCACCCGACGCGCTGGTGCCGGCCGGAACGGTTTGCCGCCCGCTCACCGATCTGTGCGACGCGGCCGAGACCTGCAGCGGTACCAGCGCTGCCTGCCCCCCCAACGGGTTCGCGCCGGCCAACACCGTATGCCGGGCGTCGAGCGGGGTGTGTGACCTGGCCGAGAGCTGCACCGGTGCTGGCGCCGCCTGCCCGGCCGATCGTTTCGCCGCCGCCAGCGTGGTTTGCCGGGCGACGGCGGGTGGCTGCGACGCGCCCGAGAGCTGCACCGGCAGCGGCGCGGCCTGCCCGCCCGACAGTTTCCTGACCGCCGGGACGGTGTGCCGCGCGGCCAGCGGGGCGTGCGACGCTGCCGAGAGCTGCGGCGGGACCAGCGCCGCCTGTCCCGCCGACGGCTTCCTGCCCGCCAGCAGCGTCTGTCGCCCGGCCGCGGGTAGCTGCGACGTGGCCGAGAATTGCAGCGGGGGTGGCCCCGCGTGTCCGGCAGACGCGTTGTTACCGGCCAGCACGCTGTGCCGTCCGGCGGCCGGCGTGTGCGACGTGAGCGAGTCCTGCACCGGCGGCGCCGCCGCCTGCCCGCCCGATGGCTTCGTGGCCCCCGGGACGACCTGCCGCGGGGTGGCCGGGATCTGCGACGTCGCCGAGGCGTGCACCGGTAACGGGGCGGCCTGTCCGCCCGATGGGTTCGTGGCCGTGGGGACGGTCTGCCGGGCCGCCTCGGATCTGTGTGACGCCGTCGAGTCCTGCACCGGCGGCGCGGCGGCCTGCCCGCCCGACGCGCTATCGCCGCCCGGGACGGTCTGTCGGGCCGAGGCCGGCCTGTGCGACGTCGCCGAGACCTGCTCGGGCGCGGTGGCGGCCTGCCCGTCTGACGGATTCGTCGCGGCCGGCGTCACCTGCCGCGCTGTTGCCGGCGCCTGCGACGTGGCCGAGAGCTGCCCCGGCAACGGTCCGGCCTGTCCGGGCGATGGCGTGGTCGCCGCAGGCCTGTCCTGCCGCCCGTCGGTCGGTGGCTGCGACCTGGGCGAGGTGTGCGACGGGCTGGCCACTGCGTGCCCGATCGACGTCAGCGCGCCGCCGCCGGATGCGCCCACCAACCTCGCGGCCACACGGGGCAACGGCCAGGCGACCCTGACCTGGACCGCGGTCCCGGGTGCCACCAGCTACAACATCAAGCGCAGCACCACGTCGGGTGGGCCGTACACCACGGTCGGCACCAGCGTGGCGGCCACCTTCACCAACCTGGGGCTCACCAACGGCACCAGCTACTTCTTCGTGGTGTCGGCGACGTCGCAATCCGGCGGCTGCGAGTCGGCGAGCTCGGCGCAGGTCGGCGTGATCCCCAGCGTCTGCCCGGGCGTCTACTGCGACGACTTCGAGGCCGACGTGGTCAACACCATGGCCAACGGCTGGACCCGCGTGGGCGGCAGCGCTGGTGACTGGTCGGTGGTCTCCGACGGCAGCAAGTTCTTCGCCCAGAACGGCGCGGTCAGCTCGACCCTGCGCGCCTGCTTCAGCAGCGGGGCGCCGGGCGCGCCCTGGACCGGCGCGATCAGCATGTCCGCCGACGTCAAGATCACCGCGCTCGGTCTCAGCGGGCAGGCGGCGATGGTGTGCCCGCGCTTCATCGATCTCAGCAACTACTACTGCCTGGCGCTGGGGCCGACCGGCATCCAGATCCAGACCCGGGTCAACGGAGGCGCCACCAACAGCGCGATCTTCGGGCAAACCATCACCACCGGCTCGATCCACCAGGTCAAGCTGAGCCTCAGCAGCGCCGGCGTGCTCAGCGTGACTCTGGACAGCTCGGTGCGCGGCACCCTGACCCCCGCCGCCCTGAGCAACGGCTTCGCCGCCGTCGCCACCCAGAGCATCGAAGCCGAGTTCGACAACGTCGTGGTTTCGCAGCCCTAGGTCCAATTCCGTTCGGGATAGTGAACGCCAAGACGCCTAAGACGCCAAGTCCGGACCCAATAATCCGGATCTCTCCGATCCTGCCTCTGCTTCTCTGATCCTCGCCAACTTTCTGCGTCGGGCGGCGGTCGGAAAATGAACAGGCGGACCACAAGATCAGAGGCGTGTTTAGGGGTCCGGACTTGGCGTCCTAGGCGTCTTGGCGTTTTCCTTATCCGAAAAGCACTACGTCCTAGGGCCCCTTAGCTGAACGGCATTGGCCCTAGGTCACCCACCCAGGCTGGGGCACCGGCCGCCACGACGCGCCGCGGGGGGGCGCTGGCCCTTCCGGCGCGGGGCCTTGGCAATTTTGGGCCCGGTACGTTATCTAAGACGCTCTCCGCATGCCCAAATCAGCTTCCCGGGCGCTACCCCCCGCGCCGCCCGCGCCACCTCTGTCCGCCACCGAGATCCTGCGCGGCCGGCACCTGTTCATCCTCGGCAGCACCGGCTTCGTGGGCAAGGTGCTGCTCAGCATGGTGCTCGACCGCTTCCCCGACATCGGCCGCGCCTACGTGATGGTGCGCCGCGGGTCGGGCACCGACAGCGAGTCGCGCTTCTGGCAGAGCGTGGTGACCTCGCCCGCCTTCGACCCGCTGCGCGCCCGGCACGGCGGCCAGGCTGCCCTGGCCGAGTTCCTGCGCGAGAAGGTCCGGGTGGTCGACGGCGACATCACCGAGAAGAACCTGGGGCTGAGCGAGGACGAGGCGCAGCGGGTGGCGCAGGACATCGACGTGCTGATCAACTCGTCGGGCCGGGTGACCTTCAACCCGCCGCTGGAGTCGGCGCTGAAGACCAACGTCGAGGGCACCAGGAACGTCATCGCCTTTGCCAAGCGCATGAAGCGGCCGGCCCTGATCCACACCAGCACCTGCTTCGTGGCCGGCGTGCGATCCGGGGAGGTGTGGGAGAGCGAGGAGCTGGACGGCTACTTCCCGCGCCACCATGAGCTGCCGGGCACCCACTTCTCCGTCGAGCAGGAGCTGGCCGACAGCGAGCGCGGCGCCGCGCGCATTCGCGAGCTGGCCGACGACGCCCAGGTGCTGGCCCGCCTGCGCCAGCAGGCGCGCGAGCGCCTGCGCGAGGAGAACCGCGACCCCGACGACGAGAGCGCCCTGCGCCTGGCCGTGGCGCGCGCGCGCAAGGAGTGGATCCGCGCCGAGCTGACCCAGCAGGGCATCGAGCGCGCCGCCGCCTGGGGCTGGCCCAACATCTACACCTACACCAAGAGCATGGGCGACCAGCTGGTGGCGCGCGAGACCGACATCGTGCGCTCGATCGTGCGCCCGGCCATCGTCGAGAGCGCGGTCGAGTTCCCGTTCCGCGGCTGGAACGAAGGCTTCACCACCTCGGCGCCGCTGGTGTACCTGGCGCTCAAGGGCCAGAACGTCCTGCCGGTGTCCGACAAGCTGATCCTGGACGTCGTGCCGGTCGATCACGTGGCCGCCGCCATGCTGATGGTGGCGGCGCAGGCCTGCGTCGAGCAGCCGCAGCTGGTGCACCAGCTGTCCAGCGGCGACCTCAACCCGCTGCGCATCAACCGGGTGGTGACCCTGACCGGGCTGTACAAGCGCAAGCGCTTTCAGGACAAGGAATCGGGCAATCGCTTCCTCAACGAGCTGGCCGCGCGCATGGAGTTCCGCCCGGTGTCGCAGGAGACCTACGACGCCTGGTCGCTGCCGCTGGTCAACCGGGTCGCGCAGAAGGCGTCATCGGTCCTGGCGCGCGTCCGCCCGCGCTGGGGCGGCGGCCGCTTCACCGAGGTCATCGACCGCATCAAGAAGAACGTCGACGAGGTCAGCCGGGTCACCGACGAGGCGCAGAAGAACATCGAGCTGTTCCGCCCCTTCATCTTCGACAACGCCTACGTGTTCCGCGCCGATCACATTCGCGCGCTGCGCGACCGCTTCACCGCCGACGACCAGAACCGGCTGCGCTGGGGTCCGGAGGCGCTGGATTGGTACGACTACTGGATGAACATCCACTTCCCGGGCCTGCAGCGCTGGGTGTTGCCCGAGCTCGACGAGACCTACGCCGCGCGCCCCAAGCAGGTCTACAGCTACCACGACCTGCTGGAGCTGTTCGACACCACCACCAAGCTGCACGCCACCCGCGTCGCGCTGCGCATCGAGCGCGGCAAGCGCGAGGAGATCTACAGCTACGCCGATCTCCAGGAGCTGGCCAGCCGGGTCGGTGGCTTCCTGCTCGGCCAGTCGGTGGCGGCCGGCGACCGGGTCCTGCTGTACGCCAAGAACGCGCCCGAGTGGGCGATGGCCTACTTCGGCATCCTGAAGGCGGGCGCCACCGCGGCGCCCATCGGCTTCGAGTCGTCGGTGGCCGAGATCGTCAACATCGCGCGCGCCTCGTCCGCGGTCGGCATCCTGATCGACGACGGTCTGTGGGAGAAGCGCAGCACGCTGACGCGCGCGCTGGCCGACGCGGGCCTGGGCACCAAGGTGTGGCCGTTCCAGCAGGCCTTCGAGCTGCCCGACCTGGACGTCGAGCAAGAGCGCGCCAAGTCGCTGCACCGCAAGCACGGCCCCGACACCGTGGCGTCGCTGCTGTTCACCTCGGGCACGACCGGAAAGCCCAAGGGGGTGATGCTGACCCACCGCAACTTCACCTTCATGGTGTCAGAGCTGTCCAAGGTGTTCGAGTTCGGGGTCAACGACGGCATGCTGTCGGTGCTGCCGCTGCACCACACCTTCGAGTTCTCGACCGGGTTGCTGGTGCCGCTGGCGCACGGGGCCCAGATCACCTACCTGCCCGAGCTGACCGGCGAGGCCATCGCCAGCACGCTGAAGAGGGGACACGTCACCGCCATCGTCGGCGTCCCGGCGTTGTGGGACCTGATGCGCCGGCGCGTCTTGCAGAAGTTCTCCGACAAGTCGGCGCTGGTCGACGTCGCGATGCGCGGCCTGATCGCCGCCAACTACGAGCTGCGGTCGCGCACCCAGCTGGATCTCGGCATGCTGTTCTTCTTGCCGATCCACGAGGGCTTCGGCGGGCGCATCCGCTACCTGATCAGCGGCGGCTCGGCGCTGCCGGGCGAGGTGCTGAAGACGTTCTACGGCATGGGGTTCTCGTTCTTCGAGGGCTACGGCCTGACCGAGACCGCGCCGGTGCTGACGGTGACCACCCCCAAGGAAAAGCCCCTCCCTGGCTCGGTGGGTCGCGCGCTGCCCGGCCTGGAGGTCAAGATCGACGCGCCCGACGCCCACGGGGTCGGCGAGGTGATCGCGCGCGGCCGCAACATCATGGCCGGTTACTGGGCCGACGAGGAAGCCACGGCGGCGTCGATCAAGGAAGGCTGGTTCCACACCGGGGACCTCGGCCGCCTGGACGACAAGGGCAACCTGTACCTGGTCGGCCGCTCGAAGGAGGTCATCGTCGACTCCAACGGCAAGAACGTCTACCCCGACGAGATCGAGGACCTGTACCGGGACTCGCCCTACGTCAAGGACCTGTCGGTGGTCGGGCTGCCCGAGGGCTCGGCCGAGCAGGTGGCGTGCGCGGTGGTCGCCAATTACGAGCACGACGCGGCGCTGGCGCGCGCCGAGGTCGACGCCCGGGTGCAAGCGCATTTCCGCAAGGTGTCGGCCGAGCTGCCCTTCTGGAAGCGGATCAAGACCGTCCACGTCTGGGATGGTGACTTGCCCCGCACGGCCAAGCGCTCGGTCAAGCGGCGCGAGGTCGTCGCCGAGATGGAGCGCCTGCGGCGCAAGGGCGAAGGCGAGGCGGGCGCCCTGGCCGTGGTGGCGGCGCACGAGGACGACAAGGGGACGGCCTGGCTGCTGGACCTGGTGGCGGCGGTGTCGGGTCGCGACCGCACTGTCGTGCACCTGGCCAGCCGGCTGGGCGACCTGGGCTTCGACAGCCTGATGTACGCCGAGCTGGCCGGGGCGCTGGAGAACGAAGGTGTCGCGCTGCCCGAGGACGCCGACCTGACCGCGGTGGCCGACGTGGCCCAGCTGCAAGACCTGGTGGTGCGCGGCCGTCTGGGCGCCGGGTCAGCCGACCGGCGGCTGGCGCGCCGGCGCGACCAGGATGGTGGGGCGGCCGGCGGCCACGGTGACACCGACATCCACGTGCCCTCGGCGGTGGCCACGGCGGGCAAGCGCGGCCTGGCGCTGGCGCAGCGGCTGCTCTACCGCCGGGTGCTGAGCACCCGGGTGACCGGCGCCAACCACGTGCCGCACCACGCCCACTTCATCGTCGCCGCCAACCACTGCTCGCACCTGGACATGGGCCTCATCAAGGTCGCGCTGGGCGACGCGGGCCGCGATCTCACCTCGCTGGCGGCGGCCGACTACTTCTTCCGCAACAAGTATCGCCGCGCCTACTTCAAGCACTTCACCAACCTGGTGCCGATGGAGCGCACCGGGTCGATCCGCAAGTCCATGGACACCGCGGAGAAGGTGCTGCGCCGCGGGCACAGCATGGTGGTGTTCCCCGAGGGCACGCGCTCGATGACCGGTGAGATGGTCGACTTCCTGCCCAGCCTGGGCTACCTGGCGCTGCGCGCCGAGGTCGGCCTGCTGCCGGCGTACATCTCCGGCACCTACCAGGCGCTGCCCAAGGGACGCGCGGTGCCCAAGGCGCGCGACCTGGGCGTGGCCTTCGGGCCGTTCATCTCGCACGAGCGGCTGCGCGAGCTGACCGACGGGCTGCCGCAGCAGGAGGCCTGGCGTCTGGTGGCCGCCTACGCGCAGCGGATCATCGAGAATTTGCGCGACGGTCTGCCGCACGCGCTGGACATCAGCGCGGCGCGGGCCGCCTGGGACGGCGCCGCCGGCAAGCTGGGCCCGATCGAACCGCGCTCCGGGCGCGGGCGCGCGACCGGCGACGGCCAGGCCGAGGGGAAGGCCGACGGGAAGGCCGGGGGGACGAAGGGCGCGGCCCGGCGCCGGATGCTGAGGTCGATCTCATGAAGACTCTGATCACCGGAGCGACCGGCTTCCTCGGTTCGCATCTGATCCGCGCGCTGGTCGACAAGAACGGTGGCGCGGGCAAGGGGCTGCGGGTGCTGACCCAGGCCGCGCAGGCGCCGGCCTGGCTCGGCGAGCTGGGCGTCGAGGCTGTCGCCGGTTCG
>Ga0207701_10005546_pt1 | contig 12682 bp, 8 predicted proteins | sample KBSSwiSSwithPhiX_FD_184294 | JGI IMG/M metagenome (GOLD analysis project Ga0207701, IMG submission 184294) | Switchgrass rhizosphere bulk soil microbial communities from Kellogg Biological Station, Michigan, USA, with PhiX - S5 (SPAdes) (version 2) | ecosystem: Environmental > Terrestrial > Soil...
CAGGGCATCGAGCGGATCAACATCAAGCCGCAGTTCGATGAGTTCGTGTTCCCGGACGGCCACAGCGTGCTCGTGCTCGCGGAAGGCCGCCTGCTCAACCTCGGTTGCGCGACGGGCCACCCGAGCTTCGTGATGTCGGCGAGCTTCAGCAACCAGGTCATCGCGCAGATCGAGCTCTTCACGCAGACGAAGAACTACGAAAAGAAGGTCTACGTGCTGCCGAAGCACCTCGACGAGAAGGTCGCGCGCCTTCATCTCGACAAGCTCGGCGTGAAGCTCACGAAGCTGACGCCGGAGCAGGCCGCTTACATCGGCGTGCCCCAGAAGGGTCCGTTCAAGCCCGAGCACTACCGCTACTAAGCCAATGGTCCACCCGGTGGCGCAGGTTCAGCAGCTCGTTTCGGCGGGCCGCTATGCCGAAGCCGCCGGGGTACTGATCAAAGCCGCCGAGGGTGGTGATGCCGAAGCGCTTCACACTCTCGCGGCCTGGCGGATTTCCGGGCGGATCATCCGCCGCGACAAGGCGGCTGCCAGGGAGCTAATGGGCCGGGCGGCGGATGCCGGTCACCCTGACGCGAGACTCCTCTATGGCCACTTCCTGGCCAATGGGACCGGAGGGCCGGCAGACCGGGTGAAGGCCCGTGAGGTACTCGAGGGCATTCGCGCTCGCTCGCGTGAAGTGAGTGAGCAGCTCGATCTGCTCGATCGCATGGCCATCGACGAGAACGGCGATCCCAAGAAACCCGTCCGGCTCGAAAAAGTGGAGGACTCTCCGCTCATCCACACGGCGTCGCACTTCCTGACGGATGAGGAATGCGATTATCTCGTGGCGAGGGCGGAGCCCAGCCTGAGGCCCACCACCGTCATCGAACGCGCCACAGGCCGCGAAATCTATCATCCTGTGCGCCGGTCGGACTCCATGCATTTCGGGGTCAGCAACGAGGATTTGGTCGTGAGCGCCATCAATCGCCGGATTGCAGCGGCCAGCGGAACCAGGACGGAGCAGGGGGAGCCGCTCCAGCTGCTTCGCTATGGGCCTGGCGGCGAGTTCAAGCCGCATCACGACGCCGAGAAGGAAGGCGGCAACCAGCGCATCCTGACTGCTCTCGTCTATCTTTCGGATGACTATGAAGGCGGCGAAACGCAGTTCACCCGAGCCGACTACAGCTTTCGCGGCCGCAAGGGCGACATTCTATTGTTCAGCAACGTTCAGCCGGACGGCCGACCGGATCCATTGGCGGAACATGCTGGTCTGCCCGTGCGGAGGGGCGTCAAGCTCGTGGCGTCACGCTGGATCTGGAGAGAGCCGCGCTACTTTCCGCCGCCTCAGCCGATCCTTCCAAATCTCTGAGCTTTTGAGTTTCCGGGAGAGAAGAGCTTTGGCTAGAAGGCCGAGCAAAGGACGAAATTCCGAATGCGTTTGAACAAGCCGTTCCTGAAATTGCCGATAAGCTTTGACGCCGAGGCGCTGGCGGCTGAGGTGCGGGCGCTGCCTGCCGCAGCCTGGGTTCCGCATCCGGGCCACATCGCCGGGAATGAGGCTGTGCGGCTAATTACTCCGAACGGCGCTTCGACGGATGCTCTCGCAGGCCCGATGGCGGCGACGGAGCATCTCAAGAATTGCGATTATGTGCAGCAGATCATGGCGGAGATCGGCGGCGTTTGGGGACGCAGCCGCTTCATGGGTCTGGCGCCGGGAGCGGAAGTGCCGCTTCACATCGACATCAACTATTATTGGCGCACGCATCTTCGCATACACATTCCGGTCATCACCAATCCGGGCGTGCTGTTCACGTGCGGCGACGAAACCATTCACATGGCGCCGGGCGAATGCTGGATCTTCGACAGCTTTCGCTGGCACGAAGTCCACAACAAGGGGAGCGAGCAGCGCGTCCATCTCGTTCTGGACACGGTTGGGGGCGGGCTCCTTCCTCAGCTCATGAAGGACGCCGAGGCGGGGACTGTTGAGCCACGCCAGTTCGTTCCCGGTGAACGGAAAAGCGAAGGCCTGCTTTTCGAAAGAGTGAACTCTCCCAAGGTGATGTCGCCATGGGAAATTCGTTGCCACCTCGCCTTCATTCGCGAGCATGCGGGGTCCGACCCGCAAGTCCTGGCCGTGCTGGATCGCATCGAGGAATTTATCGATGAGTGGGCAGCGGTCTGGGCGCGCTTTGGCACAGAAGATTCGGGTCACCGTTTTTATTCGTATCTACTGCTGAAGGTTCGGGCAGACGTCGACCAGCTGGGTGTCAATCGGCTCGAGTTGCCGAACTATGTGCAGCTTCAGCGCATTCTCGATGAATTGATCTTTCAGGTGGCCTTGCCCCCGCCGGGAGCCTCTACCGGGTCGGCCAGCGTGATTGCCGAAGAGAGTTTGCCTGAGGATGAGCCTTACCAAGACCGGTTCGACCGCCCCATCTTCATCGTCAGCACTCCGCGCTCCGGTTCGACGCTGTTGTACGAAACTCTGGAGCAAGCCCCGGGTCTCTATACGAGCGGAAACGAGAGCCATTGGCTCATCGAGAATATACCGGGGCTCTCGCCGCAGGCTCGTGGCTGGTCCTCGAACCGCTTGACCGGCGAAGACGCCACCGCTGAACGCGCCGAACAATTGGCGGACGCCTTCTATCGCAGTTTGACGGACCGTGACGGTCGACCTCCCGAGGGCCGTGTGCGGATGCTGGAGAAGACCCCGAAGAACGCTCTGAGAGTGCCCTTCTTCGACGCGATCTGGCCAGATGCGAAGTTCATCTATCTCTACCGCGACGTCAGGGACACCCTCTACAGCATGATGGAAGCCTGGCACTCAGGAGGGTTTCGCACCTATCCTAATCTGCCCGCCTGGCGTGGCGCGCCCTGGTCGCTTCTTCTCGTGCCGGGGTGGCAGCGTCTTAATGGGCTGAACATGCCGCAAGTTGCCGCGCATCAGTGGGCGATCACAACCGAAACGCTGCTGAACGATCTGGAGCAGCTGGACCCCGCACGCGTCGAGGTGGTCGACTATCGCACCTTCCTCTCATCACCGCAGGCTGAGATGGAGCGGATTGCGGAGGCTGTCGGTCTGTCCTGGGACCGTAAGCTCGGCCCGACATTGCCCCTTTCGAAGACGACTGTTTCCCAGCCGGCGTCCGAAAAGTGGCGGCGGATCGAGCCTGTCATCGAGGCCATCTGGCCGATCGTCGAACGTGCCAATCAACGGGCGAGGGAGTTCGTGGAAAAGCACGGTGCTTGTGCGGGCGATAAGATATCCGAGCGCGCATAGGCCCGACACTGCAGCCGCAACGAATATGACTGCGGCGCAATGATTTGCACGCTACTTGGCGTGCGGTCGCGGGGCGGCTAGAGGCCCCCGCATCATTAGTCCCCGGTGGGAAGATTGCATTCAGCCATGACAGATCAAAGGTCAGCGAACCTCGCTCCGGCCGGAAACTCCCTTACAGGAACTTTCGTGCCGACGACGCCACAGGCGCCTGCCGGCGAGCCGACCGTCAGTGTCTCTCGTGGTCTTGCAGCCTGGCTCACAGCCAATGAAACGAGTTTCGCGCTGAGCTCCTACCAGACGGGCAGGCTCTTCCTCGTAGGTGTTCTCCCCAACGAAACCGTTTCGATCCATCAGCAGTCGTTCGCCCGAGTAATGGGCCTGTGCTGGTCTTCCAACCAGCTTTACCTGGCCTCCCGCGTCCAACTCTGGCGGCTGGCAAACATCCTTGCGCCGGGCGAGCTCGCCGACGGCCAGTTCGATGCGGTGCTGCTAGCGCGCAGCGGGCACATCACCGGCAATATCGACAGCCACGAAGTAGCGATCGACAACGAGGGGCGTCCTGTTTTGGTGAACAGCGCTTATTCGTGCCTCGCGACGCTGGACCCGGTTCACAGCTTCCGGCCCATCTGGAAGCCGACGTTCATCTCCGAACTGGTCCCGGAGGACCGTTGCCACCTCAACGGCCTGGCTATGCTGGACGGCAGGCCCAAATACGTCACTGCGGTTGCGCAGTCGGACAAAGCGGACGGCTGGCACGGAAAGCCGCTTCCCAAGGGTGTGCTGATCGACGTCGAAACCGACAGGGTCGTGACCGACAATCTTTCGATGCCGCATTCTCCGAGGGTCGTGGACGGCAAGATCTATGCGCTCGACAGCGGCCGCGGGTTTCTTGTCCAGATCGACCCCGAAACAGGAAAGGTCACTGACCTGGCCTTTTGCCCCGGTTGGCTTCGGGGTCTGTCGATCAAAGGCAATTATGCGCTCGTGACGGTGTCAAAGCCGCGGTACGGCTCCTTCGAGGGCCTCCCGATCGATGCCGAGATGAAGAAGCGCTCTGCAGTTCCGGAGTGCGGAGTGCTGGTCATCGATCTCAAGACGGGCGAGACCGTCGAGTGGCTGAAACTCGCTGGCACGGTCGAGGAGCTGTTCGCCGTCGAGCTTATGCCCGGTGTCAAATGCCCGAGGACCATCGGGCCCAGCAGCCCCGAGATTGTCGACAAGATTACCTTCGATCCGGAAGTCCGGCCGCTCTCTTACTGACGCCGACTTCCCTGTCTGGATTTACTTCCCCCGACAGAGGCTGCGGCCGCCTTCCGACGGGTGCTCCTCGGTGCTCGGTGCGCCCCTAACCAGTCATGTTGCATTAATGCTACAGGACCCTGCCGAATTTCTAACAACCCCCTCTCTAAGCTTTCTTTTCGGCGTGGGTTTCGTAATCCCACCGCCGGGGAACTTTTGACCTATTCCGAGGGGATCCTTTAGTCATGCGCTCATTACACTATGCGTTTCTCACGTCTGCGTCCTTCGCAGCGCTCGCGATTGCGGCGCCTGCGAACGCGCAGACTCCAGAGCCCGTCGTTCCCGGCGGAGACCCGTGCCAGGCTCCGGCCGACCAGCGCGATCCGAGCATCAGCTGCCCGCCCGCCGACACTCCGGCCGGCGAAGCCGTTTCGCAGGGTGCGCAGGTTACGCCGGAAGGCGAAGGCGTTGTCGTCGTCGGTTCGCGCATCCGTCGCGACCGCTTCAACACTGCCGATCCCGTGACCGTGATCAATCGCGATGCAGCGGTTGACGCGGGCTTCACCTCGACGGCCGAAATGCTGCAGAGCGTCGGCGTCACCGGCGGTACGGCGCAGATCAACGACACGTTCGGCGGCTTCGTCACCGAAGGCGGTCCCGGCGCGAACACGCTGTCGCTGCGCGGCCTTGGCGCGACCCGCACCCTGATCCTCCTGAACGGTCGCCGCATCGCCCCGTCGGGTACGCGCGGCCAGGTCGGCGCGACCGACCTTACCGTTCTTCCGAACGCCATCGTGGATCGCGTCGAAATCCTTAACACCGGCGCTTCGTCGGTCTACGGTTCTGACGCCGTTGCCGGCGTCGTGAACATCGTGACCCGTCCGAAGTATGATGGACTTGGCATCGAAGCCAACCTCAGCATTCCGGAGATGGGCGCAGGCGCCGAGAAGCGCTTTGCAGTCACCTTCGGCAAGTCGGGCGACCGTTTCTCGCTCCTCGGCTCGTTCGAACTGTTCGACCGTAACCGCATCACCCTGGGCGACGTGCCTTGGGCGCGCTGCCCGACCACCCGCTATCGCGGTCCCCTGGGTAGCCCGACGGGCGACTTCATCGATCCCGCCACGGGCAAGGCCAAGTGCTTCCCGCTGGATGAGGGCGGCGTCTCGATCAACACGGTCGGTACGGGCCTGACCTTCATCGACAACGCCGACTTGGCCGGTTCGGTGGCGCCCGGGTTCGCTGGGGAGGTTCCGACCGCAGCTCCCGGCGCTCCCGCGTACAATGTCTATTGCTATCGCTTCCGTCCGAATGCGTCGGCGACGACGCCGGGCCTGCCGGGCTTCGAGTGCGTTACGGGTCTCATCTACCAGTATTTCGGCCGCAACGATCCGCGTAACAACGGTTTCGCCAGCAGCCTGGAATATCGTGACACCTTCTCACCGGCGACGCTTCAGCAGGATTTCATCTCGCCGACGCGGAACTACACGGGCTACGTGGCTGGCACTTACGACACGGACTTCTTCGGCAACGGTCAGCTCTATGCCGACCTGCTGGTGACCCGTCGTAAGTCGCAGCAGAACGGCCAGCTTCAGCTGACGATCGATTATCCGCGTTTCGCGCGCACCGCGCCGACGACTGCGAGCCCGACCGGAACGCAGATCCCCAACCCGCTCGTTCCAGCGGGTCTGAGGGCTCACCCGCTCACGGGTTCGGTCGCCACTCGTGTCTTTGCCGACTTCGGCATTTACGACAGCCATCAGACGAGCGATTTCGTCCGTCTGACCGGCGGTTTCCGCGGCGATCTGCCGTTCCTTTCCAGCTGGCGCTACGACTTCTTCGGAGCGAAGAGCTGGTCGGACGGTTCGTACACCTTCGACGCGAAGCTGGCCGACCGGCTGGCGCAGAGCCTGGATATCATTCAGAACGCCAACGGTACGTTCCGGTGCGCCAGCCCGTCGCCTGACTGCGTTCCTGCTCCGGCTCTAACCCCGGGCATCGTAGGCGGTAATTTCCGCACCATCGCGCCTGCGTGGTTCGACTATGTCACCGAAGCGGTGACCGGTCACACGAAGTTCCGCGAGTGGACGACGGCAGCGACCTTCGACGGTCCGCTGTTCAGCCTCCCGGGCGGCACTGCCCAGGCCGTGGTCGGTCTCGAGTATCGCAACTCGCGGATCAACGACGTGCCGTCGGCCGACGCTCAGCGCGGTAACTTCCAGGGCTTCACCTCGTCGACGATCACGAAGGGGTCGGACAGTGTCTGGGAAGCATTCACCGAGCTCGAGTTCCCGGTCCTGCGCAACGTTCCGTTCGCGGAAGATCTCACCTTCAACGTTTCCGGCCGTTACACGGACTATGAGTCCTACGGTTCGGACACGACCTACAAGGTGGGCGGTCTGTACGCGCCGACCCGCTGGCTGTCGTTCCGCGGCAGCTACGGCACGTCCTACCGTGCTCCGGCGCTATTCGAGCAGTTCCTTGCGGAAACCACCGGCTTCCAGCCGGGCTCGCAGGATCCGTGCGATACGCTGAGCGCTGCCAACACGCCGCCTCCGGTCTTCCAGCGTTGTACGACGACGGACGGCCTTTCGCCGGGCTTCAAGAACAACAGCGGTATCACCGTCATCCAGCGGGGTGGCGCGGAGACCGGGCTGGAAGCCGAGACGTCGAAGAACCTGACCTTCGGCACGGTGATCCAGCCGAGCTTCGGTCCGGAGTTCGGCAACCTGTCGCTCGCCGTGGACTTCTTCCGCGTCGAGGTGAACAACGGCGTGTCCCAGCTCAGCCACCTGACCATCCTTCAGGGCTGTTACCAGGGCACCAATCCGGAGTTCTGCCAGTTCGTTGATCGTCAGCCCGGACCGACGGGTGCCGTTGGACAGGATCTCACGGTCACCACCGGTTACATCAACGTCGCTACCGACATTGCGAAGGGCATCGACTTCGTGGCTCGGTACGACCGCGATATCGGACCGGGTAAGCTCGATATCGGTGTCCAGGCGGTCTACATGATCGATCGCATCTTCCAGGGCCTGGATAGTGCTGATCCGTTCCACCAGGACGGGCTGATCGGCAATCCGAAATGGGCCGGCACGGCCCACCTCGGGTACAAGACCGGTCCGTGGTACTTCCGCTGGGGTACCGAGTACATCAAGGGCACGTCGGACAACGGCGCGGCCGAGGATACGGATGATGACGGTCTCGTTGATTTCGATCCGGCCCAGTACGACTTCAGTGTGCCGAACTACTGGCTTCACACTCTGTCGGCCCGGTACGAGACCGAACGTTACAGCCTGACTGCCGGTATCCGGAACCTGTTCGACAAGGACCCGCCGAAGATCTCTTCGCTGGATCCGTTCGTGAACACGACGTCGAACGTTCCGCTGCAGGGCGGCTTCGACCCCTACGGTCGTACGTTCTTCATCAACGCGCAGGCGAAGATCTTCTAAGGTCCAAGTCAGCGAACAACTTGACGGGCGGGAGAAATCCCGCCCGTCTTTTTTTTGCCCGGCGCGTGCCGCTCGGGCAGGAGGGCTTTCTTTCCTTTGCAACTGCGGCCCAGTGGCTAAAGTCGAGATGCTGCTGAACAAGTCAGGGAATTGAATGGGGGAGCTGGGGGGCTCGGCATGGCTGATTCTGCTGATCGCGGGCCTTTGGCTCGGGATTGCGGCTGCCCTGCTCGTCCTCGCTGGACGCCGGATTCGAGACGCGAATTCCGTCGTTGCCGCAGCGACCTCCATGGCCTCCCTTCTCGAGGTGGCACCATCCAGGCCGCTGTTGGTCCGGCCCGACGGATCGGTCGAAGCCGATGAGCGGCTCCTGCGCGAGCTGAGCTTGAAAGCGCCTGCCAAGGCGTGGGCTGACCTTTCGGATGAGGGCAACGGCCTGGTCGAGGACGACGTCTCCGATCTGCGAAATGCGGTCCAGGCGGCTGCTATGTCCGGAACCTCGATTGAGCGGCAGGTGAGGGCAGCAGGCTCCAACCGTATTTTCGAGGTCCGCGGCGGACCCGCGCCTGCACCGGAACCCGCCGGCACGGTCCTGCTCTGGTTCTCGGACACAAGCTCGGCGGAAGCGGAGCGATCGAAGCTCGCGCACCGAATCCGTCAGACGGAAGCGGCCCTCGATTCCCTGACTCACCTGATCGAGGCTGCCCCTTTCCCGATGTGGTATCGCGGACCCGACCTGCAGCTCGGCCTCGTCAACCGCGCGTTCGTCGAGGCGGTTGAGGCGCGCGATGCCGCGGACGTCATTTCGAGGTCTACCGAGCTGATTGACGCAAGCGGACCGGGAAGCGCGCGAGCGGCTGCGGAGGTCGCGCTCGAAAGCGGAAAATTCTTTTCGCAGATGCAGCCCGCCACCATCCGTGGCGAGCGGCGAATGATGCGCATCGTCAACGTCCCTTTGCCCACGGGCGCTGTGGCAGGCTTCGCGATCGACGTGCAGGAGCAGGAAGAAGCGCGGGCAGAGCTGTCGCGCCACATGCAGTCGCAGCGAGACCTTGCCGACCGCATGACAGCGGGAACCGCGCAGTTCGATGCCGACCGCAATCTCAGCTTCTTCAACCAGCCCTTCGCGGTGATGGCCCAGCTCGATCCCGAATGGCTCGCCGAAGGTCCCGAGTTCGACCGCGTGCTGGAGCGCATGCGGGAGCGGAATCGACTGCCGGAAGTCCGCGACTTCCCTGTCTGGAAGGCCGAGCGGCGAGAATGGTTCACCAGCCCTCAGGAGGTGATCGAGGAAGATTGGATCCTCGCCGACGGCGATCATCTGCGCATGGTGGCCCAGCCGTTGCCGGACGGCGGCCTGCGCATGTTCCTTGAGGACCGCACGGAACAGGTCCGCCTGGCCTCTGCGCGTGACACTCTCCTCCGCGTCCGCGCCGCGACTTTTGACAATCTTTTCGAAGCGATCAGCGTCTTTGCCAGCGATGGCCGGCTTTACCTGTGGAACCGGCGCTTCCGGGACGTTTGGGACATCGAGGAAGAGAGGCTGACCGAGCATCCGAGGGTCGATGAGCTCGTTCCTGCCATGGCAAGGAAGCTCGTTAATCCCACCGCCGCGGCGCAGATCCGGGAGATGGTCCGCCACACGACCAATGAACGCCAGCCGGCCAATGGACGCATCTCCCTGACCGACGGGCGCCATTTCGAGTTCGCTGCGGTCCCGCTTCCCGACGGCAATGCGCTTTTCACCATGGTCGACGTCACGGATTCGACGCGCATCCAGGAGGCGTTACGCGAGCGCGCCACTGCGCTGGAACAGGCGGACCGGATCAAGACCGACTTTGTCGCCAACGTCAGCTACGAACTCCGGACCCCGCTTACCTCGATCGGAGGCTTCGCGGAGATGCTGGCAGGCGGCTACGCCGGCAAGCTGGCGCCGGCCGCGGCCGATTACGTCGATGCGATACTGGAAGCTGTCGCCCGCCTTTCGAAGCTGATCGACGACGTCCTTGCGCTGACCCAGGGTGAAGCCAGCACGACGCCTATGGAGCGCGAGCGAATCGATCTCGCAGGCCTTTGCCGGATGGCGATCGAAGCCATGCAGGGGAGGGCGGCCGAGAAAGAGCAGAAGGTCGAAGTGGACCTGGCTCCTTCATCCGGTTTCGTTTTCGGTGACGTGCGCCTGCTCCGGGAGTCGATCGAGCATGTGCTCGACAACGCCATCGCCTACACCGACCGAAAGGGCCGCATTCGCGTCGAGGCATCCGGCGACGACGAGAAAGCGACGGTCCGGATCATCGACAACGGCATCGGCATTTCGAAGCAGGACCTGCCGCGCGTCTTCGAGCGCTTCGACCGCATCAACGAAGCGGGTGTACGTGGCGAGGCGGCTCTTGGGCTTGGCCTCCCGCTTACCCGGCAGTTCGTGGAGGCTCACGGCGGCACGGTCGAGCTCGACTCGAAGAAAGGGAAGGGCACATCGGTGATCCTGTCCATTCCGCGCGGAACGAAATGATCCTCGCTGACGAGCAGGCGACCGAGGACCTTGGGAGACGAATCGCGACGGCCTTGCGCGCGGGCGACATCGTCGCGCTTTCCGGGCCGTTGGGGGTCGGGAAGACCGCCCTGGCGCGCGGAGTTCTCAGTGCGCTCGGTCACGAAGGCGAGGTTCCCAGTCCGAGCTTCGCGATCATCCAGCCCTATGATGAGCTGGAATTGCCCGTCTGGCATGTCGACCTCTTCCGCATTGAGGACGTCGGAGAACTGGAAGAGCTCGGCCTCGACGCCGCGGCGGTGGGGGTGCTGCTGGTCGAATGGCCTGAAAAAGCCGGCGTTGCAGCCTGGCCGCAAGCGCTTGGACTCACCCTGGAATTTGCGGAAGGCGACGCGAGGCGCTTGACAGCGAGGGTCCCGCCTTCATGGCAGTCGCGATGGCCTCCAAGATGATTCCGCCCGATCACGCGCCCGCTTTTCTCGCATCGTGCGGATGGGAAGGCGCACAGATCCTGCCGCTTGCCGGCGATGCGTCCTTCAGGCGCTACTTCCGCGTAGTCCATGGCGACCGGACGGCCGTTCTTATGGATGCGCCGCCGAAGCACGAGGATGTGCGGCCCTTCGTCGCCGTCGCCGAGTGGCTCGCGGAGGCGGGCCTGACTGCGCCGGAGATCCTCGCAAGGGACATGGAGCAAGGCCTGCTTCTGCTCGGCGACTTCGGCGACTGGCGGCTTCGTGAAATTCTGGACGATGATCCGTCGCGTGAGAGCGAGCTGTATGAACTCGCGACCGATGTCCTCGTCCACCTGCACCAGCACGATCCCATGCCGGGTCTGCCGCCCCACGGTCTCGATCAATGGCTGGAGGAACTGAAGCTCTTCACGGATTGGTATTGCCCGGCAGTCGGGCTTTCGGTGGAGTGCGAGAGCTATCGGGATGCCTGGGCGAAGGTGCTCCGGCCGGTTGCGGCCGACGGTCTTGGGCCGGTCACCGTGCTTCGCGATTATCACGCCGAGAACGTGATGCTGGTGAAGGGCCGCGAGGGCGTGGCGCACTTCGGCCTGCTGGATTTCCAGGACGCCCTTGCCGGCCACCCGGCGTACGACTTAGCATCGGTCCTGGAAGACGCCCGCCGCGACGTTTCACCCGAGATCGAGCGCGCGATGCTCGAACGCTATGTCGCAGCGACCGGCAAGGGCGAGGCGTTCAAGCGAGCCTATTGGGCCTTGGCGGCGCAGCGCAACACGCGGATTCTCGGCGTCTTCACGCGCCTTTGGAAGCGGGACAACAAAGCGCACTACACGCAATTCCAGCCCCGCATGTGGGGTCTGCTCGAACGCGACCTCGCTCGACCGGGCCTGGAGCCGGTCCGCGAATGGTTCGATGCTAATGTCGGCCCGGACTATCGCGTTGCCCCCTGGAAGGAAGCCGCGTGACTGCCGCCCGTCGAGCGCTCCGGCTTCGCGCCGAGGTTTCGGCGGAAGTGCCGAAGACGGCGATGGTCATGGCTGCCGGCCTTGGAAAAAGGATGCGGCCGCTGACGGCGACCCGTCCTAAACCCTTGATCGAGGTTGCGGGCCGCTCGCTTCTCGATCACGTGCTGGAGCGCCTACGCGTTTCGGGTGTCGAGAATATCGTCGTCAACGTCCACTATCTGCCCGGCCCGATCGAAGCGCATCTCGCTGCCAAGCCGCATGGTCTCAACGTGACCATCTCCGACGAGCGCGAGCAATTGCTAGAAACCGGGGGCGGGATGGTGAAGGCCGCCCCGATGATCGATGCCGACCCGTTTCTGGCCGTGAACAGCGACAACCTGTGGATCGACGGGCCGGCGGACACGCTGAAGCTTTTGGCTTCCCACTGGGACAGCGCGAAGATGGACGCGCTCCTTCTGCTGGTCCCGCACGCCCGTGCGCAGAACCACCGGGGGTTGGGCGACTTTCACATGGATCGGCAGGGCCGCCTCCGCCGTCGAGAGCGTTCGCGCGTCGCGCCTTTCGTGTTCACCGGAATCCAGATGGTATCGAAGGCGCTTCTCGAAGGCGCGCCTGATGGGCCGTTCTCGACGAACATTTTGTGGGACCGGGCCATTGAGGCCGGCCGATGCTTCGGCGCCGTTCATCAAGGCCTTTGGTTCGACGTCGGAACGCCGAAGGCCATCGGCGAGACGGAAGCCTTCCTGCAGAATGTCTGACGGCCGCGCCGAGCATCCGGCGGTCTACACTATCCCGACCCACCGCTC
>Ga0207701_10005547_pt1 | contig 12681 bp, 5 predicted proteins | sample KBSSwiSSwithPhiX_FD_184294 | JGI IMG/M metagenome (GOLD analysis project Ga0207701, IMG submission 184294) | Switchgrass rhizosphere bulk soil microbial communities from Kellogg Biological Station, Michigan, USA, with PhiX - S5 (SPAdes) (version 2) | ecosystem: Environmental > Terrestrial > Soil...
CAGCGGTTCCCGCGTCGGATCTCGCGGTTTCGATCCGGCGAATCCTGCGCGAGGAGCTTCCGTCGACGCCCGTCTTGCAGTTGACGACGCTCGCCGAGGTCGAAGCCGCAGACATTCGAGAGAAGAAATCCATCCAGGCCGGCGCGGCTGCATGTGGCGTGCTGGTGCTTCTTCTGACATCGATCGGACTCTATGGCGCCGTCGCGCTCGGAGTAGGACAACGGCGACGCGAGATCGGCGTGCGCATGGCACTCGGTGCGCGCGCGGGACAGGTCGTGACGATGTTCTATGCCGGTGGCGTGCGGCTTGGCATCATCGGGTTGTTCCTTGGACTTCCGGTCAGTCTCGGTGCCAACTATTGGCTGAACAGCGGCACCACGAATCCTGACACGACGCCGAACGTTGCGCTCATCGGAGGAGTGGTCGCGATCGTCGTGCTCGCCGTCGCATCGGTGGCGACGTTGATTCCAGCGACGCGTGCCGCACGGGTGAATCCGGTCACTGTGCTGGGCAGTGAGTAGGCGTGAATCGGTGTTTGCGAAGAAAAGCGAAAGCGGACGCTCCGCGCTACTTGCGGAAGACTCGCCGACGGCTGGCGCTATCTCGCCGTCGTGCTGGATCATCATTCGCGCCGCGTGCCGGCGTGGACTCTCAGTCGGCGCCGCACGGCGTGACGCAGAGCGCGAGCGTCCCGCGGCCCGAGCGCCAACGCGTGCGCCGAATCGTTCTTTCACTCGCTCAAGGCGGAGCTGCTGCCCGACCGCTTCTTCGGGTTCTCGCGCAGATGGTCGATCAGCGCCCGCAATGCCGTCGTCGCGCGCCGCCGTCCCGGATAGAACAGGTGGGTAGCGACGCCGTTCGTAAGATGGACAGTGAGGTGGGTGGAGCAGACAACGGGTGAGGCTCTCGGACAACCCTCGCGCAGCATGCGTCAAGGCGGGCTCCGTGGGGCCACAAGCATTGTCGTCATCATGCCCGCCTCGAGGTGCTCGGCGATGTGACAGTGCACCATCCAGCTGCCGGGGTTGGACAGGTCCAGGAGCAAGTCGGCGGTTTGCCCCACCGGTAAGAGCATCGTGTCCTTCCACACGTGGTTGGTGGTCGGAACCCCGTTCTGCGACAAGACGAGGAATCGTTGTCCGTGAAAGTGGATGGGGTGCTGCATTGCGTGAAATGACTCGCGCCTGTTGATCAGACGGATCTTCACGACGTCGCCCTGTCGGAAGGACAGGCCGATATCGTCGTTGCGGCGCCCGGTCGCGCGGTCGCGCATGACCCACTCGAGATGATTGCCCGTCGAGACCCAGTTCATCTCTTCCATCGTGCCCGCCCACTCGATCGGGTTGAAATAGATGGAGTCGAGACGCATGACCTGACCGAGCGGGAACGGCAGGTCCTTCTTCATCTCGAGCAACAGCTCGATCTCGCGATCGACCGGGCGATCGAAGTACCGACGGTACCGGTCGATGTCCGCCTTTACGGCGCTGTGCTTGCGCAACGTGGCCCACGCGGCACCATAGTCGGTCTTCACGTTCCCGTTGCCGACGTTGACTGTTCCAAGACGCGTGACGTCAGCGAAGAACTCGCCCTTCAAGTGGTCGATAGCCTGAACACGATTCTCGAACGACACGGTGCCGGGCGTGTCGAACAAGACTTCAACGACGTAGCGCTCAGCGGGAGCGATCACGATGCTCTTCACCCAGCGCTCCTCCTCAAACCTGCTGATGTCGGATGCGACGACTTTCATCTTCGCCGCCCCGAAGGAGACGTTCCAAGTCCGAGTGTTGGAGACGTTCGTGAGAAAGAATCGCACGACTTCTCCGCGCCGTACGCTCAGGCTATACGACGGCTCGCCATTTACGAGCATGGCATTGCCGAATCGGCCCATCAGTGCATGCGTTGCGCTCTCTTGCCCATACGGTACCTGACCATTCTCACCGATGGTGATGTCGTCGAGCATGAGCACTTCTTCGCGGTTCGCCGGACCGTAGTACGCGGGTTCGGATGAGCGGACAAGAATGTTCCCGAAGAGACCGAGGTCCTGCTGAATGTCCTCCCGGACATGCGGGTGATACCAATAGATGCCGGCGTCACGGAAGAACACGCGGTACTCGAACGATCCTCCGGGCGGCACGGCCGACTGCGTCAGGCCCGGCACACCGTCGTTCCGATTGTCCAGGCGGACTCCATGCCAGTGCACGGCACTCGGTTGGTCGAGCCCGTTGCGGAATTGCACCACTATCGTGGCACGCTCCGGCACCTGCAGTAGTGGACCGGGATATTGCCCATTGAACGCATACATCACGTACGAGCGTCCCTTCAGATTGCGGCGAACCAACTGCGCGACCAGGCGCAGCGTGTCACCATCGCGAAGTCGCACCAACTCGCGCGGGCGAGCGAGCGGCAGTCCAGCTGTGTCGACGGTTGTCGGCAGGTAGGGGTGCACCTCGGGCTTCGCCAGCATCAACCCCGGCAGCATGTTGACGCCCGGATGCATAGGATGATGCGTCCATTCCGCCGAGGAGCCCGGCGGCACTTGGGTCCCCTGCGCCCCTCGGCCGCCCATGGACATCGCCGCGTGCTGATCGTGTCGAGCGGTGGTGTCCTTGTTCTTCAGTGCGTTCTCCGCGACGGCCGCGAGCATCCCGGGCAGGTGGTCGGGCAGCATCCGCATGCTCGGCGACATGCCGCGAAGCACGAGACGCCCCTCGCGGTCCGTGACCCCACCCGATCGCTCCGCCGACACGAGGACAAGAAACTTGTTGAACCCGGCGATCTTCAGCTCGGAGCGACCATTCTTGACCACACCGAGATTGATCATTGGCGTGAGGCGCGGTGTCGTGAGCCACGCGACGTAAGCCGCCTTCGGCCCGAGCTTCTCGAGCTCCGGCAGTCCAGACAGCGTCAACACGAATCGATACTGGTGCTCGCCGTCCCGCGTCACCGCAACACCGAACGGAGTGGGCGCGTGTCTCAGCTCCGCGAATCCCGATGCACCGGAATACGCCTGCGTCGGCGTGAGCCGCACACAATACAAATCATTGTTTGGTTGCGCCGAGTCGCGAGTCTCGTCGCAGCGTGGCGGCTTGCTTTGACTCAGCGACACCACGTCCACCAGTTGCTGCGCGGACACCGACGAGGACAGCAGCAGAGCGAGTGCGGCAGCTCGAGGACACGGAGAATTGACGAACCAGCATATACTCTGCATGGCATACCAAAAGTGTGAATCAACGACGATCATGCCGTCATGGGAGGCGGCACTGCTGCAACATCTTTCTACATCTTGAGCGCCTCCACGCGGACCGGCTCGAGCCCACGCGCGATGAGCAGGCGATTGAGTCGAGCAAGGTCGCCGTTCAACAATGCGCTCAGGCGCTCGATCTGGCTCGCCAACTCTGCCGACAGCTCGCGAAACACGCGCGAGTACGCCACAGGCGGTGCGCCGTCCCCCTGCTCGAGGTTCGAGCGCAGCCCGGTCAAGCGGTCGTTGAGCTTGATTGGGAAGGCGATCTTGTCCTTTGGTCCCTGGTTCCGAACTTGATAGATCTCTGCCTCCACGACTCCCAGCTGTTCGACAAACTGGTTGCCCGCCGCCACGATGATAGAGTCGCGTGCCCGAACCAAACGGTCGTTCACCTGTCGACGGAGTGAGCGAATCTGGATGACGGCTTCGTTCGCTTCACTCTCCTTTTCGCTGACGCGGAGCGCCAGGTTGAATTGGGCGCGCAGATCATCATCCGTTGCGCCGCGCAATCGGGGGTCTCGCTTGAGAAGGAACTGGTGCGAGCTCGCTCGTCCATTGACGACGATCCTTGCCGTATAGCGTCCGGGAGGAGCCCACGGACCGCGAGAGGGGTCACCTCCTTCGAGCACGATTCCCGGAAATACCGTCGCACCTTTGTAGCGAAGATCCCAGGTCGATCGGTGGACGCCGGGCTGGGTCAATGCATCGTTGAGCAGCGAGCGAACGACACGCCCGCCCTCATCGAGGATCTCGAGTCGCACTCGTGAGTCCGGACGGCCGACGTAGTAGTCGATGGTCGCCGGATACAGGCGCCGCACCGCGTGAGTCGGTTGGAAGAGGAATGCTTCCGCGCGCGCGACCGCCGACGTCCACTGCCGCAGCGACGCGACGTCGTCAAGCACGTAGAACGAGCGGCCATGGGTCGCGATCACGACATCACGTCCCTCGACGAGCAGACTGGTGACCTCGACATCAGGGAGGTTGAGCCGCAACGAGTTCCAGTGCTCGCCGTCATCGAACGAGACATGCACGCCGTGTTCAGTCCCGGCGTAGAGTAGGCCCCGGCGCACCGGATCTTCGCGGACCGCGTGAACGTAGTCATCGCCAGGAATGCCTGTAGTGATCTTCGTCCAGCTCTTCCCGTAGTCCCGCGTGCGAAAGAGGTAGGGCGCACGATCGTCCATCTCGTGGCGCCGTGCGGCCACGTACGCCGTCGCGGGATCGTGCGGTGACGCTTCAATGAGGCTGATGCGTGAGTGCGCCGGCAGTCCCGCCGGCGTGACGTTCGACCACGTTCGCCCGCTATTGCGCGTCACGTGTACGAGGCCGTCGTCGGAGCCCGTCCAGATGGTGGCTGCCTCGCGACGCGACGGCGCGATCGAGTACAGCGTCGCATAGATCTCCGGACCGTCCTGATCGAAATTGATCGGGCCTCCGGAGTTCCCCATTGTCGCGGTGTCAGCACGCGTCAGGTCGGGGCTGATCTTCTCCCAGGTGGCGCCGCGATCGCGTGTTCGCCACAGGTGTTGCGAGCCCGTGTACAACGCGGTTGGATCGGCACGAGACACCGCGACCGGCTGCACCCAGTTCCATCGCTCGCGCATGCCCCGAGCCGGCTCGCCCATCACGAGACGCGGATAGGGCTGAACGTCGCGCGACTCGCCGGTTCGGCGGTCGTACCGGGTGAGTGCGTTTACCGCTCCCGCGTAAAAGATGTCGGGGTCGGCGGCGTCCACTACTATTTGAGAATCCTCACCGCCACCCGCCTCGTAGAACCAGTCGCCCGGTGCTGCTTGCGGATTGCGCAAATGGTACGAGGGATGGCTCGATACGCAGGCCGTCGTGTTGTCCTGCTGCGCGCCACAAACGTGATACGGATAGTCGCGCGTGGTCTCGACGCGATACATCTGTGCGGTGGGATAGCGCTGTTCCGTCCAGGTCTCCCCGCCGGTGACGGATACGGATGCTCCACCGTCGTTGGCGTTGATCATGCGCCGCGGGTTGTTGGGATCGATCCACAGATCGTGATGGTCGGCGTGCGATGCGCGCAGCGGCGCGAATGTCTTCCCCCCGTCCGTGGACCTCAGAAGCTGGAAGTTCAACGCGTAAATCGTCTCCGGATCCTTCGGGTCGGCGGTGAGCCGCATGAAGTAGAACGAGCGCTGCCACAGATCGCGCGCCGCGTTGACACGGGTCCAGCTGGCGCCCGCGTTATCCGACCGGTACAGCCCACCGTCCTTGGCCTCGACGTTCGCGTACACACGCCGAGGGTCGGCGGGTGACACCGCGATCGTGACTTTGCCGAGCACGCCGGCTGGAAATCCCGGAGCCGTCGTGAGCTCTGCCCACGTGTCGCCACCGTCCACCGATTTGAAGAGGCCGGACCCCGGCCCGCCGCTCCACAGAACCCACGGCTTTCGGTAGACCTCCCACAAACTGGCATACAGGACGCGCGGATTCGTCGGATCGATTACGAGGTCGGCGCCGCCCGTGCGCTCGTTCCGATACAAGACTCGCTGCCAGTTTCGGCCGCCATCCCGCGAGCGAAAGATGCCGCGGTCCTCGTTGGCCGCGTACGGATGGCCAAGCGCCGCGACGAAAACGACGTCCGCGTTCGAGGGGTCGACGCGAATGCGACTGATGGCCTGTGTTGCCGCGAGGCCCGCGTGCGTCCAGGTCTTCCCGGCGTCACGGGATCGGTAGACGCCGTCGCCCTGCATGGCGTTGCCGCGCAATTCCGCTTCGCCCATCCCGATGTAAACGATGTCGGGATGGGACGGCGCGACAGCGACCGCGCCCACCGACGAGCTTCCGATCTGTCCGTCAGTGACGGGAGCCCACGTCGTACCTCCATCGGTTGTCTTCCAGAGCCCGCCACCCGTCGCGCCGAAGTAATACTCGAACGGGCGCGCCGCGCTGCCGGCAGCGGTGATCGAGCGGCCTCCTCGATTCGGTCCCAGGCTTCGCCAGCGCAGCGCATCCGCGAACATCTCGTCGAAGTGAGCGAGCGCTTGCCCCGGCATGGGTGTCGTGCCGGCACAAATGGCCAACGCGACACCGATGCTCACTCCGAGACGTTGCATCGCCGGGACCTCTTTAGAGAACGTGAAAGTCCTATCGAATGCCGACGCGTCCTTCCACCGAGTCGATCAGCTTCTGCGCATCGTAGCCGACGCCGTCCTTGAATACGATTGTCACATTCTTGATGTCGCCCGGTGACGCGGCCGGATTACCGCGCAGCACCACCAGATCCGCGAGCTTGCCGACGCTGATCGACCCGAGGTCCTTGTCGATGCCGAGGATTTTCGCGCCATTGAGGGTCATGACCTGAATTGCCTCGGCGGGGGTGAATCCTCCTTCGACGAAGATCTCGAAGTTTCGCTGATCGCCAAAGCCGGGCAGTGCGCCGCCCGCCCCCGTCGCATCGACGCCGGCAGCGAGCAGGCCGCCGGCCTTGAAGAACCGGCGATCGAATTCCACAGACTTCTTGAAGGTGGCCTCGTATCCAATACTCAGCGTATCGAACACGGTGCGCATGCCTTGGTAGACGGCGAGCACCGAGGGCGCGACTGCCTTGCGCATACGCTCATCGATGATACCGCGGCCGGGTACGGCGACCTCGTAGACGGCGTTGGTCGACGTCATCGGCATCTTGTTCGATACGAGCATCTGGATGACGCGCTGCACCTCGGGGCTATCGATCGAGACATCCTTCAGGCTCTTGTCCATGTCCGCGGGGCACGTGTCCGGTGTTTTCGCCGTCGAGAAATCGGAGCTGGACATGAACGAATGCTCGACGTTGTCCATACCCAACTCGATCGCCTCCTTGTACGAGATCGAGCACAGGTGGCCGGTGACCTTCAGCTTGCGCTTGTGCGCTTCAGCCACGACGGCCTTCAGCTGATCACGCGTGATCGAGTTGTACACTTTGATCCAGGTCGCCCCCTCCTCCGCCCAGTAGCTCACTGCGCGCCGCGCCTCGTCGGGATTTTTCACGCGCAACATCTCTCCCCGGCTCTTCAAGCCGGAGATGTACGGTCCGGTGACGTGCATGCGCGGACCCGGCGCGGTGCCCTGATCGATGCCCGCCTTCATGTTCATCTCTTCGTAGGGCGCGAAGCTCCCGGTCGTTCGGATGGTCGTGACCCCGCTGCCCAGGTAGAGACGAGGGGCGCTGAATGGAAGCTGCACGTAGCGGTCGATCGTCGTGTAGAACGTGTGATCGTGCATTCCGATGATGCCCGGAATGACGGTGTGACCGCTCAGGTCCATCACTTCTGCGGCAGGCGGTATCGGGACGTTCTTGCCGACGGCGGTGATCCGGCCCTCGGTGATCACGATAGTAACATCCTCGGCGATCGGACCGCCTGTGCCATCGATGGTTCGGACGTGCGTGAGCGCCACCGTCGGAGCGCTGACACGAACGAGTTTCTGGACGCCTGACGATAGCGCGGAATACTTCTGAGCTCGAGCAAGCGTCGGTTGCAGAAGTATCAGTGCGATGATGCCTACGACTCTGCGCATGACCTGTCTCCTTTGTGTGATCGTCCAATGCGGACGTACGACGGTTGAGTCCGAGGAAGTCGTGGTATCGTGATGCCCACGCGCGCAGTCAGCGGTACTCGACTGACGCATCCATCAACCACATCGCTAGGTAGCGCGCGAAGGACGCGCGAACCCAAACGCGGTATTGATCTAGTCCGCTCCGAGCGACGATGACCGCCGCCTTGGCGAGCAGCGGCAGCGGCGGAGCTGTCCGCGCATCGAACCTCGACCAGCGTGCGGAACGCGTCTTCGCGACACTTGGGAGCCGCGTCCGTCCAGAGAAAATCGGGAAGCTCGGGCAGCGCCTGGCTCATGGGCGGCGCCTCCCCTCCATGCTGTATCCGTTCGATACGAGCCGGACCCGTGACACTACAGCGCCGTCCTCCACGAACGTCATGCGCAAGGCGGGGTCGAAAGGCATCCCGAACACACGGTTGCCGTAGTACAGAACCGGGCTGGCCCCCGGTCCTAATCCGTCAGCCGCCGCCATCAGTGCTGTTCCGTTGACGAAGATCGTCAGCGGGAGCGTCCTTCCGTCGGATCGGATCAGATCATAGGTCCCCGGCAGCCTGTCGCGCTCCGCCGGAGGCAGTGCGAGCGAGGCGGGGCGTGGCGTGCGCGCCTGCAAGGGCATACCGAACAGGACGCGAGCGATGTTCAGCGCCAAGGGCTCGGGGCCGCGCTGATCCGTGTTCGTCAGAACGATCACGCTCAGCGTTTCGGCGGGAAAGTACAACATCGATGATGTGAAGCCGGTGATGCTCCCGGTATGCGTGATCATGTGGTGCGGCCCGAGCTCCTCGACGAAGAGACCCAACCCGTACGTGGTCGGCATCCCGTTGAGGAGCGTGTCGGGCGTCGTCATGAGCGCGTATGAGCGCGCGCTCACCACGCGCCCGCCGCTCAGCGCGCGCTGCCACACCAGCATGTCTCGCACGGACGAGCACACCGAGCCGGCCGAGTACGCGTGTGTCAGACTGAATTTCGGCGCGGGGACGAGCGCGCTGTCCTTGACGGCATATGCTCTCGCGAATGTCGCGTCGCCGCCATTCAAGGGGCAGTAGCGCGTCTCCTTGAGCCCGAGCGGCTTGAAGAACTCGTCCGCGAGGAATGCTCCGTACGATTTGCCGGACACCCTCTCGATGATCAATCCCAGGGCGACGTACCCGGTATTCCCGTACGAATAGTGCGTGCCGGGCTCGAAGTCGAGCGAGTCACGCGCTGCCAAACCGATCAGCTGTTCCGGAGTGAAATCCTGCGCATCCTTCAACCGCCACCCGGGGCTGGCGGTGTAGTTGGGGATTCCCGAAGTGTGATTCAAGAGTTGTCGGACGGTGACGTGACGGCCATGGAGCGGCAAGCCGTTGACGTGTTTCGAAACGTCGTCGTCGAGCCCGATCGCCCCGCGTTCCACAAGCCGCATGATCGCGGCGGCCGTCATCTGCTTGGTGTTCGACGCGATCTCGTACACCGTTGACGGTGTCGCAGCACGTCCGGCCTCGCGGTCAGCCAGGCCGTACCCACGCATCACCAGCGTGTCATGTCCACGTACCACTGCGACCGCGGCGCTCGCCGCCGGGGCCTTGATGAGAAAGTCCTCAATCAAGGAATCGATTCTCGCCCGGACAGCTCGTGCGGGGGCTTGACCCGAAACAGGAGGCCTACCGACGCCGTCCAGTGCCTCGATCGTTGCCGTCGACGCGGGCCGCCGACCCTGGAGCCGCGTGGCCACTTGCTCCACGCTGCGGAAGACGCGCAGCAAATTACCGCGCGCCAACTTTCCGAGGTCGTCGTCAGACCAGCCGCGGCGAATCAATTCGGCGAATAGGTTCGGGTACATCGACACATCTTCGAGCCCAACGACATGCTCACGCTCGCCTGGAGGGCCGTAGAAATCGGCGCCGATCCCGACATGGTCGACTCCGGCCATCCGTCGAAGATGCTCCACGTGGTCGGCGACGTCCTTCAGCGTTGCCCTGGGCAGCGGTCCCTTCTCGCGCTCGTATTCGTTCCTCGCGCGTGCGCTGTCCGACCCCGCGGCGGTGAGAACCGACTGCAACCCGTCGCGCCATCTGCGAACCGAATCCGACACGAACGCGGGATAGAAGTTCGCCATCACGATGCCCCCGTTTGTCGACAGGCGGCGCAGAATCGAATCGGGGACGTTGCGCGCATGATCGACGAGCGCTCGCGCCGACGAGTGCGAGAAGATCACGGGCGCCTCGGTGATCGACAGCACCGCGCTCATCGTCGCCGGCGAGACGTGCGAGATGTCGACCATCATCCCCAGCCGATTCATCTCGCGCACCACCTCTCGGCCAAATGGCGTCAGTCCACCGTGACGCGCGGAATCCAGTGCGGCGTCGGCCCAGTCGGTGCCGTTGTTGTGAGTGAGCGTCATGTAGCGCACACCGAGGTCATAGTAGGCTCGCAGCGCGCCGAGTGAGTTCACGATGGTGTGACCACCCTCCGCTCCGAGCAGCGAGGCGATGCGGCCTCGTGTGCGCTGGCGCTCGATGTCGGCGACGCTCGCGGCAAAGCCGAGGTCGCGCGGATATTTGGCGATGAGCCGGCGCGCGATGTCGATCTGCTCGAGCTGCGCGCGCATCGCGGCCAGCGGGGCGAGGTCGCTCGGGACGTAGACCGACCAGAACTGCACGCCCACGCCGCCCTCGCGCAGCCGCGGAATATCCGTCTCGTGCAATCCTCGGCCCGCGATGTCATAGGCGTCGACATCAGCAGGCGGTTGTCCGGCGCGGCGGATGACGATCGGGAGGTCGTTATGCCCGTCGACCAGTGGGCTCGCTCGAAGGATCGCCTTCGCGTGGCGTAGCGCGGCGTCGTTCGATTGCGCGTCCAGCGACGGCACGCACGCAAGGGCGGTGGCGAGCACGACTCCGAACCGTGTCGTGTGCATGTTAGCGGTTGCCTCGCACTTGTCCTTCCGGCGGCAAGTGCTCGCCGAAAAAGCGCCGGACGGCCTCGCGCCAGTAATTACCCGTTCGGCCCGAGAACGACGTGATGTGATTACGCTCTGGCAGCACGACGAGATCGAAGTGCTTCTCTGCTCTTACCAGCGCATCGACCATCTTCATCGCATCGGCGAACGGCGTGTTGGCATCGGTCGTCGCCGCGATGATCAAGAGGTCGCCGCGAAGACGATCGGCAAGCGGGAGATTGGACGCGTACTGATAGGCGGCCGGATTCCGCGAAACGAGATCCAGATACCCCTCGATGCTCGCGCCGGCAATCCCGTCAACACCGGGACTGGCCATTCCCGACGCCACACCAACGCGGTAGAACTCCGGCGCCGTCAGCATCGCACGCGCCGAGAAGTAGCCGCCGAAGGAGTGTCCGAACACGCCCACGCGAGTGATATCCATGTACGGCCGCGTTGCTGCGGCGCCTTTCAACGCGGCGACGTGATCGGGAATCTCGTTGCGGCCGAAATTGCCGTAGACGACGTCCTGGAATGCTTTGCCGCGCTGCGGCGTTCCGCGTGCATCGATGATCACACCGATGTAGCCCAGCTGCGCCAACGCTTGGACCGTGGTCGCCGTTGGGCCTTCTTCGCCGGGTGACAGCCCCTGGAGCGACAGGAAGGTGCGACGGATGTTGGTGCGCTGCGGCCCGGCGTAGAGCATTTCGATCACCGGATAGCGTTTCGCCGGGTCGAAGTCGAATGGCTTGTAGATGACGCCGTAGAGGTCCGTCTTCCCATCGGCGGCCTTCGCGACAAACTCCTCGGGCGGCGTCCACTTGAGCGCCGCGAGCGGCCGGGCGTCGACGCGGAGAATCTCCTGCAACTTCGCGCCGCTCGCCGCGCGAAGCTCCACGACCGGTGCACGATCGAGGTTCGAATGACGATCGAGAAAAACTTCGCGTGATGGCGAGAACGCGACTTCGTGCTGGCCCGGAGTTTCGGTGAGGCGAGTCAGGCCGTGCCCGTCGAGGCCGACGCGATAGAGATGAGTGTCGTACGGTCGAGCGCCCTCGCCGTGCGCAGTGAAGTACACCAGCTGTGCCTTCTCATCGACGGCAATCACCGTCTCGACGGGAAAGGACGTCTGCGTGAGCGGCCGGATGAGCGTGCCTCGCAGGTCGTAGAGATAGAGCTGGTTGTAACCTGTTCGCTCCGAGAGCCAGATGAAGCGGTCCCAGTTGCCTACGGGAGTGAGCGGAGGCCCGGTTCCCTGTGCGGGGGAGATCCGCAGAAAGTTCAGGTTGTAATAGAGGAATGTCGGCGCGGTCTCGGTGAGAACGACGCGCACCGTTCCGGTCGTCGGGTTGGCAGCCAGGATGTCGGCGCGCTTGACGTCGCGGCTCAGCCGTGCGTACAGCAACTCCGACCCATCAGGACGCCAGCCGATGATGAAGTAGGATGCGCCTTCATCCGCGCTCGGTTCCAATCGGATCTGCGTTTTCGACAGGCGATCGACAATCATGACGTCTGTGCGTGGCAGCGCTCCGCCCACGCGCGGCGACGGTAGCCACTCGACCTCCTCCTGCCGGGTCAGCCAGTGAACGAGCGCCGTCTTCTCGAGTCCACGGTAGTCGACGCGCCGCACGGCAATCAGCCGGCTGTCTGGCGACCACTTGGCCCCGTTCACGTCCCACTCGATTCCGAGCGCGCTATCGAGTGTGAGACGCGTGATGCGATTGTCGATCGGTGAGCGCAGCGCAAGGTTCGCGTTATCGATCGTGGCGAACCACCGGCGGTCGGGCGACGGCACTTCCATCGTCGATGGCGAGCCTGTCGTAGGCGACGCTCGGATGAACTGCGGCTGCGTGCGATCGGAGCCTTCCTCGCTTGGAGTTCCAGTTCGAACGACAGCGTAGGAGTCGAACCGAAGCATCAGCGTATGACCACGCACGGTGAAACGCGCGGCCTT
>Ga0207701_10005549_pt1 | contig 12679 bp, 12 predicted proteins | sample KBSSwiSSwithPhiX_FD_184294 | JGI IMG/M metagenome (GOLD analysis project Ga0207701, IMG submission 184294) | Switchgrass rhizosphere bulk soil microbial communities from Kellogg Biological Station, Michigan, USA, with PhiX - S5 (SPAdes) (version 2) | ecosystem: Environmental > Terrestrial >...
TTTCAACGTCGCGAAAGGCAAACGCGTCGATCTGACGCTCGTGTTGAAATCCGAGTGAGCGCATTTGACGATCCACCGATTTAACGATTAACGACTTAACATGATCACGTTCCTTGATGGTAAACTCGTGAGTGCGCTACCCACGCAGGCGATTGTGGATGTAGGCGGGGTTGGCTACGAAGTTTTCATTCCGTTGTCGAGCTACGACAAGCTACCCACCGCCGGCCAGCCGATCCGCATTCTGACGCACTTGGCGGTGCGCGAGGATGCACACGTGCTGTACGGATTCATGACGTCCGCCGAGCGCGATCTTTTCCGATTGCTGGTGAACAACGTTTCCGGCATTGGGCCGAAGCTGGCGCTGGCAGTTTTGAGCGGGATGAGCGTAACCAATTTCAAGGCGGCGGTGGTGAACTCGGATGTCACGGCGATTTCCAAAATTAGCGGTCTGGGAAAAAAGACGGCCGAGCGGATTGTTCTCGAGTTAAAAGATAAGGTTGGCGTTGCTGCGGCATGGGAAGCAGCCAGCGCTGTGCATGCGCCGTCGCCGGAGCAGGAGCAGGCGAACGAGGCAGTGCTTGCGTTAATCGCGCTCGGCTACAAGCAAGTCGATGCACATAAGGCCGTGCATGATTTACAGCAAAAGGGCGACGCGAAATCGGCGGAAGAACTTGTGAAGCTGACCCTCAAGCGAATGGCTGCGGGAAGGTGAGAAGAAACGTCGAACGCTCAACATTCATCGCTCAGCTGCATTCGGCATTGGACGTTCGGCGTTGAGCGTTGGACGTTCTCGCCATCATGCAAGTGCAGGTTCATGACGAGAGGCTCGCTGCAATTCGCGCAGCGTTTCCAAAAGAGGGCCTCTTCGCCGAAAAAGAGTGGCTGCTATCGCCGGACGCATTTCCGATCAACAGGAAACTTCTTGCCGACCTTGATCAACTGGGGCATCGACTGTTCGTTTTTCAGCGGGCCTGCAATCAGCTCTATCAGCTCAGCGTCAAAGGCAAGCAGCCCGAATGGGTAGCGCGGTATCTCGACGCTGGTAAACCGAAAGAGCTGATTGAATTTTCGCAGCGGAAGGAAATCCGCGACGATTTGCCGCGAGTAATCCGGCCTGATCTCATCCTCACTGAGAAAGGCTACATCATTGCTGAGATCGATTCGGTACCGGGCGGGATTGGTCTGACCGGTTGGCTGAACCAGACTTATTCTTCATTCGATAACAACATCGTCGGCGGTGCGACCGGAATGTTGGAGGGATTTCGCGCAGTTGTGCCAGATGGCGCCGACATTGTCATCTCGCAGGAGTCGGCAACCTACCGGCCAGAGATGGAATGGATCGCGGCGCGACTAAATCAAACGTCACATTTGAAGCCTGAAACCTCTGCGTGGCGCGTAAAGCCGGCGGAAAATTACGAACCGCACGACGGACGTGCTGTGTATCGGTTCTTCGAATTATTCGATCTACCAAATATTCCCGGAATCGAAAAGACGCTGTGGGCCAACGCAAAGGGTCGAATTAGCATCACCCCACCAGTCAAACCGTATCTCGAGGAGAAAATGTGGTTCGCGCTCTTCTGGCTTCAGCCTCTGCGCGAGTTTTGGCGACGCGAACTGGGCGATAAATATTTCATGAAGTTACAGGAGGTGATCCCCTACTCCTGGCTCTTGGATCCAACTCCCCTGCCACAACACGCGGTCCTCCCGCGACTGGAAATTCACGATTGGCGCGAGGCTGCGAAGTTCAGTCAGAAAGACCGCGATCTTCTCCTGAAGATAAGTGGGTTTTCGCCGCTCGGCTGGGGCAGTCGAGGCATTGCGCTCGGGAGCGACCTGCCGCATTCGGAATGGCAGAAACGAATCGAGCATGCCCTTGCGACATTCGAGTCGAGTCCTACGATCCTTCAGAAATTTCATAAAGGCGCTCTTTTTGAGCACCGCTCTTGGGACCCGGCGTCCGGTGAGATAACAGTACTGAAAGGTCGCGTCCGACTCTGTCCGTATTACTTTGTTGAAAGTAATCGTGTGAGATTACAAGGCGCGCTGGCAACAATCGTTCCGGCGGACAAGAAATTTCTACATGGCATGAGCGATGCGATTCTGGTGCCGTCGAAAGTTCAATAGAGTTTGGGACACTCTCTAACAGGCGCCGTGCTTATGTCGTAGCGCGCCACGGAACTTCGAAAACTACAGGTAAACATCAATCGGGGCGGTGAGTTTCAAAGCGCTCGAGTTTTAGGCGTGCAACCGCGCTGACTTCGCGTCAGAAAGACCGGATATGACAAAAAACATTGGAATGCTCTTGCTAGGGATCTATTTGATTCTTGTTGGGATCACTACGCTTTTTCATGTTGCGATCGGTGCCATCGTGATGGGAGTTCTGGCGCTGGTGACAGGTATTTTGATTTTAGTCGGCAAGTAGTTAGCGCCTCAAACCAGCGAAGGAGAAGATGACGGCCCACCGCATTCGCAAATTCGTGCAAATCCTGATGCGTCGCTGAATGTGCCTGAATGTCTACGCCGTGGTCGCGAATGCTACGGCCGGCAAGCAGTGCCGTGCCTACAGGTTCGAACCTTCGATTTATAACGCGCCGACGGCCGCCGAGATCAGCAACACGACGATGCTGAGCGAAATTAAGATCTGGATCATCGCCAGAACCTTTGCCCACCGTGCGAGCAGCGGTGCGTCCGTAGGCCCGAATGTGGAACTCTGCGTGAACGCGACGAACAGATAATCGACAAAGCGCGGATGCCAGCGCGCACACGCAAATTCCGGTCGCTCGTCATGTGTAATTTGCATCTGCGGAAAAAGGAAACTTTTGCTGCCGAATTTCCGCTGTTTCTGGCGCAGGGTTGGTCCGCCGCCATCCAGGCGCCAGTACCAGAGCGCGAATACAATCACATTCGTTAGCCAAAGGAGTCCGCCGGACCGGAGCAACTGCAACGGAGATTCGCGATGCGTGGGCAAAAGGCGCACGAGCAAAATTACAGAGGCAATCAACGCCACTGTTGTGATTCCGTTGATAATGAATCCGAGAAGGCGATTGAGTGATTGTTTTCCCACGCGATGGCTCACTACAGTCGGTACAAGCAAGACGACGATGACTGTCGGCAACAACCAAATCGGTCCGACCACGACGTTGCGCGGCAGCGCAAGGTAAATGGCGCCGACGGCGAGAACTGCGGCTATCGTTTGCCCGCGTGGCTCTGGTTTGTCAACGTACTCTGCCATTTGTGCTTTTTCGCATAAACGAGATTCGCAATCTGATCAACACCTCTGCGGGTCACCGGACCGGAGCAAACCATGTCACGCTTGCTTTGTCGGGGCCGGTCAGCAAATGTGATCTTCCTCGCCTTCGTTAGGAATGACGGTCGCGAGTTAACAGCATGACAAAACGGATCTGTTACATCCACGCGGGACCACACAAGACCGGTACCACTTCGATCCAGTGGTTTTTGCAGGAGAACGGCGCTGAGCTGCTGGCGCAGGGTTATTTTGTGCCCGAGAGCGAGACGAAACGCGGCGCACATCACGCGCTCGCTGAAGGGTTAGCCGGGCTCGATCTGGGAGAGCATCGTGAACCGCTGGTGGCCAAATCCATCGCGGCGATTGCTGAGACCCCTGCCCGAGCGATCATCATTTCCTCTGAAGCTTTGGAGGGGCTTTTTAGAAACCGACAGAATACCAAAGGATTTTTCAACCGAATCCAGGAGCTCAACCTCGAACCAAAACTCATCCTCTTTCCGCGGAACCAGCCGCAATGGATCAATTCGAGCTATGCCAGTTCGGTCAAAAGCTTTCGTCGATCCGATTCGTTTGAAGCGGCCGCATTCGGATTCGCCCAATCTTTGGATGCCAGGTTCTCACGCTGGATCCATTTGGCAGAGATTCACGGCGCCGAACTAATTGTTCGCCCATTTAACAAGGAAACTCTGAGTCGCGGCGTGATACCGGAATTTCTCGATTGCATCGGCATCACCTCTTCACAATTTCGAGATCGCGCGGTCCGACGCAATGAAGCCGTCGGGCCATTTACAGTTAGTGTGGCCCGTCAAGTACTACGCTCGATCGGAAAGGATTTGACCTGGCTTCAGGCGAGGAAATGCAAAGTGAAACTCGCCGCGTATGTCCGCGAAAACAAATATACTGATGCCGGTTACTGCGGACTCAGCGACAGGTTGGCGCGACACATTGAAGATGAATTGCGTCCAGATAATGACGTGTTTGCAAAAGCACTCTGGGGAAAATCCTGGGGCGAGGTTTTTGCTACTGATGTGGGCGAACAATTCGTGCCTAACGACTTCGAGATGTGTCAGCCAGACTGGTTCACGGCACGACGGCTTCGGCGTGCCATCGACACAATAACGGCTTTCACGCAGCAGATGCTGCAGGATCCTACGCTGGCGGTGGAAGCGCCCTGGAACAAGGTGGCTCATCGCAGCGGTTTGGTTTCAAGAGAATAGATCGAGAATGCTCCAGGCGCGAAGTTTGAAAGCGTACATGCCATAACTGGAAGGCGTATGCGGCGGATCCTCGTCCTGCTTGTGATTGTTGCAGTCGGTGCTGCGGCTTTGGCAGCGCTGTGGATTTTTCGCGGAGGTGAAATTTCATCCTTTATCGATCGTTACTGGACGGTGGAAACCCAGTCCGTGCCGATTCGATCAATTGCATATGAAGGCGGTGGGAACGGAGGCATTCTTCTGTGCGATGGTGTCGGTTTCAGTTTGAATGACGTCAAACCGCGTTTATCGCTGAGTATTGGCTCAACGAAGGACAACCAACTCGCGTTGGCGAGCGCCGGCAAAGTTTTCCCTTTTGGTCCGCTCAAATCCGCACCTGAGGATAATGCTGAGCGTCTCGCTACTGCGCCGCCTGCGGGCGATCACGCGCTCGTCGTCACGCGTCACAGCGTTCTCAGCTGGCCGACACCGTTCGAGATCAACCTCATGACCGGTAACTCGCCGTCTTGGAAACGCCACACTTACTACGAAATTCGGTGGAAGAAATCCTCCGGCACGAATTTGCAGATGCTTTGGCGTTACGAGCAATTTTATTATCCCGGCAATGGGTGGGCCGGCGGGATGATGACGCACGAAGGCTCTACTGGTCTGATCCAGATCCAAATCAACGAGTGAAGCCGCAAAGGCATCGTCCTTGAGCATCGCGCCTCTTTTCTGCATCGTTTCATCGTGCGGGCGTCGCAAAAATTTCAAAAACTGTTTACCCGAGACGCGGTGGAAAGTCTTTGGGAGCATGCTTCGCGATGGACTCATCCGGTGAGCTCTCGACGCATTCTCGCGACGATTGATAAAACCGAGTTGGCAAGGCTGCGGGAAAATTATCCGTACCGGCCGAACGCGCGAAAGATCAACGCCTATGAAGATGCCGACTATTGGGTTGGAGTTAACGTTAAGCGCGTGCAGGATCTCTGGCTTGATCGATCGAGGTCACTCGACATCCTGGATCTAGGCTGCGGCCCCGGATATTTCCTCTATCTCTGCCGGATGTTTGGCCACAACGGCCTCGGACTCGATCCAGATGACGAACCTTTCTTTCGCGGAACAACCAACTTTTTCGGAGTTAGCCGCGTCATCGGACGCATCAACGCACAAATGCCTTTGCCCGATCTCGGCAAGAAATTCGACCTCGTTACTGCGCATCGCGTCTGTTTCCACAGGATCGCACGGCGCGAAAACGGTGAATGGCTGGAATGGAAAGAAGCGGATTGGAAATTCTTTATCAACGATGTCCGCACAAGATTCCTTAAACCTGGGGGGCGGCTTCTTCTGGAATTCAATCGCCGCGCGGACGGCTCTTCATTTTTCACAGCAGAACTGCGCAAGTTCTTTGAAGGGCAAGGTGCGCGAATCGTGCGCTGGAAAGCGCTGCTTGCGGCGGATCCAAATAAACGGGCACACTTCAAGCACATCTAAAGACTTACGGCAGGCGCGTCGCCTGCTATCCGGCAACCGAGCGGTTGCCCTACACGTCCGCGGCTGGTTCGCCTCACAATTTCCAATCGGAGCAATCCCAGCCTAGCAGTTGCTCGATTTTGGTGATGTCTTCCGCAAACAGATTGTACAGGAAAACGCGTTCCTCCCAATTCATCGCCCGCTCGTACGGCACAACATTTCTGTCTTTGTTACGGAGTGACCGCACAGGTTTTCGGCCAAGGAACGAGAAGATTGAGGTCAGCGTATGGCGCTGCTTTGTTTTGAAATCGTCGAACTTCACAACCTTAATTTGCTCCCGCGGAAACAATTTGAAAACGCGATCGAGTTGGCGTCCATAAAATCCTCGCTCCAGATAGGCGAAACGGCGCGCTTCAGCCGGCGGCGCGCCAGCAATGCGCGTTTTTTCTTCTCGAACTGCGTCGAAAAAATCGAGCGGTTCGCGACCTCTGTATCGCTGCATGTTCCAGTGAGCAAATGCGCGCTCTACCGGATTCCGCAGAAGAATCAGCAATTTGATCTTCGGATTATAGTTCCAAATCCGTTGCATCGCGGGTTCGTGAAACATGTAACTCGGTGTGCAATCACCCGCGATGGTCGAACGCGCAATCGGCGGATAATGCTTGTGCAATTCCTCATAATTGGGCTCGGAAACAAAGACCGCGTCGTTATCGAAAAAATGGATTTCCTGCTGATCACCCATGCAGATTTCGGGATGTCTGCTCAGAAAATAATGCAACGCCGTCGTGCCGGATTTTTGCGCGCCAGCCAAAATGAAATCGAGCCGCTTAACTTTATGACGCTTGGTCCGAAACATCACCGGAATCTACATCGCGAAGCCTGCACGGGGAAAGTGGCAGCTTCTCCCAGTGCCTTACTTCGAACAAAGCACGAGTTGTGGCCTTTGTGCGCGCCCTCTATCATTCGCGCATGTATACGTTGTTTCGCCTGCTTTTTCGCTGTTTAGCGTTGCTCTACCTTGTCGGAATGACCAGCTCCGCGCTCGCAGATGAGGGCATGTGGCTCTTCAACGCGCCGCCGTTAAAACAGCTCAAGGAAAAATATCAGTTCGAGCCGTCGCCGCAGTGGCTTGAGCATCTGCAAAAGGCGAGCGTTCGTTTCAATTCCGGCGGGAGCGGATCCTTCGTTTCGCCGAATGGGCTCGTCATCACAAACCATCACGTTGGGGCCGACACATTGCAGAAGATGGGCAGCACCGAGCGCAATTATTTACGAGACGGGTTCTATGCGAAAACGCAGGCCGATGAGATCAAATCCACAGATTTAGAGCTGAATGTGTTGATGTCTATCGAGGACGTAACGGCGCGCGTTACCAGCGCAGTGAAACCAGGCACAACAAGCGACCAAGCTTCCGGCGCGCGCAACGCGGCCATCGCCGCCATTGAAAAGGAAAGCAAAGATAAGACCGGATTGCGGTCGGATGTCGTCACTCTGTACCAGGGTGGCGCGTATCATCTCTACCGATACAAGCGTTATGATGACGTGCGCTTGGTCTTCGCGCCCGAGCAGCAAATGGCCTTCTTCGGCGGCGACCCTGATAACTTTGAGTATCCCCGCTACGATCTGGATATCTGCCTTTTTCGGGTGTACGAAAATGGCCAACCGGCAAAGATCGAGCACTTTCTCAAATTCAATTCGAATGGCCCGAATGACGGCGAACTGACTTTCGTAAGCGGTAGCCCCGGCAAAACCGACCGGCAACTCACGTTGGATGAGATGACCGACATGCGCGACCGCTATCTGCCGTACGTCCTAAACCTGTTTTACCGACGCGAAGTGCTCGAATTGGCATACAGCGCGCGTTCATTCGAGAACGCGCGCAAGGCCCGCGAAGATCTGTTTGGAGATCAAAACAACCGTAAACGCTATAACGGTTATCTGGCTGGCCTGCTCGATCCGCAAATCTGGTCGGCGCTGGAAGCGCGTGAACGAAAACTGCGCGAAGCGATCGCGCGCGATTCGAAATTCAAATCCACACTTTCCGCTTACGACCGGATCAAGCAGGCCCAGGCTGAAATCGCGAAGAATGCTCCCGTGTACAATTACCTCGAGCAGGAACGGCCGATCACGGTTGGTTACCGCGCTCCAAGAGCATTCTCGGGTGATCTTTTCAAGTATGCACGCCTGTTACTGCGGGCAGCCGATGAGCACGCGAAACCGAATGGAGAACGGATCCCGAGTTTTCGAGATAGCGCGCGCGAATCATTGGAACTGGAACTTTTCTCCGATGAACCGATTTATGATGATTACGAGATATTGCGACTCACAGATTCGTTGACCGATTTCGTCTCTGCATTCGGCGACGGAAATCCGCTAGTCAAAAGAGTGCTCGCTGGAAAGTCGCCGCACGCCCGGGCAGTTGAGCTTGTCACATCAACAAAACTCAAGGATCCGGCTGTGCGGAAAGATCTCTACGCCAAAGGCGCGGCTGCGTTGCAGACGACGCATGATCCGATGATTGACCTTGCTGGTATGATCGATGCACAAGCGAGAGAAGCACGAAAGACTTACAACGCGCAGGACGAGATCAAAAAACAGGCGTATGCAGATATCGCGAAGGCGCGGTTTGCGATCGAGGGCGCCAGCACCTATCCGGATGCTACGTTCACATTGCGGCTCTCGTACGGCACCGTCCGTGGTTACGAACAGGACGGCAAACAAATTCCCGCATTCACCGACTTCGCCGGTCTATACCAGCGGGCGGCCGAACACGACAACCGGCCGCCATTTGATCTGCCAAAACGTTGGATCGACAAAAAATCGGACCTCAATCTGGCCACCAAATACAATTTCGTCTCCGACGCGGATATCATCGGCGGCAACAGCGGCAGCCCTGTCGTGAATAAGGCAAACGAATTCATTGGCATCATTTTCGACGGTAACATTCAATCGCTCTCCTCTGATTGCGTTTACACAGACACGCAGTCACGCGCCGTCTCTGTTGATTCAGCAGCAATCGTCGAGGCGCTGCGCAAAATTTACGATGCGCAACCCCTCGTGGACGAGCTGGTGAGCGGAAAATAGGCTATTCGCTTGCGACAGTTGTCAGGTCGAGCGGTTGAGACATCTCTCAATATTAGTCCAACGGCGGCGTTAGAAGAATAATCAGAGATTTTTTCGAACCCGCTCGGAACGCTATGGGAGCTGTTTCAGCAGCATTCTCCAGCGCGCCCAAGCTTCGTCGCGGGCTTTCTTGTCGCCTTCACGAACTGCGGGATTGGATGGTTCACCGGAGCGCATGAAACCGTGTCCGGCGCCTTTGTAAATCACTGGCTCGTACTTTTTACCAGCGGCTTTCATTAACTCCTCGGCCTTTGGAATAGTCGCGTTCACTCGCTCGTCGTTCTCGCCGTAAAACCCGTAGACCGGACACGCGATATTCGCGACTTTGGAAGCTTCATCAGGCGCGGTACCGTAAAACGAATAAGCTGCTTTTAGTTTTGAATTTTCATTTGCATACGCAAACGCCCAGCCGCCGCCCCGGCAAAATCCACAGACAGCAAGCGTGCCGTTGCACGCTGGAATTTTGAGCGCGTAATCGGACGTCGCGCCAAGAACCGCTTTGATCTGATCTTGGGTCACGGCTGAGGTGGCTTTGCTCGCGCCATCAGCATCTTCAAACTTTTGACCATTGAGAAAATCGGGCGCGATCGCGATGACTCCATTTTCTGCCAGCTCATCGCACAGGCTGCGCAGCCAATCAGTCAGGCCGAAAATTTCCTGGATAACCAGCACGACAGGAGCCTTGTCTTTACGCTCAGGATAAACCACGAAGGCTTTAATGGCACGGTCGCCTGACTTGATATCGACCCATTCGCCGTGACGCGGCGAATTGTTCAAACGGTCTTTGCCGAAATCCTTGTACTCTTCTCCTGCAAGCATCGAGCCAGCGAGGAAAACCAGCGCGAATAGAAAGGGTCTCATAACTGAGCAGCAACCGTCGATTTCCGGAATCTAGCTGGTAGGCGTAGTTTTACGGAGCATCACGTCGAGGCTCCAAGCGCCAGGTCCATAAAGGAAGATGTAAAAGAAAAGAAAGCAGTAAACGACCGCAAGTTCGCCTTTGTTGACAATGGGTAAGATGCTTCCTTTGGCATGCATCATAAAAAAGGCCACAGCCATTTCGCCGCTGGCGATGAAAGCGGCTATACGGGTAAATAATCCAATAGCAATGAGTATCCCACCTACGATTTCTATCCAGCCGCCCACTGCCATGAGCGGCGGTAACGGACCCTCATGTTGGCCCGGCGGTGCAAACCATCCAAAGATTTTTTGTGCACCGTGACAGAAGAACATTAGGCCAACAACGAACCGCATAATCGAGTAAAACGGAACCGCGTATCGAGTTAGTGAGTTCATGACCGTTCAGGCTGAACGATTTCCAGTTGAAGTGTCAAGTCTCTAGCAGCCGCTTCGCTGTGCGCGTCCGCATCGGCGGAGAAGGATACAGCTACGCTGCTTTCCTGATCGGGTGTGCTCTTTTCGCGCGCGATTTGCTCTTGCTTTTTCCTTTCGCTCCACTTTGTTCGAGGCTCTTTTGCAAAACCGACACGAGGTCGATCACCTTTGTCGGCTTCGGTGCTTTCCTCGGTTTTGCTTCAATTTCCTTGCCACCAGCTTCGACTTTCTCCTCGATCACCTCCATGAGTGCTTCGCGATAATCGTCCTTATACTTTTCTGGCTGCCATTTCGACGTCATGCTGTCGATAAGCGATTTGGCCATGGTCATTTCCCGTTTGCCGACTTCCAGCTTCTTCGGGACATGAAGCTTCTCTGGATCAGCGAGCTCATCTGCGAAGTGCATCAGCTCAAGAACGAGCGCACCATCCTCCGGCTTAACACCCGCAAGGTATTGCCGCGTTTTAATGACTACCTTGGCCACCCCCACCTTCTTCGAGTCTTTTAGCGCGTCCCGGAGGAGCGCGTAGGCTTTGTCTCCGCCCTTTTGTGGCTCCAGATAGTATGGCTTGTAGAAGAACATCGGATCAATTTCCTCCTGATCGACGAAGTCCTGGATATCGACGGTCTGAGTGGCTTCGAGATCAACTCGCTGAAAATCTTCGTCTCGCAGCACGACGTATTTGCCTTTCTCGTATTCGTAGCCCTTGACGATCTGGTCCCAGGGAACCTCCTTGCCATCTTTTTCAGCGACGCGTTTGTAATTGACCGGGCTTAGATCCGTCTGGCGCAGAAGACGGAACTTCAGTTCCTCGCGCCGCGTAGCCGGATAGAGCGCAATCGGTATGTTAACGAGTCCGAAACTGATACTGCCCTTCCAAATCGCTCGTGCCATATACAACTATTTCGCAGCACGCGGCTGTAGCGGCGGTCTATGACCGCCGAAGATTGGGAGCGCACGCGCCTCGCGTGCTGGCGATTGCACCCTCGCGCTCGCAAACTTTCAATGATTTCCCAATCCACCGGAAACATCCGTCTCAGGTATGTTTCGGCGAGGGCGCCGAAACGTGCACGCGAGACGCGTGCGCTCCCAAGATTCTATGCCGCCACCTCAAGATCTCGACGCGAGATGCCGCGTAATTCAAAAAGCCGAATTAGCGTTTCTTCGATCAAGTTGTTCGGACAAGACGCGCCGGCAGTGATGCCGATTACGGCGGGCCCGTTCGGCAACCAAAAGTGTGAAACGACTTCGCGCTTCTCGTGCAAGTTGTAATGCTTGATTTCCGTAGCGGAAGCGAGCCGCGAAGCATTCAGCACAAAATATGTCGGCAACTTTTCTTCGCCCATCTCGGCGAGGTGTGATGTGTTCGAGCTGTTGTAACCGCCAACGACAAGCAAAAGATCCATACGAACATTTAGCAATTCGCGCAACGCATCCTGTCGCTCCTGTGTAGCGCCACAGATCGTGTCAAAGAAACGGAAATTTTTCTCGGCAAGTTCAGGCCCGTCTCGATCAATGATTGCCTGGCGAACTCGGCGTTGCACTTCCTCAGTCTCCCCACGCAACATTGTCGTTTGATTAGCTACGCCAACGGTTTGCAGGTGCACGTCGGGATCAAATCCTGGTGAATGCGCGCCCTTAAATCTTTCCAGGAACGCCTGTCTGTCTCCACCGTGCCGGATGTAATCGCAAACGTAATCGGTATCCGCCAGCGTCAGGACCACAAGATAGTGTCCGCTCCCATCGCCGAGAGCGCGCGAACTGGTGGCTTTGGTCTCTTCGTGCTCCGCCTTGCCGTGAATGATGGATGTAGCCGATTCAATTGCGTACTTGCGTACTCGCTTCCAAACGCTCATCACGTCCCCGCAAGTTGTATCAACGATCTGGCAGCCGCGATCCTTGATCTGTTGCTGGATCGTTAATTCGGTTCCAAACGCCGGCACAATGACGACGTCATCGGGGCCGAGATCGGCGATGTCCGCTTCCTTATTTTTACCGGTGAGATTCTTGATACCTAACGAGGCAATCTGATGATTGACCTCAGGATTATGAATAATTTCTCCCACGATGAACAAGCGGCGATCCTTGAAAACCTTACGCGCGGCGTAGGCCAGATCGATCGCGCGTTCGACGCCGTAGCAAAAACCGAACTGCTTTGCCAGGCGCACTGTCGTATCTCCGACGGAAATGATTCCACCGGCGCGCCGTACCTTTTCGATGATATCGCTGCGGTAGTGTGACTCGACCTGTTGCTGCACGGCCGCCATCACGTCCGGCGTGCGCAAGTTCACTTTCTGGCGGGCAGTT
>Ga0207701_10005552_pt1 | contig 12677 bp, 9 predicted proteins | sample KBSSwiSSwithPhiX_FD_184294 | JGI IMG/M metagenome (GOLD analysis project Ga0207701, IMG submission 184294) | Switchgrass rhizosphere bulk soil microbial communities from Kellogg Biological Station, Michigan, USA, with PhiX - S5 (SPAdes) (version 2) | ecosystem: Environmental > Terrestrial > Soil...
GCGTCCAGCCTCGGCGCGATCAAGGCGGCGATCGCCGAATCGGCTGATTTCAAAAGCCTGATCAACAATCCCGTGCTCAGCCGCGATGCAGCGGGCAAGACGGTCGCGGCGGTCGCATCCTCCATGGGGATCGACGCACTGACGACCAAGTTCCTGGGCGTCCTCGCGGCGAACCGCCGTCTTTCGCAGCTGCCCGCGGTCATCCGCGCCTACGAAACGCTGCTTTCGAATCACAAGGGCGAAGTACGCGCGGAAGTGACCAGCGCGCATCCGCTCGATTCGAACCAGGTCACCGCCCTGCAGCAGAATCTGCGGGCGCGCGTCGGCCGCGACGTCGCCCTCGATGCCAAGGTCGATCCCGCGATCCTGGGCGGGCTGGTCGTCAAGATCGGCAGCCAGATGATCGACTCCTCCATCCGCACCCGTTTGAATAGTCTCGCCCAGGCGATGAAAGGCTGAACATGGATATCAACGCCGCAGAAATTTCGAAGGTCATCAAGGACCAGATCGCCAATTTCGGCACCGAAGCGCAGGTGAGCGAAGTCGGTTCCGTGCTGACCGTGGGTGACGGCATCGCCCGCGTCCATGGCCTCGACAACGTCCAGGCGGGCGAAATGGTCGAGTTCGCCAATGGCGTGCAGGGCATGGCGCTCAACCTCGAAGCCGACAATGTCGGCGTCGTGATCTTTGGCTCGGACAGCGAGATCAAGGAAGGTGACGTCGTCAAGCGCACCGGCACCATCGTGGACGTGCCGGTCGGCAAGGGCCTGCTCGGCCGCGTGGTTGACGGCCTCGGCAATCCCATCGACGGCAAGGGCCCGATCGTCAGCGATCAGCGCAGCCGCGTCGAAGTGAAGGCGCCGGGCATCATCCCCCGCACGTCGGTGCATGAGCCGGTGCAGACCGGCCTCAAGGCCATCGACGCGCTCGTGCCCATCGGCCGTGGCCAGCGCGAACTGATCATCGGCGATCGCCAGACCGGCAAGACCGCCGTCGCGATCGACACCTTCATCAACCAGAAGGGCCCGAACGCCAGCGGCGACGAGAGCAAGAAGCTCTATTGCATCTATGTCGCGATCGGCCAGAAGCGCTCGACCGTCGCCCAGATCGTCCGCCAGCTCGAAGAAAATGGCGCGATGGAATATACCATCGTCGTCGCCGCGACCGCCTCCGAGCCCGCGCCGCTCCAGTTCCTCGCGCCCTATACCGGCTGCGCCATGGGCGAATATTTCCGCGACAACGGCATGCATGCGGTCATCGTCTATGACGATCTTTCCAAGCAGGCCGTCGCCTACCGCCAGATGTCGCTGCTGCTGCGTCGTCCTCCGGGCCGCGAAGCCTATCCGGGCGACGTGTTCTATCTCCACTCACGCCTGCTCGAGCGTGCCGCCAAGATGAACGAGGCCAATGGCAATGGTTCGCTGACGGCGCTGCCGATCATCGAGACCCAGGCCGGCGACGTGTCCGCCTACATCCCGACCAACGTGATCTCGATCACCGACGGGCAGATCTTCCTCGAGACCAACCTCTTCTACCAGGGCATCCGCCCGGCCATCAACGTCGGCCTGTCGGTCAGCCGCGTCGGTTCGTCCGCGCAGACCAAGGCGATGAAGAAGGTCGCGGGCTCGATCAAGCTGGAGCTGGCGCAGTACCGCGAAATGGCGGCCTTCGCGCAATTTGGTTCGGACCTCGACGCCTCGACGCAGAAGCTGCTCAATCGCGGCGCCCGCCTGACGGAACTGCTGAAGCAGGCGCAGTTCTCGCCGCTGGCTTTCGAGGAGCAGACGGTGTCGATCTTCGCCGGCACCAACGGCTATCTCGATGCCATCGCGGTCAGCGACGTGACCCGCTACGAGACGCAGATGCTGAGCCACCTGCACCATGATCATGCCGACATCCTGGCCACGATCCGCGACAGCCGCGACTTTGGCGACGAGGTCAAGGGCAAGCTGAAGGCCGTGCTGGACGCGTTCGGCAAGACGTTCGCATAAGGGTATATCTCGTCATCCCGGCGAAGGCTGGGATCTCCGGCGACGGCATGCAGCCTCCCGAGATCCTGACCTTCGTCAGGATGACGAACTGAAGGGTTCGTCATGGCAAGTCTGAAAGAACTCAAAGGCCGGATCGCCTCGGTCAAATCGACCCAGAAGATCACCAAGGCCAAGCAGATGGTCGCCGCCGCCAAGCTCCGCAAGGCGCAGGCAGCGGCCGAGGCCGCGCGCCCCTATGCGCAGCGCCTGGAAGGCGTCGTCGCCAGCCTCGCCTCCAAGGTGGTGGTAAGCGACACCAGCCCCAAGCTGCTCGCAGGCACCGGCCGGGACGACGTTCAACTGCTGGTCGTCGCGACGGGCGACAAGGGCCTGGCGGGCGCGTTCAACGCCAACATCGTCAAGGCCGCCGTCGCCAAGGCGCACGCCCTCATCGCGGCGGGCAAGACGGTCAAGTTCTTCCTCGTCGGCCGCAAGGGCCGCGCGGTCATCCAGCGCAACTTCCCCAAGCTGATCGTCGCGCAGTTCGATACCAGCGAAGTGCGCGTGCCCGGCTTCACCGAGGCGCAGGCGATCGCCAAGGAACTGTCCGACCTCTATGCCGCCGGCAAGTTCGATGTCGCGACCCTGTTCTACTCGACCTTCAAGTCGGCGCTGGCGCAGATCCCGACCGAGCAGCAGATCATCCCCGTCGCCATCCCCGCCGATGCCCCGGCATCCTCGGGCGCTGCGGTGGAATATGAGCCGGACGAGGAATCGATCCTCGCCGACCTGTTGCCGCGCAACGTCAATATCCAGCTGTTCAAGGCCCTGCTCGAGAATCAGGCGTCGGAACAGGGCGCGTCGATGACGGCCATGGACAATGCCACGCGCAACGCGGGCGATCTCATCAACAAGCTCACCATCCAGTATAACCGCAGCCGCCAGGCCGCGATCACGACCGAACTGGTCGAGATCATCGCGGGTGCGGAGGCATTATGACATCGCTCAACGCCAAGCGCTAAGGCAGACAATTACATTTGCATTCAAGATTCGAGCACTGAGGAAAGAACCATGGCAACCACCAACAATGTCGGCAAGATAGCCCAGGTCATCGGCGCTGTCGTCGACGTGATCTTCGAGGATGAGCTTCCGGCGATCCTGAACGCGCTCGAGACGAGCAACAACGGCCAGCGCCTTGTTCTCGAAGTCGCGCAGCATCTGGGCGAGAACACCGTGCGCACCATCGCCATGGACGCGACCGAGGGTCTGACGCGCGGCCAGGTCGTGACCGACACCGGCTCGCAGATCACCGTGCCGGTCGGCCCGATGACGCTTGGCCGCATCCTCAACGTCATCGGCGAGCCGATCGACGAACGCGGCCCGGTCAACGCCGCGATGCGCTCGCCGATCCACGCCAAGGCGCCGGAATTCACCGAGCAGTCGACCGAGACCAGCATCCTCGTCACCGGCATCAAGGTCATCGACCTGATCGCCCCCTATGCCAAGGGCGGCAAGATCGGCCTGTTCGGCGGCGCGGGCGTCGGCAAGACCGTCCTCATTCAGGAACTGATCAACAATATCGCCAAGGGCCATGGCGGCACCTCGGTGTTCGCGGGCGTGGGTGAGCGCACCCGCGAGGGCAACGACCTGTATCACGAGTTCCTCGACGCGGGCGTCATCGCCAAGGACGCCGAGGGCAATCCGATCTCCGAGGGATCCAAGGTCGCGCTGGTGTTCGGCCAGATGAACGAGCCGCCGGGCGCCCGCGCCCGCGTCGCGCTCTCGGGCCTCACCATCGCCGAATATTTCCGCGACGTCGAGAATCAGGACGTGCTGTTCTTCGTCGACAACATCTTCCGCTTCACCCAGGCGGGTTCGGAAGTGTCGGCGCTGCTCGGCCGCATTCCGTCGGCGGTGGGCTATCAGCCGACCCTGTCGACCGACATGGGCGCGCTGCAGGAACGCATCACATCGACCACCAAGGGTTCGATCACCTCGGTGCAGGCGATCTATGTGCCCGCAGACGATTTGACCGACCCGGCGCCGGCCACGTCCTTCGCGCATCTTGACGCGACGACGACGCTGAACCGCGCGATTTCGGAACTTGGCATCTATCCGGCGGTCGACCCGCTCGACTCCACCAGCCGCGTCCTCACCCCGGCCGTCGTCGGCCAGGAGCATTATGAGGTTGCGCGCCGCGTCCAGGAGACGCTGCAGAAGTACAAGTCGCTGCAGGACATCATCGCCATCCTGGGCATGGACGAGCTGTCCGAAGAGGACAAGACCACCGTCGCGCGCGCCCGCAAGATCCAGAAGTTCCTGTCGCAGCCCTTCCACGTCGCCGAAGTCTTCACCGGCATCCCGGGCAAGTTCGTCCAGATCGAGGATACGGTGAAGTCGTTCAAGGCCGTGGTCGACGGCGAATATGACCATCTGCCCGAAAATGCCTTCTACATGGTCGGCGGCATCGACGAAGCCGTCGAGAAGGGCAAGAAGCTGGCTGCCGAAGCGGCCTGATCCATACTGCGTATCTCCCCCGCCCGGCCTGATCGGGCGGGGATACAGGACTTGACGACATGCCCCTTCATTTCGAACTCGTGACCCCCGAAAAGCTCGTCCTCTCCGAGGAGGTGTACATGGTCGTCGTCCCCGGCAGCGAGGGCGAATTCGGCGTACTGGAAGGCCACGCGCCCTTCATGTCGACGGTCAAGGACGGCGCGCTCAAGGTCTACGCCAGCGCCAGCGCCGAACCGCGCACAATCCAGGTCGAGGGGGGCTTTGCCGAGGTGTCCGAGAAGGGCCTGACGGTGTTGGCTGAACGGGCCGAATAGCCCACGGACCTTGCGCATCCGGTAACGGATCGTTCACCCTATATTAGCGCCTTGGGGCTAAGCTTCCCGCTGTTTCGACAGACAGGGACGTCGATGAACAGCCTAGTCCTGCCCGGCCAGAGCGCCGGAATTTATGCTCCTGTGATCACCGTGCGCGGCCTCGCGGTCGCTCTGGTGGGTCTCTTGGGGGCTCAGAACCTCCTGCTATTGGCCTATCTCGGCTTCGGTGCCGCCTGGATAGCGGGTGCGGGGGTGCTCCTGGCGATTCTGCTTGTGGCACTCATCCGGGACCAGAGGTTGAACGCCGCCGCGACCGCACCCATCAGCTGGCGCCTGCTCCTCGCTTGCACATTGATCGGCCTCGTCATCTATGCGCTCGGCGGCGAAGGTCGCTTTTTCTATGCCAATACGGATTGGCAGGTACGCGACGCAGTGCTGCTCGATATGACGCGTTATTCTTGGCCGTTTGTCTACACAATCCCGTCAGCGGGCAATCCGTCGGAGTTGATGCTGCGCGCGCCGCTCGGCATGTATCTCATGCCAGCGATCATCGGCAAGGCGCTGGGAGAGCGGGCGGCCGAGCTTGCTTTACTGGGCCAAAACAGTTTGATGCTCGGGGCCCTCCTTGCCGCAGGCAGCCGCCTTTTCGCGACCCGCCGCCATTATGTCACCGCAGCTTTCATCTTCTTCGGTTTCAGCGGGATGGACATTGTCGGCCAATGGCTGTCCCGGCAGCCGCTCGATGTTCATCTCGAGCATTGGGCGGGCCTCCAATTTTCCGCCCACCTGACCCAGGCCTATTGGGTGCCGCAGCATTCGCTCGCCGGGTGGATCGGCGCCCTGTTCTATCTTTTGTGGCGTGACGGCAAGCTTTCGCTGGCGCTGCTGATGACCGCGATGCCGGTCATGGCATTATTGTCACCGCTTGCTCTCATGGGAATGATGCCCTTTGTCTGTCACGCTGGCCTGACTGCGCTTGTCAAACGGGATGTGCGGCGAGCCGATGTCATCTTGCCGGGCCTTGGCCTGCTGATCGCCCTGCCCGCCCTGCTCTTCATGATGTCCGGCAGCGCCGCGGTTGGCGGCAAGGTGTCCGGGATATCGCCCGGACACTATTGCGCATTCCTGACGTTCGAGGTCGGTCTGCCGCTGATGGCCCTTTTCCTCCACCGGCGCGCCCATCATTATGGCGTGACCGTTTCGCTGATCGTCTTGCTGACGCTGCTGCTGGCACCGTTGGGGAATATTGGTGATGCGTCCGATTTCGTGATGCGGGCATCCATCCCGGCGCTCGCCATCCTGGCAGTGCTGATCGCGCACATGCTTGTCACCCAGCCAGTTACGGAGCGGCAGCGCGCTGCGGTTGCTCTTGCCGTCTGTGCGTGGGTGATCGGCCTTGCCACCCCGATCACGGAGACGATCCGCGCCCTGCGCTTTCCGGCCTCTCCGCGGCTCCTATGCAGCTATTTCGGCGTCGTGCCCGGCGGAACGGCAACCTATGTCGTTCCGGCGCGGTCGATCCCACCGGCCATTCGGCCAGTCGGCGCCGTCCACATCACGCCCAGGGACCCGACGCAGTGCTGGGAGGGCCCATGGCCGGCGGGAGAACGTGTGGGGCTGTTCGACCCGATTCCGCAAGGCCCGGCGCAAATCTATGACCCGCGCCAGCCCGATAAGGGCGCGGGGCGCGGATTTCAGCGCCATTAGGAGTTTGTCAAAGTTTCAAAGCTATTCACTCTATCTCTAATGGCGGCCAATTCTGCCGCCGTGACATCGGGGTCTGACGCCTTATTATGAGCGCATTCGGTCGAAAAAACGGGCTCGGATCCAAGGGCTCCTTCGGGATAGCACGGCCGATGCAAGGCGTCGGCGGCGGAACACCAGCCGGGCCGGCCGGCGGTGGACAATTCCCCCCCGTGCCAGGCGACGCTGGTGCCGCATCGCCGGCACCTTATCCTGACAGCACGATGCCACTCTCCATCGACCCCAATGCGGAGGCGATGCAGCGACTTTCGGATCGCATGAATGCGGACCATGCGACGGTGGACCAGGCGCAGGGCTTTGAGGCATCCGTCCACAAGATCAAGGAGCAGGTGCTGCCGCGCCTGCTGGAGCGGGTCGATCCCGAGGCGGCCTCGACCCTGTCCAAGGATGAGCTGGCGGAGGAATTCCGGCCGATCATCATGGAAGTGCTGGCCGAGCTCAAGCTGACGCTCAACCGGCGCGAGCAGTTCGCGCTCGAAAAGGTGCTCGTCGACGAACTGCTGGGCCTGGGGCCGCTCGAGGAACTGCTCGCCGATCCCGAGATCACCGACATCATGGTCAACGGCCCCAACCAGACCTACATCGAAAAAAAGGGCAAGCTCCAGATCGCGCCCATCCATTTCCGCGACGAGGAGCATCTGTTCCAGATCGCGCAGCGGATCGTCAACCAGGTCGGCCGCCGCGTCGACCAGACCACGCCGCTGGCCGACGCCCGCCTGCCCGACGGCTCCCGCGTCAACGTGATCGTGCCGCCGCTGTCGCTGCGCGGCACCGCCATCTCGATCCGTAAATTCTCGGCCAAGCCGATCACCCTCGACAATCTCGCCAGCTGGGGCGCGATGAACCAGAAGATGTGCACCGCGCTCAAGATCGCGGGCGCCTGCCGGTTCAACGTGGTGATTTCCGGCGGCACCGGCTCCGGCAAGACGACGATGCTCAACGCCCTGTCGAAAATGATCGACCCGGGCGAGCGCGTGCTGACCATCGAGGACGCGGCGGAGCTTCGCCTGCAGCAGCCGCACTGGCTGCCGCTCGAAACCCGCCCGCCGAACCTGGAGGGGCAAGGCGCGATCACCATCGGCGACCTTGTCAAGAACGCGCTGCGTATGCGCCCGGACCGGATCATCCTGGGCGAAATTCGCGGCGCGGAGTGCTTCGATCTCCTCGCCGCGATGAACACCGGCCATGACGGCTCGATGTGCACGCTCCACTCCAACTCCCCGCGCGAGTGCCTCGGCCGTATGGAGAACATGATCCTGATGGGCGACATCAAGATCCCCAAGGAAGCCATTTCCAAGCAGATTGCGGACTCGGTCGACCTCATCGTGCAGGTGAAACGCCTGCGCGACGGCTCGCGCCGCGTCACCAACATCACCGAGGTTATCGGCATGGAAGGCGACGTGATCGTGACGCAGGAGCTGTTCAAGTTCGAATATCAGGACGAGGACGCCGACGGCAAGATCATCGGCGAATATCGGTCGATGGGGTTGCGGCCCTATACCCTCGACAAGGCGCGGGGATTTGGGTTCGATCAGGCGCTGCTTGAGGCTTGCCTGTAGTCGAACCGGGCCAGGATCCCTGTGTTCAGATAATCAGGAAATCACCTGGGCTCACCGCCGGATGCCCCACGCGTCAATGCGGTGACGCAATGGACTGATCCGCGCGGTCCCGCTAAGCGCGGGGGGTGAGTCCGCCTGTTCCCAGCCATCCGCCCCGTGCCGAACGTCCCCTCTACGCGATCGGCCTGCGCCTGCTCGCCATGGCGGTGCTGAGCACGACCTTTGCCCTGGTCAAGCTGCTGGGCGCCCGCGGCGTCAATCTTGTCGAGCTGGTCTTCTATCGCCAGCTCTTCGCGCTGCCGATCGTCTATGGCTGGATCGCCATGACCATGGGGCCGATGGGCTTCGCCACCCGTCACATCGGCCGGCATGTGACCCGCGCCGGGGTCGGCCTTGTCGGCATGGCCCTCAATTTCGGCGCGGTGATGCTGCTGCCGCTCGCGGAATCGACCACGATCGGGTTCACCATGCCGATCTTTGCAACGATCCTGTCGGCGGTGATCCTGCGCGAGAAAACCGGCATTCACCGCTGGAGCGCCGTCATCCTCGGCTTTGTCGGGGTGGTCATCATGACCCGCCCGGACAGCGGCCATTTCCCGCCACTGGGACTGGCCGTGGCGATCGGGGCGGCCATTGGCGTCGCGGTCATCTCCATCATCCTGCGCGAACTCTCGCGCACCGAACCGGCGCCGGTCATCGTCTTCTGGTTTTCGGTCCTGTCATTGCCGCCAGCCGGCCTTGCCCTCATCTGGTTCGGGCAATTGCATGATGCCGAAACTTTCCTCCTGCTCGGCGCCATGGGCGTGGCGGGCGGTATCTCGCAGCTCCTCCTGACCTCCGCGCTACGCTGGGGGCCGGTGGCGATCGTGCTGCCGATGGATTACAGCCAGATCCTGTGGGCGACGTTGCTGGGCTGGCTGTTGTGGGGCGCCTTGCCGATACCGTCCACCTGGGCAGGCGCGGCCCTCATCGTCGCGAGCGGCCTCTATATCGTCTGGCGCGAACATCGGCTGGGGCAGATTGCCAAGCTCAGGGCGCAGGCGGAGGCCGATATACGAGCATGAGGTTGTTCGCCGGCATCTGGTGAAGCGCCGTCCGGTCAAGCCCGCGCTCCGCCGCCGCCGCATCCACCGCCTCGACCCCGCGAATGCCCCATGCCGGATTGCGCAACCGCAGATCGGCGTCAAAGGCCCGATTGCTGGGCGCGGTCTCGATCCCCGCGCGCAAAAACGGTCCATAGAGGATCAGCGGCCCACCCGGCGGAAGCAGCCGCGCCGCCCCGTCGAGCAGGCCGAGCGTCGCAGCCCACGGGCTGATATGCACCATGTTCACGCACAGGATCGCATCGGCCCGGGCGACCGGCCAGACCGGCGCACTGGCGTCGAGCGCGAGGGGTGGGCGGATATTGGCGCAGTGAACGCTTGCCCGCCATGCCGCGATGGAGTCCAGCGAGGCCGGGTCGGGATCGCTCGGCTGCCAGTCGAGCGCGGGAAACAGCGGCGCGAAATGGGCGCTATGTTCCCCCGTCCCGCTCGCGACCTCAAGAACCAGGCCGGAGGTCGGAAGCTCCGCCTTGAGCACCGCCGCGATCGGCTCGCGATTGCGCGCGGTCGCGGGGGCATAGAGACGGGCATCGGGCATGCCGGTCCCTTATTCCGCCGCTTCGGCCTGCGGGGGCGGGGTCCAGCTCAGCACCGGCTTGCGGGCGGCCAGGGTTTCGTCGAGGCGGCGGCGCGGCGCATACCAGGGGGCGCCTTTCAGCGCCGAATCCCCTGCCCGCGCCCGCTCGGCCACGGACCGCAGCGCGCCGATGAACTGGTCCAGCCCGGCCTTGCTCTCCGTCTCGGTGGGCTCGACGAGCATCGCGCCGTGAACGACCAGCGGGAAATACATGGTCATCGGGTGAAAGCCCTCGTCGATCAGGCCCTTGGCGACGTCGATCGTGGAGAAGCCCTCGGCCAGGCCCTTGTCGCTGAACAGCGCCTCATGCATGCACGGGCCGCTATGGCCGAAGGGCGCGTCGAGCACGTCCTCGAGGCTGCGCAATATGTAATTGGCGTTGAGCACCGCATCGCCGCTCACCTGCCTCAGGCCGTCCGCGCCGTGGCTGAGGATATAGGTCAGCGCGCGGGTGAACATGCCCATCTGGCCGTGAAAGGCGACCATGCGGCCGAAGCTGGCGGCATGATGCTCGGCCATGGTCTCTTCCTCGACGAGCCGGTAGCCATCGTCGGTCCGCTCCACGAAAGGCAGCGGCGCAAACGGCGCCAGCGCAGCGGACAGCACCACCGGCCCTGCGCCCGGCCCGCCGCCGCCATGGGGCGTGGAGAAGGTCTTGTGCAGGTTGATGTGCATGGCATCGATGCCGAGATCGCCCGGCCGGACGCGCCCGACGATGGCGTTGAAATTGGCGCCGTCGCAATAGACCAGCGCGCCGGCCGCATGGACAAGGTCGCAGATCGTCTTGAGATCGCGCTCGAACAGGCCGCAGGTGTTGGGGTTGGTGATCATCACCGCCGCGACGTCCGGCCCGAGGCGGGCGGTGAGCGCGGCAACGTCAACGCGGCCTTCCGGGGTCGCAGGAATGTCCTCCACGCGGTAGCCGCAGAACGCCGCCGTCGCCGGGTTGGTGCCATGCGCGCTTTCGGGGACGAGGACCACTGAACGGGCATCGCCGCGCGCCTCCAGCGCGGCGCGGATCGCGAGCAGGCCGCAGAGTTCGCCGTGTGCGCCCGCCTTGGGGCTCATCGCGACGGCCTGCATGCCGGTGAGGGCGAGCAGCCAGTCGGCCAGTTCCGCCATGACCCCGAATGCGCCCTGCACGGTCGATAGCGGCTGCAGCGGGTGGACATCGGCGAAACCGGGCATCCGCGCGACCTTCTCGTTGAGGCGCGGGTTGTGTTTCATGGTGCAGGAGCCGAGGGGGAAGACGCCGAGGTCGATGCCGAAATTCTGGCGCGACAGGCGGGTATAGTGGCGGACGGTCTCCGGCTCGGACAGGCCGGCGAGGCCGATGGGGGCGGTGCGTTCGAGGCCGGCGAGGCGGGGGGTGACGCTGGGTGCCGGGTCGAGATCGACACCGGTGGTCTGCGCATCGCCCAGTTCGAACAGCAGCGCCTCGTCCAGCATGAGGCCCCTGTTGCCGGTGAAGGTCGCGGGCATGGCTTCGTTCTCGACAGCGACCGGTGTGGTCGGGCGACCTTCGCGCATCATGTTCATGCCGCGTCTCCCAGTTCAATCCAAATGCAAAGTTCCGTTCGTGTCGAGCGAAGTCGAGACACGGTTGCGCGAACGGTTCTCGACCTTGGCCTGTCCTGAGCGCCTGCCTTGGCAGGCAGCCGAAGGGCTCGAACCGAACGGAGAGGAAAGTGCCTCATGCCAGCACCTCCTCAAGCCCGGTCGCCAGCGCCTCGATATCCTCGTCCGTCACGGTCTCGGTGACCGCGATGAGCAGGCCGGTGGCCAGTTCCGGGGCATCTGGATAAAGGCGGCCAAGCGACACGCCGCCCAAAATATGCCGGTCCGCCAGCGCCCGCGCCGCATCGCGCGCATCCTTGGGCAGGATCAGCGCGAACTCGTTGAAGAAGCTGTCGTTCAGCACCGACACCCCCGGCACCTTGGCCAGCCGCTCCGCGGCCTGCACCGCGCGGGCGTGGTTGAGCGCCGCCAGATCGCGCAGGCCCCGCTCCCCCAGCAAGGTCATGTGGATCGAGAAGGCCAGCGCACACAGCCCGGAGTTGGTGCAGATATTGGAGGTCGCCTTTTCGCGGCGGATATGTTGCTCGCGGGTGGAGAGCGTCAGGACAAAGCCGCGCTTGCCCTCGGCATCGACCGTCTGGCCGCACAGCCGTCCGGGCATCTGCCGCACCAGCTTCTCACGGCAGGCGAACAGGCCGAGATAAGGTCCGCCGAACTGCAGGCCGACGCCGATCGACTGCCCCTCGCCTACGACGATGTCAGCGCCCATCTCGCCGGGCGACCTGATCGCGCCCAGCGCCAGCGGCTCCGTCACCACCGCGACCAGCAGCGCGCCCGCGGCATGGGCTGCGTCGGCCAGCGGGGTCAGGTCGGCGATGCGGCCCAATATGTCGGGATATTGCACGACGACGCAGCTCGTATCCCCGTCGATGGCGGCGATGAGATCGGCAAGGTCGCTCGCTGCATCTAACCGGGGGGCGCTATGAACCAGCGTGTCGCCGGTGAACTTCGCCATGGTCTTCGCCACCGCGACATAATGCGGGTGAAGGCCGGAGGAGAGCAATGCTGTCGCCCGCTTCGTCACCCGCCGGGCCATGCCGATCGCCTCCCAGCAGGCGGTCGAGCCGTCATACATGGACGCATTGGCGACATCGCAGCCATAGAGGCGCGCGACCTGGGTCTGGAACTCGAACAGGCATTGCAGCGTGCCCTGCGCGATCTCGGGCTGATAGGGCGTGTAGCTGGTCAGGAACTCGCCGCGCTGGATGAGATGGTCGACGCTCGCCGGAATGTGGTGGCGATAGGCGCCGCAACCGATGAAGAAGGGCACCTCCCCCGCCGCGATGTTCCGCCGG
>Ga0207701_10005553_pt1 | contig 12676 bp, 11 predicted proteins | sample KBSSwiSSwithPhiX_FD_184294 | JGI IMG/M metagenome (GOLD analysis project Ga0207701, IMG submission 184294) | Switchgrass rhizosphere bulk soil microbial communities from Kellogg Biological Station, Michigan, USA, with PhiX - S5 (SPAdes) (version 2) | ecosystem: Environmental > Terrestrial >...
CGCGATTCCGGGGAGGCCGACGCGCCGACGCGCGCAGGCCGCGCGTATTCAGGGAGGCCGGATGAGCGCGCAGGGCGAAGCCGCAGGCGAACCGAGATCGGCCGCGCATATCACGGAGGCCGAGGGGCGACGATGAAAGCCCTCGTCTACACCGCACCGAACGAGGTCACGTACCGCGACGAGCCCGAACCCGCGCGCGCCGCCGACGAGGTGCTGATCGGCATCGACGCGGTCGGCATCTGCGGCTCGGACATGCACGCGTACCACGGTCACGACCCCCGCCGAGCGCCGCCGCTGATCCTCGGCCATGAGCTGATCGGACGGATTCTCGACGGTCCGGGCGCGGGCCGGCGCGTGACCGTCAATCCGCTGATCACGTGCGGCCTCTGCGAGTTCTGCCGCCAGGGCCGGGACAACCTCTGCTCGAACCGGTCGATGATCGGCATGACGCGCGCGGGCGGTTTCGCCGAGCGGATGACGACGGCCGCGCGCAGCGTCATCGACATCCCGCAGGACATGTCCGCGCGCGCTGCGGCGCTGACCGAACCGGCAGCCACCGCGCTGCATGCGATCGACCGGGCGACGCGCGCGCTGGCCCGACCGCTGCCGGAGTGCCGCGCGCTCGTGCTGGGCGGCGGCGCCATCGGCCTCTTGTCGGCGCTGCTGCTCGCGCGCTACGGCGTGCGGCACGTCACCGTGGCGGAAATCAACGCGTTGCGCAGGCGATCGGTCGCCGACGAAACGTCCGCGCACGTCTACGATCCCGCAACCGACGCAGCGCCCGCCGATGGCAGCATGGATCTCGTCATCGACGCCGTGGGCGCGAAGACGACGCGCGCGGCTGCGCTCGCCGCGGTCAAGGCCGGTGGCGTCGTGCTGCATGTCGGACTGCAGGACTGGGCGAGCGAGATCGACATGCGCAAGCTGACGCTCGCCGAGATCACGCTGATCGGCACATACACGTACTCGACGGCGGACCTGCGCGCCACAGCCCTTGCGCTGCACGAAGGTGCGTTCGGCGACCTCGGCTGGGTGGAGGAGCGGCCGCTCGCCGAGGGCGCCGCCGCGTTCCGCGACCTGCACCAGGGACGCTGCGCGGCGGCGAAGATCGTGCTGCGCCCGTGACCGGCGCCGTCCCGACAACCGCGACAGCGCGCGCGTGAGCGACATCGTGTTCGACGCGGTGAGTCGCGTCTTCCACCGCGACGGCCAGTCGTTTCCCGCGCTCGACCGCATCTCGTTGAACGTGCGCGATCGCGAGTTCGTCGCGATCGTCGGCCCGTCGGGCTGCGGCAAGACGACATGCCTGCGCATGGCGGCGGGGCTCGAATCGCCGACGTCAGGCACCGTCAGTGTTGGCGGACGTCCGGTGACCAAGCCGGGTCCGGATCGCGCCGTCGTGTTCCAGCAGTTCGCGCTGTTTCCATGGAAGACGGTGTACGAGAACATCGACTTCGGACTGCGCAGCAAGGGCATCGCCGACGCGCCGCGCCGTGAGCGCATCCGCGCGCAGGTGCAGCTGATGGGCCTCGAAGGCTACGAGTCCGCCTATCCGCATCAGTTGTCGGGTGGCATGCAGCAGCGCGTCGCGATCGCGCGAAGCTACGTGCTCGACCCCGACGTGCTGCTGATGGACGAACCGTTTGGCGCGCTCGATGCGCAAACGCGCGTCGTCATGCAGGAAGAACTGATCAAGCTGTCGCGCGTCAATCCGCGCACGGTGCTGTTCATCACGCATTCGGTCGAGGAGGCCGTGTACCTCGCCGACCGTGTCGTCGTGATGACGCGGCGGCCGGGCCGCATCCGCGAGATCGTCGACGTCGCGCCGGTCCGCGCGGCGGAGCGCTGGGACCGTTACGAGCGCACGGAAGAGGTGATGGACCAGGAATCGTTCGTGCACTTGCGTACCGGCATCTGGCGTATGCTGCGCGGCGAACAGCAGCCCGACGACAAGGCAGCGCTCACAACGACAGGAGGCGTCACATGAAGAGACACTTCGCCGCGATCGCGGCCGGCATCACGCTCACGTTCGCTGCAGCAAGCGGGTACGCACAAACCCCGATCAAGATCAGTTATCAGCCGGCCCTCTACTGGGCGCTGCCGTTCTATGTCGCCGCCGAAAAAGGGTGGTACGGCGAAGTGGGGTTGAAGCCCGAGTTCAGCACATTCCCCGCGGGTGTGCCGCAGATCGCGGCGTCCGCGGCGAAGTCGTGGGATGTCGGCGGCACCGGATCCGTGCCGGCCACGCTCGGAGCCGTCCGTTACAACCTGCTGACGATCGGCATCACGAACGACGAGTCGTACGGCAACGCACTCGTGGCCACGGCGAAGACCGCCGACGCGTTCATGAAGAATCCCGCGTCGATCAAGGGCCAGACGATCGTGCTCACCGCCAATTCGACGGGCGACTACGCCGTGCAGTCATGCCTCGCGAAATGGGGGCTGAAGAAGACCGACGTCACGATCAAGAGCATGGGACAGGCGGAGATCATCTCGGCGATGTCGAGCGGCAACGCCGACCTCGGCGGCTTGTGGGCGCCCAACACGTACACGATGGAAGAGAAGGCCGGTGCGAAGCAGATCTGCTCCGGCCAGGACGCCGGCGCCGCGGTGCCGGGCGCGCTGATCGTCCGCGCCGATTACGCGAAGGAGAACCCGAAGGACGTCGCCGCGTTCCTCGCCGTTTATCTCCGCGCGTGGAAGTGGATGAACGCGCATCAGCCCGAGGCGATCGCGATGATGAAGAAGTTCTACGAGCAGGGCGGCGTGACGATCAGCGAAGCGTCGATGAAAAAGGAGTTCACGACGCGGCCGACGTACGACCTCGCCGGCCAGTTGAAGATCATGCAGCGTCCTGCGGGCGGCGCGTCCGAGGTCGACGGCTGGTTCACGAAGATCGGCGGCTTCATGCAGGCGAACGGGACTTTTCCCGAAGCGCCCGCGGCGAACAAGTTCGTCACCGACGAATACCTGAAGATGGTCGATGCCGATCCGAAGCTGAAGGCTTACGCGAACCGCGCCGACTGACCCCCGAATGCTGCGCCGCGACGCACGCCGGCCCGCGTGGGCTGGCGTCGCGACGCTCGTCGTGTTGTTCGCGGCGTGGTATGGCCTTACGTCGCTGACGCACACGATCAGTCCCGGGCGGTTCCCGTCGCCGGTGGAGTCGTGGGACGCGCTGCGGCAGATCACGCTAACCGGCTACGCGGACGCGCGGCTGCACGAGCACGTGCTGCACAGCGTGAAGCTCGTGCTGCTGGGCTTCGTCGCCGCGGTGATCGTCGGCGTGCCGCTCGGCCTCGCGATGGGCTGGAGCCGGTCGTTCGAGGCGTTCGCGAATCCGGCGTTCCTGCTGATCCGTCCCATCCCGCCGCTCGCGTGGATCCCGCTCGCGATCGTCTGGCTTGGCCTCGGCGACGCGGCGAAGGTGCTGATCATCTGGTTCGCCGCATTCGTGCCGGCCGTCATCAACAGCTACAGCGGCGTGCGCGCGATCGAGCCGCACCTGATCGAGGCAGCGCGGATGCTCGGCGTGCCCCGTCGCATGTTCGTGCGCGAAGTGTTGATTCCCGGCGCGCTGCCGATGATCTTCACCGGCTTGCGGCTGTCGATGCAGGCGTGCTGGACGACGCTGGTGGCAGGCGAACTGATCGGCGCGATCGCAGGGCTCGGTCACGTGCTCTACCAGGCGTCGCTCGACCTCTTTCCCGCGATGATCATCGTCGGCATGGCCGCCGTGGCCGCGACGGGCGCGGCGATGACCGCGCTCATCGGCTGGACTGAAAAGCGCGTGATGCCGTGGCGGAAGCCGGCGTGACGACCGCGACCACTGTGCGCAGCGATCAGGCGCTTTCGCTGCCGCGATGGCTGGCGCTGACGCTCTCCGGTTTCGTCGCGTTCTTCGCCGGCTGGTGGCTCATCGCCGCGAGCGGCGTCGTACCGCGGCAATTCCTGCCCACGCCGCTGGACGTGCTCACGCGGTTCGTCGCGCTGACGCAATCGCCCTTCGTTGGCTACACGCTGCAGCAGCACTTGTGGTCGAGCTTCGGCCGGTTCGCGATGGGCTTCGGCCTCGCGGTGGCTATCGGCGTGCCGCTCGGCCTGCTGATGGGCTGGTTTCGCACGCTCGATGCGATCGTCACGCCACTGTTCGACGCGCTGCGCTTCGTGGCGCCCATCGCGTGGGTGCCGTTCGCCGCCTTGTGGTTCGGCACCGGAATCGGCGGTCCCGTGCTGATCATCTTCAGCGGCGCATTTCCGCCCTGTGTGATCAATGCCTACCGCGGCGCGAAATTCGTCGAACCACGCTTCATCGAGGCTGCGCAGACGCTCGGCGCGTCGCACTGGCGCATGATCACGGAAGTGTTGCTGCCCGCATCGGTGCCGTCGATCGTCGCAGGACTGCGCATAAGTGCGGGGCTCGGCTGGCAGTCGCTCGTCGGCGCCGAGCTGATCGTCGCATCGAGCGGGATCGGCTACCTGCTCGTCAAGGGTCAGGCGAACATCAGCACGTCGACGGTGATGAGCGGAATGATCGCGATCGGCATCGTCGGCTTTGCCATCGATGCGTTGCTGCGGATGCTCGAGCGTCGCATCAATCGCAGGCGGGGGCGCTAGCGCGTTCCCGCCGCGCGCGCTCGTTACACCAGCGGCGGTTGCAGCTTTTCGGTCGCGAACGCCCGTTGCACGGCCGGACGCGCCAGCACCCGCTGCAGGTACGGACCTACATTGGGCAGACTCCGGGCAGGACGAGCGAAGCTGCGCGTCCAGCGACCGAGCATCAACAGGTACGGATCGACGGCGCTGAACGTGTCGCCCAGGAGCCATGACTTGCCGTGCGACGCGAGCTCGGCATCGACCATGTCGAGCATGGCACCGATCTGCGCCTCCGCATGCGCCTTGACCTGCGCAGCGCCAGTTGCGTTGCCGTCGTCGACGAGGCGCACCGGATAGAAGAAATGCATCAGCATCGCCTGCAGTGTGCTGGCGCTCCACACAAGCCATTTGTAGAAATGTGCGCGCTCGGCGGTGCGCAGCGGTGGCGCGAGCCGCGCGTCAGGAAAGCGATCGGCCAGATGCAGGCAGATAGCCGCCGTCTCGTACAGCACGAGGTCGCCGTCGACGAGAACGGGGATCTTGCCGTTCGGGTTGAGCTTCAGGAACGCGGGCGACCGAAGCGCGCCGTGCTCGCGGTCGACGAACACAAGCTCGAACGGCGCGCCGATCTCTTCCAGCAGCATGTGCGGGGTGAGGCTGGCATTGCCGGGGTGGTAATGCAGCGTGATCATCGGTCGCGAACCGTACGTATGGGTCTTCCGTAGCACCGCGGGAGACATGCGGTATGCAGCATCTTAGCGCAGAGGACGCTGACGCAATCGCGAGATGCGGTGCAATTCGCTATGCTTGCAATTGCGTGCACTTTGGAGGCGACCATGAATGCGATTCACGGTGACGCGCCGATGGCCGCGCAATTCACGCTCGGTGCTGACCGCGCGCAACTCTTCGATGCTGCGGGGCGCAAATTCGATCCGGTGACGCGCACGTGGCAAGCCTCCGATCGACCGCTTGCCGCTGCTTCGGAAGCGTGGTTCGATGCAATCGCGGCGGCGACGTGGCTGCAACGGGAGAGCTCGCATCCCCTGCGCATTCCCGTTGGCGTCATCGGACCGCGCGAAGCATCGGGCGCGCAGATGACGGCCGCGCTCGACGTTGGCGGGTTGCTGGCCGAATGCGGTCTTGTCGTAGTGTGCGGGGGGCGGCAGGGCGTGATGCAGGCCGTGTGCGAAGGCGTCGCGCGCCATGGCGGCACATCGATCGGCCTGTTGCCCGAAACCGATCCGGCGCACGCAAACCCCTACGTGACCATTGCGCTGGCAACGGGCATCGGGGAGGCGCGCAACGCGCTGATCGCACGTGCGTCCCTCTGCCTCGTGGCGATCGGCGACAGCTACGGCACACTGTCGGAGGTCGCGCTGGGCCGGCACTTCGGCAAGCGCGTGTTCGGGCTGGAAGGCGCGCCGCGCGTCGACGGCGTCGAGCATGTCGGCAATCCGCGCGAAGCGGTGATGCACGTCGCAGAAACGGCGCTGGCGATCCCGAAGTAGCCAGCGCCACACTCGCCGGCTCCCGTTGCGATCAGGCGAAACGCCGCGCCGCGTCGATTCCGAGCCCGCTGACGACGCTGCCGAAGAGATCCCCGACGACGATGCGGCTGCCGGGAAACGACGCTGCAAACGCGTCGCGCAGGGCGCGCATTCCGCTCGAGCCCCCGGTGAAGTAAAGCGTCGAAAGATCCGCCACGGTCAGGCCCGCGGCGGCGATCGTCGCATTCCCTGTTCGCACCAGCCGCGCGAGCAGGTCGTCGAGCAGCTCGACGAGTTCGGCGCGCAACGCGGGTACGACAAGACCACGCTCGACGCGATCGAGATCGATCAGCGTGCGCGGCGCCTGCGACAACTCGATCTTCGCAGCTTCGGTTTCGCCGAGCAGCAGGTGGCCGAGGCGTTCGTCGATGACGTGCATCAGCCGGCGATAAGGCTCTGGCTCGGCGAAGAACGCCTTCAATTCGCGCAGGGTACCGAGAAATCGCGGCGCATAGAGCAGGTTGATCCGATGCCATGTCGAGAGATCGAAGTAGACACCGCTGGGCACGACGAGCCCCTTCGGTCCGATCGTCCGGTAGCCGAGCGTCGGCATGACCCAGGACATGTTGAGGCGCGAATCGAAGTCGGTGCCGGCGATGTGGATCCCGTCGTTGGCCAGCACGTCGTCGATTCGCGAGGCGCGGCTCCGCCGATCGGGCGAAAGCCGGATGACGGAGAAGTCCGCCGTGCCGCCTCCGACGTCGATGACGAGCACGATCTCCTCGGAGTCGATCGTGCGCTCGTAGTCGAACGCCGCGGCGATCGGCTCGAACTGGAACTCGACGGCGCGAAAACCTGCGGCGCGCGCGCACGCTTCGAGTGTCGCCTGCGCATCGCGGTCACAGTCGGAATCGTCGTCGTCGAACCGGACGGGCCGCCCGAGCACGACGGCATCGAGATCGGCACCCGTGTTCGCGCACGCGCGGTCGCGCAGTGTCCGCAGGTACAGCGTGAGTATGTCGGCGTAGACGATGCTGCGCGAGCCGATCGCCGTCGTCTCCTGCATCAGGCTGCTGCCGAGCACGCTCTTCAGCGAGCGCATCAGCCGCCCCGGCGTCCCGTCCAGATATTCGTCGACGGCGGCGCGCCCGTAGAGCACCGGCTGCGATTCCTCGAGCGCGAAGAAGACGGCGCTCGGAATGGACGTCGCTTCACCCTCGACTTCGACGAGGCGAACGGACTCCCCGTCGGGAATCGACACGCCGGAGTTCGACGTGCCGAAATCGACACCACATGCGTTCATCGATCGAGTTGCGCGCAAGTCGGCATTGGAACAAGGCCACGATTATCATCTTTCTTCTCGGAGACTTGCGATGACACCACGATTGCGGGGCGTACTGGCGCCGGTCCTCACGCCGTTCGACCACGATCTCGAACCGGACGCCGATGCATTCATCGCGCACTGCCGCTGGCTGATCGAGCAGCGCGCGAGCCTCGCGATCTTCGGCACCAATTCCGAGGCCGCGTCGCTCTCGGTCGACGAGCGCATCGCGCTGACCGAAGCGATCCTCGCCGCCGGGATTCCCGCGGAACGCCTGATGCCGGGAACGGGTGCGTGCGCGATTCGCGATGCGGTAACGCTGACACGACATGCCGTAGCCAACGGCGCCGCGGGCGTGCTGATGCTGCCGCCGTTCTATTTCAAGGGCGTCGCCGACGATGGCTTGTTCGCGTACTATTCCGAAGTGATCGAGAAGGTCGGCGACGCCCGGCTCGCCGTATATCTTTATCACATCCCCCAGATGACGGAGGTGCCGATCACGCTCGCGCTGATCGAGCGGTTGCTCAAGCGCTATCCCGGCGCGATCGCCGGCGCCAAGGATTCATCGGGCGACTGGAACAATTCGAAGACGATGATCGACGCGTTCGCCAGTGCCGGCTTCGACGTGTTTCCCGCGAGCGAATCACTGCTGTCGAAGGCGCTCGCCATCGGCGGGGCTGGCTGTATCAGCGCAACGGTGAACATGAATCCGTCGGGCATTCGCGCCGTATTCGATCGCTGGAACACCGTTGAGGGTCCGCGGCTGCAGGCGGACGCCGACGCGATTCGCTCGGTCTTCCAGACGCGGCCGATGATTCCGGCGATGAAGCGGATCGTCGCCGAATTTTCGCAGCGCGAGACGTGGTCCGTGGTTCGGCCGCCGCTGGTCGCGATCAGTGAAGCTGCGGCCGCCGCGCTGCACGCCGAGCTTCGCGCGCTCGACTTCGCGATGACGGAATATCCGACGAGCGACCGGCAAGCCGGCGCATCGTCCGCTCATTGATAAGGCAAGCCCGATCATGTCCAGACGCACCATCGATATCGACGACGTTCTTCATCAGTACCTGCTCGACCACACCGCGGCCGAGCACGCCGCGCAGGTGAAGCTGCGCGCCGCCACAGCGGGCCTGCGCAATGCAGGAATGCAGATCTCTCCGGAGCAGGCGCAGTTCATGCAGCTGCTGGTGAAGCTGACGGGCGCGCGACGCGCAATCGAGGTGGGGGTATTCACCGGTTACAGTGCGCTGTCGGTCGCGCTCGCACTTCCGGCCGATGGCTTGCTGCTGGCCTGCGACGTCAGCGACGAGTACACACGCATCGGCATTCCCTTCTGGCGGGAAGCCGGTGTTGCCTCGCGCATCGAGCTCGTGCTCGGACCTGCGCGCGAGACGCTCGACCGCCGGATCGCCCGGGGTGAGCAAGGGAGCTTCGACTTCGCCTTCATCGATGCCGACAAGCCCAACTACGACGCGTATTTCGAGCAGTGCCTAGCACTGCTGCGCGACGGAGGGCTCATCGCCATCGACAACGTGCTATGGTCGGGTGCGGTCGCCCATCCTGCCAGCGATGCGGACACGCGCGCGTTGCAGGCACTCAACGACAAGCTGCGTGGCGACCCTCGGGTGGACATTGCCATGCTGCCGATCGGCGACGGGCTGACGCTCGCCCGAAAAAAGCTTGCGGCAGAATTTGGCTGATCGTCTCTTGACCCTCTGGGTGCATGAGGGTAGCGTGCCCGTGTCCAACCTGGCGACGATAGCGCAGCAGAACCCCGAGGGTCCGGCGGCATCGATGTGATCTCTTCTGGCGGGGCCCGACACAACGGTTTGCGGCCTGACGTTCGACCCGCCGATATGTCTAAAAAGTCGCGCAAACACGCGAACCATTCTTCCGACGATCGCGACGTTCAATGCACGATTACGAAGGTCACCGGCGTAGATCATGAAGGGAAACCGGTTCTAGGCACAACGCACGAGGAGTCGTGCCTGATTCTCAAGCTCCCCGGCGACGACGCCGACATTTCCGCCAAGGTCGGGAGCTCACCCGACCGCCCGACCGCGTCGCCCAGGCCCGAAGATGCGGTTCTCCTGCTTCGCATTACGACCAAAGCCCACGTCGACGACATCATCGAGGTGGTTGGAATCAGGTTGAAGGTGTTTGCAATCTCGCCGACGTACGACGGCGTCGGGAAGCTTGCGCATCACGTGGTCCACGCGACGCTTTGTAGCTGAACAGGTTGCCCCGAACAATGACGCTCATTGCGACTAGCAGCTCGACCGAGCGCGCGGTAAGACCAACCGCCAGAATGTCGGGAGGCAGAGAGCCGCTCGGCTTGAACAAAGACGATGCGGTTCGGCTCTATCGGTGGATGCGTACGGCGCGGCGCATCGACGAGATGGAGCGTGAGCTGATCGCGCGCGGCGAAGCGTTCTTTCAGGTAAGTGCGGCGGGGCACGAGGCCAGCGCCGCGCTCGCGCTCCTGCTGCGTCCGGACGACTACCTTCATTGCCATTACCGCGACAAGGCGCTGCTGCTGGCGCGTGGCGTGCCCATCGTTGAGTTCTTTGATAGCCTGCTGTGCAACGGGTCCAGCCACTCCGCCGGGCGCCAGATGAGCGCGCATCTGTCGGCCCCTTCGCTCAACGTCCTGAGTCTCGTTGGCCCCGTCGGCAACAACGCGCTGCAAGCTGCAGGCGTCGCCCATCAGATCAAGTGGCGGCCGGAGCGTCCCATCGTGCTTTGCGCGCTGGGTGACGGCACGACCCAGCAAGGCGAAGTCCTGGAAGCCATCGCCGAGACCGTGCGGTGGGAGCTGCCGGTGCTGTTCCTGATCGAGGACAACCGTCTTGCGATCTCCGCCCGGACCAGCGGCAACACGTTCTACTCGACGCCGAACGGGAATGCCGATTCCTTCTATGGCCTGCCCATCCACAGCGTCGATGGCAGCGACCCGCTGGCCTGTTGGGAGACGTTCGACAAGCTGGTGAGCGAGGTGCGGGCGTCGCGAGGCCCGGCGCTGTGCGTCATGCGTGTGGAGCGCCTTACCAATCACACCAACGCCGACGATGAGTCCGTGTATCGCGACGCCGAAGAGGTGCTGCGCGCACGAACCGCCAACGATCCGCTGACCAATCTGCGAGCGAACCTGCTGTCCGGCGGCGTTGCCACGGCCGAGTCCGATGATCTGGATGAAGAGATCGACCGAGCCGTGCGCGAAGCGGTGGATGCCGCGCTCGATCACGCTCCTCCGCAGGCCAACCGCGACGCCAGGATGCCGGTTGCGGCCACCCTGATGGACCGGGGCCGGGAATACCGTGGGACGGAAGACGCTCGCGCGGTCTCGATGGTCGCCGCCTTGCGAGGTGTTCTGCGGGCGAACATGGAAGGCGATCCACGGATAACCCTTTATGGCCAGGACATCGAGGACCCGAAGGGCGATGTATTCGGAGTGACGCGCGGACTGACCATGGCGTTTCCCGGCCGCGTCCTGAACGCTCCACTGAGCGAATCCACCATCGTCGGCACATCGATTGGCCGCGCGCTGGCCGGCGGGCGTCCCGTCGCGTTCCTTCAGTTTGCCGATTTCCTCCCGCTCGCCTTCAATCAACTGGCCAGCGAATTGGGCAGCATTGCGTGGCGCACGAACGGTGGCTGGAGGGCGCCGGTCGTCGTGATGGCCACCTGCGGCGGCTATCGCCCCGGACTCGGTCCGTTCCACGCGGGAACGTTCGAGTCCATCGTGGCCCACGTGCCCGGCATCGACGTGGCGATGCCGTCCACGGCTGCCGACGCTGCGGGGATGCTGAACGCCGCGTTTCGTAGCGAACGCCCCACCGTAATCCTCTACCCGAAGGCGTTGCTGAACGACCCGGCGAGTGCCACGTCGGATGATGTGGCGCGTCAGTTCGTTCCAATCGGCGCTGCCCGCATCGTGCGCGAAGGTTCCGAGCTTACGATCGTCGGTTGGGGCAACACGGTGCCGCTGTGCGAGAAAGTCGGCGTGACACTGGCTGCGGCGGGGATCGAGGCGGAAATCATCGACCTTCGCTGGCTCTCGCCATGGGATCGCGAGACGGTTTGCGCCTCGGCGCGCAAGACACGCCGATTGCTGGTCGTGCACGAAGATAATCTGACCGGCGGCTTCGGTGCCGAAATCGTGGCCACCGTCTGCGAGTCAGGCGATCACGGCATCCAGTGCCGTCGCATCGCGCGACCCGACACGTATGTTCCCTGCCACTTTGGCAATCAGTTGGAGGTCCTGCCGTCGTATCGCAGCATCCTGACGGCGGCAGCAGCGATGTGCGACCTCGAGCTTGAGTGGGAAGCCTGCCGCCCCGTCGATGCCACGGAGCAGGTCGTCACCACGATTGGCTCGAGCCCCTCGGATCAGACCGTGCAGCTCGTCGAGCTGGGAGTGTCGGTCGGTGATGCCGTCACCGCGGGCCAGATCATCGCCAGTCTCGAGGCCGACAAGGCGATTGTGGACTTGGCCTCGCCCGCCGACGGCACCGTTGAGGCGATCCACCTCGTGCTGGGCGACCGCGTAGCCGTCGACATGCCGCTCCTGTCGCTGCGCGTGGCGCAATCCCGGCAGCGCCAGCCGGCGAGCGAAGAAGTGGGCGTTGCGCGCATCCGCCGTCGTGCGCCCAACGCGCCGGCATTGAAGACACAATCCTCCGTGCGTCGTGATGTGGGCTTTGCCGCGTTGGCTGCCGTTCGGGGCCGTGCGCGGCTCCACAACGCTGAACTGGCACACCGCTTTCCCGGCTTCGCTCCCGACACTCCGCTTGGAGACGGCATCTTCGACCGCACGGGAATCGAGACTCGCCTCGTGGCAGACGAATCGCAGGATGCGGTCAGCATGGCGAGCGAGGCGGCAGCGGCGGCGCTCGCCGATGCCGGCATCGAGGCCGACGAGCTGAGCCTCGTGATCTGCAGCACCAACACGCCACTGATGATCTCGCCTTCGACCGCGTGTCAGGTGCTGCATCGGCTGGGGGTAACGGCGGATGTTGCCGCCTATGACCTGCAGGCCGCCTGCAGCGGGTATCTCTATGCGCTGGCGGCCGCGTGGGACTTTCTGCAAGGGCATCCGGACGGCAACGTGTTGGTCCTGACCACGGAAGCGATGCGTCGAATCGTCGATGTGGATGACCCGGATACCTCGCCGATTTTTGCCGACGCCGCGACCGCAACGGTGCTGACGACCAACGCCAGCGGCCACGACTTGCTGGCGGTGCTGCATCGCCCGGTGGTGAGCGCTCACGGCGAC
>Ga0207701_10005556_pt1 | contig 12674 bp, 12 predicted proteins | sample KBSSwiSSwithPhiX_FD_184294 | JGI IMG/M metagenome (GOLD analysis project Ga0207701, IMG submission 184294) | Switchgrass rhizosphere bulk soil microbial communities from Kellogg Biological Station, Michigan, USA, with PhiX - S5 (SPAdes) (version 2) | ecosystem: Environmental > Terrestrial >...
CCGCCTCCGGGAGGACGAGCGGGGGCCAGCGGGGTATTGCCACGTCCGCCGGCTCCGGCAGGACCCGGCTCCCCGGAGGCGGCGGACGCCGCAATATCCCCGCGCAGCTCAAATGCGGGGCGTAGCTAGGGCCCGTTGGCGGCTTCGTTGCCGGCGTAGATGACCAGGCAGGTCACGTTGTCGTCGCCGCCGCGCTCGTTGGCCATGTCGACGAAGACCGTGGCGACGTCGCGGTAGAAGTGGCCGCTCAGCACCTGGCCCACCTCTTCGACCGAGACGTAGTTCGACAGGCCGTCGGAGCACAGCACGTAGCAGTCGCCCGCCTGCACCGGCAGGCCCACCAGATCGGGTTCGACCGAGGGCTCGAAGCCGACCGAGCGGGTGATGATGTTGCGGAAGCGGGACTCCTTGGCCTCCTCGGGGGACAGCAGCCCGGCGCGGACCTGCTCCTGGATCCAGGAGTGGTCCTCGGTCAGCTGGCGGGCCTGGCCGTTGCGATACAGATAGGCGCGCGAATCGCCGACGTGGCCCAGGTAGACCCGCCCGCCCGAGAACAGCAGGACGGTCAGGGTGGTCCCCATCCCCGACAGCTCGGGGTTGGCCAGGGCCGCCTCGTAGATATTGCGGTCAGCCTCGACCACCGCCCGCCGCAGCAGGCTGCTGATCGGCGCCCGCGCGTCTTCTCCAGGCGGCGGCTTGGCGCCGGCCGCCGGGTAGGGGCCGGTGCGCAGCGCCTGCTCCAGCTCGCGCTCGACGATCTCGACCGCCATCCGACTGGCGCGTTCACCGCCCAGGTGCCCACCCATGCCGTCGGCCACGGCGTACAGCCCCAGCCGATCGTTGCACAGGAAGCTGTCCTCGTTGTGATGGCGCTTGCGTCCGACGTCGGACGCACCCCATCCCACGATCCTCATGGGGTGGCGGGCTCCGCGGGGGCGGCCGCCGGGGGCGCCCCTGGTGCTCCCTTGGCTCCGGGCTTGGCGGCCGGGGCAGCGGTCTCGAAGACGAAGTCGACGCGCGCGCCGGTGCCGGCCTCGATGGCCACCGGGTTGAGGCGAGCCGCGTCGATCCCCTTCTTGACCAGGGCGTCCCGCACGATGTTGGCCCGGTATTGCATCTCCTCCTTGGATATACCCACGGAGTGCACCTCGATGCGAACTTTCTTGATCTCGGGGTGGCCCTTCATCACCAGGGCCACCAGCCCCAGCGCGTTGATACCGGCGTCGCGCAGCTCGGACTTGCCGCCCGGGCCCTTCATGGAGAACCCGATGCGCTCTTCCAGCTCGATGCGATCCTTGGTCAGGTGCACCAGCGGCGCGCCCGGGTCGGGGCAGCCGTCGTCGTCCTTGACGCCGTTCAGGGTCTCGGCCTGGCGCGGGCACTTGTCCTGCGCGTCGGGAATGCCGTCCTTGTCGTCGTCGGGGTCGGGGCAGCCGTCGTCGTCCTCGAAGCCGTCCATGTCCTCCGCGGCGTTGGGGCAGGTGTCGAAGTTGTCGGGGATGCCGTCGTTGTCGTTGTCCGGCTCGGGGCAGCCGTCCTCGTCCTCGAAGCCGTCGCGGTCCTCCGGCTCGTCGATGCACTTGTCGACCTTGTCATTGACGCCGTCGCCGTCGCTGTCCTCCGAGGTCGACGGGCAGCCATCCTTGGGTCGCTTGCCCTGGCCGTCTTCGGCGGCGTTGGGGCAGGCGTCGTTGAGGTCGGTGATGCCGTCCTTGTCGTTGTCGGGGTCGGGGCAACCGTCCTCGTCCTCGAACTGATCGATGTCCTCGGCGGCGCCGGGGCACTTGTCCTGGGCGTCGGGGATGCCGTCGTTGTCGTTGTCGTTGTCGGGGCAGCCGTCCTTGTCCTGGAACCCGTCCAGGTCCTCGGGCTGATCGGGGCAGCGATCGTCGATGTCGTACACCCCGTCGTGATCGCGGTCGCGGAAGTCGGGGCTGAAGCCCGCCGCCAGGAACCCGCGGCCCGCCGGCGCGCCGATGCCCTTGCCAAAGCCGCGGCCGCCGCCCACCGTGATCGAGACCATGCTGGTGATCCCGATGCGCAGGGACAGGTCGGCCTCGAACGGGTTCACGTCGGAATAGAACTTGGCGAAGTCGGTCAGCCCGCTACGCCCGTAGAGCTCGACCATCAGCTCGACCCGTTCGCGCACCTCGTAGGCCGCGGCCGCGCCGTACAGCAGCTGATGGCCGACCACGGCCGCGAAGCTCTGCGAGGACTCGCGCAGCAACACGCCCAGGTTGGCCGCGGCGCGCACCGCGCCCTTCTGCAGGCCGAAGATGCCCTTGATGCGGCCGGTGAAGTTCTTGTCGCCCAGGTAGTAGGGACCGCTGCCGCTGACTGGCACGTCCAGCGACGCCCCGCCCAGCTTGGCGGTGGGGATGCTGAGGCCGGCCAGCAGGCCGACGCCGTATTCCTCGTCGTCGCCAAAGACCGCCAGCTGGGTCTTGGCCTCCAGGCGGAGATCGCCCAGCCCGCGCGCCGTCTCTTCCTGGCCGGTCGGCGTGCCGACGGCGTCGAACAGCTGGCCCTTGAGCACCGGCGTGAACGGCAGCGCCAGACCGATCTGCACCCGTTCGAACAGCGCCATCGATGCGGTCAGCTCGGCGGTGGCCTGGTGCTCGACCGCGTTGGTCTGCACGCCGGTGTCCTTGGTGTAGATGACGTACGGGCGCCACTGATAGCTCAGGGCCAGCCCGAAGCCGAGCTGCTTGTGGCGGGCGATGTCGGGCGCGTCCACGGTGACGAAGTTCCCGGGCCCGATGGCCTGCTCGAACAGCTGGGTGCTGATGGTGCTGTCGCGGGGGATCGCCGGCGCGGTTTGCGCCCAGCCGGATCCCGCGGGCGCGAGCAGCGAGAGGGTGATGCCAAGGGTGAGAGTAGGTCGCAGCCAGCGCTTGTAGGTCATCGGAGGTCCGAGCCACGAAGCTCGTCAGAAAGCAGCGGCTCCTAAAGTACTACCGCGTCGAGACGGCTGTCCATTCTTCCTGCGTAGTTGGCCCCTCTGGTCGTGCCGGCGGGGGCGGTCAGTGCGACATGTCGAACACGTACGTATAGGTCATGCTGTAGTCGACGGCCTGACCGTCGCTGGTGCGCGCGGGCGAGAACTTGAACTGGCGAAGGGCGTTGCGGGCCGCCTCGTCGAAGCCGTTTCCGGCCTTGCCGATCACCCGCACCTGCACCACCTCGCCCCTGGCGTTGATGCCGACCTTCAGCACCACCTTGCCCTCGATCCCCATCTTGTAGGCATCGGGCGGGTAAATGTCGGCGCTGTTCACCTCGTGGAGGACGCGCGGCGGGTCGGAGATATAGACGTCGGCGACCGGCACGAAGGGATGCGTTCCCTCACCGCTGTAGGGCTGCGGGGTGGTGCCGGGCTTGGCCGGCTGGCGGTCCTTGGTCATCAGCGTGTTGCCGACCGGCACCGCCATGCCGGCGCTGTCGCCGGACACCACCGAGCTCATGGTGACGCCGAACACCGGGGGGGCGTCGCTGGGCCTGGGCGGCTGCTGGTTGGGCGGCGGCGGCGCGGGCGGCAGCGGAATCGGCCTTGGCGCGCTGGCCAGCCGGCGCGGGACGATGCGGGGCTTGGGTGGCGCCTCGGGCTCGGGCGCCGGTGGCGGCGGAGGCTCGCGGCGGAGCTCCGGCGGCGGTAGCGGCTTCTCCTTGACCTCCATCTCGACCACCGGTTCGCGCCGGACCAGTCGCGGCGGATGCACCAGCAGCAGTCCCGCGGCGATGGCGCCGTGCACCGCGATGGCGATCGCGGTCGCCAGGAGATTTCGGTTGGGACGTGGGGGCGGCCCCAGCAGCCAGGCGTGGCCGCGGTCGCGGTCGAACGGGCGATGCGCCGCCAGAGACATCGCCGCTACTTGCCTGCTGGTCCTGTTCCCGGATCGACGTTGATCGCGAAGCGATGCACGCCGGCACGCTTGACCAGATCGATCATGTGCACGACGTCGCCGTGCGGGACCACCGTGTCGGCGGCGATCACCGCCTGCAGGTCGGGATTGCCGGGCAGCGAGTCGCCGATGAACTTCACCACGGCGGCGTCACTGCTCCGCTCGCCGTTCAGGTACATCGCGTGATCCTTGGACATGGTGAGCGCCAGGGTGGTCTTGGCCTGGTCGCTGCCCGAGGCTGCCTTGGGCAGGTCGACCTTGATCGACGGGCTGACGATGTAGGTCGCGGTCACCATGAAGATGATCAGCAACACCAGGGTGATATCGACCAGCGGCGTGACGTTGATGTCGACGATCATGCCGGCCGATTCGTCGTCGCCGCCGAAGGCGTTTCCACTTCCTGCCATGGCGGTTACTCGCCGCCCGCAGCGGGCGCGCCGCCGGCGCCACCTTCGGTCGCCTTGTACCCCGCGGTCGCCGACAGGATCAGGTGCGCGACCGCATCCACCCGGCCCAGCGTGCGGCGCACCCGGGTCTGGAAGTAGTTGAACGCGATGACGGCCGGTATGGCCACCAGGAGGCCGACCGCGGTCGCGACCAGCGCTGCCGAGATCCCGGACATCACCGCCGCCGCGCCGCCGCCCTGGTTGCGCGCCAGGTCGGCGAACGCCTTGATGATGCCCAGCACGGTCCCGAACAGGCCGATGAAGGGCGCGTTGTTGCCCAGCGTGCCCAGCACGCCCAGGTTGCGCTCCAGATCCAGGCGCAGCCGCGATTTGGTGCTGGCCATGGCCTCCGAGATCGCGTCAGGGCCGCGCCCGAACTGCTCGAGGCCGGCGGCGGCCACCTGCGACTCCGGCCCGCGTGACTGGCCCAGCGCGCGGCGCGCGCCCAGGGCGTCCCCCTCGCGCAGCAGGCGCAGCAGCTCCTTGCCGATGGTCTCGAAGTCGAACTTGCCGCCCCTTCCCGATGACAGGAAGAAGGCCCGCTCGACCATCACGGCGACCGAAACAACCGAGAGCGCGACCAGCAACCACAGGACCCACTCCGAACCGAGGAGGGTGAAACTCAGGATCCGTTCGGTCAACCGCATCGCAGAAAACCTAGCATAGTTTGTTGGTTTTCACGGCTCTGGCCCCGCTGGCGCCGCCTACTCCTGCCCCTGCGCCAGCAGGCGGTCGATGACGATGGTGGCGTAGCTGCCCGCGGGTAAGCTGAATCGAACACGGATAGAGTACGGACGACCCTGCTCGGCCGGATCTATGGAAACCGCCGGATCCCCGACATCGATGCGGACCAGCACCGGGCGGCGCGCACCCGGCAGGTCGCGGCCGGCGCGCGCGAAGTCTTCTCGCGTCGCCTGCAGCGCATCCAGCGCCTGCTGCTCGAGCTGGCCGGCCTCGCTGTCGGGCGGCGGTTCGGTGACCCGCGAGCCGGGCATCGGACCGGTGGGCAGCAGCTCGCCCGCATCGACGCGCGCCTGATCGACAGCCACCTCGGTGCACACGAACAGGCCGCCCGAGGTGGTCTTCTGCAGGACGTCGCCGGCGCGGACCCGGCGCAGCTCGGCCGGAACACCGTCGGGCGGCGCGCGCAGATCCAGGTAGCGGTTGAACACCGCCGACTGCGCCGCCGACAGCAGCAGCCGGCGCCGCCGCCCGTCGCGCTCGCGCCGCTCGCCGCGCAGCAGCGCCAGGCCCATCGCGGCGTTTTCGCCGCTGGCGCCGAAGCGCTGCTCGCCGTAGCGGTTGGCGATGCCCTGGCTGGCCAGCAACTCCAGGCGCGCGCGCACGCGCGCGGCGGCCTGCTCCGGCGTCTCGGCCGGCTCCGGCCCGGCCGGATCGGGGGTCAGCGCGACCTGGAAGTGATTTCCGTGCAAGTGGCCGGTGCGCAGCTTGTTGCCGTGGCGGCGCGCCTCCAGCACCCGGACACCATCGATGCTCAGCTGGCCGGCGCGTTCGGGGTCCAGCCGCGGCACGCTGATCCACTGCCGGGTGGTGGCGTGGCGGTCCTTCATGCCCGCGTAGCCCAGGTCGCGAGCGTCGACGCCGGCGGCGCCGGCGATGCGCCGCACCGCCTCGAAGGTCGTCAGGTCGACCTTCTCGATCCACAGGAAGGTGTGCTCGCCGGTTCCCGCGGGTAAGTAGGCCGGGATCTCCTCGACGACGAACGTCGCGGGTGATGACGTGAAGGTCAGCACGGCGGCAACCTGGACCACGAGAGGCGGGCGCGCACCGGCGGCGCCGCCGCTTTCAGGGTTTGGAGCTCCCCGGGTCGCCGGGGCCATTGCCGCCGTCGACTCCCGGCCGTGGCGTGCTGTCGCCGTCGCCGCCGGGCGGGTGCCGGACCATCGCCAGGTACATGTGCGCCGACTTGTTCTCGGGCGCCATGGCCAGCACCTCCGTCCACTCCTCGGCGGCCTCGGCGCGCCGTCCCTGGGCGTAGTAGCTGAGGCCCAGGTGCAGCCTGCCGCCGACGAACTTGGGGTTCTCGACCTTGACCCGCTCGAACTCCCGTACCGCGGCCGCGATGTCGCCCATCTCGCGGAAGGTGGTGCCCAGCTTGGTGCGGATGTCGACGAACTTGGGACACAGCGCCAGCGCGCGCTCGTACTCCCGGACCGCGTCGTCATAAAGGCCGACCGCGTGGTAGGCGGCGCCGACATCGGCGTGCATGTTGGCGATCTTGCCCTTGGCGAAGGGGTCCAGGTGGCGGGGCGCGTTCTTCGACGCGGTCATCGCGCTCTGGTAGATGTCCTTGGCCTCGCGGTACTTGCCGAGATCGTTCAGGGTGACCGCCAGGTTGAGCGCGGCCTCGGTGTAGCCGGGGTTGATGCGCAGCGCCTCCTTGAACATGCTCTCGGCGTCCACCAGGCGGCCCTGCTGGTGATAGATGACGCCCAGCATGTCGTAGACATCGGCGTAGGGGATTTGCTCGCGCGCCAGCTCGGCCAGGTAGCGCTCGGCCCGATCGTACTCGCGCGCGGCGTAGTGTTCGCGACCGCGGTTCAGGACCTCTCGGAGGCGTTCATCCATTGGCGGGGCCCGACGGCGGGGGTGGGGTAGGGGACCCCGCGGGCGTGCCGGCCGGGGGACTGTCGCCATATCGCTTCTGAATGAACTGGAGGTAGAGCTCCGAGCGCCGGGCCTGCGGGGCGGTCGGGAACTCGCTGACCACGCGCGCGAAGGTGTCCCGGGATCGCAGGGCGTCGCCCATCTGCAAGTAAGTCTGGCCCAGGGCGAACAGCAGCTCGGGCTCGCGGCCAGACCCCGGAAACTTCCTGATCGCCCCTTGCAGCCGGTTGGCGGCCGCCTTGGTGTGATCGCGATTCAAGTAGAAGCGCGCGATGTAGACCTCGTGGTCGACCAGCCGCTTCAGGACCTCCTTGCGCAGCGGCTCGGCGTCCTTCTGGTACTTCGAGTCCGGGTACTTCTTGCGAAAGTCGTCCAGCTCGCGCAGGGCGTCGGTCACCGCCGACTGATCCTTCTCGTACGAAGGCGGCAGCAGCCAGATGTCGTCTGGCATGTCCTTGTAGTAGCACTCGCCGACCTTGAACGCGGCGTAGCCCTCTTCGACCTTTTCGTGGGTCGGATGCAGCCGGATGAAGGTCTTGTAGCTGTCGACCGCCTCGGTGTAGTTGCCGCGCGCGAACTGGGTGTCGGCGATCGCCAGCTCGGCCAGCACCGCGAACTTCGAGAACGGGAACTTCTGCTTCACGAACTGGAAATACTTCTGTGCCTCGGGAAAGTTCTCGTCCTTGAGCTCGACCATGCCCTTCTCGTAGTTCTGCTTGGCGGTCAGCGAGTAGGTGATCGGCTTGGTCGCCTCGTCGGATGACGCGCAGCCGGGGGTGCCCAGGGCGGCGACCAAGAACAGCAGGACGGCGGTGCCCAGGCCGGCCAGAGCGGGTGCGCCGGTTACGCCGCACGGGGTCGGGACAGTGGCGCCCGGAGGCCGTGGCACGGCGCGAGGGGGTAGGGACCCGTCAGGGGGACGCGACATAGGAAAACTATGGTACGTAAGCACAGCTCCGTCGTCTACCATGGTGGGGCCTTGCGTATGTTGGAGCCGGACATCGACGTTGGACGCCGCCCCTTCCCTGTGCCCGCATCCCCGCGCGCGCAGCAGGTTAGGACGCGGGCGCGAGCCGTCGGGTTGCTTGCCGGGGGACCGGCGCTGGCGATGGCCGCGGTCGCGCTGATGGGGGTAGGCACCCAGGGCTGCGCCAGCACCTCGTCCTCGGGCGGCGCGCCGGGAACCGCGCCCGGCCGGGCCGCCGGCGGGCCGGCGCCCGCGACCACCGCCACCATGGCGGGCGCCCGCTGCCATGACGGTCACTGCAGCTGCCGCAAGGGTGGCAAGGACGACGTGGAGACCGCCCCGCCCGACGCCGATCACAAGCGCTTCGAGATCCGGGTCGACGCCGAGGATGGCGACGCGACCCTCGACTCCCCGACCCTGGGCCGCTTCAGCGCGGGCGCCGGGGGCGGCGAGGCCTGCTTCTACGTCGACGTGCTGCCGGCCACCCACCACATCGTGACCTTCACCGCCCGCGAGGGACGGCCCACCGGCGGTCTCAGCCCCAGCCTGCGGGTCGCCGAGTACGGCCCCAAGGGGCCTTACTGGTACGACGTCGTCGAGGTCCATTGCGCGGGCGCGGGCGGCAAGTGCACCCGCGAGGCGGCCGACGCCTGGAGCGCCGAGGCCAAGAACCGCAAGCGCGGCCGCATCGATCCCTGCGGGTCGGCGGTGGTCACCAAGCTGGGCTGGGAGACCTCCGGCGGCACCGGCGACCGGGAGGGCGGGTTCTTCCGTGACTTCACGGTGAGCTTCGAGATGGAGATCAAGCGCTTCGCCACCCAGTTCGCCCCGGGATCGACCGAGTGTGTGCCGAAATGAGTGGGACGTGACGGGACGATGAAGATCCATCTCATAGGCATCGCCGGCACCGGCATGGGCTCGCTGGCCGGGCTGCTCAAGGCCGCCGGCCACGACGTGCGCGGCTCCGATGAACACGTGTATCCGCCGATGTCGACCCAGCTGGCCGAGCAGGGCATCCCGGTGTTCGAGGGCTTTCGTCCCGAGAACCTGGACTGGCGGCCGGATCGGGTGGTGGTCGGCAACGTGTGCCGCAAGGATCACGTCGAGGTGCTGGCCGCGGCCGAGCGCCAGCTGGCGCTCTACTCCTTCCCGTCGCTGCTCTCGGATCTGTTCCTGCACGACAAGCACTCGGTGGTGGTCGCCGGCACGCACGGCAAGACCACCACCTCGTCGATCCTCGCGCACGTGTTGCACGACGCGGGACGCGACCCGTCGTTCCTGATCGGCGGGGTGCCGCTGAACTTCCGCCAGTCATGGCGGCTGGGCCACGGACCCGAGTTCGTGGTCGAGGGCGACGAGTACGACACCGCGTTCTTCGACAAGGGGTCGAAGTTCCTGCACTACCGCCCGCGCACCGCGATCCTGACCTCGGTCGAGTTCGACCACGCCGACATCTTTCGCGACGAGGAGGCCGTCAAGGCCGCGTTCCGCAAGTTCGTCGACATCATCCCCGAGGACGGCAACTTGCTGGTGTGCGCGGCGTCGCCGGGCGCGCTGGACGTGGCGCGCGGCGCGCACTGCAACGTCACCACCTACGGGCGGCCCGGCTCGGGCGCCGACTGGATCTTCGAGATCGCGGCCCGCTCGGCGGGCGGGCGCGCCGTGCTGGACATCGCGCGCCGAGGCGAGCGCGTGCTGACCCTGGAGACCAGCCTGCCCGGCATCTACAACAAGGAAAACCTGATCGGCGTGGTCGCCGTCGCCGCCACGCTGGGCGTCGACCTGCAGGCGATCGCGCGCGCGGCGCGCCGCTTCCAGGGCGTGCGCCGCCGCCAGGAGGTGCGCGGCGTGGCCGCCGGCGTCACCGTGATCGACGACTTTGCCCACCACCCGACGGCGATCCGCGAGACCGTGCTGGCGCTCAAGGGCCGCTACGGCCCTGGCAAGCTCATCGCCGCCTTCGAACCGCGGTCGGCGACCAGCCGCCGCTCGGTGTTCCAGCACGACTTCGCCGACGCGCTCTCGGTCGCCGACGAGGTGGTGCTGGCGCCGCTGTACGCGCCCGAGAAGGTGCCTGACGGCGAAAGGCTCGACGTCGAGCGCCTGGCCGCCGACCTGCGCCGCGAGGACGTCCCGGCGCGCCTCATCGCTTCGGTCGACGAGACCGCGGCCCACCTGGCCGAGCGCGCCGCCCCCGGCGACACCGTGCTGATCATGTCGTCGGGCGACTACGGTGGTCTGCACGACAAGGTGCTGACCAAGCTGGGCGATCCGGTGATGCCGGCGCGCCTCGAGCACAAGCCCAAGATCTCCCACCTGCTCAACCGGATCGGCATCGCCCATCCGGTCCTCGATCAGTTCTGGCCGAGCTACCTGGTGATTCCTGGGCCTGAGCGCGACAGCCCGCTGGTCGGCTGCGTCGCCGTCGAGACCATCGACGACGTCGCGCTGCTGCGCATGCTGGCCGTGGTGCCGGAGCGGCGCGGCGAGGGGCTGGGCTACCTGCTGGTCGAGACCGCGACCGAGCGAGCACGCTCGCAGGGGGTGCGCACCCTGTACCTGGTCACCGACGGCGCGCAGGGCTACTTCGGCGAGAAGCTGGGCTTCGGCGCGGTCGATCGCAAGGACGTCGCGCCCGCGATCACCACCACCGCCGAATATCTGCTCGCGCGTTCCAAGACCGCCACCTGGATGAGAAAGGTCCTGTGAGCAGCAGCGCCAGTCCTGGCCAGCCCGCCAGCGGGTCTCCCCCGGATCCGTTGCAAGCCGACCGCCAGATCGCCGAGCGCATCGCGCACGAGGCTGGCCAGATCCTGATGGAGGGGTGGGGCACGCGGCCGAGCTACGGGTTCAAGTCCGAGGACATCAACCTGGTCACCGAGTTCGACAAGCGCTCCGAGGCGCTGGTGGTCGAGCGCCTGGCGGCCGCCTTTCCCCACGACAGCATCGTGGCCGAGGAGGGCACCTCGGTGGCGCGCGATGCGGGCGGCCGCGTCTGGTACGTCGACCCGCTGGACGGGACCACCAACTTCGCCCACGGCTTTCCGCTGTTCTCGGTCGCGCTGGGCCTGTGCGTCGACCGCCGGCCGTTGCTGGGCGTGGTCCAGGCGCCGGCCATGGGCTGGTCGTTCTCGGGCACGGTGACCGGCGGCGGTTCGTCCTGGAACGGCAAGCCCATCGTTCCCTCGCGGGTCGATCGGCTGGGCGGCGCCCTGCTGGTCACCGGGTTCCCGTACGCGCGCAACCCGGTGCAGACCAACCTGCCCGAGTGGGGCGCCTTCACCGCGGCCGCGCAGGGGACGCGGCGGCTGGGCTCGGCGGCGCTCGATCTGTGCTTCGTCGCCTGCGGATGGCTCGACGGCTACTGGGAGCGGGCGCTGCACCCCTGGGACCTGGTGGGCGGCGCCGCGATCGTGCAGGGCGCCGGGGGTCAGGTCTCCGATCTCGACGGCAGCGACTTCGACGGCGTGACCGGGCGGATCCTGGCCAGCAACGGCCTGCTGCACGAACAGATGATGCGCATCCTGCAAGGGGTCGCGCGGCGTTCTTCCTCGCCCTGGCCATGAGCAACCCGCCCGCGGGCGTCGTCGCCGCAGTCCTGGCGGGCGGCCGCGGCCAGCGGATGGGTGGTGGGGACGGGGCGCAGGCGGGAGGCATCGGCGTCGTGAAGGGGATGCTGGTCGTGGAGGGCCAGCGGATCATCGATCGCCAGCTGGCGGTGCTGCGGCCGCGCTTCGCCGAGGTGATCGTCGCCGCCAACGACCCCGGCCCCTGGGCTGGCCTGGGCGTGCGGGTGGTCGCCGATCGGGCGAGGGGCGGCATCGGTCCGATTGCCGGCCTCGACGCCGTGCTCGCCGCGCTTCCCGACCAGGCCGGCGCGGTGGTATGCGTCGCCAGCGACATGCCTTTCCTGGCCCCGCCGCTGCTCGACCGGCTGCGCGACGGCGCGCCCGGCGCCGCGGCCCTGGTGCCCCGCCTGGGGGGGCGCGCCGAGCCGTTGCTGGCCCGCTACGCCCGCAGCATCGCGCCGCTGGTCGCCGAGCAGATCGCCGCCGGCCGGAACGCCCTGGTCGATCTGCTGGCGCGCCTCGAGGTGACCTGGATCGACGAGCCCGAGCTGCGCGCCCTGGATCCGGAGCTACGATCGATCGCCAACGTCAACACCCGGGCCGATCTGGCGCGGCTGGATCCGAAGCCGGGGACCTGAGCCGTGCGCGTCCCGCCGTCGCGAACGCTGGCCGTCGCGGCCCTGGCCGCCGCCGCGGCCGTGGTCGCGCTCGCCCCCTTCTTCTGGTCGACGACCTTCTTCACCGACGACCACCTGCTGCTGGCCTTCGCGCGCTACACCCCCAACCCCCTGGTGGCCTTTGGCCGCGACCTGCACGGCGGCGAGTTCTATCGGCCGCTGTCCATGACCCTGTGGTGGCTGCTGGCCCGGGTGGGCGGCGGAAGCTTCGGACCGTTCGCGGTGGTGGCGGCGGCGCTGCACCTGCTGGTGGCGGTCCAGATCGCCTGGTTGCTGCTGGCCTTCGGCGACTCGCGCGCCGCCGCCTGGTCGGCCGCGGCCTTCTTCTGGCTGTCGCCGCACACCCGCGAGGCGGCGCTGTGGGCGGCGGCCTTCCCCGACCTGCTGGGCACCGCGCTGGTCCTGGGTGGGCTGCTGGCCTTGCTGCGCGGCCACCGCGCCGCCGCCGTCGCCCTGGGCGCTTGCGCCTACCTGACCAAGGAGTCGAC
>Ga0207701_10005557_pt1 | contig 12674 bp, 7 predicted proteins | sample KBSSwiSSwithPhiX_FD_184294 | JGI IMG/M metagenome (GOLD analysis project Ga0207701, IMG submission 184294) | Switchgrass rhizosphere bulk soil microbial communities from Kellogg Biological Station, Michigan, USA, with PhiX - S5 (SPAdes) (version 2) | ecosystem: Environmental > Terrestrial > Soil...
CTCCTGCCGGTCTTCGACGACGAGGTCGAAGATTCGGCAGACGTTGGGCGAGAGGACTTCGCGCGCAGCGCGCACTTCCTGGCGCAGCAGTTCGTCCGATCGCTCGCCGTCGGCACGGTCGGGGCGCACCGACTTCAGCGCGACGTCCACGCGGAGCTTGAGATCGAAGGCGCGGAAGACTTCCCCCATGCCCCCGCGTCCGAGTAGTTCGCGAATCTGGTAGCGCTCGCCGAGAATCCGGCCTGTCGCCAGCGGCGGCAGCGTCTGCGCCCCGTCGGGCGTCGGGTCCGGCTCCCGGACGGCGAGGCTCAGGAGGCACTGCGGGCAGAGTCCTCCGACGGCTGGATCCGCCTGGAACTCAGTACCGCAGTCCGGGCAGCGCCGGGCCTCTGGAGGTGGGGGCATGTGGGGTGGAAGTGACGGGTCGGCGGAGAGAAGTAACGGCTACGAAGTCATGACCCCCAGCAAGTGTTTCAATTCGTCGTCCACTTCGTCGCGACTGGAGACGGTCGCGCCAATCACATCGCGCAGGATGTCACCGAACTGACGGCGCAGGCGGTGGAGGGCGGTCTTGACGGCGTCCTCGGTGGTGCCGAGCTCGGCGGCGATGTCCTTGTAACGGGCCTGAGCGCCCTGACCAGTCAGAAATCCTTCGAGCCTGGTGAACTCCAGCTCGCGTCCGGCTTCAATCCGCTCGTGCCGCAGCCTGGCGAGCGCCTGCTCCAGGACGGTCAGGGCCCACCGGCGCTCGTAGAGCTGCTCCGGCGTCAGGCGGTCCACGGGCTCGATGCGGTACCGGCCCTCTATCTGATCGTCATCGAGGGACACGATGCCGGCGCGGCCGCCCCGCTTCCAGGACCGATCCTTGTCGCGTTCCTTCGACAGGAAGTTACGCACGGATGTTCTCAGGAACACCCGGAAGCGGCCGCGATCGGGGTCGTAGTCTTCGAGATAGCCCTTCTCGAGCAGGCGGGCGAAGTAAGCCTGTGTCAGGTCCCGCGCGTCCTCCGCATCGACGCCTTGACGCCGCACGAAGGCGTACACCGGATACCAGTACGTGCGGCAGAGCGCTTCGAGGGCCTCGCGAGACGCCACCGTCGAGGCTTCCCTCGCCGCGAGGACGGTATTCCAGCTGGTCGTGACAAACCGCGAATTTGGCGCCATTGGGTGGCGTTTGCGAGCGCCGAAGTGTATCACCAAGGCCCCCGTCCCACGATGACGCCCGTATCCTTCCACCCTCCTCCGGCTATGCTGTCGGACGCGGGGCCGCTCAGCTCCGAATGACGGACTGCGGCGCGCGCGGGGGGCATCATGGCAGGATTCCACACCATCACGGCGGCCATCGTCGGCGCTGGATTCATCGGGCCGGTGCACGTCGAGGGTCTCCGGCGCCTCGGCGTCCGCGTCAAGGGCATCGCGGGCATCTCGCCCGAGGAGGCTGAGCGTGCGGCGGCGACGCTCGGGCTCGAGCGCGCGTATCGGAACGTCGACGAGCTGCTCGCCGACACTGAGGTCAGGAGCGTCCATCTGGCGTCGCCGAACCGCCTGCACCACGATCACGCGATGGCCGCGCTCGCCGCCGGCAAGCATGTCATCTGCGAGAAACCGCTGGCCCTGACATCGGCGCAGACGAGTGCGCTCGTGGCGGCGGCGCGCGCGCGGCCGGCGCAGGTTGCGGCCGTAAACTACAACCTGCGCTTCTATCCGCTCTCGCTGCATGCGCGCGCGCTCGTCAAGAAAGGCGCGATCGGCGACGTGCTGCACGTGCACGGCAGCTACGTGCAGGACTGGCTGCTCTACCCGACCGACTTCAACTGGCGGGTGCTGCGGCAGGAAGGCGGCGAGCTCCGGGCCGTCGGCGACATCGGGACGCACTGGCTCGACCTGGTCGCCTTCGTGACCGGACTGGAGGTCGAGTCGGTGATGGCCGACCTCATGACCGTGCACGAAACCCGGCTCAAGCCACCCAGCGGATCGGTCGAGACGTTCTCGGGCAAACAGGGCCAGCCGCCGACCGAGCGCGAGCCGGTGGCGATCGACACGGAGGACTTCGGCGCCATCCTGCTTCGCTTCAAAGGCGGCCGGCGCGGCGTGCTGACGGTCTCGCAGGTCACCGCCGGACGGAAGAACTGCCTGCGCTACGAGGTGGCCGGCGCGAAGAAGGCGCTCTACTTCAACAGCGAGACGCCCAACAGCCTGTGGATTGGCGAGCGAGGCGAGGCCAACCGCGAGTTGCTCCGCGACCCGTCGCTGCTCGACGCCGACGCGGCGAAGTTCGCGAGCTACCCGGGCGGGCACAACGAGGGCTTCCCCGACACCTTCAAGCAGCTCTATCGCGCGGTCTACACAGACGTCCTGAACGGCGCGCATTCGGCGCACCCGCTCTACGCGACCTTCGAGGACGGTCACCAGGAAGTGCGCGTCTGCGAGGCGATCGCGAAGAGCCACCGGGAGCGCCGCTGGGTGACGGTTGGCGAGTGAGATCGACAAATGTTGAAGGTCCGGCCTAATTCCTGCGCTCCCTGCTCCACGTCAGTCCGCCTCGATGCATGCGAGGCCGCTACAATCTCCCATGCCCGCTCGAGCCATTGAACCCTGGTGCCGTCGTCCCCTGGTCACCCTGCGCCTGGGCATCGCCGTCGCGGCCTGCGCGTGGCCCCTGGCGGTGGCGACGCCGGAAGCCAGCCTGCCGCAAAGCGCGTTCACCGTCCCGCCCGGCTTCGAGATCACGCTGGTCGCGGGACCTCCGCTGGTCAATCGGCCCATTGAAGCCGACTTCGACGAGCAGGGCCGGCTCTACGTGACCGATTCGTCCGGATCCAGCGACAAGGTCGAGAAGCAGCTCGAGGAGAAGCCGCACCGGATCGTGCGGCTGGAGGACAAGGACGGCGACGGCGTGTTCGACACGAGCACGGTGTTCGCCGATCGCATGATGTTCCCCGAAGGCGCGATGTGGCTCGACGGATCGCTCTACGTCTCCGCGCCGCCGAGCATCTGGAAGCTGACCGACACCGACAACGACGGCATCGCCGACACGCGCGAGGAGTGGTTCAACGGCAAGACGCTGACGCACTGCGCAAACGATCTGCACGGACCGTACCTCGGACCTGACGGGTGGATCTACTGGAGCAAGGGCGCCTTCGCGGAGCAGACCTACGAGCGGCCCGGCAAGCCGCCGCTGGTGACCAAAGCCGCGCACATCTTCAGGCGGCGTCCCGAGGGCGGGCTCGTGGAGCCGGTGATGACCGGCGGCATGGACAACCCTGTCGGCGTCACGTTCACGTCCACCGGCGAGCCATTGTTCACCACGACGTTCATCGAGCACCCCAGGGCCGGCCGCCGCGACGCGCTGGTACACGCCATCTACGGCGGCGTGTACGGAAAACCGCACGACGTGATCGACGGCCACCCGCAGACGGGCGACCTGATGCCGGTGCTCTCGGAGCTCGGCGCCGCGGCGCCCACAGGTGTCACGCGCTATCAGTCGAGCGCCTTCGGCCCGGCGTACAAGGACAACGTCTTCGTCGCGCAGTTCAACATGCAGAAGGTCTCGCGCCACGTGCTCACCTCGAGCGGCGCGAGCTTCACGAGCAAGGACAGCGACTTCGTCACGTCGAGCAATCGCGACTTCCACCCGACCGACGTCCTCGAGGATGCCGACGGCAGCCTGCTCGTGATCGATACCGGCGGCTGGTACAAGCTGTGCTGCCCGACTTCACAGCTTGCCAAGCCGGATGTGCTCGGCGGCATCTATCGCATCAGGCGGCGCGGCGCCGTCGTGCCGCACGATCCCCGCGGCCGAACGATCGACTGGACGTCGATGACGTCCATCAGGCTGGCACAACTGCTGGGCGACGCGCGGCCCGCCGTCCAGCAGCGAGCCATCCAGCAGCTTGGGAGCCGTGGCGCCGGCGCGGTGCAGGTGCTGAGCGACGCGGTGAAAGCCGCGGTCTCGATCGTGGCCCGGCGCAACGCCATCTGGGCGCTCACGCGGATAGAGGACGAGCAGGCGCGCGACGCGACCAGAGCGGCGCTGGACGATGTGGATCCGACCGTGCGGCAGGTGGCCCTGCATTCGGCGGCGCTGTGGAGGGATGCGGGCGCCCTTCCACGCGTGCGTGCGGCGTTGAAGTCGCCGCAGCCGGCCGTCCAGCGCGTGGCCGCCGAGGCGATCGGCCGCATCGGCGACCCGGCGGCGGTCCCCGACCTGCTCACGGCGAGCGCGTCACGAGCCGACCGCGCGCTCGAGCATTCACTGACCTACGCGATGATCGAAATCGCCGATGCTCCGTCCATCGGCGCCGGGGTGAACTCCGCATCGGCACGGACCAGGCGCGCGGCGCTCGTCGCGCTCGATCAGATGACACCGGCGTCGCTGGAAGCGGCGACAGTCTTGCCGCTGCTGGACTCACCCGATGCGTTGACGAACAAGACGGCGTGGTGGATCGCGGGGCATCACACCGACTGGGGCACGGCGCTGACCGGCTACTTCGACCAGCGGCTGGCGAAGGCGGGGAGCTCGGCCGACCGCGAGGACCTGGTCACCAAGCTCGCGCAATTCAGCAAAAATCCGGCAATCGAGCAGCGCCTGGCGAGTCTGGCGGCGGACGGATCGCCTGACGCCCGCGTCATGGCGCTGCGGGTGATGGCGGCCAGCAAGGCGCGCGAGCTGCCGCAATCCTGGGTCGCGCCGCTCACGCGGGCGCTCGCGGCGGGCGGTGACGTCACGCGCGCGGCCGTCGCCGTGGCACGCGCGCTGCCTCCACCAAAAGACGCCAGCGCCGGCCTGAGCGACGCGCTGGTCGGAGTCGCGCGCGACGCGGGCAACCCCACTGACGTGCGGCTCGATGCGCTGGCCGGCGTCCCGGGCGGGCTGCAGAGTGTCGACGGCGATCTGTTCGCGTTGCTGACCGGCTCGCTGGCGCCTTCCGCGCCCGCCACGACGCGCCTGGCGGCCGCCGCGGTGCTCGAGAAGGCCGCGCTCGATCGCCCGCAGCTCCTGAGCCTCGCGACGTCGCTCAAGTCGAGCGGACCGCTGGAACTCCCCCGCCTGCTGCCCGCGTTCGACCGCGGCAGCGACGACGACGTGGGCGGTGCGATGGTCACGGCATTGTCGGACGCCACTGCGCGCAGCAGCCTGCGGCCCGATGTCCTGCGCCCGCGGCTGGCGAAGTACTCGCCCGCGATTCAGCAGCGCGGCGAGGCGCTGCTCGCGTCGCTGTCCGCGGACACGGCTGCGCAGGCGCGCAAGCTCGAAGAGCTGCTGGCAGCGGTCCCCAACGGCGACGCGCGGCGCGGACAGCTCCTGTTCAACAGCCAGAAGGCCGCGTGCAGCACGTGCCACGCGATCGGCTATCACGGCGGGACACTCGGCCCCGACCTGACCTCGATCGGCCAGATCCGTACCGAGCGCGATCTGCTCGAGGCGATCGTCTTCCCCAACGCCAGCTTCGCGCGCGGCTACGAGCCCGTGGTCATCACGACGAAGAGCGGGCAGTTGATCGGCGGGCTGCTGCACGCCGACGAGGCCGACGACATCGTCTTGCTCACAGGTCCGCAGGCCGAGTCGCGCATCGACAAGTCCACGATCGCCAACATGGAGCCCGGTACGGTCTCGCTGATGCCCGCCGGCTTCGGCGAGCTGCTGTCACGTCCCGAGCTGGCGGACCTGCTGGCATTCCTGAAGGGCACGCGCTGGGGCGCGAACTAGATGCGGACCCGGTCGGCGCGCGCCGTCTCCGTCGCCATCCTGGCGCTCACGGCGCTCGGCGCGTGTGCCAGGGACGCGCCGTCCATTCGAAACGGTCCCAATGGGCTGCTCGAGGTCGAGACACCCCCCGGTACCACGGTGCGGTACACGCTCGATGGCGGCGACCCGGACCGCGGCGCCGGCGCCTGGCTGGCGCCGGTCGATCTGCCGCCCGGATACATGCTCAAGGCGCGGGCGTTCTCGGCCGATGGCGAGCCGGCCGGCCGCGTAGCCGTCCGGCAATCGCCGCCTGCGGGAGTTCGCAGGGCGTCGACGCTCGTTCCGGTGACGCAGAACCGCGATTTCCACATCTACGACTGGGCGAACCGCCACGCAGCCTGCGTCGCGCTGATGAAGAGCCGGCAGCCGGAGATCGTGATGCTGGGAGATTCGATCACCCACTTCTGGGGCGGCGACCCCGATGGCGAGGGGGTCGCCGGACGCCGGACCGGCGTCGAGGAATGGAATCGCTTCTTCGCGGGCCGCCGCGTCGTGAACCTCGGCTACGGCTGGGACCGCACCGAGAACGTCCTCTGGCGGCTGACCCACGGCGAGTTCGACGGAGTCAGCCCGAAGGTCGTCGTCGTGATGATCGGCACCAACAACATGGACCTGAACACCACGGAGGAGATTGCGGCCGGCATCACGGAGATATGCGCCGAGCTCCACCGCCGGTCGCCATCCACTCAAATTCTGCTGCTGGGCATCTTCCCGCGCGGGCAGTCACCAGACGCGACGCGGGCGAAGGTCAACGCCGTCAACAAACGAATCGCGACGCTGGACGGACACGCCGGCGTGACTTACCTCGACATCGGCCACGTGTTTCTCGAACCCGGCGACTCGATCTCGAAGGACGTGATGTACGACTTCCTGCACCCGTCGGCGCTGGGCTACGCCCGGTGGTCGGCCGCGATGAAGCCGACGCTCGATCGCCTGCTGGCTCAGTAGGCCTTCAGGCCCTCCGCGCGGAAGATCGCGCACGCCTGCTCCGCCTGTTCGGCGGTCGGCGGGTGGACGTTCTCGAGCGTGTACTGAAGGCCCAGCTGCTTCCACTTGAACTTGCCCAGCTGGTGGAACGGCAGCACCTCGACGCGCTCGACGTTGCCGAGGTCGGCGGCGAACTTCGCGATGTTCGACAGGTCGTCGGGGTCGTCGGTCAGCCCGGGCACCAGCACGAACCGGAGCCACATCTTCCTTCTCTGCGCGGCCAGGCGCCTGGCGAATGCGAGCGTCGGCTCGATGTCCATCCCGGTGAGTTGACGGTGACGGGCATTCCCCCACGTCTTGATCCCGAGCATCACCAGGTCAATCGAGTCGAGGTCCTGATCGGTCAGCCGATCGCCGAAGTAGCCGTTCGTCTCGACCGTGGTGTGGAGTCCCATCTGTTTGGCGGCTCCGAGAAACTTGAGCACGAAGCGGTGCTGCATCAGCGGCTCGCCGCCGCTGATGGTCAGGCCTCCGGACATGATCTGCAGTCCCGACCGGTACTTCCTCAGCTCCTCGGTTGCGCGAGCGACGGTCACCGGGATTCCGTTGGTCATCGTCCAGGTGTCCGGGTTGTGGCAGTACTGGCAGCGCCACATGCATCCCGACGTCCACACCACGACGCGCACGCCGGGGCCATCGACAGCCGACCCCGTGGTGAAAGAGTGGACGAATCCCATGTCGCCGGTGGCGAGCGCAGTCCGCACGTCCGTCTCGGGGACGTGGGCGCCAAGACTGACGCGAAGATCGTAGGGGCTTTTCGCCGCGAGTGGCGTCTGCTCGGCGGCGGGGTCAGGCATTGGCCGTCGCTCCGTGGAACGTGCGGTTGATCACGTCCATCTGCTGCTCGCGCGTGAGCCGGACGAAGTTCACGGCGTAGCCCGACACGCGGATGGTCAGGTGGGGATACTTCTCGGGGTGCTCCATCGCGTCCACGAGCGTCTCGCGATTCAACACGTTGACGTTCATGTGGTACCCGGTCGAGCTGAAGAACGCGTCGAGAATGCCGGTGAGATTCTGCACGCGGTCCTCGACGACGCGCCCGAGGCCTTCCGGCACGAGCGACGCGGTGAGCGAGATGCCGTCGGCGGCATCCCGGAACGGGATCTTCGCGACCGAGGCAGCGGCGGCGTGAATGCCGTGGCTGTCGCGTCCGTGCATGGGGTTGGCGCCGGGCGCGAACGGCTCGCCCTTGCGGCGGCCATCCGGGGTATTTCCGGTCGACTTGCCGTACACCACGTTCGAGGTGATCGTCAGCACCGACTGCGTATGGAGGGCGTGGCGATAGGTCGGGTACTTCCGCAGCTTGTTCATGAACGTGCTGACCAGCCAGGAGGCCAGGTGATCGACCCGGTTGTCGTTGTTGCCGAACTGCGGGAAGGTCCCTTCGGTCTGGTAGTCGGTCACCAGGCCGGTCTGGTCGCGGACGACGCGCACCTTCGCGTAGCGGATCGCCGACAGGCTGTCGGCGACGACCGACATGCCCGCGATGCCGAACGCCATCGTCCGGATCGGCGCGTAGTCGTGCAGCGCCATCTCGAGACGCTCGTAGGCGTACTTGTCGTGCATGTAGTGAATGATGTTCATCGCGTTCACGTACACGCCTGCGAGCCAGTCCATCACCCGTTCGTATTTGTCCAGCACGTCGTCGAACTCGAGCACGTCACCCTTCACCGGCTCGAAGGCGGGCGCCACCTGTTCGCCGCTGATCTCGTCGCGGCCGCCGTTGATGGCATACAGGAGGCATTTGGCGAGGTTCGCGCGGGCGCCGAAGAACTGCATCTGCTTGCCGACGGCCATCGGCGAGACGCAGCAGGCGATCGCGCCGTCATCGCCCCAGGCGCGGCGCATCGTCTCGTCGCTCTCGAACTGAATGGAGCTGGTCTCTATCGCCACCCTGGACGCGAAATGACGGAAGCCGTCGGGCAGACGCGGTGAATACCAGATCGTCAGGTTTGGCTCGGGCGCGGGGCCCAGGTTGTACAGCGTCTGCAGGAAGCGGAAGCTGGCCTTCGTCACCAGCGACCGGCCGTCGTCTCCCATGCCGCCGATGGACTCGGTGACCCACGTCGGATCGCCCGCGAACAGCTCGTCGTATTCCGGCGTCCGCAGGAAGCGGACGATGCGGAGCTTGATGACGAAGTCGTCCACGATCTCCTGCGCCTGCTCTTCGGTCAGCGTGCCTGCGGCAAGATCGCGCTCGAAGTAGATGTCAAGGAACGTGGAGGTGCGGCCGAGCGACATCGCCGCGCCGTTCTGCTCCTTCACGCCGGCGAGATAGCCGAAGTACAGCCACTGCACGGCCTCCTTCGCGGTGGCAGCGGGGCCCGAGATGTCGAACCCGTAGGTGGCGGCCATCTTCTGCAGTTCCTTCAGCGCTCGAATCTGCTCGGACAGCTCCTCGCGATCGCGGATCACCTCGTCGGTCGACATCTCGTCGTCGAGCGCGGCCTTCTCTTCCTGCTTCCGCTCGATGAGGCGCGTGACGCCGTAGAGCGCCACACGCCGGTAGTCGCCGATGATGCGGCCGCGCCCGTACGCGTCGGGCAGCCCCGTCAGGATGTGCGAGCTGCGGCACTTCCGGACGTCGGCCGTGTAGGCGTCGAAGACGCCGTCGTTGTGCGTCTTTCGGTACTTGGTGAACGCCTCGACGACGTGGGGGTCTGGTTTGAAGCCGTACACCTTCAGCGAGCTCAGCACCATGCGCAGGCCGCCGTTGGGCATGATCGCGCGCTTGAGCGGCGCGTCGGTCTGCAGGCCGACGATGATTTCGTGCTCCTTGTCGATGTAGCCCGGCGCGTGAGCGGTGATCGAGCTGGGGATCTGCGAGATATCGAGGACGCTCTTCTTCCGCTCCTCGACGAACAGCTCGTTCAGCCGGTTCCAGATCTTCTGCGTGCGCGCCGTCGCACCAGCCAGGAACGAGGCGTCGCCATGGTACGGCTCGTAGTTCTGTTGAATGAAGTCGCGGACGTTGATCTCCTTCTGCCAGAGACCTGTCCTGAATCCCGCCCAGGGAGATCCGGCTGCCGCCCGGCTCTCCTGGGTTACTGTTCCAGCCATCGCCGACTCCTACAGCCCGAGCAACCGTCCCGTGTGCCGGGCGATGATGAGTTCTTCGTTCGTGGGGACGACCCACGCCGACACGCGACTGCCCGCGCGGGAGATCCGTGGCCCGCGTCCGGTGTTTGCCTCCTCGTCGAAATCGATACCGAGCCACGCCGACGCATGGCAGATTCGTGTGCGAATCTCCGCGGAGTTCTCCCCGATGCCGGCCGTGAACACGAGCCCGTCGACACCGCCAAGCGCCGCCGCCAGCGCGCCGATCTGCTTGGCGGCCTGGTACACGAAGTAGTCCACCGCCAGGAGCGCGCCCGGCTCGCGGCTGTCGAGCAGGTCGCGCATGTCGTTGCTGATGCCGGAAATGCCGAGCAGCCCCGACTTCTTGTAGAGGACAGTTTCGAGATCCTTGGGCGAGAGCCCCAGTGTCTGGACGAGATAGAGGATCACGCCCGGGTCTATCGACCCCGGCCTGGTCCCCATGCACAGGCCATCGAGCGCAGTGAAACTCAGCGTGCTGTCGACGCTTTTCAGGTTCTTCATCGCGCAGAGGCTGGCACCGCTGCCCAGGTGCGCGACGATCACGCGGCCGTGCGCGATCTCGGGCGCGACCTCAGGCAGGACGGACGCGATGTACTCGTACGAAAGCCCGTGAAAACCATAGCGCTGCACGCCGCCGCGGCACAGGTCGCGCGGCAGCGGTACCACCTCGGCGACCGCCGGCTGCCCGCGATGAAAGCTGGTGTCGAAGCAGGCGACCTGCGGGACGCCCGGCAATCGCTCGGACACGGCGTCGATGGCAGCGAGGTTGTACGGTTGATGCAGGGGCGCCAGCGGCACGAGCGCGCGCAGGTCCGTGAGGACCTCCGTCGTGACTCTGGTGGGGCCGCCGTACTTGGCGCCCCCGTGCACGACGCGATGACCTACGCCGAGCACGCGCGCGCCGCCGCCGTAGCGCGCGCGGAGCCACGAGGCGAGCGCGTCGAAGGCGCCGCGTCCGTCCAGCCCCTGGGCCAGGCGATCGTCGGCCACGCGCGCGTCGCTGCCATCCTTCGCCGTGAACCGCGGCGACGTGCCGATGCCGTCGATCTGCCCGCGCAGGTCCACGCCCCAGAGCGGGGCTGAAGCCCCGCCGCCACGATTGGCGGCTTCGGGGCGCCTGTAGATCGAGAACTTCAGGCTCGACGAGCCCGCGTTGAGAACGATGGCGTGGTCGTCCATGGCCTCAGGTCGTCGCCTGCATCTGCTGCCGCCGCGCGTGGGCCGCGAGCATCGCCACGCCGCAGCTCGCGATCCGCGATCGCACGCTGTCGGCGCGGCTCGTGAGGATGATCGGCACACGAGCGCCGAGCACGATGCCCGCACTGTCCGCGTTGGCCAGGAAGGTGAGCTGCTTCGCGAGCATGTTGCCCGCCTCGAGGTCGGGCACGAGCAGGATGTCCGGATCGCCCGCGACTTTCGACTCGATGCCCTTGATCGCCGCCGCCTCGGCGCTGATCGCGTTGTCGAACGCGAGCGGGCCGTCCAGCACGCCGCCCTTGATCTGGCCGCGATCGGCCATCTTGCACAGCGCCGCGGCGTCGAGCGTCGCCTGCATCTTCGAGTTCACGGTCTCGACCGCCGCCAGGATGGCGACCTTCGGCTTCCTGAGACCCAGGGTAATCCCGAGATCGATCGCGTTCTGGCAGATATCGGCCTTGTCTTCCAGCGTCGGCGCGATGTTGATCGCCGCGTCGGTGACGATGAGGACCTTGTGGTAGGTCGGCACGTCCATGATGAAGACGTGACTGATGCGACGTGCCGTGCGAAGGCCTGTCTCTCTCGCCACCACGGCGCCGAGCAGCTCGTCGCTGTGCAGGCTGCCTTTCATCAGCAGCTCGGCCTCGCCGTTGCGCACGAGCTCGACGGCCTTGGCCGCCGACTCGTGGCTGTGCGCCGTGTCGACAATCCGCGTCTGACCGAGCTTGATGCCGTGCGCCTTCGCAATCTCGCGAATCTTCGCCTCCGGGCCGACGAGGATGGGGATGATGAGCCTCTTCTCCGCAGCCTCCATCGCCCCGGCCAGTGCAGTCTCTTCACAAGGGTGCGCAACCGCCGTCGTCACCGGCTCCAGGTTGCGGCATCGCTCGAGCATGGCTTCGTACTTTCCCGTTCCGGTTTTTTCCATGGCGTCCTCAGGCTGCGGAGGCCGGTCTGCGAGCCGCCGGCCCCGTCTCTTTCAGGAAGAATGTGAGCACCACGGCGAGCGCGACGCCGGCGAGTAGAGGGGCAAACGCGCTCTGGTAGTGTTCGAGTTGCATCGCGGCGGCGCCGCCGCTGACCGCCATCAGCACCCGGCCGAAGACGGGCGTGAGCAGCGCGCTGAAGGTGAAGTTCAGGAAGTTGACGACACCGGTCGCGGTGCCGCTCAGCTCCGGCGGGTTCGCTTCCTTGATCACCGTGTACGGAAGCATCGCAGCGCCGGAGACGATGCCCGCGGCGAGACCGAGAACGTACGGCGGAAATACGCCGGGCCGCCCGAACAGAATCCAGGCGAGCGTCACCAGCAGCGCGACTCCGCACACGGCGATCACCGGCTTGCGGCGTCCGATGCGATCGGAGATGAACCCCAGCAGCGGGCAGCCGATGATCCATCCGACCGGCACCGTCGACGAGCGCAGCACGGCCGTCGCGTAGTCGACGCCGTGCGCCTCCTGCAGGAACCTGACGCCCCAGATCATGTCGAAGATCGTGGTCGGGATGAACAGCAGGCCCGAGATGATCCCGCACAGGATCGATTGCGGGTTGCGAAAGACGCGGCCGAGCGCAGCGATCGCCGCCTTCAGCCAGTCGCTACGCTTCTCAGCCGGCGCCGACGCCGGCAGCAGCGCGACGAGCAGCG
>Ga0207701_10005559_pt1 | contig 12664 bp, 15 predicted proteins | sample KBSSwiSSwithPhiX_FD_184294 | JGI IMG/M metagenome (GOLD analysis project Ga0207701, IMG submission 184294) | Switchgrass rhizosphere bulk soil microbial communities from Kellogg Biological Station, Michigan, USA, with PhiX - S5 (SPAdes) (version 2) | ecosystem: Environmental > Terrestrial >...
TACTACCAGCCGCCGGGCAATCCGCTGCTTATAGGATTAATGGGAGCATTACGAGCCGCTCATTACGAAAAGAAGACCGGGCTATATTTTCTTCAACCTTATGATCCCGATCGGATTCCTGTGGTCTTTGTCCACGGACTTATTTCAACCCCGTTCGACTGGGTGCAGACGATCAATGGTCTGCTGGCGGATCCTGAGATACGCAAACATTACCAATTTTGGGTCTTCGCCTATCCAACTGGTAATCCCGTCCTCTACTCGGCGTTACGTCTGCGCGAAGAACTGGCAAACGTAGATAAACTTTATCCGAATCACAAAGGTTACGTCCTCGTTGGCCACAGTATGGGTGGCCTGCTCTCGCAGGCGCAGGTTACGAATCTAAGCCGCGGCGATTGGGAAACAGCGCTGGGAGCATCAGGAATGCAGATCTTCGCCACGCTGAAATCGGCGGATCTGGTTGCCAGGGCCACAACTTTCAAGGCTAACCCCCGTATCAAGCGGGTCGTCTTTATTTGTACTCCACATCGTGGGAGCAAAATGGCGTCAGGCGGGATCGGCGAACTTGCCATCAAGTTGATATCGCTTCCGGTCGACCTTACTACCACGATAAAGAGCGAGATTCCCGAGGCAACATTGAGGAAAATAAACAACGGCCGGCTCCCGAACAGCGTCAGCAATCTTAAGCCGAGCGCGCCGTATCTCAGGGTTCTGAACGGAGAACCAATCCAGGCTCCCTATCACTCGATCATCGGCAACCGCGGTAAGCCGGGACCAATCGCGGAGAGCACCGACGGCGTCGTGCCGTATTGGAGTTCACATCTGGATGGCGCGAAATCCGAATGTATCGTTCCCGGCCCGCACGGAGCGTGTGAGCTACCGCAAACGATCACCGAGCTTGATCGAATTTTGCGTTTGAATCTCGGACTGCGTACTGGCTCGCGAACCACTGTCGCTCAGGCGGGACGTTGAGACTGCGAACAACGAAGCCGCAGTAGCTACAACGTCACTGGTTGCAGAAGCTGGAACTGCAGCGTGGTTTTGGGATTAACGACTGTCGTTCCGGCAGTGTGCCCATAATGCGCCTGGCGCGCTGTTTGCGGTGGGCCGTGTGGTTCGACTGTATTCGTCTTTACAGAAACTCTGCGACCATTCACCTCGACGGAGATCAGCTCCACGGACAGCGGCTCGGACTTGCGCGGATTACGACGAGAAGAGCTAACTTTCCCAAACGCTTTGGTTCCAGCTTTCAACACACCGGCTCCCTTGGCAATTTTCGCCTCAAAGGTACTACCCACGGCTTGCTGCGACGTGACAAGGCTAACCGTACTTACTGTAATTGTTGTTCCAGCGGGAATCGTGGCTGCGTTCGCAGATAAGGCCGCCACACAAGCGCAGATTACGGCGATAACTGAAATACTTTTTATTAGTTTCATAACGATTTCCAAGGGTGGTGTTTGAGTTTTCAATCAGGTGTTTCGTAAGGCGGCTCGTCTGTTGCGATCGGGGTGACTTGCATCGGCGGGTTGATCAGCTGGAAAACCACTGCTGCGACTGCACCGGCGGCGAAGTTTGCCAGCAGATAGATCCAGATGTTGGGCCAATCTGAAATGCCGAGAATGCTAATACCCAACGCAACTGCAGGATTGAATGCGCCGCCCGAAATATCACCGACCGCAAATGCGCCGGTCATCACGGTCATGCCGATGGCCAGACCATAGAATGAGTTCCCTGACGTGCCCTCGGCGGTAGCCGCGTTCAACACCACATACACCAGCGCAAATGTGAAAAGAAATTCCGCTAGTAACGCGGGGCCAACGTGCGGTGTGATGGGAGTAACGGCTACACCGGCACGAAATATCTTACTCACGATCAGCGCGGCGACAGCGCCACCTGCGAACTGCGCCACCATGTAAGGCACGACGTCAGTCGGTTGCACTTTGCCACGAATCAAGATGCCGAGTGTCACGGCTGGATTGTAATGTCCGCCGGAGATATGGCCGCCAGCATAAACCATCACCATGAGCGCCGCGCCGATGGCCAGTGGCGCGATTACACCCGTACCCGCGCCGATTACCGTGCAGCCAACTGTCAGGACAAGAAAGAATGTTCCGATGAATTCGACGATATACTTGTTCATAAGTAAACTCTTACCCGACACAGTTTGAAAAAAGCAAGACAGATCAGCAATGAGACTTCGTCTTATCGGCTCTGGGAGAACGCCGCCCGAAATTCGGACATCTAAAGCACAGTGGAGACGCGCCGCCTGCCTCTCACTTCAGACCGAGTGGGAAATGGGCGAGCGTTCGTTAGGCCACGAGTTTTATCCAAATGAATAGCAGAATGATAGCGCCGATGATCGACATGATGAAACCGGCCGGGTGAAATGCCGAGCCTGGCTCCGGTTTGGAGAACAGGCGGCCAATTAACCCACCGACGATCGAGCCACCGATCCCAAGCAGAGTGGTCACTATGAAACCGAGATGCTGTGCCCCGGCATGATTGCACGTGCAATCAAACCGATGATGAAACCAACGATGATGGACCAAATGATGTGTAGCATAGATTTACTTTGGTTTAGTCGCTGAGGCTAGCATGTCACTTAACGCGATGTCGATCCTTTTCACTGAAACGCGAGCCAGTCGTTGCCTCCAGCGTGCCTCAGTCTCGATCAGAAGGTCGGCAGCGGCGTTGGGCCGAAAAATAACCGCAGCAGTTTCTCTTTGCCAATCACTCGCCCTAGCTCGCGTGCCGTACAATAGACCAGGATCAATATGAACAGGACAATCTCCACCGCGAAGTAATGCGGCCACACGATCTCAGCGAGCAACTTTTCGTTGCCGGCCAGGAGTGCGCCTGCCTGCCGGGAGAAATCGATGAGTCGCTCCACATAATGAATGATGCTGGCCATCACGAGATAGATCATCGTTTTCCATACAATATTGTAGGCGAGCGGCTTATTCGGGTACCGATTGATCGGCGGTAACATGTCCGCGATCAGTACCGCCTTGCCGAGGATCAGGGAAGCGATCGCAATCGACATGGTCGACAGAGGCTGAAAATGCGAGCCCCTGGCCATCAGCACACGGATAAATGTGACTATGTGCAGTGCTACGAAAAAAAAGATGGTTGGCGGAAGGATCGCGAAAAATTCTTCCTTAAGCTTCTCGAGTAACTTATGCATGACACTCCTTTGTTCACTGCTGAAGATTTCATCACGAAAATCGACTCAATGCCAGATGCGATGAGAGCCGTCTTTTCTCAAAAATTCACTCCGGCCTGTAGAAATGGTCCGCTCAACTCGTTGTTGTCCGTGAAGCCGTTCTTTCTGAAGTCGTACTTCATGTAACGCCACCCAACCTGCGCCCAAATGTTACGCGTGAGTTGAAATTCGAGCCCGCCCGCCAGCTGGTAGCTCCAGTCAGTACTGTCTACTGATTCTCGCACGATGGTCCGGCCCTCGCGGTGTAGTTCAAAGGCAGTGTCAGCGTTGGCGTTAAATCCACCGACATCACCTTCCGCAAAAATCTTTGTGGCTTTCCAGATTTTCAGCCGCCCACGGAGACCAACGACGGGATCGACCCAGTCAATCGAATCTGAGAAATCCAAACGCCTCCGGATTCCCAGTAACTCGCGGAGACGGACCAGCCGCGCATCGCCGTTATCAATAATACTGAGATCGCCCTCCAAATAGGTCCACCGGGCACCGGTAAAGAGGGTAAGATGGGCGTTATCGCAATTGATCAGCCGATAACCAACGAATCCTTCAGCTAGCGCGTTTTTGATGTGCACGTTGGCGTTGGTAAAAAGTAAGCCAGGCAGCGTCGCAGAAGTACCCACCTCAATGTACTGACCGTCTACCCAGAATTCCCAACGCCGATAACGAGCGTTGATGGACAGCGCGACCGGAAAATGGGTCAGATGATGGAGCAATGTATCGAAACTGACATCCGCGTTGGCCTCGACACCCTTGACTCCACTATCGCCAGAAATACCCGCCAGCCACCCGGGAGCACCGATACGGATTTCCCACAATGGTGGAGTTTCGCACCAGCTCTTTTCGACCAGCGGCACTTCTTTCGAATAAACTTTCTCGTCCGTAGCAAGCGGTTCCGGACCTGCGAAAAGAGTGTTAGAACTGTTGAAGAGGATTGCCAGTAAAACGGAGATAACGAATTTTTGAGCCCGCCAATTGTTCATAGTGCGCGTCTGTTTGTTCTAGTCACTCCGTTGCCTCGTAACCAATTTTCTTCGTGGTTGATTCAGCTCGCCTTTTTCTGCCCTCTCGATCGTGACGCGTCAAGATTCAAGCTTTCCCGTCTCGACCTGCGGGAATCCGGCTTTCGTTTCATATAGGCCTTTGGTCTTACATGCCTAATTTTCCCTTGTGTTCGACGTTACCTGAAAACCAACAAACGAAAGGAATTAAGTTATGGGATTACTCGATTCAATATTAGGTGCAGCTACTAGACAAACTGAAGGTTCTGGCGGAGCCGCTCAGCTCATAGGCGTGCTTGGTGGCCTCCTCGCGCAGAGCGGCGGTCTACAGGGTTTAGCCAACAAATTTGCACAGAGTGGCCAGGGAAACGCATTCCAATCGTGGGTCGGCATGGGTGAGAACGAGGGGATCTCCAGTAATCAAGTTCAAAACGCGCTTGGTTCCGAGCAGGTCAAAGCGCTCGCTGCAAAAATGGGAATAGATCCCGCTCAAGCTTCGGGCTTCCTCGCTGAGTACCTGCCGAAGATCGTCGACAAGTTAACGCCAGCTGGAAAAATCGATCCAGCGGCAGACCATCAGCAGGGATTGGCGGCATTGCTGCCATCGCTATTGCAAAGCCTCACTGGCCAACCATCGACCGACGGCCCAGCGCGCGCATAACGTTATCGCAGCGCAGCGTTGGCCCGATCGCAGCGTCACTTCCGTTTGCAGGCGTTCACGCCGACGGACTGGCGGACGGCGACCGCTTTGGTTTGAACAGACGTGGAAACCTGAGCCTGAATTTGCGGGGAGTCGGCGACGCGACTGGAGCTGGAGTGACACTAGCGGGCACCTCGGCCGTTCTCCTTGCGCGAGTAGGTTTCGGCGTCGGCGAAGCCGCGGCCGACTCGGGTACTGAAGGTGATGCAGCGGTGTCGGCCGACGGGGTTGCCTCGGTTCTTTTTTGCGTGCGTTGTTTTGGTAGTGAAGGGGATGCCGGTGGTGTTCCAGTCAGCAGCTGCGATTGAACTTGTGCGACGCAAATAGCTAGGCCGATCGCAAACACTAGTAGAAAAAATCTGGTGCCCATAATAGTCTTAGCTAGTCACTTTCCTCCTTGACCGATTTACTCGAATCCTCCGCACTCAGCCGTTCGAGCGGTACGCTGAGCCAGTCGGCTGCCTCTTGTCGATCCGTAAACACGCGCACGTTAATCGGCGAACCTTGAGTCAACACACCATGCAGCTTCGCGTAATGAATCATGGTTGCATCGGTAGCAAGAATTGCCGACTTCACCGGTGGATGCCCCGCGTACGACAGGCGCCGACAGAGGGAGACCTGAATGACGTAGTTGAAATTCAGCTCAACTTCATCGGCTGCCAGCGTATCGAAAAACCGATTGAAAGGCTTCTGCAACTTTTCCTCAAGATCTTCGAGAACGTCTACGATTCTTTTAACAGCCGCCTCGTCTATCACACCGTGCGGTCGATAGATGAGCAGACGGATATCGTCGTGAAATTCCAGTTCAGGTGGAAGTTTCATGGTCCGTTAAGGAGATATCACGCGCTGTTTGATGCCTCGGCTCGCGAGGACTTTCGCCGAGCCGTTCCCACGGAACACCGAGCCATTTCGCGGCGTCTTCTCGTGCTTGAAATATTCGGACTCTGATCGGCGAGTCTTGAGTGATTATGGCGTGCAACTGGCAATAATGGGCGATGGTGGAGTCCGTCGCCAGGATCGCCGATTTCACCGGGGGGCGATCGCCGTAAGAGAGGACTCGATAGAGAGAAATCTCAATAACATATCGAAAATTCAGCTCGACCTCGTCATGTCCCAACGTGTCGAAGAAGCGATTGAAAGGCTCCTGCAACTTCGTTTCCAGTTCTCCGACGATGCTGACGATTTTGTCAACCGACTGCTTGTTCAACACGCCGCGGGGCCTGTAAATAAGCAGACGAATGTCTTCGTGAAACTCGATGTCAGACGGGAGTGTCATGAGGCCCTACTTTCGTTCAGCCGATTTTAAGGTGATCCCTTTCGCATCGGCCGCCAAGCGCGAATATCAAACCTTAAGTCAATGGATCGTATAGCCGACGTCAATGACAAAAGCCTGACCGAGAGCAACTGATCGCGATTCGCAAGCCTTAAAAGGCTTTAATCACTCCGCGCATAGGAATCGTTGGCCTCTTGAGCTGCCGAAACATGGGGTTGCATCGCTCATGAGTTACGAAGGATAGTTGCCCGAAGCGTAGAGTTTTGCATAAACGCCGCCGCGCTTGACCAACTCGGGCCCGCGACCCAGTTCCATGATCCGGCCATTTTCGAGCACCACGATTTGATCGACATTGTGGATGGTGCCGAGGCGGTGGGTCACAATCAGAGTGGTTCGGTCTTTCATCAGCTCTTTGATTGTAGCCATGATAGCGGACTCGGTTGTCGGATCGAGGGCCGAAGTTGGTTCGTCCAAAAGCAGGATCGGAGCGTTCTTTAAGAAAGCCCGCGCAATGCCGATGCGCTGTCGCTGACCTACGCTAAGGTGACCGCCGCGTTCGCCGACCTGACTGGCGTAACCCTCAGGCATTTGCTGAATGAATTGGTCGGCCTGGGCACGACACGCGGCATCGATAATTTCTTGCTCAGTCGCTCCAGGACGCCCGTACGCGATGTTTTCGCGAATGGTTGTAGAAAAAAGAAGGGTGTCCTGCAAAACGATCCCGATTTGCTCGCGCAACGATTTCTTAGTGATCCGACGGAGATCGCGTCCGTCCAAAGCAACCGAGCCGACAGTTGGATCGTAGAAGCGCGGGACCAGACTCAAAAGAGTGCTTTTGCCGGCGCCAGTGCCGCCGACCAAGGCGATGATCTGGTTGGGTTCAATCCGGAGATCGATGTCGCGCAGGATTTGGCGCTCATCCTTGTAACCGAAGGAAACCTTCTGAAACTCGACGCCGCCTTGGGTTGCAGAAATAGCGACTGCGTCCGGCGCGTCAGCCACATCATCGGGCCGATCCAACACTTCGAAGCAGCGCCGCGCTCCAGCAGTCGCGCCTTCCATGGCCCAGGCCGTGTACGTAAGTTGTTCGAGGGGGCCGTAGAGCATTAGAATGTAGGCAGTGAAAACCAGGAGCGAACCGAGCGTTAGCGTCCCAGCCAGAACGTGCATGGTTCCGACGAAATACATCGCCGCGGTACTGATTAGCATGAGAGTGCTGATGACCAGGGCACTGTTCATGTTAGTTAACGTGAGTCGAAGATTAGCACGCAAGCTTTGCGCGGCTTGGGCATGAAACTGGTGCACCTCCCAATCCTCACGGCCGAAGGCGTGGACCATGCGAATCGAACTTAGACCCTCCTGGGCCTGGACAAGCACGGCGCTTTCCACTTCCTGAATGGAAGTGGATTGGCTCCTGATGCGTTTCGCAAAAAAATAAATGGTCGCAAGCAGGAACGGGATAATTACAAGGGAAAGCAGACTTAATTTCCAGTCCATCCGCAACATGATGAAAAACGTACCGATCAAGGTCACGGCCGAGCCCAAAATGTTGGTGAAACCGCGATTGTAAATCGTCTGTAGCGACTGGGAGTCGTAAGCGACGCGGAAAGAGGAATCTGTAGAACGACGCGCGTCGTGGTATTTGAGAGAGAGTCTCTGGAGATGAGAGTAAAGATCGGTCCGCAGTTTAAGCAGCGCTTGCAAACCAACCTTCACAAAAATGTAAGTAGTACCCCAGCTAAGCAAGCTCCAGATCACTTGAATAAAGACGAGGGCGAGACAAAGAATCAGAACCAGCGTTGTCGGATTGTGACTCCACCAGGATTCGTCAAAAGGAAAATGAACATTCTTTCCGAGGGAAAAACGGGGGATGACATCGTCAACGATGATCTTAAAGGGCCATGGCTTGAGCAGATTTAGACCGATTCCGGCAAAGGAAAGCAGGAGCCCCAGAATCGTGTGTGGCAAAAAAGGTCGATAATAAACAAGAACCCGCCGGTAGATCGACATGGTTGAATCTCAAATTGCCGTTATTAAGGAGCCGAGAGGGAGACGAAGCCCTATGGATCGGTAATCCGGATTTGATGTGCGCTGCGCGTCGCTGATGCGAATGTGTGAAGCGTGATCAGTGTCAACTCTGTCCCAGTATTCAGATCCAGAAGCCCGGAAGAGGATGAATGGCTTACGCCAACCGATGTCATCTATGATAAGGCCACCGGTCTCATACGGCGCTAACAAAGCAAATCGACTGGGATTACCGATTCGTTTCAAGCGATAGCCCTGCGCAATTTCCTTCGAATTGGAACCAAACAAATCGCCCTCACACGAGGAAAGACAAACAAACAGAGCCAGAAAGACTCCACGCCAGAGATAATCAATCAAATTACGACTCACCATTCTCGTTGGATTGAGCCCATTCAATGCGATCAGAATTTCAAGCTCGCCACGAAACTGAAACCGTCGCCTTCGACAGCGTTCTTCACATCGAAGTCGTGGATCCACCGGGCGTTAAAATCGAGATGACTCTTACCCAGCTTTGTGGAGTAGGTAACAATGGGGCCGATGCCGAAGGAACGTCCAACAAACCCGTTGAGCCTGTCAGCTAACCTGCCCTCATCATCTGTGACCTCCTGGATCCAGCTCTCAATAAAGCCTATTCCGAAGCCGTTCTTGAATCGTTTGATGGCCAGCACTTCCAGGTCGGACTGGATGCCGCTCTGATAATGGGTGGCCGGATTTTCCGTGTAGAAGTACATGTTCCAAATCCCGGTCAATTCAAGGTTCGCCTCGGGAATGATCTTGGTATAGGCCATGCCAGGCACGAAAGACCAGTCGTTCAAGCTGAGGTTGGCCGCTTGCCTCGCACTCGACCCACGCCAGTGGAAATCCAACCGCCGAAGCAAAGTTCCACTCCTTGGTAGGCGTAGGCCAGATGTATAGCAACGTAATTGGAGTGAATGATGCCTTCACGTCAACGTTCGCCACGAAAAGACCTCCTATCGCTACATTTGCCGCGCCGCCGATAGAGCCTGAATAGTAGATCTCGGAAACAACTACATCGAAGCCTGGTTCCGGCGGGATCACACCGGCAAACGGCGCAATCTGCATCCCGGAAATGGGCCGTTGCATGCCGCCCTCCACGGCGAGAGCTGAAGGAGAGAACGAAACCAAAGTTGTTAACGTTAGGATGATTCCGACATGGACAAATTTTGTTTTCATGTTTGTCCCTTTCGTTGAGCAGCCCTTAATGTCAGTTTTACTGACCCTCCGTTTAGCCGCAGGCATCGATTCACTTATGGTGACTAGCGTCTAAAGCCAGTAATTCGACTGGAACGCCGAGCCAATGCGCGGCTTCGGTGCGATCTTTGAAGATGCGGACGTTGATTGGCGAACCCTGAGTTAGCACAGCATGGAGCTTACCGTAATGAATGGTGGTCGAGTCCGTCGCGAGGATTGCCGACTTGATTGGCGGACGACCAGCATAAGAGAGGCGTCGATGCAGAGAAATCTGAATTACATGTCTAAAGTTCAGCTCAACTTCGTCGTGCCCCGACGTATCGAAGAATCGGTTGAAAGGCTCTTGTACCTTGGCTTCGAGGTCTTCAATAACAGACACGATCTTGTTAACGCTCTCCTCACTCATCAAACCGATTGGTCTATAGACGAACAGATGAATGTCTTCGTGAAACTCTACGTAAGGCGGAAGCTGTATCCCGTTCATTTCATGATGTCCCTTCAAGGTCGGGTTGTTTCGGTGTTTCATATCTTTTCTGCGAGCAGTTCGACAGGCACACCAAGCCATTGCGCGGCTTGTTCGCAATCCTGGAACACCTGGACCTTAATTGAAGAACCCTGAGTCAGTAGGATGAGTAAGCGGGAGTAATGAACAATCGTGTTATCGGTGGCGAGAATGGCTGACTTCACTGGGACACGACCTGCATGGGCGAGGCGTCGGTGAAGAGAAGCTTGAATGACGTACTGGAAGTTGAGCTCAACTTCGTGGGTTTCCGACGTATCAGAAAATCGATTGAAGGGCTGTTGCGATGCAGCCTCAATACCTTCGATAACCCCGATGACTCTATTTATCTCCGCCTCGTTGATCAAGCCCTTCGGCCGATAGATGAGCAGACGAACGTCTTCGCGAAACTCGATATCAGCGGACAGCTTCATTACGGTTTCCTTTCTGCATTGTTTACGATTGGTTAGAATCGCGCTTCCGCTTCACGATACAAAAAACGAAGCGACGTAGCCATGGGACTTTAGTCGTACACTTCCGCAAAGAGGTATTTCCCTAACGAGCGGTATACCCGCCGTCGATGGCGAAGGTTTGACCGACGGCAAACGACGCGAAGTCGGAGCAGAGAAATAAAACCATTCCAGCGATCTCTTCCGGTTGCGCGAAACGGCCAATGGGAGAATTAGCCATGAAATAGCCGCGCATGGCTGGATCGTCGAACCAGGCCTTTGTCATTGCTGTTTCGACCAAACCAGGGGCCAGCGCGTTGATCCGGATTCCTTTGCTGGCATACTCGAGTGCAGCTGCCTTCGACAAACCGATGACGCCATGCTTCGCCGCCGCATAAGTGCTGATCCCCGCTTCGGCGATCATTCCAGCAATCGAAGCATTGTTGACGATCGCGCCCCCGCCAGCCTGCAACATTTGCCGAATCTCATATTTCATCGAGAGAAAGATTCCCTTCAGGTCCACGGCCAGGACGTTGTCGAAAGTTAACTCATCAACCTGAGCGAGCGGTACCGTAGGAGGAAGAATACCAGCGTTATTAAACGCGCAATGCAATCCGCTGTAGGTCTCGACCGCCGTCGCGACAAGGTTCTCAACCTCCTTCCCTTCGCGAACGTCCGTTTGCATAAAGATCGCTTCGCCTCCCTCGCGCTTGATCAGGTTCGCGGTCTCGGCACCCGCTGGATCGATATCACCAATTACAACCTTCGCACCGTGCGAAGCAAAGCGTAGCGCAGCGGCGCGACCGATCCCAGCTCCGCCGCCTGTTACGAGCGCAACCTTGCCAGTGAAATTCAATTCATTTTTGTTCGTCGGCATTCGTTCTACTTTGCTGGCTGCGCCTCGGGGAATTTCCAAGTGCCGTCGAGGATTTCCTGGCGTGGTCGATAAAGACGCACCCAATAGTTCCAGCCGGGGGTGACCGGTATACAGTTAATGGCAGCGCCGTCGCAGCCGCCGAATTGGATCGTCACTGAGCCGTTGGCATCCTTCTTTGCAGTGACATTGTTGAACGAGTACGAATCCTGGTCGTTCTTATGCAAATAGCCGTCCGCTCCATAAACGGTGATCGACCAAAAGCCGTCGACGGGAACCTCGCCCTTGATGGTGAGCTTGTGAACGGTCTGGCCGTCGTTCTTTTTTGGCACGACTGTTAGATAGGTCGCATCCTCCGGTGCATTGCCGCCCCAACCCGTGGCGGTGCCGATCAGATGGCGCACAGGGTCGACCTTATCCTTAGGACCGAACATGTTGACGGTGTCGGGAATGGTCCCGGCAAGCACGATCAACGCGTCACGCACTTTTTTCTGACTTACCAAATCCCAGTTTGGTATTTCGAACGTGCCGGGACTTTTTTGTTCGACCTTTACCGCATCCTGCAAGACATGGACCTTTTCGATGTCCTTCGGATCTTTAGGATCTACGAACGTGCGAATGCCTATAATCATGTAGCGCGTGCCGATCTCCTCTTTTGAGAAAGTGAGTGTTTTAGGAGCGTAAAACGTTCCCGGCGAATACTGGTCTTCGTCGAACACCTGCAGCGACATGAAGCGCTTGCCGGGATCGGGCAGTGTTACCGTCACAGGAGCGGCGTCGAGATCGAACACCACGGTAGAATAGAGCGTGTCGCGGTTGGGGCGGACCACCGATTGTTTGTCGATCGGCATCACTTCGCGATAATGAAATAATTTGCCAATGCCGGACTCCTTTACCCTTCCGGCGAAATACATATCGCTCTCGGCGCGGTTGAAATTGTCCACAGTCACGGGAACCGGATCAGCCGCATGAGCGAGTCGTGCTGTGAACACGCCGAGTAACAAACTGACTACCAGGTTTGTATGTTTGGTTCTCGTAGCGCTACTTAGTGGAGTTCTTGTAGATTTTCCCATCCTTCATGATGACGAGGAAGTTTTTGGCCGGGTCTTCGATCAGTTTGATGTTTGCGAGCGGATCGCCGTCCACCAGCAGGAGATCCGCAAGCGCGCCTTCTTCAATTCTGCCAAGCTTGCCAGGATATGGATTGCGTTTTCCGGAGAGGGCGAGCAGTTGGGCGTTGGTCGAGGTCGCCATGATCAGCACCTCAGCCGGCGTGTACCATTGGACCAGCTTGGTCAACAGCGCCCCCTGCTTCCGCGCCAGCGCCGCAGAAAACAATACGTCGGTGCCCCAGGCTGTTTTGATTTTGTACTTTTTGGCCAGCTTGTAGGTCGTGTCCGTTCCGGCGAACACCTCC
>Ga0207701_10005561_pt1 | contig 12663 bp, 7 predicted proteins | sample KBSSwiSSwithPhiX_FD_184294 | JGI IMG/M metagenome (GOLD analysis project Ga0207701, IMG submission 184294) | Switchgrass rhizosphere bulk soil microbial communities from Kellogg Biological Station, Michigan, USA, with PhiX - S5 (SPAdes) (version 2) | ecosystem: Environmental > Terrestrial > Soil...
GCGCGGCGGCGAGGTGTTTCTCCGCTTCCGCGACGGCGGAGGGCGCGCCGAACTGTTTCGCCGTCGCGACGGCCTGCTCGGCGTAGGTGAGGGCCTTCTTCGCATCGCCACTCTCGAGGGCGAGGCGCGAGAGGTCCGTCCGCACGAGGTAGAGCGCCCGCGTGCTGCCGCACTTCCCGGCCAGCGAGGCGGCCTCCTCGAGGAGTCGCACCGCCTCGGCCTTCCCGGGCCCGTGGGCCGCGACGAAGTCCGCCTTGTGGCGAAGAGCGAACGGAACGCCCACGAGGAACCCGCCCTTCCGGCGCAGCTCGACTTCGAGGTCGATGTTCTGGCGGGCCGCGTCGAGCTCTCCCCGCTCCTCCTGGATCCCGCCCATGTGCCGGCGGACGTACGACTGGAGGATGATGTCCCTCTCCTTCTCGGCGATCGCGAGCGACTTCGTATAGCGCTCGAACGCGGCATCGGGCTGGCCGTCCTGCTCGTAGGTCAGGCCGAGGTAGAAGAGCGTCTCGGAGATGCCCTTGGGATCGCCGAGCTTCTCCCGGATCGCGAGGACACTCTCGAAGGCGGCGCGGGGCTTCTTCCAGTCTTTCGTCTCGAACGCCGCGCTGTAGTCGATCCGCGCGAGCTGCATGCGCGCTTCGGAGAGGACGAGCTCGTCGCCGGCGGTCCGGGCCAGCCGCTCCCCTTCCTGAAGCGCCGCGAGCGCGGGAGCCGGATCGTCTCTGTGGAAGAAGTTGCTGTCGGCGAGGACCCGTCCGCGCTCCGTCGCGATGAACGCCAGGGTCGCGGTCTCTCCGGGCGGGACCTTCGCCTTCGCCGAGTCGAGGGCTTTCAGAGCGTCGGTCCATCGGCCGGCCAGAGTCAGCGTCCGGGCCTGTTCGCGCAGCGCGGCGGTGTCCACGGAGGTTGCAGCCGAGAGAAGGAGAGCGAGCAGCAGCGTCATGCGATAACAAACGGACGAGGCCCTCGTATGTTTTGCCGAGGGGGACTCCCATGCAATTTCCAAGAATCGCGGCCGGTGTCCTCGCGCTCGCCGTCGTCGCGACGGCGCAGGCCCAGCCCGATCCGCCGGCGGTCGACAAGGCCGTCCACGAGGTGACGGCCCAGGAAGTCGTCTACGCCGTTCCGGGAATGGACCGCGTCGTCGTGCGCGCGAACGTCCCCTTCAAGAAGATCGAGGGCGGCGAGCTGAAGCTCGACCTCTATTACCCGCCCGACGCCAAGAAGGGCGAGAAGCTCCCCGCCGTCGTCTTCATCAACGGCGTCGGTGACCAGCCGAGCTCGAAGCTCAAGGACTGGGGCATCTACAAGTCGTGGGGGCGCCTCGTCGCCGCGTCCGGCTGGATCGGCGTCAACTTCGAAGCGCGAGGTCCCTACGATCAGTCCGGGCCCGACATCCGCGACGCCTTCGCCTTCCTGCGCAAGGACGCCGCGAATCTCGGCATCGACGCGGATCGCATCGCCGCCTGGGTCTGCTCGGGCAACGTCATGTCGGGGCTCGCGGTGGTCATGAACGACGTCGACGCCGGCGTCCGCGGGGCGGTCGTCTACTACGGCGACTCCAAAGTCGAGAAGCTCCGCACCGACCTGCCCGTCTATTTCGTGCGGGCCGGCCGGGACAATCCGAATCTGAACTCGAAGATCGACGAGATGTGGAAGCGCGCGATCGCCGCCGGCGCGCCGTGGACCATGGTCAACGCGCCCACGTCCCAGCACGCCTTCGACGCGTTCGACGAGACGGACGAGAGCCGCCGCATCGTGCGCGAGACGCTGGACTTCTACCGCGATCTCTTCGCGCCGCCCGCCCCCTCCGGTCCTCCCTCGCTCGCCAAGAAGGCGCTGTCGCACTGGTTCGGGGGACGCGAGTACCCGCAGGCCGCGCAGGCTTACGCCGAGTACGTGAAGGCGTATCCGAACGACGCCGTCGCCTGGATGCGTCTCGGCCTGTCGCAGGCCAACATGAAGGACCCGGCCGCGGCGGGCAGCCTCGAGAAGGCCGTGCAGCTCGGCATGACGACGCCGACCGACCTCTACAACGTGGCCTGCGGTTACGCGCTGATCGGGCAGACGGAGAAAGCGCTCGACGTCCTCGGCCAGGCGGTGACCGCGGGCTTCGCGGATCGCCGCCTGCTCGAGACCGACGCCGACCTCGCCAGCATCCGCGACACCGACGGTTTCCGGGCGATCCTCGGCAAGGTCAAAGCGTAGGCCCGGGACGACCCTGGCCTACGCCGCGGAGGTGCGACCGACCACGCCGGCCAGCGCCGAGGGCCATCCTTCGCGCACGCTCGGATAGCGCGGCTCCCAGGAGGACGAGGAGCGGAAGCGAAGATTGGAGATGCGTTGGGAGCGCGCCAGGAGCTTCCCGATGCCTCCGAGCAGCACCGTCGCCCACCGCGGCAGCAGCCGCGGCGGCGGAACGCCGAGGGCCTCGGCCATGGAATCGAAGTACTCGCGATGCGTCAGCGGCTGGTCGTCGACGATGTTGTAGACGCCGGGCTCGGCGAGCAGCGCGGCCACCACCGCGCTCGCCGCATCGTCGTGGGAGCACGACGAGATGTACGCTCCGGGATCGCCGGGCATCGGGGCCCGGCCCTTCCGGACCATCCGGGTGGTGTCCGCGAGGTGCTCGGCGTCCGGACCATAGAAAGCGCCGAAGCGCAGCACGACTCCCGCCCGTCCGCTGTCCGTGAAGCGTTGCGCCGAGCGTTCCGCGTCGAGCACGGTCCGGTTGTAGGCGGTCGGTGCGAGCGGCGTGGACTCGTCGATCCATTTGTCGCCGCCGTCGGGATAGACCGGCGCGAAGGATTCCTGGATGAAGCGGGCCGCGCCGACCGCGATCGCCGCGTCGACCAGGTTCGCCGAGCCTTCCCGCCGGATGCGGTCGTTCTCGGCCCAGGCCGACCGGAGCACGACGCGCCAGGCCGGCGAGGGAATGTGCGTGGCCATGTTGACGACCGCGTCGTGTCCCCGAACGGCGCCATGAAGCCCCGCCGAAGAGAACAGGTCCGCGGCCACCGGCCGGGCTCCCGCCCGGGTCAACTCGACTCGTTTGTCCGGGGATCGCGCGATCGCGGTGACGGAATGCCCCTGCGCGATCAACAACGGAACCAGGCGGCGTCCGACGACCCCCGTGGCCCCTGCCACGAAAACTTTCACGGTGTGAGTCCCTGCAAACCCCGTTCCGGAGAGGTCTGGACACGACTATATCCACTGTGAATATAATCACCTCGTGACGGACAGCGAACACCGGCGGCCCGACCCCGAGTCCCTGCTGCCCCTCGCGCCGGCGGCGTTCCACATCCTCATGGCGCTCGCCGAGGAAGATCGCCACGGCTACGCGATCATGGAACACGTCTCCGCGCGGACGCGCGGCGCGGTGCGGCTCTCGCCCGGCACGCTCTACCGCACGATCCAGCGGCTGCTCGAGCAAGGGCTGATCCTCGAGACGCGCGAACGCCCGGCTCCCGAAGACGACGACGAGAGGCGGCGCTACTACCGCCTGACGTCCTACGGCCGGAGCGCGGCCCGGGCCGAAGCGCGGAGGCTCGCCGGCCTCGTCCGGCTCGCGCAGGCGAGCGGCGTCGCGCCCCGGACGGCCTGATGCGCTTCTACCGCCTCCTGCTGCAGCTCTACCCGACGTCCTTCCGCTCGGAGTACGGCGGCGAGATGGAAGCCGACTTCCGCGGACGGCTCGCGCGCGATCCGGGACTGCTCTCGCGGCTCGGCCTCGCCGGGAGCGCCGTCGCCGACGTGCTGCCGAATGCGCTGCTCGCGCATCTCGACATCCTGCGGCAGGACCTGCGGCACACGGTGCGCTCGCTCTCCCGCGCGCCGGGATTCGCGGCCACCGCGATCGTCGTCACGGCGCTCGGCGTCGGCGCGACGACGGCGACGTTCTCGATCCTCGACTCGGCGTGGCTTCGGCCGCTCCCGTTCCCGGAGCCGGAGCGCCTCGTACGCGTCTGGCAGGACCAGACGTTCCGGGGTTACCCGCAGCTGGAAGTCTCGCCTCCGAACTTCCGCGACTTCCAACGGATGAGCGGCTCCTTCGAGGCGATGGGAGCCAGCCACAGCGAGACGGCGAACCTCGTCGGCCAGGGCGAGCCGCGTCGGCTCGAGGGAGAGGCGGTGACCGCCGAGCTCTTTCCTCTGCTCGGAGTCGCACCCGCGTTCGGGCGGGGCTTTTCCGCTGCGGACGATGCGGCCGGAGCTCCGGGGACGGTCCTCCTCTCGGATGCGCTCTGGAAGTCGCAGTTCGGCGGCGATCCGTCCGTGCTCGGCCGCTCGGTCTCGCTCAACGACGAGCCCTTCACGATCATCGGGGTGCTGCCTCCCGGCTTCGCATATCCCCGACGCGATACCGCCTTCTGGATTCCGACCCGCTTTTCCGAGGAGATCTACGAGGACCGGGGCAACTACTGGCTGTACGTCGTCGGCCGCCTGAAGCCGGGGATCTCGCTCGAAGCCGCGCGGGCGGAGATGCGGGGCGTCGCGGCGGCGCTCGAGCGCGCTTACCCCAAGGACAACGCGAAGAACAGCGCGACGCTCGTTCCGCTGGGCGATCGCCTCCCGAACCAGTCGCGCCTCCTCGTCACCGCCCTCTTCGGCGCCGCGCTCGCTCTGCTCTTGATCGCATGCACGAACCTGGCGAACCTGCTCCTCGTCCGAGCCATCTCGCGCCGCAAGGAGCTGGCCATGCGCGCGGCCCTCGGCGCGGGCCGCGAGCGGCTCCTGCGCCAGCTGCTCACCGAGAGCCTGCTCCTCGCACTCCTCGGAGGGGGTCTCGGCGTGGTCCTCGCGGCGGCCGCCGCGCCTCTGCTGGCCCGGCTCCTGCCGGGCTGGATTCCGTTGACGTCGGCGCCGACGGTCGACCTGCGGGTCCTCGCCTTCGCCGCGGCGTTGACGACGTTGACGGGCCTCGCTTTCGGGGTCCTCCCCGCCCTCCGCGCGTGCGGCGACGCGCGCGCACAGTCGCTCGCGGACGGCGAGCGGGCGGGCTCGGGTCGCCCCGCCGAACGTCTCCGCTCGGCGCTCGTGGTCGCGGAGGTCGCGGCGTCGGTCGCGCTGCTCGCGGCCTCGGGCCTGCTCGTGCGCGCGCTCTGGAAAGTCCAGAGAGTCGATCCCGGTTTCCAGACCGAAAACGTGCTCTCGCTCCGCACGTCCCTTCCGTATCCGAAGTACGAGAAGACCGCGCGCCGCCGGGCGTACTACGAAAAGATCCTCTCCGAGGTGAAGGCGCTGCCGGGCGTGGCCGAGGCCGGGTTCATCAGCTTCCTTCCGATGACGATGCGCGGAGGGATCTGGCCGGTGGGCGATGCGAGCCAGGCGGACGACTCCCAAAGCTCGAAAGTCGCGAGCATGCGCTTTGCGACTCCGGGGTTCTTTCCCGCGCTCCGCGTTCCCCTGCGCGCGGGCCGCTGGATCTCCGAGACCGACACCCTCGCCGCGCCCCGAGCCGCCGTGGTCAGCGAGTCTTTTGCCCGGCAGAACTTCCCGAATGAGAATCCGCTGGGCCGCCGATTCCGCTTCGCTTTCGAGGAGCGCACCATCGTCGGCGTCGTCGGCGACGTCCGCGTGCGCGGCCTCGAGCGCGAAAGCGAGCCGCAGGTCTACCTTCCCTATCTCCAGCAGGAGGACGGCAACTTCCAGGCCTTCGTCCCGAAAGATCTCGTCGTGAGGGCTTCCATGGCGCCCTCCACGCTGATCCCGGCGATCCGGGAGATCATCGCCCGGACCGATCCGCAGATCCCGGTCTCCGACGTGCGCCTGCTGTCCGAGGTGGTCGCGTCGGACACGGCGCCCCGCCGTTTTCAGGCGCGGGCGCTGCTCGCGTTCGCGGCGACGGCGCTGCTGCTCGCGGGCATCGGGATCCACGGCCTGCTCGCGTTCGCGGTGTCGCAGCGCTCCCGCGAGATTGGCGTGCGGATCGCGCTCGGCGCCGAGCCCCGCAACGTGGTGGGAATGATCCTGCGGCGCGGGCTTTTGCTCGCCGGCGCGGGCGTGATGCTCGGCGTGCTCCTCGCGGCCGCTGCCGGCCGGGCGATGCAGGCCGTCCTGGCCGGCGTCTCGCCGGTCGATCCGCTGACGCTTCTCGCCGCGGTGGCCGTAGCGATCCTGATGACGCTGGCCGGCTGTCTCGCCCCGGCGTGGCGGGCGGCGCGTCTCGACCCGATCGCGGCGATTCGCGCCGAGTGACCGACGGCGCGCGGCGGCGCAAGCGCTGCCGTCGGTCATCCCGAGGAGCGCAGCGACGAGCCGACCACCGGAGGCAGACCCACGGCAGTAGGCAACGCCGACTGCAAGTCGGCGGTATCGATCCCGGACTCGATTGCGGCGCTGCGAGTCTAAGCTTTTCTGCAGCCCTCGGGCTTATGGACCCTCTCCGTCGACGCCGGGAACTTCGCCAGCTTTCCCGCCGGACGAATCGGCCGATGAACCAGATCGCCGCCGCAGTTAGGACAGAGTCCCCGGAGCGTGCGCGCGCAGTCCACGCAGAACGTGCATTCGAACGAACAGATCCGGGCGTCCACCGAATCGGGCGGGAGATCCCGGTCGCAACACTCGCATCCCGGACGAAGCTCGAGCATCCTCGCCTCCTTCACTCCCAGCCGAACGCACGGGTCATGACGAAGTAGATCGCGTTCTGCTCCATCGTGCCCGCGACGAGCCATGCGCCGGGACCTTTCGCGTAGACGGCGACGTCTTCGCCGCCGTGCGCCTCCGACGACATCGGGATCAGGGCCTGCTGCTTGAAATCCGGCGCCTGCGTGTCGACGCCGGTGAGGTCGGCGCGGGGCCCCCCGACGGCGCCCGGCCCGCTCCCGTAGTTCAGCGTGGTGTAGGGGCGGTGGTCCAGCGTGTCGGTCGTCGGCGCCTTCTCGGGGCGCCCGTCCGCGCCGTTGGTGACGACGAGACCGAGGATCGGATTGCCGCGCACGGGATAGCCCGACATGAAGATCGTGTGGCTGTGGTCCGCCGTGACGAGAATCAGCGTGTCGTCTCCGGCGAGTGCGGCCGCGCGTTCGACCGCCCGCGAGAGCTCCACCGCCTCGTTCAGCGCCCGGGCCGCGTTGCTCTCGTGATGCGCGTGGTCGATCCGTCCGGCCTCGATCATGAGGAAGTATCCCTTCGGCGAACGCTCGAGAATCCGGATCGCTTTCTCCGTCATCTCCGTCAGCGACGGCTCGCCGCCGGGGTCTTTCTTCCGGTCCAGCTCGTACTGCATGTGCGACGGCTCGAAGAGGCCGAGCACGGGACCGGTCGCCGCGGGATCGATCGCAGCGAAGTCTTTCGCGTTCCACACGTACGCCCCGCCGCGAGCCGCCCAGGCCGCGGCGAGATCGCGGTCGTTGCGTGTGCCCTTCCGGGCCGGGTACTCGGGGTCGGCGTCCGTGATGCGCAGGAACTTCGAGCGGCCGCCGCCCATCGCGACTTCGAGCCCGGGGCTCGCGTGCCCGTTCATCGTCGTGGGCTTCACGCGGAACTCGAAGAGCTGGCGCGCGATGTCCGGGTAACCGGCTTCCGCGGCGGCCCGGCTGATTCCGGCGAGGTCCGTATCGTCCTCGGCGCCGCGGTCCGGCGTGTGCGCATAGCAGGCCGCCGGCGTGGCGTGTGTCAGGCGGGCCGTCGAAACGACGCCCGTCCACATCCCCCGCTCCTCGGCCTGCTCGAGGATCGTGCGCAGCCGGTTTTCCGGCCGCGCGGCGGCGCCGAAGTCGGGCCCGATCACGTTGGGCGCGATCGAGAGGAAGCCGTCGTTGGTTTTGCTGCCCGTGACGATCGCGGTCATCGTCGGAGCGGAGTCGGAGACCTGCTGGTTGACCTGGTAGGTCTTCGAGAGCGCCAGGTGAGGGAACTTCTCGAAGGAGAGCTCGTTCTCTTCGCCGAGCATCCCCTTCTGCTGGCCGGCGAGGATGCGCGCGGCCGTGACGGTCGTGACGCCCATCCCATCGCCCAGAAACAGAATGACGTTCTTCGCGCGGCGGCGATCCGGCTGGATCGCGGCGTTGCGCTCGACGGCCGCTCGGCCTCGGGCGAAAGAGATCTCTTTGGTCTCGGCCGGCTGTGGGACAGGTCGTAGGACGGACGGAGAAGCGAGGGCTCCTGCGCAGGCCCACAGAAGCGCAAAGAACATGCCCCGAAGAATATACATGGTGCAATTCCGGGGCCGAGGTCCGCGTTGGGTAACGGCATGACGTTTTTCCGTGCCATCCCGGTCCTCGCCCTCGTCGCCGTCATCGTCCTGATCGGAGTTCCCGCGCACGCCTTCGCGGCCGTGAGCGACGCCTGGACCTTCGGAGGGCCCCCCGGAGCCAGCGTGTACGCGATCGCGCCGGCCCCATCGAGCTCCTCGATCGTCTACGTCGGAACCGGACGCGGCGTCTGGAGAGGCGAGCGCGGAGGCACGGCCTGGCAAAACGCGAGTTCCGGATTGCCGGTGGAACGCGTGCAGGCGGTCGCCGTCGATCCGTCCGACCCGAACGTCGTCTACGCCGGGACGATCACGCCCTTCGGCGTGCCGAGCGTCGGCCTCTTCAAGACGACCGACGGCGGCGCGAGCTGGGTCGAGGCCAATAACGGTTTCTTCGATCCCTTCACGGGGGCCGAGCCTCTCGACGTGGCCGCCATCTCGGTCGATCCCTCGAACCCCCAGATGGTCGTCGCCGGCACGCGCTTCTCCGAGATCTTCCTGACCACCGACGGCGGAGCGAACTGGACACCCCAGACCATCGGCGGCGCCGGTCTCAACCTCGAGACGACCGGGCTCGCGCGCGATCCGTCCAACCCGCAGCGGATCTACGCGGCCTCGACGATCGGCCTGCTGCTTTCGGTGAACGGCGGAGTCAACTGGGACGCCTTCGGCAACGCCGGAATCACGTTCTTCTGCGTGGCGGTCGACCCCGCCGCGCCGGCGACGGTGTGGGCGGGCAACGCCTTCGGCTTCGGCATCGCGAAGAGCCTGGACTCGGGCGCCACCTGGCAGTCCGCGAACGGGAACCTCCCGAGCGTCACTTCCGGCGGCTCGACGTTCTTCCCGGCGATCGATTCCGTCGCCGTGGCGCCCGACGGCTCGGCGGTCTATCTCGCGACGCCGAACGGCCTTTTCCGCAGCACCGACGGCGGAACGAACTGGACCGCGCTCGAGTCGGGCCTGAACGAGCTGGACTTCCATTCCGTCGCCTTCCTGCCGGGCCAGCCGCCGGGCACCGTCCTCGCGGGCGGCAACGCCGGAGGCGTTTACCGCACGACGAATGCCGGCGCCGACTGGTCGGCCTCCTCCCAGGGTCTGAACGAGTCGCTCGTCACGGAGGTCGTCGCGAATCCGGGCTTTGCCGGAGTCGCCTACGCCGCCGCGACCGACGGCGTCTACGCCACGACGAACGGCGGAGCGAGCTGGACGCGCGCGAGCGGCGGCCTGCCCCGCTCGTCCGTCGCCGCGCTCGCCCTCCGCTTCGTGGTGAGCGTTCAACCGGGGGATCAGGAGACGCTCTTCGCGGGCACGCTCGGCGACGGTCTCTGGTCGAGCGTCGACGGCGGGACGACCTGGTCCCCGAAGGGCTCGGGGCTCGACGACCAGTTCGTCTCGGCCCTCGCACTGGATCCGTCCAACGTCACGATCCTCTATGCGGGCACCAACCACCCGGGCGCGAGCTCGCAACGGGTCTACAAGAGCACCGACTCCGGCGTGACCTGGCAGCAGACCGGCCTCGACGCGAACGGCTTTCCGATCGACATCATCACGATCGATCCCGACGATTCCTCCCGTGTCGCGGCCTTCGCCCACGGCGCGGGCGGCTACTTCCAGACCGAGAACGGCGGGACCCTATGGAGAACCGTCACCCCGGGAGCGGGCTGCGGCGCCGTGCATGCGGTCGCTTACGAGCCGCAGGGGAACGGCGTTCTCGTCGGTGTGACGAACGGCGTCTGTCGCTCCGAGAACGGCGGAACGACGTGGAACCGCTACGAGGTCGCCCCGTTGTCCGTCGTCGAGGATCTGCTCTTCGACCCGCAGGATCCCTCGCTCGTGTACGCGGCCGCGACGCCGGCCGTGCCCGGCGGCCTCGGCGGCGGCGTCTTCCAGAGCACCGACGGCGGTCGTACCTGGACGGCCCTCGGAACCGGGCTTTCGACGTATTCGGTGCGCGCTCTCGCCTCCGATGCTTCGAGCTCCTCTCCCCGGCTGTATGCCGGAATCTTCCGAGGCGGCGTCGCCACTCTCGCGCTCGGCGAGCCGAGCCGGAACACGCCGGAGCCCCCGGCCCCCTCGGACCGCGAGACGCGTGTGATCGAAAGACCCTGACGCGACAAACTGCCCCACTCCCCGGCGAACCGTCTCCCTGATAGAAAGACCACCATGAGAAAGACTTTTCGATTCCTTCTGACCGTGCTGCTCGCCGTTCCGGCGGCTCTCATCGCGGCCGAGCGCGCCAATCCCCTCCTCTCGAAGAGCTCCCTGCCCTTCCAGGCGCCGCCGTTCGACAAGATCCAGGTCTCGGACTACCAGCCCGCGATCGAGGAGGGGATGAAGCAGCAGCTCGCCGAGATGGCGGCGATCGCCGGGAATCCGGAGCCTCCGACCTTCGCGAACACCATCGAGGCGATGGAGCGCTCGGGCGAGCTCTTCACGCGCGCGTACAAGGTCTTCTACAACGTGGAGCTGTCCGATACGAACGAAGCGCTCCAGAAGATCAAGGCCGTGCTGGCGCCGAAGATCGCGGCCCACAACGACGCGATCTACATGAACCCGAAGCTCTACGCCCGCGTCCAGGCGATCTACGACGAGCGCGAGGCGCTCGGGCTCGACGCGGAAGCGAAGTATCTCGTCGAGCGCGAACGCCTCTTCTTCGTGCGCTCGGGCGCCAACCTCGGCCCCGCGGACAAGGCGAAGCTTTCGAAGCTCAATGCCGAGCTCGCCGCCCTGTCGACGCAGTACGCCGACAAGCTGCTCGCCGACACGAACGCCGCGGCCGTCGTCGTGGACCGGAAAGGGGACCTCGCGGGCCTCTCGGACGGCGACCTCGCGGCCGCAGCGGCAGCGGCCAGGGAAAAGAAGCTGGACGGGAAGTGGCTCCTGCGCATGCAGAACACGACGCAGCAGCCGCCGCTCGCATCCCTCGAGAACCGCGCCCTCCGCCAGCGCATCCTCGCGGCCTCGATGGCGCGCGGCGACCACGGCGGGCCCGACGACACCCGGGCCACCGTCGTGAAGATGGCGGCCCTTCGGGCCGAAAAGGCGAAGCTCCTCGGGTTCGCCACATGGGCGGACTACGTGCTCGACGACCAGATGGCGAAGACGCCGGCGAACGCGGAACAGCTGTTGACCCGACTCGTCCCGCCGGCGACCGCGAAGGCCCGGGGCGAGGCGGCCGCGATCCAGAAGCAGATCGACGCCGCGAAGGGCGGCTTCCAGGTCACGGCGGCGGACTGGGACCTCTACTCGGAGAAGGTGCGCAAGGCCGAGTACGACCTCGACGAGTCGGAGATCCGGCCGTACCTCGATCTCGATCGCGTTCTCCAGGACGGCGTCTTCTTCGCCGCCAACAAGATGTACGGCATCACCTTCAAGGAGCGCAAGGACATCCCCGTCTACCATCCGGATGTTCGCGTCTGGGAGGTCTTCGACGCCGACGGCCGCCCGCTCGCCCTGTACTACGGCGATTTCTTCCTGCGGCCGTCGAAGGGCGGCGGCGCGTGGTGCGACAGCTTCGTCGACCAGAGCCGTCTCCTCGGCTGGAAACCGGCCGTCACGAACAACACCAACTTCACCAAGCCTGCCGCGGGCGAGCCCGCGCTCATCTCCTCCACGAACGTCGAAACCCTCTTCCACGAGTTCGGACACGCGCTCCACGGCATGTTTCAGAACGTGGAGTACCCGACGCTCGGAGCGACGCCGCGCGATTTCGTCGAGTTCCCCTCGTCGTTCAACGAGCACTGGGCCTACGAGCCGACGGTGTTCGCCAACTACGCGAAACACTACAAGACCGGCGAGCCCATGCCGGCCGCCCTGGTCGAGAAGATCAAGAAGACCAAGACGTTCAACCAGGGCTACATCACGACGGAGTACCTCGCCTCGGCCCTCCTCGACATGGCCTGGCACTCGCAGCCCGCGGGGGCGACGCCGCAGGACGTCGACGCGTTCGAGAAGTCGACGATCGAAGCCCGCAAGGTGAACCTGCCCGAGGTGCCGCCCCGATATCGCACGACCTACTTCTCGCACGTCTGGGACGGGGCCTACGCCGCCGGGTACTACGCCTACTACTGGTCGGAGGTCCTCAGCAACGACGCCTTCTCCTGGTTCACGGAGAACGGCGGCATGACGCGGAAGAACGGCGACCGCTTCCGCGCCATGATCCTCTCGCGCGGCGGGAACGAGGACGTGGCAACGATGTACCGCGCATTCCGCGGCCGCGACCCCGAGATCGGGCCCTTCCTCGAAGAGCGCGGGCTCACGGGAGGCCCGGGCCTTCCGCCCGGCGCGAAGGCCGCTCCCTAGCAGGTTGCTGAAAAAGGGTGTGGGATGGCGTTACGAGCGCCGCGGGGTCAGATGCAAGGAAGCGCGACGATGGCGATGCCTTCGCATCGTCGAGGAGCGATGACGCCGCAGATGGCCCCGCGCCGCCGTAACCCGAAGGGTGGACGGCCCTTTGCCGGCGCACC
>Ga0207701_10005562_pt1 | contig 12663 bp, 10 predicted proteins | sample KBSSwiSSwithPhiX_FD_184294 | JGI IMG/M metagenome (GOLD analysis project Ga0207701, IMG submission 184294) | Switchgrass rhizosphere bulk soil microbial communities from Kellogg Biological Station, Michigan, USA, with PhiX - S5 (SPAdes) (version 2) | ecosystem: Environmental > Terrestrial >...
AGGTCTTTGTATCCCTGGCTCTGGGCGAGCTTGGTCATTTCGGCGGTGATACGCGCTACTTCCTTGAGCCCGATCTCATGGACTTCGGCCGGCGAGACGTTGACCGTTGTCATCGTTTTCACCGCTTCGGCATAGCGCCGTTTGCCGTCAGCGAGGCTTTCGATCGCAAGCTCGGTGCGTCCTTTCGGCGCGTACTCGGTGCGCAAAAAATCCGCAAACTTGCGGTAGGCCGGAAGCACGTCCTCGTTAATGGCCTTGGTGATCTCGTCGGTCAGGCGTTTCTTGTCTTGCTCTGAAAATTCCACCGGAAACTTTTTCGTCGGCTCGAGGAACGGGTTCGCTGCAATGATGCCGTCACATTGGCCGGGCAACTTTTCGGCGACGATCTTGGGCGGCATCAGGTGATCTTTCTCGCCTTGCCGCATGACCTCGGTCGTCTGTTCCAGCACACGTGGGATCTGATGCAACCGGGAGATGTAATCCTGGTAATGCTGCACGGAATCGAACGGCATCGCGTTCGGTAAATCGGCCAGCTGAGTGTGTACACCATTCTGCTGATTCACCGGCATCTCGTAATTCTTCAGCGCGTAGTTCACGTCTCCGCGCTCCAGCAGCTTTTCGAGTATCCGATGACTAAGGAGGTCCTTGTCGCTCATGCCATCCGTCGGGATTGCTTTTAATCGCGCGAGGAAGTCATCGTTCTCGGCGTGTTGCCGCGCGATCTCCTTGAGCGAAACCTGTGCAAGCTGTGAGTTGTAACGGTAATCGCCGTACGCAGTAGCTCGCTCCGGAAAATTCTTCAGAGACGCTTGATAATACTCCTCAAAAAGCGCGTTCTGTTTTGCCACCCGATCCGCGACCGGAGCCATTTCCGCAAAAGCAGAGCAGCCGAATACGAGAACCAACCCAAAAACCAATTGTCGCATAATTGGTGACGGTAGCAGCGTGGTGCTGGTACGCACCTAGCGATTAGTTGAGAGTTGATGGTTGAGAGTCGGGCCGGGGCTACAGAAAACGCCCAACGCCCAACTCTGAACGTCCAACGTCCAAGTCAGCATGTGTCAGCAAAATGGATTTCCTCGCTGTTCGTTAGCCAGTATAAATCCTTCGAGAAACAGTGAGATCGTTTCACGTAAAGATCGGTGACCGTGAAGAAGGTCCGCTCACGGAAACAGAAGTTGCGCAGATGTTCGCGGACGGGCGTGTCGATCGAAACACGCCGTGTAGACCTACTGATCGAGACGAGTGGAAAACGATCGATGATTATTTGCCGATGCTGAAATACGGAACGCAATTACCCCCGCCGGCTGCTAAACTCCCTCCGGTTCCACCACCACCACCGCCAGCCTTATCCTCATCGCAACGTGTGTCGGTAGTTGATTTCGACATTCCCTTCGGGTCGGTTCTGAAGATCATGTTCAAGTGGATGGCGGCAGCCCTCGTTGTCTTCTGCTGCTTTCTGCCGGTCATTTTTGTTCTTTGGCTAATTGTGGCGGCGATATTCGCCGCGCTATTTAGCGGCGCAATGTCGACTTTTCATCACCCGTGATTCAGCCGCAGGCGTCACCAGCGGCTACAGGTCTTCGCGGCTGACACAGCCGCCACTACAGCAGCTAAAACCGATACCTCATAAGCGGCTTATGATGAATGGGATTAAACGCGGACCGCATCATCCGTTTTCGCCAACAGCCTTCGCAAAGTTACGGCGTGCCAGGGCTATTCCGAAAGTCTTCGCGAGCGGGCAGCGTGAGAGAGTCGACAGTGCCTTGATTCTTCGCCCGACACGCGGGTTACGTAAGCAGGCAGCGTACGATGGTGTCAGATCAATGTGCTCCCTGTTCCAAAAGACGGTGAGGATCAACAATAGATTGAGTGGATTCTCTTCGCTTCAGACTATCGAGCAGTTCCATCAGGCGCGCCTCGTACGAATCACACTTGGGAGATTTGCCACCTGGTTCTACCCAATCCGGGTGTTGAATCCGAAGGTCGTCGTGAATCTGTTGCCGGAGCTCGGCGTAAGTGTGGACTTGTTGGTGCACGGGCGCTGGCTTGGCGAAAGATTCATGTTCGGCGCGGGATGATTTGCCTAGCTTGCCTTGTCTGCGAGCGCGCTTCGTTCTGAGACTAACAAATTTCATAAACGTCTTTCTATTTTTTTGGCGAGGTTGACATCAGCGCGATGTCCCAACCAAAAGCCGCCAGGGTCGCAGAGAACCGTGCGGTATTGATTGGTGATATCCAAGGTCGCGCGGACTCAATCGACTACTACGCGATCAACAATACGGAAATCGCCCATGTCCGCGTAATAAATGCGCACGTGCGTGCCGGGTTTGATCGCGGTTCGGATTACTTCGCCCGCCTTGTTCACAACGTGACCAGGCCCGTTGAGAACATAAGTGCCCGGAATATTTGAACGGTCCTGACGAACAACGAGAGTTTTGACGGGTTGGTAATTGGCAGCCGCACCGTCTTCGGTCGTTATTTTGATCAGTGTTCCCGTTACCGTTATCGGTTCTGTGGTGGTTGTTGCTTGCCTTTTAGGCGTCGAACGCGTCTGGGCGAATGCCGTCGACGCAATCAGCGCGAAGCAGGCGAGAACAACTAGTGTTGTTCTTATCATAAGGCCTCCTTGTTAATGAATGTTCACGCTAACGCGTGTTAGACACTTTTCCCGAATTCCACGTTCAATTCTCATTGGGCCTTGTTCGTTCTTCACGCATGCGGGCTCAAGGCCGTCGTCCCACAATTCCCGTTAGGACTCGTGACGATGAATCGCCGCGCAGCGAGATCGAATTTTGCGGTAATTAGAACAATTGCGGCTGACCCCGGCCTGCGCTAAAGCTGCGGCCTGGCAGGCAGAGCAGCGACTATAGCGCGGCCGCCTTCCGGTCTTAGTTCGCTGTCATCTATGCTCTGCTCCTATTGCCCGCGGCTTGCCGGCGGGACGATACCGTTCATGCGCAGATACTCGATCATCTGCCCGTAGTGATCGAAGCAATGAGCCGGAGCAAAGGTGGCCAGGAAGAGACGAGTAGTCGGGGGTCTATTATTCCTGACGATAGGTTGTACAAGGTTCGAGTCGTTCAACGTGGCTACAGCCTTGTGGCCGAATGCGAACGAATCTTTCACAAACTTAATGATGTCGGCCTTGGCTTTCATGTTGTCGGGGCCCTTGCCTTCGTTGACCGTGTCCGGTGGTTTCTCGCCAGTAATCGGCGACCAAATGAGATAGTTGGACGCGGCGATATGCTTCAGTTGCTCGCCAAACGTCCGCACACCTTTGTAGTCGCTACCGGGGAGGTTCAGTTTCTCCGGAGAAAAATCGAATTTGTCCTCCGGCATCGCCTCGGCCGCATCGACGACTTCCTTTTCAACAAGGCTAATCTCGCGGTCGATCGCTGACGCGATGGTGGGTGGAGTTGACGGTGACGCCGCAGCCGCAGGAGAGCTTTTGGCCGCTTGCGGGTAAGCTGAAGCCGCAAGGAGGGACAATGCTGCCGTTACGAGTAGGGATGTTTGGAGCTGTTTCATGGAATTATTGCTATTTCTTCGTTTCAGTTTTCTTATGTTTAGTGCACCAAAGAACTTCGGTATCGATTCTGTCTCAAGTAATTGCTACATTATTTTTTTATTAAGAGTAGTGGCACGCGATCGCCGTGGGATTCCTGGCTGCTCAGCAATGGCGTTGCTGCTGTGGCCGGCGATGCTTTAGCCAGGAAGTAGAAGCTTATGCCCTCCTTTCCCAAACCCAGCTTCACGTTTGATTACGATGCCGATGCCGAACGAGCCGCGCTACGGCAGTGGCGGGATACCCAACCCGGTCGCGCCATTCCCGCCAAAGACGCGAACCGTCTGTTGCTGGCCACCTGGAACATTGCCAACCTGGGCGCGCAGGATCGTGGCCCGAAGGATTACGCTCTCCTAGCCGAGGTGATTTCGTGGTTTGATCTCGTGGCCGTGCAGGAAGTGAAGAACAACCGCAGGGGACTCGACGGGCTGATGGCCGAGCTCCCCGCGTCGTGGCGCACAGTTTACTCCGACGTCGCCGGCAACAACGAACGCATGACCTTTGTCTATGATTCGGAGAAGGTGACACCGCGGGAACTGACCGGGGAGGTCGCGGTGGCGCCGTCGGATCTGAAGAACGTGATCCTGCCGGAGACGACTGTGGCGAAGTTCGCGGGCTTCGATCGCAATCCCTATATCGTTTCGTTCCAGGCGAGAACGATGGTGTTTTGTCTGGTGAACGTCCACCTCTACTATGGTGATGACACGGCCATTGAGGCGTTGGAGCGGCGGGCGCTGGAAGCGTTTGCGGTGGCGCAGTGGTGCAAGCGCGAATCGAAGAGCCATTATGCCCTGACGCCGATCATCGCTGCTCTCGGCGATTTCAATCTCCCGAAGATCGATCCCGCCGATCCGATCTTCAAGGCGCTGACGAGAACGGGACTGCAATTACCCGAGCATTCGACGCAGATCGGTTCCAACCTCGCGGGTGACGAACACTACGATCAGGTGGCTTTCTTCCCGACAGGAGCGGGCGCGAAATATACCGGCAAGTCAGGCGTATTCGATTTCGATGGCGGAGTGTTCGCTGGATTGTGGGCGACAAAAACGCCGACTCAGTTCCGCAGCTTCATCCGCTACTATCTCAGCGATCACCGACCGTTGTGGGCGGAGTTCGGTCTGTGATCACTAGCGAAATGGCTGCGGGTTGAAAGGTTGCGAGACGCTTCCTATCAACAAACCTTTTGATCCTTTTCTTATCGTAAGCCGCTCTTGGCCATGTCGAACTAAGCTACAGCCATCTTGGTTGTAGCGTGCGCTGTCCTCAGCGCATGTTCCTTCTAAACGAGTAGATTCGAACTCCCCCGTTATCCGCTGAGGACAGCGGACACTACAGTTTTACTGCTTGTCCAAACACGGCGAGTCCCGCGTGCAGATACTGCTTCAGAAACTGAATACTGTGCCGCCACCATGCGCTCCACCTAATGCGGTCGTGCCATAAAAATTGCAAAGCGCCAGGCGCGGAGCGGAGAGCGCATCGCTGTCGCCGGTCAAGAATCGGCGCTCCACCATTCCGCATTTTCGTAAAATTACTGCGTGAGAACCGAGCGAAAACAGACAGAGTAGAAATATGAATAGCGGTCCAACAATCAGCGTCGGTTCAAGTGGTCGCGATGTACGAAGACTTCAGCGTATCTTTGTGATGATGAAGGTGCTCACGCCAGGCAATATCACCGGCAACTTCGATTCGACAACGGAACAGGCCGTCAAAGATTTCCAACAAGGCGCAGGGTTGACGGTGGATGGCATCGTGGGCCCGATAACGTGGCAGGCGCTTCCCGCCGACCCAAATACGCCGCTGTTATCTCGTGGTGCGTCCGGCAGCGTTGTGAGCGCGTTACAAAAAGGTCTCAAACAATATTCAACTCCTGCGACTGATCCGGGCCCTGTGGATGGTGACTTTGGGCCGAAGACCGAAGCCGCTGTGAAAGCCTACCAACAGGATCGCGGTGTCCAGGTGGATGGAATCGTCGGCGATCAGACGTGGTGGGCTCCCGCGGGCGCCGCGGGGGCTACTCTTGCGTCGCTGTCTGGACTCACGACAGTGTGATTTGAGTTCGGGCTGAAACATTGCCGATCACACACGCGTGCCACCGCAGACCTATCGCGCTTAACGATGATGGCACACCCGCTTTCGCAAAAGTTCTGGGCGGCAAGCTCCGCTGCCCGTATCGCGGTTAAATCCATGCATCCTAAGCAGCTTACGATGCGGGATTGACGTGCGATTGTCGAGAGACCAGAGCGGGAAAAGATCGATTTCCAGAGGTCATCGCTGTATGACTGCGCAGGTGTTTTAGATTCGTTCATCGTTACTGTGAGTTATGAACAGACAATTGAAGCCGGTGCGTCTCACTGTGTTGATTGGATTAGCGGCATTCATCGTCTGTGGTTTGGTGGTGTTCTACACCCATCGCACGGCTCACGGCACAACAGCGGAAGAACGCGCCGTTTATGAAATCGGCGAGAAGGCCGGCGAGAAAGCACCGCGCGGCGCAACGTTGCCGACGGAAGCGGAGTTGAACATGACGGTTCAAAAGTATTTCGATCAGCAGGGCCCGCCTGAACAGCTCCAAAATCCTTCGCGAGCAGCCGACCTGCAGGCTTTTAAACAGGCTTTCAAAAAGGGTTACATCGCCGGGTATAAGAAGACGCATCCGCAGCAGTGAACTGCGCACGATGGGAGGATCACGCATTCACCGCTTGCGGCTTATTATGGATGGGGATTAGCTATGCTTTGAAACTCATTCGCGTCCCCGCTTTGACTCATGTGCTCCCGCCCATATCGACCTTTCGGTTTGCCCATCTATGTCGCTCGCGTCCCCGCGGCTCCATTGTATCTCGCTCGCTCCCGCTCGGCTCGACCGGCTACCCTCGCGGCTTCACCGGCCATGTCGCTCACCCCAGTCGCTCCATTCACTCGCTGCTTCCCTCGCAATTTTACCTCTTATGTCGCTGGATCCCGTCCAGCTCCATTGTGTTGATCCGCAGTAATCAGGAGACGGCTGACCGGTTGACCGTTAACGAGTCCATCCACAATTTCCGGGACGTCCGCGACTGCGACGCGGCCATAAAAAAAGTGATCGGGTTCGACTAAAATCGTCACGCCGCTGTCGCATTGATCGAGACAGCTCGATTTGCAAACGCGCGCCTCGAGCTTGGCGAGTCCACGCGCAGCAACCTCCTCTTTCAACGCTTTGTACACTTCTTCCGAGTCTTTGGCCGCGCAGCATCCTTTCGGGTTGTCCGCGGCCCGACGATTGATGCAGACAAAGAGATAGCGTTTGCGTTGCAGAGAGGTGAGAGTCGAATAGGGCGAGTTGGAGGTCAAAGGCTAATGATCAGGGCGCCAGATCATAAGCAAACTCTTAATTCCGAACTCTGAAAATTTGGCTCAGTCGGTCCTCAGGCAAAGAGTTCACGGTCGCGGATCTTAATCGCATCAAGGTAGTCCTCTTCCCACCAGGCTTGTTCGCCTGTTTTGCGCGGAGGTCGGGCCAGTTGCAATTGTTTCCGGGATTTTTTGGCTTCGGCTTGGACGACACGGAAGTGGTAGTGATCGAAGATGCGGAGCGCTTCGATCATGTATGAGGTGGCGATGCGACGGTCCCGAATGAGCAGGAGGTTTTCGCCATTAGAGGTGTCTGCCGCGCCGGAGAAATTGAAGGAGCCAAAGTAAACGCGGGCGGAGGGCTGATCAAAGTCAATGACAACAAACTTGTGATGCATTAAAGCGCCTTTGCCGCCGGAGGTCTCGCTCCTGAAAGGCTCGGGCAGGTTCTTCTTCAGAGCGGCGGTGCCGATCACGCTAACGGTGCCGTCGGGTTTGGTGAGTTCCAAGCCTTTGACGGCGGAATCGGAGATGCCGTAGCTGAAGATGCGATTCTCTTCCTGCAGTGCCCTGATGTTTTCTCTTATGACACCCGGTGTCATATATAGAAAAGCGAGGGAGAATAAGAGACTAGAGCTGGCCCCGGCCATGTCGTGGGCGATGGAGTTGAGCAGGGCATTCTTCTTTAGGTGAGGAGAAAATGCGACCTGCGCATCGATGCCTGTGAGGCCAACGGGATTCCAGACGGCGGAAGCGGTTTTGCCGAAGGTTCCCGGGCTTTCGTGAACCCAATAGTTTTCGAAGGCGTCCGTGAACAGCCGGACGGCATTGTCCCCCTGGAGAATGACGGCGTGGTTGTTCTGCACGTAGAATCCGCGCCATGAAAGGTTCGTGGAACCGCAAACGGCAGCCTTCAGGTTGGGACTATCGATGACAATGGTCTTGTTGTGCTGAAGGCCGCCCATGGCCTGTCGTTTGACCTGTGTCGCGCCAGCGGATGCGATGAGACGGTCCTCGGCCTCTTTTTCAGCAGAACTAGGCAGGCCGTGTTTGTCGCTGTTGTCGATGATGACTTTGAGGCGATCGCCGAGCTGCTCGAGGCGGTTGACGATCTCGGGCTCGTTGAGATCATAGGCGACGACACGAACCTGTGCCTGCGAATCAGCAATGGCCTGATCGAGGAGCTCAAGAATAACCTGCCGGGCTTCGAAGCCCATCCAGTCGTAGGCTTGGTCGGCTTTGGGATGAGTGGGAACAAAGTCGAGCCCTTGGTCGGCTTTGTCTGGAAGAAGTGTAGCAAGAGCCTTGTCCGGATCGTCACCACCATAACGATCGACGAAGGCTTGGGAGACAACGAAGCCACGGGTGAAGGTAACGTTGAGCTTGTCGGGGTAGGTTTCGCGCTGGAGTTGTACCGCCGCCTGCTGGAAATCGCCGTAACTGAGTTCATCGGAGCTGTTCATGAAGACAGGTGTCACACGATAAACAAAATCACCTGGCAGATCGGCGTTTCGCGGGAAATGAACCCAGCGAAATTTCTGAATGGGAGAGAGTCGGGTAGAGAGTTGATTGGCATTGACGGCTCCGGTGGGATCGGGGAATGCGATGCGGTTTTTGAGCGGAAAGAAGCGGTCGCCGCCTGGCTCTTGGTACTCGATGGCAAATCCTACGAAATCTTTGGACGGGGTGCCGATTTTCCAGTTCATAGCCAGTAGGGCCATGCCTTCACCGCGATGAATTTTGAGGGAGAAGAGAGCCGCCGGGTTCGTTCCAATAACTTGGAAATCCGTGCTCATAGGGCAGATGTTTTCAACTCATAGCCTATCCGGCAATCAAAATCTCTCCCGTGATGCTCGAGAAGATGCTCAGCGCCTATCACAACTGAGCCATCGTCACGCAGGAGATATCCAAGAGATCGAAGCTGCCCTTTCGTTGCCGCACCGGAAAGCAGCTATCGTTCGCATTAATGTGAAAGACGGGCTCAACCGTCGCCGAACTCGAGCAGGTTGCCGAGCAAGGTTGAGTTGACGTTTAAGCATCTACAGTCAGGAAGAAGAATGTAATTCATGATTCGTTACATCGGCTTTTGCGATTCATGATTCGCGATTAACGATTCAACGAACCTATTTTTGGCTCAACAACCCAAGAACTAAACGTCTACACTCGAAGTATGCCCACTCGTCGCGACTTCATTTCTTTCGCCGGCAAAGGACTCGGTCTGGCTGCGATTTCTTCAACAACGGTCGGATCATTGCTGAGAACTGTTGAAGCGGCGTCGAAGGCTGTTGCACATCTCACGCCGGAAGAAGCGGCCACGGACGAAGATTACTGGGCCACCATCCAAAACTCGTTCAGCGTCACGCGCGGTATCATCAACCTGAATAACGGCGGCGTGTCGCCCAGTCCGCGGATCGTAACCGAGGCGCTCGTCCGTTACATCTGGGAACAGGAAGACGCGACTGCTTACACGATGTGGCAAATCCTCGAGCCGCAATCCGAAACGATTCGCACCGGCCTGGCCGAGTTGTTCGGTTGCGATCGCGAAGAAATCGCGATCACGCGCAACGCTTCAGAATCGCTCGAGACTCTGCTCATGGGCATGGACTTCAAGCCCGGCGACGAAATTCTCACCACGACTCAGGATTACCCGCGGATGCTCACGACACTGCGTCAGCGGGAAAAACGCGAAAACCTCAAGCTCAAGCTCATTCAGGTTCCAATTCCGCCGAAAAATCTCAGCGAGATCACCACAGCGTTTGAAAAAGGAATCACTGACCGCACCCGGCTCATTCTCATATCACACATGATTAATATCACCGGTCAGATCACTCCGGTGAAAGCAGTCTGCGATCTGGCGCGCGCCCGCGGCATTGAGACCATCGTCGATGGCGCGCATTCCTTCGCGCAGTTCTTTTTCAAACAAAGCGATCTCCGTTGCGATTACTTCGGCACAAGCCTCCACAAATGGCTCTACGCGCCGAAAGGCACCGGTATGTTGTATGTGAAGCGCGACAAAATCGAAAAGCTTTGGCCGCTCATGGCCGCGGAATCCAAGCAGGCGTCTGATATCCGCAAATTCGAAGAGATCGGGACTCACTCAGCCGCGCCGAAGCTCGCCATCGGCGAGGCGCTTCTGTTTCATCACGGCATAGGCGGCAAGCGCAAGGAAGCGCGGTTACGTTATCTCTCCCGTTACTGGATGAACCAGCTCAAAGATGTACCGAAAATTCGGTTCAACACTTCCTTGGACGCGCAACAATCGTGCGCAATCGCAAATGTTCACATCGACGGTACCAATCCCGAGGCCGTGACAAAATATTTGTTCGATAAGCATCACATTTTCGCTGTGCCAATCATGCACGAAGAATTCCAGGGCATCCGCATCACTCCGAACGTTTACACCACGCTCGGGGAGCTTGACCGGTTCTGTGAACAAATGGAAGAGATCGCGCTCAAGGGATTACCTGCCTAGCGATTGAATGGGCGAAGTGAATGCACTGTGCTGAAATTGCTACGAGCTTTTGAAGTCGCATTCTGGACAAAGCCGTTGAAACGGCTTCATTGCGCGTGCTTTGGCAATCACTGGACTGAAGCCCAGTGTTATAATGAATTCGGGTCCTTCTCAATTGTATCGCGAGACGTCGAGGATCTTTGGGTAATATTCAGGAGGCCCAGAGATTTCTCGACTTCGCCCTGGGCTTCGCTCGAAATGACAGAAAGGCAAACATGAAGCTCGTAATCGCCGCCACCGGTGCAAGCGGCGCGATCTATCTGCAACGCTTGCTTGAGCAAATCGATTGCGCGGCACACCAGGTGCATCTCGTCATGAGTGCATACGCGAGGGCGGTTGCGAAGCAGGAGCTGGATAATTTCAAAATCCCCGCGGAAGTTTCACACCATTCTGAAAGTGACATGAACGTGCCGTTTGTGAGCGGCTCGGCTCGTTTCGACGCAATGGTGATCGTTCCCTGTTCAATGGCCACGCTGGGGCGAATTGCTTCCGGTTCCAGCGATAGCGTCCTGTTACGCGCGGCAGATGTTTTCCTCAAAGAGCGGAGGAAGCTTGTCCTCGTTCCTCGGGAAACGCCGTGGAATTTGATTCATGCCCGCAATATTGTGACTTTGCTTGAGGCCGGCGCAATTGTTCTCCCTGCGATTCCCTCCTTCTACAGCCGTCCCAGTTCGCTCACCGCTGTCGTCGACACAGTGGTTTGGCGCATCCTCGACCAGATCGGATTGCCCAGCCAGGGAGCATATCGTTGGGGTGAGAAAAAAGGGTCGGCAAAAACTTCGCGCACGAGAGGTTGAAGATCGAAGGCAGGCTTGCGCGATGGCTGATCGCGTTCGGAGTTCGTTTGTTAGGGATTTGGGAGCGTACACTGCGTTACGAAGTTGATGATCGAGCCGGTATTCTCGGAAAACCGGTGACGGAAAATTATATCGGCGCGCTCTGGCACAACCGGTTACTAATTTTTCCTTTAATCTTGCGACGGTTTTTTCCAAATCGTCGTGGCGCGGCACTGATCAGCGCCAGTCGCGATGGCGATTTGCTGACGGATGCCATTCGACATTTCGGCTACGAGGTGATTCGCGGCTCCAGCTCTCGTCTCGGCGCGAGCGCAATCCTTCAGCTTACAGAGGAACTTGCGTCAGGACGCGACGTAGTCATCACACCTGACGGTCCACGCGGCCCAGCCTACGAGCTTGGTCCGGGAATCGTTTTCCTTGCACAGAAATCCGGCGCGTCGGTGTTACCAATGAATCTGGAGTATTCGCGCTGCTGGCGGCTGGGAAGCTGGGATCGCTTCATAATCCCGCAACCATTTTCGAAAGTGCGCGTGCTGATCAGCCAGCCGCATCATGTCGAGCGGACTGGCACTCCTGAGGAATTCGAGACCGAACGCCGCCGCGTGCAAGACGCAATGATGTCGCTGGTTGAAATGCGCTAAGCAGATCCTGTAACCGCTTACCTGTGGCAAGCGTGGCACTGAGGCGCGCCTTGCGCATCCCACAGGGACGCGGCTACAGCAAAGCGCGCTTGCGTGGCGCGTGCTCGCTGGCAGGATTGCGTGCTTCCTATGGCAAAGCTTATCGATGGCCGCGCTGTTGCAGAAAAGGTTTACGCTGATCTTCGCGGAGATATTGCAGAACTGAAAGCAAAAGGCGTCACGCCAGGCCTTGCCGTGGTTCTCGTGGGAGATGATCCGGCTTCGCGCGCTTACGTGCGTTCGAAAGACAAAATGTGCCGCGAACTTGGGTTGCACTCAGTAAAACTGGAGCTGCCCGCTTCAACCACGCAGAGTGAATTGCTGGCGCGCGTGGAAGAATTGAACCGCGATTCGGCCATTCACGGTATTCTTGTTCAATCGCCGCCGCCCGAGCATATCGACGAAGCGGCAATCGTGCGCGCGTTGGATCCGCGGAAGGACGTGGATGGATTTCACCCGGAAAACGTGGCCAAGCTCGTGCTCGAGGACGCGAGCGGATTTGTGCCGTGCACACCGCTCGGCGTGCAACGTTTAGTTCTGGAAAGCGGCATCGAGATCAACGGCGCGCACGTTGTGGTCCTCGGCCGCAGCATGATCGTTGGCAAACCTTTGGCATTACTGCTGATGCAAAAAAACAAAAGCGGCAACGCGACGGTGACGGTTGTGCATTCACGCAGCCGCAACCTCACAGAGATTACACGCTCGGCGGACATCGTTGTTGCCGCGATTGGACGAGCAGAATTTTTGAAGGCGAATCACATCCGCGAAGGTGTTGTCATT
>Ga0207701_10005564_pt1 | contig 12660 bp, 13 predicted proteins | sample KBSSwiSSwithPhiX_FD_184294 | JGI IMG/M metagenome (GOLD analysis project Ga0207701, IMG submission 184294) | Switchgrass rhizosphere bulk soil microbial communities from Kellogg Biological Station, Michigan, USA, with PhiX - S5 (SPAdes) (version 2) | ecosystem: Environmental > Terrestrial >...
CTGGCCGGCGCCTCGCGTAGCCGCTGGTCCTGCTCGACTGCTCAGGACGGGCATCGTCGGCGACGGACACGTGCGCGGGCTCGCCTGCGGCGATGACGGCAAAAGCTTCAAATGGATCGCATTTCGGAGCGCCGCGACCGAGCTCGGCCAGGCTCTGCTTTCATCGCCCGGCGACAAGCGCTGGTGGCTTGCGGGAACGATCAAGCGTGACGAATGGAATGGCGGAAATGCCGCCGAAATGCATCTGGAGGACGCTGCGGTAGCCGCCTGAGCGGGCGAAGGGGGCATGATGGATTGGACCCTGTGGGCGGGCTTTGTCGTCGCTTCGCTGATCGTCGGATTGCTGCCCGGCCCGGGTGTCACCAGCATTGTCGGCTATGCGCTGACCGCAGGCATGAGGACCGCTTTCGCGTCGGTCTTCGGCGCAACGGCCGGAAACGCCACCGCCATGGCTTTGTCGCTCGTCGGCGTCGGTGTCCTGATCGAGCAATATCCCGCGGCGTTCTCAATCCTGAAATGGGGCGGCGCAGCCTATCTCGTCACTATCGGACTATATGCGATCGTGACTGCGAAACCGGCGAAGGAGGATGGTTCGCCGCCGAAAGCGATCCGGCCCGCCACCGCATTCTGGGGCACGTTCGCAGTGACCGCGGTGAACCCGAAGACGATCTTCTTCTTCGTCGCCTTCACGCCCCAATTCATGTCGCCCGCGCTCGATTACTGGACGCAGGCGGGCATCCTCCTCGTCACCTTCTGCGTGGTCGTGACCCTGAGCGACGGCTTCTATGCCCTGGCCGCGAGCTGGGTTGCGGGCTTCCTCAAGGGCCCGAGCGTCCTCCTCTGGTCTCAGCGGGCCGGAGGGGCCGTCCTGATGCTTGCCGGCGTAGCGACTGCGATGATGAATGCATGAGGTTGACCGGCGCGCGAGCCTCTTCTAACGCGCACTCCGCTTCTTGGAGCGGCCCCATCGTCTAGCGGTCTAGGACGTCGCCCTTTCACGGCGAAAACACGGGTTCGAGTCCCGTTGGGGTCACCAATCGAAGACATTTATGCCTTCAGAAAGCGCTGCGGAGACATACTTCGGCAGCGGTTCGGCAATATCTAATTTGGCGATCGGCGCTTTGAGAGGGGCTGCTTCCAGTGTCCGCTTTCGACCCATTGCAAACATTAGGCTCGGGTGTTTTGCGCAATCGAAAATCGGTCGTGCCGACGATAAAAAGGGCGGCCCGGCATTGGTTTGCTGCCGGGCCGCAATTGAACTGACCACGCCGAGGGGGGTGGGAGGCGGGGCCGCTCGAGTTAGGCTGTCCGCCGGGGAGGGGTTGGAGCAGCCGCCCATGGATTACGAATCGCCGCGCGCCTTAATAATCCGGATGAATCCGTACCGCGGATGAGAGCGCTCACGACCAAGACGGCCACTCGTAGTGCCCGCTTTCGACCCATTGCGGAGATTACGAAGTGGGGTGACCGGCCACCAGCCCCCCACCCACTTTAGCTATGCGTATTAGTCACCCGTTTTGAACGCGAAGCAGCCTTACACGAAAGCTGGTTGCCTGATCGCCATCGTAGGCAGCCAATAGATAGCCGCCTTGGTCTTCTATGATTGCGTGGCAAAGAGACAGCGCCAGGCCGAGGTCGCACTCTTTGCTCATAACGAGCGAGTGAAAGGGCTGTCCCATGTCTCGGGGAGCGTCCGCCACGTTCACAGCGCTGACTTCGAGGAGCACGTGACGTCCTTCGGATGACCGAGTCCGCACTGTGACGCGAGTGGGCTGGCCACGCCTGTCCCTTTGAGAGTCCAGTACGGCAACAACAAGATACAAAAGCACGCGGGACACCTGAACTCGATCGGCTCGCACTAAGGGCAGTGTCTCGGCCAAATCGAGTTGGAGGACGGCGTTCCTGGCGGCCAGCTCGGTGTCCATCTCCAATGCAATTTCACGGAGCAGGGTGTCGAGAGAAAACTCGGTGGCCACCTCCGAGCTTCCTGAAAACTTGGCCCGCACGTTCTTGAGAACGTCGAAGGTCCGCTCCCCGGCGGCGATAGTGTCGTGAAGGGACTCGGTCGCCCGCTCATGGTTCGGCCGTTCGCCAGAAAGCCAGTTTCTGGTCGCCGAAGCGCTGCTGATCATTGCCGATAGCGGTTGCCCGACCTCCCGGAAGACCGCTGCCGCCATTGCATTCATCGACATCAGCCGGCGTTCCCGCTCGCGGCTCTGGGCCGACGTGGTCAGAGCAAGGCGGACATAGAGGCGACTGGATTCCGCGACAAAGGCCAGCAAGACGACGAAGTGGGAGAATACCAACAGCCCATACATAAGGTACCAGCCGGCGGTGAACCGACCGTGAAGGGTCATGATTAGCATCGACTGGACCAACAGGGCCGAGAAGGCGACGAGAAGGCACATGTCGAGCACCGAAGCGCGTGCTCTGAACAGGAGGGCCATGGCGATCACGAAGACCGCGAACATGACCAACTCGATCTGGACTGCATTGGAATAAATGACGTCGGATCGATTGACATAGAAAGGCGGGAGTAATGGGTGACCACGCGTTGCGAGCAACGTCAGTAATGCCGCGAGGACGGCGGCGACGAACAAGCTGATAGAGATCTTCGGCGCTGATCGTTTAGATTCGCTCTGGCCTGCCGCGTCTCGGCGCCTAAGAAATACGTACAGGGTAATGACAACCGGAAACGTGGCACGTCGAAAGTATCCGAGCCATCCCGTGGTGTTTACCCCGGCGTGAAGGAGTCCGTCGGCGGAAAAGGCACCCGGAAAAGTGAGCGCGTGCGGGATCAGCAGCAACGCGCTGAGGACGTAACCGGTCGCTAGCACCGTCAATGCACGGGAGCGAAAGATGAAGGCCTGAGCGTAGAGCAAGGCGGCCGTCATCCCATCCGCTACGAACATGACCGCATCGACGGTGGGGATGAACGCATGAAGCTCAGGCAATCGAACGTCACGCACGGGTAGGATGAGGAGCGCGACTGAGAGCAGCAAGCCCACTAGCGCGAGGCTGAGCCGTACTTCCTTTTGGGTGGGTGGTGTGTCGAACAGTCCCAGATGGCCCTGCGACATGAGATCTCCTGACCCATCGCTTCAGACACCGGCTGGCCTCTCAACTCTTAAGGCCCTCGAACGTGGCAAGTGATTGCCGAAACAACTGAGTTTAGCTGCCAACAACCCGGATAGGTTCTCGGACCGCGTCGGTCTGCCAGGTTCCACTGACCGTGGCGCAGCGCCGCACGTCGAACTTGGAACGGCGAAGGCGCTAATGTCCGCTTTCCACCCATTCCGGACATTAGCGTAGTGTCTGCTTTCGACCCTCCTATATGCTGAGCGCAAAGTATGGAGGTGGTCGTGAGCGCGGAGAAATGGCATGAGGAGCGAGCGGCGCTCCTGGCGATAGCGGCATGGTTCGTAACATGAATGCCTTCCCGGGACCCAGCCGGACGACCTCCGTCAAGTCAAGTGGTCGTCACAAGGTATCGCGATGTCCCTTAGCGACTTTGGGAAGCCTTGATACGAGCGTCAGTGGCTTCCTTGATGGCGTCAGCCCGCATGGCGGCCTGTTTCCGGACAATCTTCGCTTCCTTCTCCAGCCCGTCCGCGCGAACGCTTAATCGTTCTCCAGTCATACCGCCGACTTGGTTGGCCTCGTTCTCGAGATCGGAGGCCTGCTGCTGTAGGTGATCGACCTGGATGTCGGCCTGCTTCTTGATTGCATCACCCCGTTGTCGCGCATCGCTTCGCATTTGGTCGGCCTGCTGCTCTTCGGGGGTCCGCTGACATGCGGCGGCCAGTGCCACCATGGCAAGAGCGAGCAGGGGACGCATTTCAAAACCTCATCACGAAACAGAACGCCAAAACGCACGCACGCTCTCGTTGTGCCGGATTCCCTAATTGTCTCGTTTTCCCTCTTACGGCCGCTATGGCCCCGCGTCTGAAGTTCCCGGACGAATATTATCGCAACTCGCCACTTGTCCCGAGCAGGCCGTGCCGAACCTCCACCCGCGTCCCGGGTTTCGTGTCGAGCACGGTCACGCTCGCCTCGAGTTGCTTGGACAAAGCCTCGACGATTCCTGTGCCGAGACCCGGCTTGCCGCGATTCTTCCCGGTCGGCATTCCCGCTCCATTATCCGATGCGGACAGCAGCCAATCCCCCCCGTCTGCCGCAAAAGACACGGTGATCTTGCCGCCAACCGTCTGATCCGGGAAGGCATGTTTGATCGCGTTGATCACCAATTCCGTGACGATCAGGCCCATGCTGACTGACACGTCGGAGTTCGTAGTCGTATCATCCACGATCGTCTCTAGAGTGAGCCGTTGTGGATCGTCGATCATGGAAGCAGAAATGCTTCGACACAGGTCCGCGAAATATGTCCGCAGGTCGACGGATTTCAGCTCGGTCACCGCCAACTGCTTTTGAAGCGTTGCGATCGACATGACCCGGCTGTGGGCGTCCTGAAGATGGAGACGTGTTTCCTCGGACTGAACGCGCCGCGCGCTTTGCATCAATACGCTGGCTATGATCTGCAGGCTGTTAGCGACGCGATGCTGGAGCTCCTGCAGCAGGACTTGCTTCTCGCGAACGAGGTCGTCCTTCTGCTTCTCAGCCAAGCGCCTTGCCGTGACGTCGGTCGCGGCAAGCACGACGCGCACCCTATTAGTGTCGAGATAGTCGAGTTTATGCGCGCTCAGAATGAGACGACAGGTCGCCTTGCCCTCTCGGACAAGGTCCATCTCATAGGCGTCAATCTCCGCTGCTCCCGCAATGGTAGCCTGGAGAAGTGAGTTGAGCTGCGGAACGTCCCATTCACCGGCACCGAGATCCGCCAGCCTGCGACTAGTCATGGTCGCTGGATCAAGATTGAACGTGTTGCAGAATGAGGTGCTTGCACCAATGACGACCACTTGGTCGTCGAGCAGCAGTAGTGGCGCCTTCGACGACTCAACGAGTGCCATGGCCAGGCTGGTAACGGTCTCGTTCGGGAGCGGCATGCTCTCAACCATCTCTGCGGTCCAAGGTAAGCTTGGTCGCTTCCGCTATATGATGGGCGTTGAAGGGCTTCTCAACCACGGCATGCCCAGGCATCCTTATCCTAACTTCACCCGGGCTTCCCGTAATGAAGAGGACAGGTATCGCTCGTTCAGAACAAATCGACTGAACGGCTGTGATCCCGCAGCCCGGCCGAAGTTCGACATCGGCGGTAATAAGGTCGGGACACCTCAGTGCGGCAGCCGTCACCGCCTCGTCGGCCGAAACGGCGATGTCGAACGAAGTGAATCCGCAACCGCGCAGCGCGTCCTCTATCGCGATGGCGATCATTGCTTCGTCTTCAATGATGAGTACATGCATCACGGCGCTCCTTGAGCGGGGAGCGTGCCACGTCTCTCCAGCACCAAGGCTCAACTAAGTGACTGGTGATACTGTCGTAACGGCTCGAACTATCATTCGTTGCGGGCGGCAGCGTGCAATGTCCGCTTTCCACCCAAAGCAGACATTGCCAGTTCAAAATTCGGGTCCCACACACCTGTAGTTGTGTTTCAGGCTTCCCCATGAGCCCACTGCAGCCCGCCCGATTGACAGCGCTTTCCAACTCATCGGCGGCACGGCTGATATTGGTCTCGTCACGACCCGTGGTGAGTGTGAACATTCGTGAACTCGCGCTCGGAATGGGCGTTATTCCGCGCTCATGAGCCGTTCGTAAAAAGTAATCGCGCGCATGTAGTCGGCGATGGCGATGCGCTCGTCATTGCCGTGAAAGCGGGTGAGATCGTCCTTGCGCATGGTGATCGGGACGAAGCGGAGAACGGCCTTTGCGACGCTCTGGTAGTGGCGTCCGTCGGTCGCTCCCACGACCAGACCCGGAGAAACGCCGGCTTCCGGGAAGCTCGACCGTACGAGCGCCTTGAACCGCTGGTATTCCGCACTGTCCGTCGCAACGGGCTTACCCGGTTGTTGCTGGATGGAGGCTGGACGCACCTGAACCTGAGGGTCGTCGATCACGCGGCGATCGTGTTCGAGAACGCTTTCGACACTGTCTCCCGGCAGGATCCGGTGATTGACCACGGCATGAGCGACCTGTGGGATGACATTGTCCTTGGTCCCAGCGTCGAGAATGGTAGGCGCGGTCGTCGTCCGGATCGCTGCGGCAGTGCTCGGCACGGCAAGGAGCTGCCGCTCGACCAGCGGGCCGGTCAGCCAGCGATTGGCAAGCGCGGCGCGCATTGCAAAGCTGCCGTACGGAGCGATACCGTCAAGCATTGCCCCGGACGGGCCATTGAGCCTCGCTGGCATCTGGTTTTCGGCAAGGCGCTCGACCGCTCTGGCAATCTGCACCGCCGAATTGTCATTGGCGGGCATGGAGCTGTGGCCACCTGCGCCGGTGGCGGTGAGCTCGACCGAAACATAACCCTTCTCGCCGATGCCGATCATGGCGATCGGCACGTCGACGCCGCCGATGACTCCGTCGAGCACGGCATAGCCTTCATCGAGACCGAGCCCGATATTTGCGCCGCGCTGCCGGAGAAGGGCGGCCATGGCCTTCGCGCCTTCTCCGCCGCGCTCCTCGTCATGCCCGAAGGCGAGATAGATCGTTTGCCGGGGCCGGTATCCGCGCGCGAGCAGGCGTTCGGTCGCTTCGAGGATCGCCATCAGCGACCCCTTGTCGTCGATTGCGCCGCGCCCGATCACGAAGCCTTTGGCGATCGTTCCGCTGAACGGCGGCGCGCTCCATTTGCCTTCGCTCCCCGCTTCGACGGGCACTACGTCCTGGTGGGCCATCAAAAGAAGGGCGGGGGCCGAAGGGTCGGTGCCCGGCCAGGTGAACAGCAGGCTCCCTCCGGGCAATTCCTCGCGTACCAAATGCGCATGGATGCGGGGAAAGCTCTGGGTCAGAAAGGCGTGGAACGCGGTGAAGCTCTCGGGAGAGGCCGGACCAGTCCCGGTGGAAACGGTCTGCGCCTGCAGGGCCTGCGAAAGGCGCTGTACGGCGGCGGTATCGACCGGCAGCGGCGGCGGGGCATTGCCGAGCGCCTCGGGCGTCAGCCTCAGCGTGTTGAATATCACAACGGCGAGGAGCGTCAGCAGCAGTACCGCCGCGACGAGCCCGATCCTTTTGGCCGTCTTCAGAAGTCGACCTTGTCATAGTGCTGAGGCGGGACGATCACTTCCATCCGTTCGCCGAGCAGCGGCCGGAACGATGGCCGCGACTTCATGACGGCGTACCAGTCCTTGGTCTGCTTGTGCCCCCGCCAGTCGAGCGCCCCGAGATAGTCGATGACGCTCAAATGGGCGGCCGCCGCAAAGTCCGCCAGGCTAAGGCCCGGGCCGGCAAGCCAGCGGCGGTGGTCGAGCAGATAATCGACATAGTCGAGATGGTTGTTCGCGACCCGCATCGCCTCGCGCAGAATGCGCGTGTCGGGGCTCTCCTTGCTGACGAGGCGCTTGCGCATCCGCTCGTTCATCAGGGGCTCTACGACTTCCCGGAAAAGCTTCTCGTCGAACCATTCGACGAGGCGGCGTATCTCGGCGCGAAGCGCCGCATTGCCATGGATCATGGGCATACGGTCGACCGTCTCATCGAAATATTCGACGATCGGCTGCGACCCGATGAGGGTGATGCCCTGGTCTGCCTCGACCATGACCGGAGTTTCCCCGGCCGGATTGAGATCTACGAACTCGTCGCGCCGCTCCCAGGGGTTCTCGCGCACCAGCTCGGCCGCAATGCCTTTCTCGGCGAGGACGAGCCTCACTTTGCGGGAAAAAGGACAAAGCGGGAATTGAAAGAGCTGCCACATGCCAGGGCAGCTTTAGCGCGGGCGACGCCCGCGTCTAGGCGCTCGGCGTCAGCGCTTGGGATAATCGGGACGAGGCATGTTGGCCGTAGCCCGTTCGATCTCCCGCTGGGCCTCGGACATGCCTTTCATGATCGCCGGCAGGGCTGCAGCCATAGCCCTCATTCCAGCCTGCATGGCGGGCCGGGCTTCCTCAATCTGTTGACGGACATCGCGCTCCGACATCTTCGTCTCGCTGCGCACCGTCCGGCGCTTGTCGGAAGCCGTCGGCGGGCGTCCTTCGATGGCCGCTTCGACCTCGCCGACCGGGAGTTCGAGGAACACCTTCGACATTGCGACCATCGCGTCGGTCAGCCGGTCGGCCCATTTCGGGTCCGTCAGCTCCGGCGGCAGCTGGATGGCCTCCGGCCCGACGGGCGGAGCCGTCTGCTGGGCAAGCGCGGGAGCGGCGAAAACCGTGAGCGGCAATGCGATCAGTGCGAGGCGCATGATACGGGTCCTAAGAAGGATCAACTCGCTGATTTCTAACGCCCAATCACCTTAGCAGCCGATGAACGGCAGATGAATCAGCGGGCGGCGAGCCAGACCAGAGCAGCGGATCCGGCGATGATGCGATACCAGGCGAACGGCCCGAATCCGTAGCGCGTAATGATCGCGATGAACGCCTTCACGACGATGACGGCGACAATGAAGGAGATGAGGCTGCCAAGTCCGATCCAGCCGAATTGACCGGGCGGAATCTGGTCCCAATGCTTGAACAGCTGCAGGGCGGTGGCGCCCGTGAGCGTCGGGACCGCGAGGAAAAAGCTGAACTCCGCCGCGGTCTTGCGGTCCACGCCGAAGCTCATTGCGCCAAGGATCGTCGCTCCCGACCGGCTGACGCCCGGGATCATCGCCAGGCACTGGACGAGGCCGATGCCGATCGAATGGCGAAGCGTGACGTTGGAAACGCCCCCGCAGTCCGTGGGCTTCGAATAGCGCTCGACGATCAGGATCGCGATTCCGCCGATGATCAGGGCCCAGGCGACGACCACGGCATTGCCGAGCAGAAGCTCGATATAGTCGCCGATCGCCAGGCCGATGACGACGGCCGGGATGAAAGCCACGAGCAAGTTGCGCACGAATCGCCATGCCTCCGGCGAGCGCCGGAACATGCCGACGAGAACGTCCCAGAACGTCCGCCAGTAGAGAACAACGATGGCGAGGATCGCGCCCGGCTGGATGGCGATGTTGAACACCGCCCAATCGTCCGCCTTGAAGCCAAGGAGCTCGGTCGCAAGGATCAGATGGCCGGTGGACGAGACCGGAAGATATTCGGTGACCCCCTCGACGATGCCGAGGATGATGACGAGGAGGAGGATCGGCACCGGGGTCTAGTGCGTCGCGGTGATGTTCACGCGGCGCCGCGCGAAGCGGTTGCCGCCGTACATGCCCAGCCATTCCGCCGCGACCGCACCGAAGGGCGTCCCGCGAATCCCGAATGCCTCGAGCCCCGGCGCTCCCTCAGCCGTGACATTGTCGTGCTGTAGCATCAGCCACTGATCCCGCGTGAGCGGTGCGCCGGGAAGGAAGCCGAACCAGGAGAGGAGCGAGGCGGCAGGTCCGGGCACCTCGACAAGTTCAGGCTCGCGGTCCGCGGCCTTGAGGATTTCGATGGTTAGCTCGCGCATGTTGAACACTTGCGGGCCGCCGATCTCGTAAGTCTTTCCGCCATGCGCCGGGTCCAGCGCGGCGGACGCCACCGCTTTCGCCAGATCTTCCACATAGACGGGCTGGAACCGGCACTTGGGCGCAATCACCGGCAAGGCGGGAAGGCGCGACATGGAAGCCAGCCGGTTCGTGAGCTTGTCCTCCGGGCCGAACACGATGGACGGGCGGATGATCGCGGCGTTCGGAAAGGCGTTGCGGACCGCTTTTTCCCCTTCGCCTTTCGTGCGCGCGTAGACGGCCTCGCTCTCGGCGTCCGCGCCGATCGCGGAAATATGGACCAGAGACTCGGCTCCGCCCTCGCGCGCGGCCTCGGCGATGTTGCGCGCGCCCTCGACATGGACGGCGTGCATGTCCTTGAACGACCCGGCTAGGTTGATCACCGCACTAGCGCCCTCGACCGCCCGACGGACGCTGTCGCGGTCGGAAGCCTCGGCGCGGACGAAGCCGAACTGCCCGACCTGGCTCAGGGGCTGAAGGTAGTTGGCGTGGCGCGGCTGGCGGGTGACGACCCGCACGCGCACCTCGGACTCGAACAAACGTTCGCAGACGTAGCGGCCGATGAAGCCGCCGCCGCCGAAAACGGTCACGAGCTTGGGTTGTCTCATTGCGTAGCCACTAGCGGGTGGCGCGCCGCGTTGACAAGCCGATGACTTCATCGAACCGGGCCGCCGCCCGGTCGGGCGGCCACCTTTTCCGCATCAGAAATAGTCGGCGAGGATGACGGTAACGGTCTGGCCGTCGGACTTGGTTATTCCGACCTTCGTTCCGACCGCCTCGCGGGCCCAGCCGGCCCGCTTCGACGTGTAGAAGCCCGGACCGACGCGTTCGCCGCCGATCTCGACCAGCTTGTCGCCCTTCTTGAGCCCCGCCTTCTCGGCTGGGCTGCCCGGCGTCACATGCAGCACGTTCAGATGATCGTCTTCGAGCATGAGGAACATGCCGGCGCGATCCTTGGTGAAGACGGGCAGACCGCCGATAGGCTTCAGCCAGAGCCGGTCATGCCCCAGGTCGAGCGTGACGTGGAACGGCTTGAACAGCTGAATGCCGGCATTTGCGCGCCCCTCGTACGGACCGTCCGCGACGGAGCCGAAATCGGTGGGGACATTCTTGAACGTGAAGCCGCCGATCTCGACCGTCGGCATGGTCACGCGCTTCGTCTCGTGGAGGCCGCCGACTCCGCCGCTTAGGGAAATGGCGTAGGGCAGCTTGGCGAGCGCCGGGACGCTCTCATGATATTCCTTGGACAGGCTCAGCGCGCCGCCATTGCCGAGGTCGAGCGCCGCCTCGACCGGAGGCTGGCCGTCAACCGAGATGGGAAGGTAGTGCAGCGTGCTGCGACGCGTCAGCTTCACTTCAGTCGCACCAGAGGGCGCGGCGAAATTCATGGCGGGCGATAGCCTCAGAAGCTGCTTGTCGAAGTCGAGCCCCACCACGCTGTTCATGAAGAGCTCACGGCCGAGGATCACCGGCATGGGCCTGCCGATCGCTTTCCCGATCGCATCGAGGTCTATGACGGCAACACTGACTCCGCTCAGCTTCAGATTGCCGACCTCGACGGTGACGTCCTGCACCAGCTCGGCCTGCTGGACGCCGCCGACGCCCTGCGCGCTGATCGACATGCCCTTCTTGAGACCGATCTGCCGTGCGAAGTCGCGGTCGATCGTGGTAACGCCTGCGCCGCTGTCGAGGATCATCGGCGTGTCCATGCCGTTGATGCGGCCGTTCAAAATAATCCGGTTGTCGCGAAACAGCTCGAACGGCACTGCGGCCGGTCTGCCTGATACGGAGCTGACGACAGGCTTGGCGATCTGCGCCGCGGCCAGAAACGGGGAGAGCGCGGCGGCCGCTCCGAATCCCACAACCGCAAGCGCGATTCTCATCTGGCGTTTCATGCTGTTTCCCTTTATCTTCGTATCGAGTTGCAGCTATCAATTATCGTAATACAATAATAAGGTCAAGAGACATGGGGGGCTCGGACATCGGCAAGACTGCATCCCGACTGCGCTGGGCTGTGTGGATCTTCTGGGCGGGCATCCTCATGGCCTATGCGGTCGGGCGCTTCGGCCTGACCCTCGGGGTGGTCCAGGTGCAGGCGCATTCGGCAGCGGGTGATGCGCCCTCCTTCATGGTGATAGCCGACGTCAGCATGCTCTTGCTCAGCGTCGCCTTATATCAGCTGACAAAGATGCTTGGAGCGATTGCTGAGGGCGATCTGTTCTCTGCGCGCGTGGTGAAGGCGTTCCGCGCCTTCGCCTTCTGGTTGCTGCTGGTCGCTTTGGTCTGGATTCTAGCGCCGGTTGCTGCGGTCCTCCTCGCGGGCCCCAACGACGCGAGCCGCCTGGAATTCCGGTTTCAGATGCGGGACGTGCTGACCGTCGGCATAGCGCTCATCCTGTTCTTGGTCGCCCGCCTCCTCGAACGTGCCCGCGCGGTCGACGAGGAATTGCGAGAGATCGTCTGATGGGCGTCGTCGTGCGTCTCGACGTGATGCTGGCCCTCCGGAAGAAGCGTTCGAAGGACCTCGCCGCGGAAATCGGCATCACCGAAGCAAACCTGTCCCTTCTCAAGTCGGGCAAGGTGAAGGGCATCCGCTTCCAGACTTTGGAAGCGATCTGCGAAGCGCTGGACTGCAAGCCTGGCGACATCCTCGACTATGAGCCGGATTCGCCGGCGAACGGGAATTGACAAGGCCTTGGCCCGTCTCCAAATGGCGCCGCCTACCAGCTGAAATCATAGCTCCTGTGCCCAGGTGGCGGAATTGGTAGACGCACCAGCTTCAGGTGCTGGCGCTCGCAAGGGCGTGGAGGTTCGAGTCCTCTCCTGGGCACCAAGGCTCCCCTAACACATTGGGGGCGCTCAAAAGCCCCAGACAACCGCCACTCTCGGCCACTCCGAAGGTACAACGGAAGGTACAAGGAGTGGCCCTGTGGGGGCCTGCGTGGAACATCTTCAACGACATTCAAAAACTGGCCGATTTGAGTTTTCGGCGGACATCACATTCCAGGCCAGCCCGTTGAACTGAAGCGCTCCTTGGGCGCGAGCGGCTCGACTACCGCTCGAGCTGTTCGTGGAAGAGCAGCGCGAACGCGAAAGCAGGAAGGAAAATGCCGGTGGTATGTAACCAACGGAGGTAGCGAAGATGATCAGC